>SXGT01748266.1_pt1 | contig 30694 bp, 30 predicted proteins | sample 3176221 | NCBI WGS metagenome assembly SXGT01 (sample SAMN11356862, study PRJNA531348) | freshwater metagenome | isolation source: freshwater sample F1-120 | place: China: Fuxian Lake, Yuxi | collected 2017-12-25
GGCTTCAGGTGCCAGTGTCCGCAAGGACGTGGGGGTTCAAGTCCCCCCTCGCGCACTGGGTTTGCACGGTCACAGATCCCGATGTCGTCGTCGGGACACAGACCGACTTGTCGCCCCGCACCCGTTCCGTGCGATCCTGACGCCGTGGCGATCCTCCGGACCCGGCCCGTCGCCGCGATCGCGGGTGCGCTGTCGTGGACGGCACTGGAGTACGGCCTGCATCGTTGCGCAATGCACCAGATGCGGGGCCGAGGACTGGCGTCGGCCGAGCACCTCGAGCACCACGCCGACGTCGCGTACTTCTCACCCGCGGCCGCGAAGCTGGCGTCTGCGACCGCCACAACCGCGGTCGTGTATCCGATGGTCGCGAGGGCCGCAGGTCGTCGTTGGGCGGCATCGTTCACCGCGGGCCTGATCATGATGTACAGCAGCTACGAGGTCGCTCACCGGCGCACGCACACTCATCCGCCCCGCAACCGCTACGCGCGTTGGGCTCGCCGCAATCACATGCAGCACCACTTCCACGCGCCGATGCAGAACTTCGGCGTCACCACGCCCGTGTGGGATCGACTCTTCGGCACTTCGGCCGCGCCGGGCATCGTGACGGTTCCCCGCCGCATGGCGCCCGTGTGGCTGCTCGACGAGGCCGGCGAAGTCCGCGCCGAGTACGCGGCGGACTACGTCGTCAAGGGCGACGTTCGCGCGGAGGCGAGCCGGACCGAACGAGACCGAACCGATGCATTCGCCAACCTCGCCCCTGAGGTCTGATCGCGGAACGTCACAGCTCGAGTCTCGTCACCTGCACTCGCCTTGTCGCGCTCCAGGTCACGGCGCGACGCTGCACGCCGACACCGAACGACCACGGAGCCGCACATGCCCACGTACCGACACCACCTCCCGCAACTCGACGGCGGACTCTTCCTGACCGACGGCGGCATCGAGACCACGCTCGTGTTCCACGACGGTCTCGATCTTCCTCACTTCGCGGCCTACCCGCTGCTGCACTCCGCACAGGGCAGGGCGAGGCTGCGCGACTACCTGTCGCCGTACCTCGACATCGCACGAAACGCCGACGCCGGCTTCGTGATCGAAACTCCGACGTGGCGGGCGAACGCGGACTGGGGTTCGCGTCTCGGCCACGACGCGGCCACCTTGGACGCGACGAACCACACGGCAATCGCCGAAGCGGCTCGCCTGCGCGACGAAGCTGCGCTGCCGACGCCCGTCGTCATCTCGGGCCTGATCGGACCACGTGGCGACGGATACGTCGCCGACACGGCCATGTCGCCCGAACAAGCGTGCACCTACCATCACGCGCAGATCGCGACATTCGCCGATAGCGATGCGGACCTCGTCACCGCGATCACGATGACGAATACCGACGAGGCGACCGGTTTGGCCATGGCGGCGCGAGCGCTCGACATGCCAATCGTGCTCGGATTCACCGTCGAGACCGACGGCCGGTTGCCGTCCGGCGACACGCTCGGGCACGCGATCGAGTCCGTCGACAACTCGACCGACGCATGGCCCGCCTACTACATGATCAACTGCGCGCATCCAACACACTTTGCGTCGATCCTCGAACCCGACGCGAGCTGGAGCTCCAGACTGCATTCGATCCGAGCGAACGCGTCGATGATGAGCCACGCAGAGCTCGACGAAGCGACCGATCTCGACGAAGGCGACCCGCACGATCTCGCCAGCCGGTACCGAGTTCTTCGCGATCGGCTCCCTTGGATGAACGTGTTCGGCGGTTGCTGCGGCACCGACGCCCGCCACATCAAAGCGATCGCCAGCGCGCTCCGAGAGTGAATCAGGCGGTCCGCTTGCAGCAGCGCTCACGACTCGCGCGCAGCGTCGGCGCCGAACCCCGCACGCGCTGGACCGATTGCGTCAGCGACCAAACGAGCGTTCCGCTATGTTGTCGCCGGGTCGCGGCAGGTGCGGCGCCATGATCGAGACGGGGAGGGGGTCCCGATGTCTGCTCTTGGTTCCGCGATTCATCGCGTTGCAGTCCTTGCCGCAGTAGCGGGGTTGGCCGTGGGTCTGGCGAGCTGCGGGGGTGACGACGACAGTGCATCGTCGCAGCTCGACCGCGTCGACACCTCGGGCGGCATCAAGGTCACGATCACCAGTTGCGAGGCGAAGTCGTTGGAGCCGGCCGACGACGGCTTCGATACTCCACAGACCCTGTACACGGCCGAGGGGACGGTCGAGAACGCCACCGACGAACCACGGGTCGGGGTCAAGGTCCACGTCACCTACCTCGACGGCGACGACGCCTTCTATGACACCGACGCCGACGAGACGTTCAGCTTCGGAGGATTCGGCGAGGAGGTCGAAGGGGCCAAGGAGTTCTCGAAGTCGGTGACGCTCTCCGACGAAGTCGACGACCTCCGATGCGAGGCCACCGCGACGTCCTAGTTCAGGTCAGCCCTGCAGACGTGGCGGCCGATTGCGTGGGCCGTCGAGGACCGTCGCGTCATCGGCTGCCACCACCGCGATCGCGCTCAACACCTTTCCGAGCAAGCGCAACAGCTCGGCACGCTCCTCAGGCTCGAGCGTCGACGCGAACCGTTTGTCGAGCACGCGCACCCCGGGGAGCATGCGATCCATCGCGGCCCGGCCGTCGTCGGTGATCTCGACGAGGACACTGCGTCGATCGTCGGGATTGTCGACGCGGCGGATCCAACCCTGGAGCTCGAGCGTGTCGAGGGTCCCGGTGAGCGCGCCCGACGACTTGAAGGTGCGTTGACCGATCGTCTTGGGCGTGAGTGGCTCCGGGGAGCCGTCGATCACTGCGAGCGTGTTCAACGCGACTTCGTTCACCCCGAAGGTCTCGAGCATGGCCCGTTCGATCTCGTCGCTCGCCGCGGCGCCGGTGCGGACGAGCGTCGCAACGAGCTCGGTCGCCACGGAATCGCCGTCGGGGAATTCGTCGGCGAAATCCGGGTCGACCCGAACGACACCGAGCGCGGCTTTGGAGGGGCGGGCGACCCGACCCCTCCGCCTGCCGCGACCCGGGACTCGCTCAGACACTCGTGAAGATCTCGATCCGCGGCGCCGACGTCACGCCGGCGCGCTGCATCGCGGCCTTGAAGTCGGCATCGTCGGCGAAGCCGTTTGCGTCCGCGAGCGTCGGAAACACGTGCGTCACGAACAGGTCGTTCGCGTCGTTCGGCGTGGACGCGACGGTCTGCGCAGTGCAGCCGTACTTCGCGCGGATCTCCTCGACCTCGTCGTACACGACACGCCACGCGGCGTAGTCGGCGACGGTGTGGCGCACTGCGAGCGTTGCTGACATGGAGTTCCTCCCCAGAGCGGGAGCCTCGCGCTCCCGACATGCGAAAGGTACAAGCCACTTACCTTGGTGTCAAGTTATTTTGCAACAAGCCGATCTTTCGGCCTTGCCGTCCGCCCGAGCCGGGCTACACACCCCGCACCCAGGTGCAACGCCTCGAGGGTCTACGGGCCGACGCGGCACTCGAGGCTCAGGCCGTCCCGGATCAGCGCATCTGGGAGGCCGCCGACATCAACAAGGCAACGTGGAAGGCATACGAGGATCTGCTTGCGCGAACGCACCTCGTGGCGCCGGTGCCGGCGTTCTCCAGCAATCGCCTGAAACGCCTGACGACCTACCCGAAGCGCTTCCTCGCTGATACGGCAATGGCACTCGCGCTCGCGGGAATCGACCGAGCACACCGGAGCGCCAACCAACGATCGCCGGGCAGTACCTGGAGTCGTTCGCGCTACAACAGCTCCGGCCGCAGGTCGACATCGTCAAGGGGACGCCGTCTCACGTTCGCACGGGTGCCGGCCAACGCGAGGTCTATGCAGTGATCGAGGTCGGCAATCGCGTGAGCATCATGCCGCGTCGGCGCGGCACTTGTTGAGCTGGTACCGGTCGGTGATGGCGCGGTCCACCGCGTAGTACGTGCCGTCCGAGCACGCGATCGCCGGGTTCACGTCGCTGAACACGCCTCGATTGCTCTCGTACCCGGGGATCGTCCAAACGTGCACCATGTACGTCGTCTGCGCGACGAAGAACCCTCCTGCTGCCTCGCATGCCTCGGGCGTCTTCTCGGCCGCTTGGATCGTCTCGATTCCGTCGGGGGTTTGCTCGAGACAGAGGCTGCCGTGGGTGTGCCAGTGATCGTTCGGACCGGCGAACCCCTCCGGTTCGCCCGGCGTCATCGCCAGGTACATGAAGCCGGCGAGCAAAGAGTCGTCGTCGCTCCCCGCGTACAGCAGGTTCCCGGGGCGCACGATCAGTTCATCCCCCAGTTCGCCGTTGTCAGGCGGTGAGGCCGAGCGCATCGAATCCGGGATGTCGATCGTTACCGCCGGCATCGACATGTGGATCCCGAGGCCCGGCCCGAACGCACCGGCCGGCTTGCTCCCGGCGTCCCTCGCGTCTTTCAACGTCGGAAAGCGCGCCGCGATGAGTCGAGTCAAGGCGAGCTGTTGCGCGAGGCGTTCGCGGGTCTCGGCATCGAGCGGTTCGTCGGGTCCGTACTCGTGACTCATCTCACCGTTCGACAACAGCGCGAGGCCCTTGTCGTCGACGACAGCGGGCTCGGTCGCGTGGCCGGCGTCGTGTTCCGCGGCGTGCTCGGTGATCGTCGACATCGTGGTCGAGTCGACGCTCGTCGATGCGGATGACCCGAGTTCCGGCGTCGATGCCGTGCCGGTCGCCGCGTCATCGTCGCTCGAACATGCGGCGAGCACGACCAGCACGACTGCGAGCGCCAGCGGATTGCGACGACGCATTGGGCATCCTCCCGAAGCAATGGCGAGCCCGACCCCGGTCGAGCCGATCCGGCGAGGCCCGGCGACCGACATCCTGGGCACGAGGCGATCAGGTCGTCAAGGTCGATGAGCTCACGCTCGAAGACGCTCCCCGCACGCCGAGCACCAGTTGATCGGGGTTCCGAATCGCGATTCGAGTTCGGCGCGACCGTTCGCGTGTACCCAGCAACGCTCGCGTGCGAGATGGTCGCGGATCGTCGTGACGATGAACTCGGTGCGTTGCGGCAACATATCGCCGAAGCCACCGCTTCGCACGCGCCTCGAGACGAGCGCGATCACGCTCCGCCCGCCACTCCCTCGCCCCGGCGAGCGCCGTCGGGTTCACGACGTAGATGTCCGGATCGTTCACGACACCACGATGGCCTGGACCACATACGTCGACCAACCGATTTCGCGGCTCGGATACGCTTGGCGCGTGACCGTCAATGCGCCACTCGAGGACGAACGCGGCGTCGATCGCTCAGCGATCCGGGCGTTGCTGCGACTCACACCGGCCGATCGGGTGCAACGACTGGTCGAGACAGTCGCAACATGGAATGCCATCCGGGAATCGGCTCGGAAGCCACCGGCGCAATGATCTTCGACCCGCGTGAGATCTGTCGGGCACTCAACGATGAAGACGTCGCGTACGTGCTCATAGGCGGGTTCGCCGCTGCGGTCCATGGATCGCCACTGCCGACGACGGACATCGACATCGTCCCTCAACGCGCGGACAAGAACCTCGAGCGACTCGCAAGGGCTCTTGTCCGGCTCGGCGCGAAGATCCGAACGGACACCGGGCCCGTGCCGACACGCATCGACGCAGCCTTCTTGAGCTCGATGCCGTTCATGCTGAACCTCGTCACCGACTACGGCGACGTCGATCTGACCTTCGAGCCTGCTGGCCCAGCGACCACTTTCGAAGCCTGGAACGCTCGCGCTTCCGACATCGCGATCGCGCCCGCCATCGTGGTTCGCGTTGCCGCACTCCACGACGTCATCGCTTCCAAGCGTGCCGCCGGCCGACCGAAGGACATCGCAGCGCTCCCGTACCTCGAATCGCTCGCCGAGGAGCGCGACAACGACAACGCGGACGGGTAGGGATCGCAGTTCGAGGGCGGCGGGTTCCCGCCGACTCACCTCGGGAACAAGTTGCCGTGGAGGCCGAGCCTACCCGTGACGGCCTCGACGGCGATCGGTGCTCAGCGCATGTCGTCCGCGGTGAAGCGTTCGACCCCGACCAGCGGCAGCAACTCGCTGCGTCCGATCTGGCGGACGAGGCTCGCCGCGTCGAGGTAGACGCGCTCATTGGTGATGCGGTCGCCGTCGAAGGAGAACACAGCGATCGTCGCGACGCGAAACGCCTTGCCGGTCGGTTCCATCCCCATGAAGGGTCCCGTGTTGGTGCCCAGGAGGTCGAACTCGGTGACGATCGTGTCGTCGTCGGCCACGTGGATCCGCACGTGTTCGTGCCGCTGGTCGGGGAACGCTTCGCGCTGGCCGACGTGATACGCGCGCACGGCCTCGTGACCCTCGTGGATCTGGCCGGTCGGCACGATCTCGTAGCGCGGCACGTCCTTGAACGTTCCCAGGCACGCGTCCCAGTCGTGGTCGATCTCGGACTGGAAGTGGGTCGCCAAGACGGCGAGGCGCCGGGCTCGGAGTTCATCGGGGGTCATCGAACCTCCTCGATCGGTGTGCAGATCTGCGCGTGCCGTGGACCGCGGTGCAGCGTACCGATCCGGTGTCCACAGGCGTCGTACGATCGCGACGATGGCACGTTGGCGCGACGTCGTCGAAGCGGTCCCGGTGTTCGCGGCATCGGTCGCCGAGCGATTGGAGCGACGTCGACACAAGACGCTCGCGACGCTGCGCGCGAGCGGTGCTCCACGCGTGAACGGCGTCGAGACGTTCATCGCCGACGGCGACCTCTACATCGGGTCGATGGCAGATTCGCGCAAGGCCGCCGACCTGCGCAGTGATCCACGATTCGCGCTCCAGTGCGTCGCCACCGACCCGCCCGAAGGCGACCCGGGGGCGTGGGACGGTGACGTGTCGCTGTCGGGTCGCGCTGTCGAAATCGTCGATCACGACGAAATCCGTCGTGTCATGGCTGCCGGCGGCCACACCGTCGGCGACGACGACGATCTCGGGAACCCCGGCCTGTTCCGCCTCGACCTCGACGAGGTGGTCTCGGTGCGCGTGCACGCGTCGCTCGGATATCTCGAGATCGAGGCCTGGCACGCGCACACCGGCTATCGCCGGTTCGAGCGCTACTGAACCGCCGACGTGCGGTGCGTTCGCGGCGAGTGGCGGCAAATCACACCGACGGGGTCGATGCCTGAGCCATGGGTTCGCGGACTACGCGCCGACGAGTTCGACGGCCGCGCTCGCGACCATCGCCCGTACCGAACGCTTCCCGACATTGCCCGTCGTCCACTGCACCACGCGCAGGGTCATGGTCGTGCGCCCTTCCTCGGCCGCGGTGGCCGTTGCCCGGCTCGGATTGCCGTTTCGACCAGCTCGATCACCCATGTCATCGCGCGGATCGCGTCCTCGGAATCGAGGTCCCATTCGCCGGTGAGTCGATCGTGCGACGACAGACCCCACAAGAGGTCGAGCATCGCCGCCGCGAGCACCCGGTCGTCGGCGGGCCAATCGGTGGTGTGTTCCGCCACGGCATCGATCAGGGCGTCGTGCAGACGGCGGTTGGTCGCGGCGAGCGTCGGGTCGAGCGGAGCGCGGGGCTCGATCGGATACGACGACGCGAGCCGGAGTACGCGCGCCGCCACGTTGGCGACATCGTCGAGGCGCAGCGCCGAGAGATCGACGCCCGCCTCGCGTTCGAGCCGCTCCATCACCGCGTCTCGCAACGTGCGCTCGTTGTCGAAGTGCCGGTACACGGTGCGTTCATTCACTCCGGCGCGGGAAGCGACGGTGCGGATCGTCACGCCACGCCAATCGCGAATCGGCGACTCGCGCACCAGCTCGATGGCGGCTTCGACGATGCGTGCTCGCGTGGCGTTCGCACCTTCACGACGGCGCGTGTTGTCGTAGCGTCGCCTCGTCGTGGCCGCGGGCTTCGCGGTGTCGGAGACCTCCGCCGACGCTTGCGTGGCGGTCATCGCACGAGTACGGGGAGCGTCTCGAAGCCGCGCACCGTGGAGGTCGGTGCGATCCGGGCGCGGTCCATGTCGACGTCCCACTCGGGGAACCGCGCCAACAACTCGTCGAGCGCGATGCGCCCCTCCAGCCGAGCGAGGGCCGCGCCGAGGCAGTAGTGGATGCCGTAGCCGAACGCGAGGTGCTGGCCGATGGTGCGGTGGATGTCGAACCGGTCGGGGTCGGCCCACCGACGCTCGTCGCGGTTCGCGGCACTGACGACGAACAGGATCGCGGAACCGGCGGGAACCGTCTCCCCGTACAGCTCGACGTCGTCGGGGAGGTAGCGGCCGATCTGAGGCCCGGGGCTCTCGAAGCGCAGCAGTTCTTCGATCGCGTTGGGGATCAGCGAACGATCGGCCACGATCTCTCGGCGCTGATCGGGGTGCTCGGCGAGCACCTTGCCCGTCCATCCGATGAGCCGTGTCGTTGTCTCGTTGCCTGCGCCGGCAACGACGGTCGTGTAGAGCAACGCCTCGTCTCGGGTCAGCGTTCGCGTCATGCCGTGTTCGTCTTCGAACTCGGTGTGGAGCAGTTCGGTCATGAGGTCGTCCGAAGGGTGCTCCATGCGCCAGTCGATGTAGTCGGCGAACTGTTCGGCGCCGAAGGTCGCGGTCTCGCCGACGTTCATCGCTTCCCCGGCCTTCACCCGCAGTCGCGCGTCGGCGTGGTCGCGCACGGCTTCTTGGTCTGCCTCGGGGATGCCGAACAGCATCCCGACGACGCGCATCGGCATTTGCGCTCCCAGATCGCGGATGAGATCGAACTCGGGCTCGCCCACGAGCGGGTCGAGGCTCGCCGCGCAGAACTCGCGGATCTTCGGTTCGAGCTCGGCGACGCGACGCGGGGTGAACACGCGCGAGAGCAAACTGCGATGCACGGTGTGCGCGGGTGGATCCTCGAAGATGAGGTTGCCCGGCGGGAGCTCGATGTTTGCCTTGATCAGCTCGAGGATGCCGCCGTGGCCGGAGATGAACCGCTTCGCGTCGTCGAGGCCGCGCTCGCAGTCCTCGTAGCGGCTCATCGCGTAGAAGTCGTAGTCCTTGTTGTCGTAGAGCGGCGCCTCGTCGCGCAGCCGCTGGTACAGCGGGTACGGGTCGAGGGTGTTGATCGCGGTGTACGGGTCGTAGGAGAGATCGCTCACGGCTGCGTGCCTTTCACGAGTTCGACGATGCGCTCTGGGGTCAATGGCAGATGCGTCACCTCCGCGCCGAAGGGCGCGAGGGCATCGGCGACGGCGTTCGCGACGGCGGGCGGCGCGCCGATCGCGCCGCCCTCGCCCACGCCTTTGAATCCACCGGGTCCGGGGCTCGGTGTCTCGATGTGGCCGTACTCGATCGACGGCACCTCGGTCGCAGACGGCACGAGATAGTCGACGAACGTCGTGGCGACCGGATTGCCGCCCTCGTCGCACGCGAGGTGTTCGAGGAGCGCGCCGCCGATGCCTTGCGCGACTCCACCCGCGATCTGACCCTCGACGACGTCGGGGTTGATCATCGGACCGCAGTCCTCGCTGACGATGTAGCGCAGGATCGAGACCCTCCCCGTCTCGACATCGACCTCGCAGGTGCACACGTGCGTGGCATTCACCCAGATCGACGCGTTGGTCGCGGCGTAGCGAGCGCTCGCCTCGAGTCCCGCCGGCACACCGGGTGGGAGCGCGTGCGGGGCGAAGTACGCGAGCTCGGCGATCTGTGCGAACGAGACGGCGAGCGCCGGCGTGCCGCGCACGAAAGCGGCGCTGTTGGCGAGTTCGATGTCGTCGACGGCGGCCTCGAGACGGTGCGCAGCGATCGCGCGGATGCGCTCGCGCAAGACACTCGCGGTCTCGAGGATCGCGCCCGCGGTCATCGACGCGCTGCGGCTCCCGGCGGTTCCCGCGCCGAAGCCGGTGAGCGCGGTGTCGCCCTGGATGGTGTGGACGTCGGCGAGATCGGCACCGAGCGCGTCCGCGGCGAGCTGGAGCACCGTCGTCTCGATACTGTTCCCAGCCGATCCGCCCGCGATGTAGACGTTGACCGTGCCCGACGGTTCGATCCGCACCGTTGCGGCCTCGGTGCCGTACGCGCCGTACCCAGGGGTCGAGGGCTCGACATAGCAGGCGATGCCGACGCCGAGATGGCGACCGGCCGCGCGCGCGGCGGCCTGCTCGGCTCGGAAACGTTCGTAGCCGAGGATCTCGAGCGCCTGCTCGAGCGTCTCGGAAGGCGTGATGCTGTCGTAGGTCATGCCGTTCGGGTTCGCGTACGGCAGGTCGTCGCGTCGCAAGAGGTTGCGGCGGCGCAGATCGGCCGGGTCGATTCCCATCCGTCGAGCAGCGACGTCGAGTACGACCTCGCGTACCAGCGACTCGTACTGCCACGGGCCGCGGTATGCCGCACGTCCGACCGTGTTCGTGTAGATCGCCTTGGCCGCGAAGCCGGCCCGTGCGACCCGGTACGGCCCTGGGAACAACACCCCGACGGCAGCGGTCGTCGTGACCGGCCACGGGGAGGGATAGGCACCGCAGTCCTGCACGAAGTCGAGGTGCGCTGCGGTGATGTGCCCGTCGGCGTCGAAGGCGATCGTCGCCGTACCGTGCTCATGGCGCGACTTCCCCGCGGCGAGCAAGTTCTCGCTGCGGTCCTCGACCCACTTCACCGGCGTGCCGATCAGTCGACCGGCGAGCATCAGGCACATCTCGTCGCGCTGCACGACCACTTTCTGGCCGAACCCGCCACCGGTGTCGCGCATGATCACGCGCACTCGATGCTCGGGCATGCCGAGCAAGCGAGCGCAGAACGCGCGGACCTCGTGTGGCGCTTGGGTGGTCGCGTAGATGGTCAGTTCGTCGGTCGCCCGTTCGTAGTCGACGACCAGGCCGCGGCCTTCCATCGGCGCGGGCGCACAGGCCTGCTGGTGCAGGGTGTGCGTCACGACGTGGGCGGAACTCGCCAGGTCGTCGGCGAGCGCGGGCAGCCCCAGGCCATCGATGGCGCCGATCACGTTCGAACCGTGGGCCTCGTGCACGAGTTCGGCGGCGTGCTCGGCGACCAGGTAGTCGACGATGGGCGGGAGTGGGTCGTAGTCGACGACGACGAGTTCGGCCGCGTCGTGTGCCAGCGTGAGCGTGTCGGCAACGACGAGCGCGACCGGGTCGCCCACGAACCGCACTTCGTCTTCCGCGAGTGGAGGTCGGGGCGTCTCGGGGCTGCGCCGGCCCACCGAGGTGTGCCACTGCTCGCGGACGTGTGGGTTCAGATCAGCGGCGGTGAAGACATGCCGAACGCCGGGCATCGCGAGCGCCGCGTCGACGTCGATGCCGCGGATCGCCGCGCGTGCAGCGGGGCTTCGCACGAACCGAGCGTGCAGCATCCCCGCGAGCACCACGTCATCGACGTAGCGACCGTGCCCGGTGAGTAGGCGTGCATCTTCGGCACGCTTGATCCGCGCACCGACGTAGCGGGCGGCCGTCACGCTCACGCGATCTTGATGCTGCGGCCACCGTCGACGGGGACGACGGCACCTGTGACGAACGAGGCGCGGTCGGAGCAGAGGAAGGCGGCGACCTCGGCGATCTCGCCGGGCTGGCCGAGCCGCCGCATCGGCGTGCCCTGCGCGGCATCGGGATAGTCGTCGAGTCCCGCGCCCATCCCCTCGGTCTTCACGTACCCAGGGCACACGCAGTTCACCCGGATGCCTTTGCGCGCGTACTCGAGCGCCGCCGTCTTGGTGATCGAGATCACGCCCGCCTTCGCCGCGGAGTACACCCCCGTGCCGATCGAGGCGTTCAGACCGCCGATCGACGACCAGTTCACGATCGAGCCCGGCGTGCCGAGTTCGAGCATCGCCCGCACCCCGTGCTTCACCCCGAGCACCACACCGCGCAGGTCGATGTCCATCACCCGGTCGTAGTGCTCCATCGTGACCTCGGTGACGATCGCCGCGTCGCCGATCCCCGCGACGTTGAGCACCGCGTCGAGCCGACCGAAGCGTTCGATCGCAGCGCGCATCACCGCCTCGACGTCGACCTCGCTCGTGACGTCGCAGTGGATGGGGAGCACGGCGTCGCCGAAACTCGCGGCGGTGTCGTGCTCGGCGCCGCTGACGTCGGCGGCAACGACCGACGCGCCCTCGCGCACGAACACCTCGACCGACGCCCGGCCCATGCCCGACCCCGCGCCGGTGATCACCGCGACCGTGCCGTCCAACTGCGCCATGCGGCGTCCCCTTTGCTCGCGTGCTCGGGGTCGGATCCGAGTCAGATCCGAGTCAGATCCACTTCAGATCCGAGTCAGATCCGAGTCAGATCCGAGTCAGATCCGAGTCAGATTCAGGTCGAAGTATGCTGCGAATTGGGCGGACACGCAAGGTGCGCCGTATCAGGCTCCGAGGCCGCGCCGGCAGAAGTCCCACATCTCGTCGGCACCGATGCGGTGATCGGGATTCTCGATCAGTCGGTTGCCGAACCAGTTCGAGAACACCATCTGCTGCACGAGGGCGGCGGCGCGCCGCGGGTCGATCGCGCCCAGCGCGCCGGCGGCCCCGGCATCGTCGAGCAGGGAACGCAGCAAACGCGTCTGCGGCACGAGCGCGGCGCGCACGCGCTCGGCGTGGTTCGGTGCGAGGTGGACGGCGAACTCCGAGACCGGCCGGCGAACGTGCTCGCCGCGCTTGCGAGGGTGCTCGTCGGGGTCGCACCAGTCGTACAAGGTGACCACGAAGGCGCGCACGCGATCGAGCGGATCCTCGTGGCGGTCCACCGCGGCGCGAATGTCGTGGAGTGCCTCGCGAACCGTCTCTTCGAACAGCGCAATCATCAACTCGTCGAGGCTGTCGAAGTATTCGTAGAACGTCCGCAGCGACTGGCGTGAGCGTTCGGCGACGTCCTGCACGCTGAACTCGGTCGACCCACGCTCGTCGATGAGGGCGAACGCGGCATCGAGGAACCGCTGGACCCGCTGTTCGGCGCGGTCGCGTGCTGCGTCGACGCTGCGTGCGACCGCGCGCGTGCGCCATTCCGGTTCGGTTGCCGTCATTCGGCTTCCTCTCGTTCCCGCGCACGGAAATGCGCCTCTCGCTTCAGAGGTGCACTGTGCTACCCAGAACGGAAACGAGGTTTCCGCACTGCCCAGCGTGCTTGCGGAGATCATACTTCTCCAATACGGTGCGGTCTGGCTCACCTCGCTGGTCGCCGACGGCCGCGTAATCCCACTGCCCGACTGCACCTCGCCACGCACAAGGAGCCGGCATGCCCGCGGTCAACGCGAATCCTCGGCTGTTCATCGACGGCACCTGGGTCGAACCCTCGGGAGTCGCGACGGTCGCGGTCGTGAACCCTGCGACCGAAGCGGTCATCGCCGAGGTGCCCGAAGGCTCGGTGGCCGACATCGATCGTGCCGTCGGAGCCGCTCGACGCGCGTTCGACGAAGGACCCTGGCCGTGGGCGACCCCACGCGAGCGCTCCGACCTGCTCGTGCGTTTCGTGCAGGCGATCGTCGATCGACGCGACGAACTCGTCGATCTCGTCATCGCCGAATCCGGCGCGGCGCGCCCGATCGCGCAGGCACTCCAGTTCGACACACCGATCAAGTACGCGATGTGGTTCGCCGAGCGCGCCGCTACCTTCGACTACGTCGAACCGCTGCTGCCCCAACCCGGACCGCGTGGTCTCGGGCAGGGAGCGATCCTGAAGGAACCGTTCGGCGTCGTCGCCGCGATCACGCCGTTCAACTTCCCGTTGTACCTCGATCTCGTGAAGGTCGTCCCGGCACTCGCGGTCGGGTGCACGGTCGTGCTGAAGCCGTCGCCGCTCACGCCGCTCGAGGCGCTCGTGCTCGGCGAGATCGCCGAGACGGTCGGGTTGCCGCCCGGGGTCTTGAACGTCGTCACCGGCGACGTCGCGGCCAGCGAACGCCTCACGACCCACCCAGGTGTCGACATGGTCAGCTTCACCGGCTCCGACGCGGTCGGCAAACAGATCATGAGCCAGGCCGCGCAGGGGCTGAAGAAGGTGCTCCTCGAACTCGGCGGGAAGTCGCCGAACATCGTGTTCGAGGGTTCCAATCTCGACAAGTTCGCACCGGGCGCGGCGGCCGCCTTCACGATCCACGCGGGCCAGGGCTGCGCACTCCCGACGCGGATCCTCGCCCAGCGGTCGATCTACGACGAGGTCGTCGAGCGCATGACCGCGGCACTCGGTCGCATCACCGTCGGTGACCCGACCGACGCGCGGACCGGCATGGGCCCACTGATCCGCTCCGCGCAGCGCGAGCGGGTGGAGCGCTACGTCGCCGCGGGCATCGATGCGGGCGCTCGCGTCGCGTGCGGCGGGTCGCGGCCGGCCGCGCTCGACCGCGGGTATTTCTTCGAGCCCACGTTGTTCGCCGACGTCGACAACTCGATGTCGATCGCGCAGGACGAGATCTTCGGCCCGGTCGGTGTCGTCATCCCGTTCGACGACGAAGACGACGCGATCCGCATTGCCAATGACACGCGCTACGGCCTCGCGTCGGGGCTGTGGCATCCCGACCCCGTGCGCGCCTACGAACTCGCGCGCCGGATTCGGGCGGGTACGGTCAGCATCAACGGAGGTGGCGGCGGACCGCACCTCTGGGGCCCCTTCGGCGGATACAAGCAGTCGGGCATCGGGCGCGAGTTCGGCGACTACGGGTTGGCCGAGTACACGCAGTTGAAGACCGTTTCGTGGTCGGCGGGACGATCGTGACCTGGTGATGCCCGCGCCCATGGTCGCCGACGACGCGCTGCGCAGCGAATTGCGCTCGTGGCTCGCTACGCATCCACCGCCGCCGGTTCGGACGGCGGCGAGCGCCGCCGACGCCGAGACGCTGCGCGCCTGGCAGCGCGCGCTGCACCGAGCGGGTTGGGTCGGCATCCATTGGCCACGCGAGTACGGGGGGCGCGGCGCATCGGTCCGCCAGGTCGCGATCTACCACGAGGAGTTCGCACGCGCGGGCGCGCCCCACCTCCTCGGGCGCGCCGGGATCTCGCTCGTCGGTCCGACGTTGCTCGCCCACGGCACCGCCGCGCAGCGCGAGCGTTGGCTGCCGAGGATCCTCTCGGGCGACGACGTGTGGTGCCAGTTGTTCAGCGAACCCGGAGCCGGCAGCGACCTCGCCGCCCTGTCGACACGCGCCACGAAGTCGGGGGGTTGCTACCGCGTGACTGGCCAGAAGGTGTGGTCATCGTACGCGACGTTCGCCGACCTCGGCGTCGCCCTCGTGCGCACCGACCTCGACGCCTCACCGCACCACGGCATCTCGATGCTCGCGATCCCGATGGATGCGCGCGGCGTCGAGGTGCGGCCGCTGCGTCAACTGACCGGCGAGCCCGAGTTCAACGAGGTGTTCCTCGACGAGGTCGAAGTCCCGGTCGATCACTGCATCGGACCCGAGCACGAGGGATGGCGCGTCGCGAACACCACGCTCGCCAACGAACGCGGCGCGTCGTTCATCTGGAAGGAGCAGGTGCTCCACGAGCTCGCGGTCGCCGAGCTGATCGGCGCGTGCCGAGACGCGGGCGCGATCGGCGATCCGCTGGTGCGCCAACGCCTCGCCCGATCGTGGATCGACGCCGAGCTGTTGCGACTGCACAACGCGCGGACCCTCGCGCGCATCGAGCGCGGCGACGAACTCGGCGCCGAATCGAGCCTCGTGAAGTTGTTGTGGGCCGACCTTTCGCAGCGGCTCGCCGACACCGCCGTCGCCGCCCTCGGACCGATGGCACTCGACCCGGCGAGCCCGTGGGAGCAGCGCCTGCTGACCACCCGTGCCAACTCGATCATGGGCGGGACGAGCGAGATCCAGCGCACGATCATCGGCGAACGTCTGCTCGGGCTCCCCCGTGAACCCCCCGCGCGAGCCGCGACTCCCGCCGCGCCACCTGGCACGCCCGCGACGGGTGCGATGCGATGATCGACCTCGACCCGCTCGACCTCGTCGACCCCGAGCGATACGCGCGGCGCGGCTATCCCCACGAGCTCTGGACGCGTCTGCGTGCCGAGGCGCCGGTGACCTACGTCGAAGCGCCGGGATTCGAGCCGTTCTGGGCGGTCACGACCCATGCCGACATCCAACTCGTCTCGTCCCAGCCGACACGCTTTTCGAGCGCGCAGGGGATCACGCTCGCGGTCGCCGGTGCGCCGCCGATCCCCCCACAGGAGATCGTCGTGCTGCTCGACCCCCCGAAGCACGGGCCGATGCGACGGGTCGTGGCGCGACGGTTCACCCCGAAGGCGGTGCGCCGCTACCGCCCCGAGGTCGAACGCGTGGCGTCCGAGATCGTCGGCGCCGCGATTCCGACCGGCCCGACGGGCGCAAGCGGCGCGAGCGGCACGACCGGCTCGACCGGCGACTTCGTCGAACAGATCGCTGCGCCGTTCCCGTTGGCGTTGATGGCATGGATTCTCGGAGTGCCACAAGACGACTGGGACCTGCTGTACGGCTTGAGCAACGAGGTCATCGGCAAGGACGACCCCGAGTTCCGACGGCCCGGGGAGTCGCCCGGCCGCACGATGCAGCGGGCACGCGGCGAGATCCACCGCTACTTCGCAACGCTCCTCGAACGCCGCCGAGCCGAGCCGCAGGACGATCTCGTCAGCGAGTTGTTGTCGGGTCGGATCGACGGTGTGCCGCTGACCGAGGCCCAGGTGCTCGGGTACTGCGAGCTGTTCATCGAGGCCGGGAACGAGACGACGCGCAACGCGATCAGCGGCGGCGTCATTGCCTTCTGCGAACACCCCCACGAATGGGAGCGCCTGCGCGACCATCCGGCCGCGCTCCCGAACGCAGTCGAAGAGATCCTGCGGTGGGTGAGCCCGATCAGCCACTTCACGCGCGTCGCCACCGAGGACTGTGAGGTGCACGGCCAAGCGATCCGCGCCGGCGACCAGCTCGCGCTCTATTACGCGTCGGCCAATCGAGACGGATCCGTGTTCGACGACCCGTTCACGTTCCGGATCGACCGTCATCCGAACCCACATCTCGCGTTCGGCTTCGGCGAGCACTTCTGCGTCGGAGCCCACATGGCGCGACTCGAGATCGAGACGATCCTGCGCCATCTCTTGGCGCGGGTCGAGCGATTCGAGCTGGCCGGGAACATCGAGCGGCTCACCTCGGCGGTGAACGGCAGCATCAAGCGACTCCCGCTCCGCTACCACAGCGCGTCGTAGACGCGCACACAGGAAGGACTTCGATGGAACTGCGACCGTTCGGACGCACCGACCTCGCCGTCTCGGCGGTCGGTTACGGCTGCTGGGAGATCGCCGGCGGGTACGGCGATATCGAGACCGACGACTTCGAACGCGCCATCGGGCGTGCGCTCGACCTCGGGATCAACTGCTTCGACACCGCCGAGGGCTACGGCATGGGCGCGTCGGAGAGCGCGCTCGCCAAGGCACTCGGACGCCGGCGTGACGAGGCGATCATCGTCACGAAGTTCGGCATGAACTACCGCGACATGCCGAACCTGCGCGACAGCAGTCGGGCCCGAGTACTCGCGTCGATCGACGCGAGCCTCGAACGGCTCGGCACCGATCACGTCGACGTCTATCTCGTCCACTGGCCCGACCGGCTCACCCCGTTCGAGGAGACGATGACGGCGCTCGACGACATCGTGCGCGCCGGCAAGGTCCGCTATGTCGGCCTCTCGAACTTCCGGCTCGACGAGATCGAGGCGTGCATGGCAGTGCGACGCGTCGACGTCGTCCAGTACGGCTGGAACATGTTCGATCGCCGCATGCAGACCGAGATCCTCCCGTACTGCGAGGCGAACGGGGTCGGGTTCATGGCCTACGGGTCGCTGGCGTTCGGACTGCTCACCGGGACGTTCACCGAGGACCACGACTTCGGCACGGCCGACTGGCGGTCGCGACAGGGCAACATGGGAGCGATCAAGATGTTCGCGGCGTTGTTCGGGCCCGAGAAGTTCCGCGACAACGTGCGCGCGGTCGCCGAACTCGAGGTGATCGCGCAGCGTTATGGCGTGACCCTGCCGCAGTTCGCGCTCCAGTGGGCGCTGGCGAACCCGGCGGTGAGCACGGCGCTCGTCGGGTGCCGCAACGTCGCCGAGGTCGACGACAACGCCGGCGCGGTCGGATGGTCGATCGCACCCGACGACCTCGCGGAGATCGATGCGATCTTCGCTCGACACGACATCGACACCACGCCCGACTTCTGGATCGAAGAGGCATGAGCGGCGACCTCGACGGCAAGGTCGCCCTCGTCACCGGCGGCGCGAGCGGGATCGGTCGCGCCATGGTCGAACGTTTCGTCGCTGCCGGTGCGCGGGTCGTGGTCGCCGACCTCGACGAGGTGGGCGGCCGGGCGATCGAGCAGCAGTTCGGTGGCGGCGTCGCGTTCGCACCGACCGACGTCGCCGATGCTGACCAGGTGCAGGCGGCGGTCGACCTCGGCGTCGACCGGTTCGGCGGCCTGCACGTGATGTGCAACAACGCCGGCGTCGGCGGGACGCCAAGGCGCTTCCTCGACGACGATTTCGCCGACTTCGAGCGCGTCATGGCCGTAAACGTATTCGGGGTGATGATCGGCACCCAACGCGCCGCGCGTCACATGGTCGAACACGGTGGCGGGTCGATCGTGAACACGACGTCGATCGGCGGCATCAACGCTGGGGGAGGGGTCATGGCGTATCGCGCGTCGAAGGCCGCGGTGATCCATCTGACGCGTTCGCTCGCCGTCGAGCTCGCGCCGGCGCTCGTGCGCGTCAACTGCATCGCTCCCGCTCACATCCCCACCGCGATCAACGCGCGCTACGACCAACAGGCCATCGTGGACGCGATGCAGCCGTTCCCCCGGCTCGGCAGCCCCGCCGACGTCGCCGAAGCTGCGCTGTTCCTCGCGAGCGACCGGGCAGCCCAGATCACGGGCATCGTGATGCCGGTCGACGGCGGCACGACGGCCGGTCCGCCCCCACGGTCGGTTCGCGAGTTGCTCGCACGCAGCGGCGACCGGTCGGATCGGGGGCCTTCGACGTGACCGCCGACATCGTGATCCGCGGCGGGGTGGTCGTCGACGGTACCGGCGCGCCTGGGTATCGAGCCGACGTCGCGGTCACCGGCGGCGTGATCGAGGCCGTTGGGACCGGGTTGCGCGGAGTGCGCGAACTCGACGCGTCGGGGTGTGTGGTCGCACCCGGCTTCATCGACATCCACACGCATTACGACGCGCAGGTGTTCTGGGATCCGTCGCTGCGCCCGTCGTCGTACCACGGGATCACGACCGTCGTCGCCGGCAACTGCGGCTTCACGATCGCGCCGACACGACCAGAGCACCGCGAGGCGATCGTACGCACGCTCGAGAACGTCGAGGACATGGACCCGGCGACGCTGCTCGCCGGAGTCGCTTGGGAGTTCGAGACCTTCCCGGAGTACCTCGACGCCGTGCGCCGCCGCGGCACCGACATCAACTTCACCGCGTACGTCGGCCACTCGGCCCTGCGCCTGTACGTGATGGGCGACGCGGCGTACGAGCGGGCCGCGACGCCCGAGGAAGCCGCGTCGATGGCCGCCTTGGTGCGCGAGGCCATCGCCGCGGGCGCGGCCGGGTTCTCGACGAGCTTCTCGTTCGCGCATCGTGGTGTCGACGGCAAGCCGGTCCCGAGCCGGTTCGCCGATGCCGACGAAGTCGCGGCGCTGTTCCACGCGGCCGACGACGCGGGACGCGGGGTCGTGCTCTTCACCCCTGGCGAGCAGTGCGAGTACGCCGACGCCTACCTCTGGGCTCGGCGAATCGGCCGGCCGATCACCTACCCGCTGTTCGCGACGGCGACACCGAAGCACCGAACGACACTCGAACTGCACGACACCGGAACCGCGCGCGGAGATCGGGTCTGGCCCCAGGTCACCCCACGGCCGCTGACGATGCAGTTCTCGATGGCCGACGCGTACAACCTGAACACGAGCGATGTGTTCGGCGAGCTCATGAAGGTGGGCCGCGCGGTGAGGCTCGCCGCGTACCGTGACCCCGCATGGCGCGCGCTCGCCGCCGCCGATCTCGAACGTTCGCCGATGCGTCCGCGTTGGGACACCTTCGAGGTCTCCGAATCGTCCCGGTTCCCCGAACTCGTCGGGCGGCGCGTCGACGACCTCGCCACCGAGCGGGGAGTGACGCCGCTCGACGTGCTCTGTGAGCTGGCGGTGGCCGAAGACCTCTCGACCCGCTTTCGCGCCTATCTCGCGAACGACGATCCCGTCGCGGTGGCGGGGCTGTTGACCCACGACCAGGTCGCGCTCGGACTCTCCGACGCCGGCGCGCACGTCGACCAGCTCTGCGACGCGCCGCTGCCGACGGATCTGCTCGGTACCTGGGTGCGCGAGCGCGAGGTGCTCTCCCTCGAACACGCCGTGCACAAGCTCACCGGCGAACCAGCCCGACTGTTCGGATTCGCCCGCCGGGGTTCGGTGCGCGAGGGAGCGTGGGCCGACCTGTGCATCTTCGACCCGGCGACCGTCGGCACCGGCCCGACGCGGCGCGTCCGCGACTTCCCCGCCGACGGCGAACGCCTCACCGCCGAGGACCCGACCGGCATTCGCCACGTGCTCGTCAATGGCGTCCCGATTCGCCGCGACGGCGAACAACTCGACATGTCGACGCAGCGGCCGGGAACTCGACCCGAGATCGTCTGACGCCGTCCGCGGTGCGCGGGCCGGTTCGACCCGCGGCGGCGTCGCCGCTCAACGCAGGGTACGAAGGAACGCGCGGACGTCGTCGACGAACAACTCGGGCTGTTCCATCGCAGCGAAGTGACCACCGCGGGGTAGCTCCGACCAGTAGGTGACGTTGTAGCAGCGCTCGATCCACGCCCGCGGGTAGCGAAGGATTTCCTTCGGGTAACGGGCGACTCCGGTCGGTACGCCCACCCATTCGGGTCGCGTGCGGGCGAGTCGGTGCTCGCGATAGAGGCGTGTCGACGACGTGATCGTTCCGGTCACCCAGTACGTCATCACGTTGGTGATCAATTGGTCGCGAGTGAACGCGTTCTCGGGATGACCGTCGCAGTCGCTCCAGGCGCGAAACTTCTCGACGACCCACGCGAGCAGTCCCGCGGGTGAGTCGTTGAGCGCAACGCCGAGCGTCTGCGGCCGGGTCGACTGCTGCGACGAGTACCCGGTCTCGTCGCGCGAGAACTCGATGAGCGCGTCGAGCCCGGCGCGGTCCTTGTCGGACAGTTCGACCGGCTCCTCGGGGCGGCTCGCGATCGGCATGTTGAGGTGCAGCGCGGCACAGTGCTCGGCGTCGACCGATCCGATGCAGGTCGCGACTTGCGCACCCCAATCGCCACCCTGCGCCACGTAACGCTGGTAGCCGAGGCGTGCCATCAACTCGGCGAACGTACGGGCGATGCGCGCGGGGTTCCAGCCCGTCGCACGGGTCGGGCCGGAGAACCCGTAGCCAGGGAGCGACGGCGCCACCACGTGGCACGCGTCGGACGCGCTGCCACCGTGGAGTTCCGGTCGGGTGAGCATCGGGATCACGTCGAGGAACTCGATGATCGAGCCCGGCCATCCGTGCATCAGTACGAGTGGTTGCGCGTCGGGGTGCGGCGATCGCTCGTGGATGAAGTGCACGTTCTGGCCGTCGATCGTGGTGCGGAATTGGTCGAACCGGTTGAGACGCACTTCCTCGGCGCGCCAGTCGTACTGGTCGCCCCAATAGCCGACGAGTTCGGCCAGGTAGTCGCTCGGGATGCCGTATTCCCAGCCGGTCCCGGGGAGTTGGTCGGGAATCCGGGCACGCGCGAGTCGGCTCCGGAGGTCGTCGAGGACCTCGTCGTCGACCTGGATCGTGAACGGGTCGATCTCGTCTCCGGCCAACTCGATCACCACGTCCGGTCGGTCATGCGGTCAGCTCGTAGGACCCGACGGCGTGTACGCCAGGTGGAGTTCCTCGAGACCACGCAACATGTAGAACGGCGCGTACCGGTAGTGCCGGTCGCCGTCGGCGCCGTGGTGCGCGTCGTCGATGCGAATGTCGTCGATGCGATCGAAGATGCGCTCCAGGCTGACCCGGCCCTCGGTGCGGGCGAGCGGCGCGCCCGCGCAGGTGTGGATACCGAAGCCGAACGCGATGTGCAGGCGCCCGTTCGTGCGATCGAGCCGCACGGCGTCGGGCACGTCGAACTGGCGCGGGTCGCGATTCGCCGCGCCCTCGAGCACCATCAACGTCGTTCCCGCCGCGATGTCGACACCTGCGAGGGTCGTGTTGCGGCGCGCGAGCCGGAAGTTGCCCTGCAGCGGGGATTCGATGCGCACGACTTCCTCGATGAACGGTGGAATGAGCGCGCGGTCGGCTCGCAGCGCGGCCTGCAATTCGGGGCGCTCGGCGATGAGCCGCAGAGCGGTCGCGAGCATGCGCGCCGTGGTTTCCTGACCTGCCGCGAACAGATTCGCCGCGATCAACATGACGTCGTGGATCTCGGGCAACGTGCCGTCGGGGAAGGTCGCGGTCGCGAGCTTGGTCATGACGTCGGCCCGGGGCGTGCGGCGACGGTCATCGATGTACGCGGTGAAGCGGTCGTACAAGAACTCGAGCGGCTTGTGCGCGATCACGCCCTTCTCGTCGCGTCGCGTCGGTCGTTGCTCACCCTGGAGCTCGCGCCGGAACGTCTCGTGATCTTCCTCGGGGACGCCGAGCAGGTCCGCGATGACGAGGAGCGTAAACGGGTTCGCGTACCCCTGCACGAACTCGCACCGATCGGCGGCGACGACCTCGTCGAGCTGACGGTCGGCGAGTCGCCACATGAACGACTCGTTCTCGCTGAGCCGCTTGGGAGTGATCAGCCGCATCACGAGCGCGCGGTGCGCGGTGTGTTGCGGCGGGTCGAAGGACGGCAGTTGGTCGCTGAAGGGCAGTACGTCGCGGTGCTCGTCGATGATGGCGCTGATGTCGTCACCCTCGAGCGGGACCGGCCATCGTGCGAACGGGCCGGCGACCGTGTTGCAGCTCGAGAAGTTCTCGTGGTCGCCGAGCACCGCAATCGCTTCTTCGAAGCCCGTCACCATCACGACACCGTGGTGCGGTTCGCGCCACACCGGCCCGTGGGCGCGCAGATACTCGTAGTACGGGTAGGGGTCCTGGTAGAGCGGGCGGGACCGGAAGAAGTCGATGGCGTCGTAGTCGGTCACGGCATCTGGTCGGCGAGATCGAACGGCTCGCCGGCGAAGTTCACGTTCACGGGTTCGTGCCACTCCTCGGGGCGCTGCCCATCGAAACAGACCCATGGGTCGGAACCTTCGACGAAGCGAGGAACGAACTCGCCGTCTTCGACGCCGACGAAGTTGGCACACTCAAAATCGGATTGGAACGCCGCACCTTCCGCCGGGTCGTGGTGCTGGCGTGTCCAGTCGATCGGGGCGATCCAACCACCTGCGGTGTACCAGGTCTGTTGGTTCCACGCGTCGACCAGGTTCTCCCGCGTGAAGTCCGGGCCGGTTGCCTTCAGCGCGTCGACGAGTTGGCGTGCGGCGATCCACCCCTGCATCGTGATCTCGGTGACGCGCAGGTCGTTGTCGGCAGCGAAGTCGAGGTACTCCTGCACGCCCGACGGTGCAGGTGCGTTCTCGACCGCGGTCACCGTCGCTCCCATGTATCGCTCCCGCTTGCCGGTCGGTGCGCTCACGATCCCGCGTGAACCAGCGTCACGATACCGGAGAGGATGCTTCTCCTGCAACGCTCCCGCCCGCCGAGAAGCCCACTACGGGTAGCCTGCACCAAAGTTGCCGGACCGGCCAGACCCGGCATCGAAGCAGGCAGGAGGGACACGGACCATGCGCGTCGTCGTCGTCGGAGCGTCGAGCGGTCTCGGCCGTTGCATCGGGATCGGGCTCGCACGTCGCGGTGCCCGCGTCGCCTTCATGGCCCGTCGCAGGGACCGACTGGAGGACGCAGCGGCCGAGGCCGGACCCGACGCGGTCGCGATCACCTGCGACGTCACCGACGCCCACTCCTGCGAAACGGCAGTTCGCGGTGCCGCCGACGCGCTGGGCGGTGTCGATGCGCTCGTATACGCCACCGGGATCGGACCGTTGCGTCGACTGGCCGACACCGACGCCGCCACCTGGCGGCACGTGTTCGACACCAACGTGACGGGTGCCTCGGTGGTCACCACCGCGGCCCTGGCCGAGCTGACGAGATCGCACGGACGCGCCATCTACCTCTCGTCGATCAGCGCCAGCCAGACCCCACCGTGGCCGGGGCTCGGCGCGTACGCCGTGAGCAAGGCCGCGCTCGACAAGCTCGTCGAGGCCTGGCGTGCCGAACACCCGAACATCGGATTCACCCGGCTGGTCGTCGGCGATTGCGCCGGCGGCGACGGCCACGGGCAGACCGAATTCGCCACCGACTGGGACCCCGATCTGGCCATGGAACTCGCGCCGCTCTGGCTCGCGCGCGGATACATGACGGGAACACTCATCGACGTCGAGCATCTCATCGACGCGGTCGACGCCATCACGCGAGCGGGCAGCAGCATCTCGATGCCCTCGGTGACGGTGGCGCCGCGAGCGGCCGCGGCGCCACCCGCTGACGCGTGATGCCAGCGGTCATCGCGTCGTGACCGGAAGGCGCTCCCACCCGCGCGCCGTCGACGTGTGGGCCTGCACGGCTCGATCGGTGTCGACCTCCCAATCGGTCCAGCGCGCGAGCACCTCGTCGAGCGCGACCCGGCCCTCCAGCCGCGCGAGCGCGGCGCCGAGGCAGAAATGCAGCCCGTACCCGAAGCTCAGGTGATGGCCGATCTCGCGATGGATGTCGAACGATTCGCCGTCGGGGAACTGGCGCTCGTCGCGGTTCGCGGCACCGTTCAGCAGCAGCATCACGCTCCCTTTCGGCACGGTCCGGCCATGGTGTTCGACGTCGCGGGCGACGAAACGAGCCTGCACGGGTGACGGAGCTTCGTACCGGAGCACCTCTTCGATCGTCTGCGGTACGAGCGACCGATCGGCCGCGATCTCGCGGCGTTGATCGGGGTGTTCGGCGAGCACCTTGCCGGTCCAACCGATGAGCCGCGTCGTCGTCTCGTTGCCCGCCGCCGCGATCAGGTTGATGTAGGTGAGCGCCTCTTCGCGCGAGAGGCGGCGCGTGCGACCGGTCTCGTCGTCGAACTCCGCCGTCAACAACTCGCTCATGAGATCGTCGGTGGGTCGCTTCAGCCGCTCGTCGACGTACTCCGCGAACATCTCCGCGTACAACACGGCCTGTGAGGCATCGACACCGGCCTGACCTTCTTCGATCTTCAAGCTCTCGTCGAGCCGATCGCGGATCGCCTCCTGATCGGATTCGGGGATGCCGAGCAACATGCCGATCGTTCGCATCGGCATCTGTGCGCCGAGGTCGGCGACGAAGTCGAAGCCGTCGCCGCCGACGAGCGGATCGAGGGCGCGCGCACAGAACTCGCGGACCTTCGGTTCGATGGCGTTCATTCGCCGTGGGGTGAACACTCGCGACAGCAAGCTGCGGTGGACATCGTGGATCGGGGGGTCCTCGAAGAGCACCAGCCCGGGCGGGACTTCGAAGTCGACCCGGATGAGTTCGAGGAGCGTCCCCTTGCCGCTGCGGTAGGTCTCCCAGTCGATGAGGCCCGCCTCGACATCGGCGAAGCGTGTGAGCGCGTAGAAATCGTATTGCTCGTTGTAGTAGAGCGGCGCTTCGTCGCGCATCCGCCTCCACGTGGGATACGGGTCGCGGTCGATCTCGAAGTCGTAGGGGTCGTAGTGACAGACCCCGCCCGCGCTCGACACGGCTGACCTCCTGGCTGGCCCGTTGGGAGACGATGATCACGCTATCCGAGAACGTGACTCTCCTCAGCCGTGCAGGTTCGCTCTCCCGACATGGCACCTCGGTACGTCGGCACCGACGCTCTCACGATTCGAGAATACTCTTATCGGATTGGCGGTCGCTCCGAGGGTCGTCACCACCCTCGCGCGGAAAGCTGATTCGCGCGAACTGGCCGGTCGATTGCCGCCTCGCGGTAGCGTGACCACCGTGGCCAATCAGCGCGAGCCCGCGACGACCGCTTCGGGGACCCACGCGGGGACCCCCGCAGGCGACGGGGCGATCCCGGAGGAACCGGCGTGGCGGCAGCGTGCCGTCTCACGCAGTCTCGATGCCGCACGGTCACGCGCCGAGATGCGAGCGCAACGGTTCATCGACGCGGCCTTCGAGCTGATCGACGAGAAGGGCACCACCGAGTTCACGATCCAAGAGGTCATCGACCGATCCGAACAGTCGCTGCGAGGCTTCTACCAGTACTTCGACGGGAAGGACGAGTTGCTGCTCGCCCTGTTCGAAGAAACCGTGCGCGAGGCACTCGAAGACATTCGCAAGGCGGTGAATGCCGAGAAGGCTCCCCTCGCGCGGGTCCGCGCGTTCGTCGTTCGCTTCCACGAGTGGTGTGAGCCGTCCGGTGCACGACGGCGCGGCAGCCACAATCGTCGACCCGTCTCCGAGTTCTCGCTGCAACTGTCGGCGAATCATCCCGACCGCGTGCGCAGTGCGATGACCCCTGTTTCGCGGCTGTTGATCGAGCTCCTCGATGAGGCAGTTGCGGCGGGCAAGATCGACGTCGCCGACACGAAACGTACCGCTGCACTCGTGATGCAGACGACGATGCAGGCATGGTTCGGCAACCGGCTCAACGCGGCGAGCCGGGCCCGCGTGACGCCCGAACAGACCTGGGAGTTCTGCCTCCACGGCCTGAACGGCTGATCCCGCCTAGACGCGATCGAGATCGAGCATGCGGATCGCGTTGCCCCGACACACCTTGAGCGCTGCTCGTCGGTGAGTCGCTCGGTCATGCGCGCGAGTTCTCGGCGCGTGAACGGCCACGTCGTGTCGGTACAGGGGTAGTCGGTCTCGAAACAGATGTTGTCCTCGCCGACCGGCATCGGGAATCGGTCGAGCGTGTAGGGCGTCCCGAACGCGGAGTACATTCGCTCTGCGAGAACTGCGTTATCACCGATGCCGGGCCAACGAGTTGCGTGCGCCGCATCAAGCGCCGGAGCCGTAGGCCTCCACCACCGGGGCGAGCTCGGTCGGGGTCGCGCCGTGCAGGATCACGCCGTCACATCCGAGGGCGAGTTGGTGGCGCACTGCGGCCGCGCACTCCTGCGCGGTCCCGGTAGCGCTCGATTCGAGCCACTCGGGCGGGATCAGTGTCGCGACATGTTCGAGCTGTTCGGTGGTCGCGACCATGTCGAGGCCGGGGACGCTCTGCACCACCGAATCGGCGCGGAATTGCTCCAAGACCGCGGGATCCCATCCGTTCGTCCGCACGAGCAGGTCGCCGTATCCCTGGAGGTACGTACCGAGACGGCCGACCGTCTTCATGAGCCGCTTACCCTCCGGGATGTGGTCGCCGATGGTCGCGAAACACGACCACACGCGTACGTCCGCGGGGTCGCGACCGGCGCGTTCCGCTGCGTCCTTCACCGTGCGTACGCATCGTTGCGTCGTTTCATCGGTGAAGTAGGTGTGCAGGACGACTTCGTCGAAGCAACGCCCGCCCAACTCGAGCGTGTTGGGACCGAACGCGACGATGCTCAACGGGAGGTGCTCGTCGAGCGTGCCGTCGAGGTGCAGCACGGGGAACCTCCCGGCCGGCCCGTCGTGCCCGAAGATCACCTCGCCGCGAAAGAGCCGCCGCATGAGTTGGGCGAAGTCCTCGAGTTGCGCGGTGGTCACATGCGAGATGCCGTACGCGTCCTGGAGCGCGGTGATCCCTCGCCCCAGCCCGAGGACGAAGCGCCCACCGGTGAGGCTCTGCATGGTGCGCGCGTACCCGGCGGTGACCATCGGGTGACGGGTGTTGTGGTTCGTCGCCGCCGTCTCGATCCGAATGCGTTCCGTGACCGCCCCGGCCGCGCCGCTGAGCGTCGCCGCTTCCTTCTTGTTGTATCGCTCCGAGACGAATGCGGTGCCGAAACCGAGCGTCTCGCCGGTGCGCACCTCGTCGATCAGATCACGCGAGCTGCCGGGTTGACCCGCGAGCACATAGAAGCCGAGTTCGTCGAGCACCGGCAGAGCGTTCATCGCCGCGATTCCTCTCGTCGGTCGCAACCGCGTCGCACCTCGTGGGAGCGAGACGCTACCGGCGCCGGCCTCGGCAGCCGTCGGCGACGGCACCCTCACGCGCCGACGTAGGCCGCGAGGTGTTCGCCGGTGAGCGTCGAGCGGCTGGCGACGAGTTCGGCGGGGGTGCCCTCGAAGACGATGCGGCCGCCGTCGTGGCCGGCGCCCGGCCCGAGGTCGATGATCCAGTCGGCGTGGGCCATGACGGCTTGGTGGTGCTCGATGACGACGACCGATTTGCCGGAGTCGACGAGCCGGTCGAGCAAGGCGAGCAGTTGCGCGACATCGGCGAGGTGGAGACCGCTGGTCGGTTCGTCGAGGACGTAGACGTTGCCCCTCTCGGCCATGCGCGTCGCGAGCTTGAGTCGCTGGCGTTCACCACCCGCCAGGGTCGTGAGTGGCCGGCCGAGGCTGACGTAACCGAGCCCGACATCGGCGAGCCGCGCGAGGATGGCGTGCGCGACCGGCGTGCGCGCCTCGCCGGCGCCGAAGAACTCCTCGGCCTCGGTCACCGACATCGCGAGCACCTCGCTGATGTCGCGACCGCCGAAGTGATGGTTCAGCACGGATGCCTCGAACCGCTTCCCTTCGCACTCCTCGCAGATGGTCGCAACACCGGCCATCATCGCCAGATCGGTGTACACGACACCGGCGCCGTTGCAGTTCGGGCAGGCGCCCTCGGAGTTCGCGCTGAACAGCGCCGGCTTCACGCCGTTGGCCTTCGCGAACGCCTTGCGAATCGGGTCGAGCAACCCGGAGTACGTCGCGGGATTGCTGCGCCGCGAGCCACGGATCGGACTCTGGTCGACGGCCACGACCCCGTCGCGCCCCGACACCGAACCGTGGATCAACGAGCTCTTGCCCGACCCGGCGACACCGGTGACGACCACCAACACGCCGAGCGGGAGGTCGACGTCGACGTCGTGCAGGTTGTGCGCGTTGGCCCCACGGATCTTCAGCACCCCCGACGGCACGCGCACCGACGACTTCGACGAGTCCCGGTCGTCGAGGTGCCGCCCGGTCGGCGTGCCGCTGACGCGCAGCCCGTCGACCGTGCCCTCGAACATCACCTCGCCTCCGGCAGCGCCCGCGCCGGGCCCGAGGTCGACGATATGGTCCGCGATCGCGATCACCTCCGGGTCGTGCTCGACGACGAGCACGGTGTTGCCCTTGTCGCGCAAGCGCAGCAACAGCGTGTTCATGCGCGCGATGTCGTGGGGGTGAAGCCCGACGGTCGGCTCGTCGAACACGTAGGTGACGTCGGTGAGCGAGGAGCCGAGGTGGCGGATCATCTTGGTGCGCTGTGCCTCACCGCCCGACAACGTGCCCGACGGTCGATCGAGCGAGAGGTAACCCAGCCCGATCTCGACGAAGGAATCGACGGTCTGCAGCAGCGCGTCGAGTAACGGCGCGACCGTCGGTTCGTCGAGCCCGCGGATCCACTCGGCCAGGTCGTTGATCTGCATCGAACAGGCCTCGGCGATGTTGATCCCGTGGATCTTCGACGAACGCGCCGCCGCGCTCAGGCGGGTGCCGCCGCAGTCGGGGCACGCGGTGAAGGTGATCGCCCGCTCGACGAACGCGCGGACGTGCGGCTGCATCGCCTCCTTGTCCTTGGACAGGAACGACTTCTGGATCGTCGGGATCAGGCCGGAGTAGGTCAGGTTGATCCCGTCGACCTCGATCTTGGTCGCTTCCTTGTGCAGCAGATCGGCCAGCTCCTTCTTGGTGAACTTGCGGATCGGCTTGTCCGGGTCGAAGAAGCCACAACCGCGGAAGATCCGGCCGTACCAGCCCTCCATGCTGTAACCGGGGATCGTGATCGCACCCTCGTTGAGCGACTTCGAATCGTCGAACAGTTGGGTGAGATCGAAATCGGTGACCGAGCCCATTCCCTCGCACCGGGGGCACATCCCGCCGGTACGCGAGAACTCGCGCTTTTCGACCTTCTTCCCGGCACCCTTCTCGATCGTGATCGCTCCGGCACCGCGGACCGACGCAACGTTGAACGAGAACGCGCTGGGCGAACCGATGTGCGGAGTGCCGAGCCGGCTGAACAGGATCCGCAGCATCGCGTTGGCATCGGTGGCCGTGCCGACCGTGGAACGGGCATCCGCCCCCATCCGCTGCTGGTCGACGAGGATCGCCGTCGTCAGGCCGTCGAGCACGTCGACCTCGGGTCGCGCCAGCGTCGGCATGAACCCCTGCACGAACGCGCTGTACGTCTCGTTGATCAGTCGTTGCGACTCGGCGGCGATCGTGCCGAACACCAGCGAGCTCTTGCCCGAGCCCGAGACGCCGGTGAAGACCGTCAGCCGGCGCTTCGGGATCTCAACGCTGATGTCTTTGAGGTTGTTCACGCGCGCGCCGTGCACACGGATCAGGTCGTGGCTGTCGGCGACGTGCGTCACGACGACGCGTCCGCTGCTGGCATGGTCCGCAGTCTCGCAGATAGGTGTCGGGCGCCGCGAGTGACTACGGTCGGGCGACTCGTCGCACCCGATCAGGAGGATCGCCATGCCCGACGCGCTCATCCTCGACGCCTGCCGGACCCCACGCGGAATCGGCAAGCAGGGCAAGGGGGCGCTCGCACACCTGCACCCCCAGCACCTCGGATCGACCGTCTTGCGCGCGCTCGTCGATCGCACCGGCTTCGACAC
>SXGT01524111.1_pt1 | contig 30681 bp, 23 predicted proteins | sample 3176221 | NCBI WGS metagenome assembly SXGT01 (sample SAMN11356862, study PRJNA531348) | freshwater metagenome | isolation source: freshwater sample F1-120 | place: China: Fuxian Lake, Yuxi | collected 2017-12-25
CCCTCGCAGCCGGCGTGGCCGCCGCCGACCACGATCGCCCGCCACGGGCCGGTCATCGGCACCGGGTCGTTGGTAGCGGACAACGTCTGCAAGCTAGGGAAATGTGACGGGCGCAGGCATCGGCCCGCCGTCGGGACCGAGTACCGTCGCTGGCTTTGCTCCGGGCTTGGGCGCGGTCGGTGCAGCTGCCTTGGGAGCCTTGGCGTCGGGCTCGGCCGGCTTCGGATCTGCCGGCCTGGGCGTCTCTGCCTTGGGCTCAGCCGGCTTGGGATCGGCACCCTTAGGCGCGTCCGACGACTTTGGCTCGGTCACCGGCCTGGTGTCACCGGGTTTGGCCGGCTCAGGGCTCTTCACTGCTGGCCCGGTCCCTTCTTTGCAGCGGCCTGAAGACGTCGCCAACAGATCTTTGGCCGTCTTGGCGGCGGTGAGCTTGGCCATGTCGTTAATGACATACTTGAGCACTTTCTGCGCATTGGCACAGCGCCCTTGCAACTCGAGAATCCGCGCGATCTCCAGCAAGGCTTCACCGACGATCGGCACTGGCTTGCCGTTCAGACTGTCGTGGATGCCTTGCAGGATCCGCGTGGCCTGATCGTAGCGAGCCTCTTGTACCGCGATGCGCGCCTGCACGAGCGCGCAGCGCCCGGCTTGCTCGGTGTTCGGGTAGCGCTTCTGGCATTCGACTGCGACCGCCGCGGCAGTTCGAACGTCGTTGGCCAGTAACTTGTCTTCGGCCATCTTGGCAAAGCCGTCGGCATCGCCCGGCAGGTCCGAGGGCAGCGCCAGAATCGCAATGCCCGCGCGATCGCGCAGGTCGGCTACCAGCTGGTCGAGCCGCCGCCGCACCTCGGCTACAAGATCGGCCGCCGCGCCACCCGTCTTCTCGATCGTCGCCAGGCGGTGCGACAGCACTTCGAGCTCGCCGCGCGTCTTGGCGACCTTGGCGTCCATGTCCGCCAGCCGAGCGCCCGATCGCGCAAGCGTCTCACGCAGCTGACCGTGGGCTTCCTCTACTTGCGTGGCCAGCGCCTGCATGCGCTTGGTCTCGCGCTCGGCGGTGACCAGGACGCCGGCATGAGCCTTCTCAAGCTTGCCAACCCGTTCTTCGACGGCGACGACCTGGCCGTTGGTCGCCAGACAGCCCTGGACAGCCAACGGCACAGCCAGCGCTGCGGCAAACCGTGTGATAACCCTCATGGTCATGGCGTTCGCGCTCCGCCCGACGGCAGCGCCGCCGTGCCTGACCCAGCCTACTTCTCGGGCGACCGGAACTCCGCGCGGCGATTCTTGCCCCAGCAGCCATCGTCGTCCTCGCTGCACACGGGCTTGGTCTTGCCAAAGCTCATCGTCTTGACCTTGACCTTGGGCGCGGCGCTCGACACGAATTCCTTGACCACGCGGGCGCGCTTGGTGCCGAGTTCCATGTTGTAGGCGTCGGTGCCGCGCTCGTCGCAGTGGCCTTCGATCGTCAGCTGGCTGATGTTCTTCTCTTTGAGGCACTTGAGGTTGGCCGAGATGCCATTTTGCGCGGTGTCGCTGAGCGTGTACTCGTTGAAGCTAAAGTAAATGGGCGCGAGGCCACATGCGCCTTTGGCGTCGAGGCACTTGCCGTCCTTGCACTTGAGTCCAGTACCGCAGTCGCCGTCCGCCTTGCAGCCGCCACCTTCGGTCACCGTTCCCGCTTCGCCGGAGACACAGGCGCCGCCCTGGCACTTCATCCCGGCGCCACAGTCCGCATCGCCGACGCACTGGGCGATACACTTGTTGCCCGCGCACTTCTTGCCTGGGCCGCAGTCCAGGTTGCTGCTGCAGCAGTCGGATTTGCGGCCACAAGCGCCGGCCTGGCAAGTCACGCATTTGTCGCTGTCAGCGCCTGGGCAGTTGGCGTCGACGCGGCACTGTGCGCACTTGTTGTTCAGGCAGTATTCGCTTTTCTGCTTGCAGTGATCGTCGTTGCTGCAGTTCGGATATGCGGGTCCGCAAGCTGCGATCCACAGGCCAGCGACGGCGATGGCCCACAACTGAACGCCACGGCGCCACAGTTCGGGCGTGGCAATGCGGTGAGACAAACAAGGATTCAAACCGGGGGTCATCGTTCCTCCAGCGGCGCGGTCGACGCGGGCGGCGGTTCTGAGAGCATCCCTGCGCGCACCGCGACGCAAGGCAGGGTTGTTTCGGGTGCCGCAGCGGGCGCCGGCCGGACGTACTTGTGTGCCGGACGCCCGCATGGGTGCGAATTGGCTTACAGCCACCCGGTTTGCGTGTCAGACCGGGCGCAATGCAGCTGCGTGGTTCAGCGGTGCGTTGGCAGGGCTACTTGCACTTGTTGGCACGGCAACGCAGCGCCGGGTTGCCGCAATCGGCATCGCTGTCGCAGCAGTCCGGGCCAAACACAGGCTTGCAGGCTCCAGAAACGCACTTGGCGCAGGGGCCGGCCGAAGCACACTCGGCGTCAGCGGTGCACCCCGCTTTGGCAGCGGGCGCGGGCGCAGGTGCGGCGGTTTCTTTCTTGGAGGTCGACGAGCAACCGGCGGCGAATGCCAAGGCGAGAGCGGCGATCAGAATCTTGAGCTTCATCGGGTTCCTTTGATCCGAGCGGGTCGGATGATCCGAGCGAGTCGGTGCAGTGGGCGCCAACACGCGCCTTTTGGGTGGGAGGCCTGCGCACTGGTGCGGCGCGGCCATCGCGATCGTGCGTAGGTAAGGTCGGGCGGCGCGCGGCCACCCGAAGCGGGGCGATTTGTACTGCCGGTGCGGCACGGTTGTCAATTTGCATTATCGGCAACTTTTCAACCGGGTGGCAGGGCGCAGCTGCGACGGATGCGGCAAGCGGAACCCCGTGTTGCCGCGGCACACCGCCCGGCGCATCATAACGGGCCCAAGCCGGGCGCCATTTGCGCGGAGAGTCATGTTCGACCACATCGTGTTGCTGACGGACCTGTCGGAGTCCACGCGCCTGGCGTTTGCGCCGTTGCGCGTATTCGCTCGCGAGTTCCAGTCCAAGGTCACGCTATTTCACGCGGTTCGCGGCTCGAGCGAGCTGTTCAGCCTGAGCGGCGATGCAGCGCAGATGCGTGCGGTGATCGATGAGGCCGATCGTCAGCGCGCCATGCCGACGCTGCGCGCGTGGGCCGACGAGTTGGCAGCGGCGGGCGTCGAGGTCGCGATCGAGACTCGTGTCGGCTCGACCTTCGATCTCGCCACGGACGCGCTGGTCGAGCTCAAGGCGGATCTGGCGGTGGTCGCGACGCTGGGTTTGCAAGATTTCACCGGTCGCATTCTGGGTTCCCCGACCGCTCGCCTGCTGCGCGACAGCAAGGTACCGCTGCTTTCGGTCAACGAGCAGTTCGGCGAACGTGGACGCGAATTTGAGCAGTGTCGCCGCATCGTGCACCCGATCGATTTTTCTGGACCGTGGCAGCATACGATCGGGGCAGCCGAGTCGGTCGCGGCGGAATTGGGTGGTCGCATCGACGTTATCGACGTGATCGCGCCGGTCCACAATCAGAAGTTGGAGACGCCCGAGGGCGAGATCTTGCTGCCCAAGGACCTGCAGTACACGCTGCGCAGCAAGATGCAGGCGCGCTTGAGCGACGCTGCGCATACCGTCGAGAAAGTGCCTGCGTACTGGCAGCTGATCGAGGACAACAAGCCCGGTTCGGCCGTGATGGCGTACGCGGATCGCAGCAAGGCCGACCTCATCATCATCCACGCCATCGGGCGCGACCATGTGCGCAATACGCTTTTGGGCAGCGTCGCTGAGCACGTCATCAAGCACGCGCGGTGCCCGGTGTTGAGCGTGCCCGATTCGTGGCAGCTGATGTAGGCGGTCGTTCCGCACGCGCGCACTACGAATTCGTTGCGGCCGCCTTGATCCCAGACGGTTGCGCACCTACTCTGTCGCGCCCTGGCGTCTGCCGCGTGGAGCGATCGTGTCCGCAAAACTTGTGAAATCCATGGACTATTTTGACGAATCTGGCAGTGTCGCGCGCAGGGGCGCTCGCTGGTTTGGCGCGGTTGTGACTGCGCTGGCGATCACCGCCGCATTGACCGCGATCGGCTGTGGCAAGAAGCCGCCGGCAGCCTCGGTGCAGTCCAGCGCGGGCATCGACACCCCGTATCGCGGTCCCAGCGAAGCCAAGACGGAAATCCTTGTTTTCGTGGATTTCGAGTGCCCGTATACGCGCGGCGCTGCAAAAAGTCTGCTGGAACTGTCGGACAAGCACAAAGACAACGTGCGGTTCCGCTTTCTGAACCTGCCGCTGGACGTACACCCGAACGCTGTGGCTGCGGCGCGCGGCGCGGCGGCGGCGCACAAGCACAAGGCATACTTCAAGTTTTTTGCGACCATGATGGAGGCCAAGTCGGTGTCGCGCGAGTCGATCATTGCTTGGGCGGTCGAGGCCGGTCTGGACGCCAAGAAGTTTGTCGCCGACATGGACAGTGCCGAAACATGGGCTTCGATCGTGCGCGACGCTGGCATCGCCAAGGCGCTGGGTGTCTCGGGCACGCCATCGTTCGTGGTCAACGGTGCGCTCTATCAGGGGGCCCAGCCGCAAGAGTTCTGGGAGCGCAAGATCGCCGAGGAAGTGACCAAGGCCGCGGGTCTGCTTGCCGCCGGAACGCCCACCGCAGGCCTGTTGCGCGCCATGGTGTCGGCCGGCAATCCAAAGGGTGCCGCTGAGTATTTGGGCCTGATCTATGACGGCAAAGCTCCGGCCAAGGCCGACGTCCCCACCAAGGTCGCGCGATCGTCCGGCATCGAGTCGGCGCAGATCCAAGCTGCGCCTGCTGGCGGGGCGGCAGTGCAGATCGGCGAACCGCCGACGCCCACCGGCGATGACCCCAACACCGTATGGCGCGCGATGATTCGGTCCGATGACCCGCGACTGGGCCCGGACACCGCGCTGGCTACGGCCGTGGTGTTCGCCGACATGCAGTGCCCGTATTGCGCCAAGCTGCGGCCGACACTGCGTAAGCTGGTCGACGACTACCAGGGGCGGCTGCGCGTGGTCTACAAGCACAACCCATTGCCAACCCACGCCAACGCGATGGCGGCGGCCGAGGCGCTGGAGGCCGCGCGTTCGCAAGGCAAGTTCTGGGAAATGCACGACTACCTGCTGCAGCACCAGGATCGGCTCGACGCGTTGGGTCTTGCCGACGCCGCCACGTCGATTGGCCTGGACAAAGGCCAATACGCAACCGCCATGGCCGCGCACGGCGCCAAAGAGCGCATTGAAGCGGACATCGACCAGGCCGCGGCGCTTGGCGCCCGGGGCACGCCGAACCTGTACATCAACGGCAAGAAGGTCGTCGGCGCCAAGGACGAGGCCTTCCTCAAGCCCATCATCGACAACGCCGTCGCCGCAGCACAGGAGTTGATCAAAGGCGGCGCGACGCCAGCCAATGTCTACGAAGCCGCCACGGCCAAGGGCAAGCTGTTGGACTCGCTCGACCCGGAGAGCAAGCCCATCGCGCTGTCGGACAGGGTGCCGACGCGCGGCCCGGTGGGTGCGGCCATCCACATCGTGACCTTCCAGGACTTCCAGTGCCCGTTCTCGGCGCGGCTCGACCCGCACATTGCGGCGATCGAGGGTGAATTCCCGGGCCGCATCAAGGTGTCGTGGGTCGACTGGCCCAACGCCAAGATCCACCCGCTGGCGCAGCGCTTCGCAGAGGCGGGTCAGGAAGCGGCGGCGCAAGGCAAGTTCTGGCAGTTTCACAAGGCCGTGATGACCAATAACGATCGCCTGGACGACGCGGTGTTGCGCGAGCGCGCCAAGGCGGCTGGCGTTGACCTCAAGAAGCTCGACAAGGCACTGGCCGATCACAGCCACGCGACCTCGGTGTCGGCAGCGAAGGCGGTCGGCGATGGACTAGGCGTGCTCGGCACGCCGACCGTGTTCATTAACGGTCACCTGTTCAAGCCGCAGAGCTTTTCGGCCGACACCTTCCGAGCCGCAGTGCGGCGGCTGTTGCCGTCGCCGTAGGCCCCGCGCCAGCGAACTACACAAGCGATGTCAGCGTCGGCGGAGTGACCCGTTGAGCACCCACCCGCTCCTCCGAACAGCACTGTCTTTCCTCGCTGCGACGGGGTTGGCCAGCGCTTTCGCACCTGCACTTGCGGCGGCAGACTGTCCGCGCGGCACCACCGTTCTGCGGCTATTCGTGGACTTGCAGTGCCCCCATTGCCGGCGGGCGTGGCCAGACACGGTGCGCGCCGCCAGCGAAGCGCCGTGCGTTCGGGTCGAGCTGCAGCAACTGCCCAATAGCGCCCACCCGCAAGCGACCTGGGCCGCGCAAGTGGCGTTGGCTGCGCGCGACCAAGGCAAAGAGTTGGCGTTCGTGGACGCTGTGTTTGCCGCCGGTGCCGCTGACCGGCCGGCAGTGGAAAAAGCGCTTGGCCTCGTCGGCTTGGACGCCGCCAAGACCCTGGCTGCTGCGGCGGGCCTCGGCGCCCTGGTCGCGGCGGAAAAGCAAAGTGCGCTGGCCTTCGGCGTGCGTGCGACGCCGTCGGCGCTCATCAATGGCAAAGGCGTCGCCGGCGGCTTGTCTTACGCGACTTTGCGCGATGCTTTGGCTGTCGCCGCCCATCAGACTGCCGCGCTCGCGAGCGAATTCGGTGCGACCGTGGATGTGGAGCGGGCGCGACTGCTCATTGAAGCACCGGAGTTTGTGCCGGCCTACGACGCGATGCTGCGTGCCCGCGGGCGCCGTGCTGAGCCTGCCGCCACTGGCGCGCTGGGGACTCGATGGCGGGTCGGCGTCAAGGCAGCGGATGTGCTGGCGGGACCTGCAAACGCGACAGCAACCCTGGTGGTGTTCGCAAGCCCCAACGTCGCATGGACCGTTGCGCAAGTCCCCGACTTGCTGGCCCTGGCGAGCCCAGAATTGCGGGTCGCGGTGCAGTGGCTGGCTGAGCCTTCGGGCGGTCAGGCCGGTGCAGCAATGGCTGGTTCACTGTTGGCCGTCGCTCATCGCGCACCGGATCGCTTGCATCGGCTTATCGGCCTGTGGAAGCGAGCGGTGGCACCGACCGCGGACGAGGTTTCCCGGCTCGTGGCGAGCGAACCACCCCAGCTGGCCAACGAACTGCAGGGCGCGGCGACGAGCGGTGAGACCGCCGCACGGCTGAGCGCCTACCTGGACCAGGCTCGCCGTGTCGACGCGGGTGCTGGCGCGATTTTCATCAACGGCCGACGCTGGATCGGCGCGGCCGGCGACGCTGGCTTGCGCGAGGCGCTGCAGGCGGCCGTGCGCGAAGCCCGTGAACATCCCGCAGCCCAGCGGCAACCCGGCCGCGGCTATGACGCTATCGTCGCCGACGGGCGCTGGCGCAGCGACGCTGATCTGGTGTTCGGCTCGCAGCAGCCCGTTGGCGATGTAGCTGCGCTGCCGGCGCTGGGCGCAAGCGGCGCAGAGGTGTTGCTGCTGGGCGAGTTCAGTCAGCCGGCGACGCGCGCCGCGTGGTACATGCTCCGCCGGCTGGCCAGACCTGGTCCGCGGGCGATCACGCTGCGGTTTGCGCCATCAGGCGGCAGTCCCGCGGCGGTGCGAATTCGTGAGGCCTACCTGGCGGCGGCAGTTGCAGGTAGCGGCGACAAGGCCGCAGAAACGCTGTTTGCGGCGAGCGATCCGGGCGACAAGGCGGTGCTCGCCAAGGTCGCTGGCGCCGCTAAATCAAGCGACAAAGCTGTAGCCGCCCTTGACGCCGTCGCGCGGCTGCGCCGATGCTGCGCGTGGGGCGAGGAACCGGTCATCGCGGTTCGCGGACGCGCCTATCTGGGTGCTCTCGACGAAACCCGCCTGGGCGAGGCCATCGCGGCGCTGGCCGCAACGAAATGAAGTCGTGCTCAAGCGTGTTGAGCGCGGCGTCCGCCAGCGGCACCACGCGCGCCGACTAATCGAACGGGCCACCGGCCCTCACCTTGTCGAGACCACGCTGTGAGCCTGGCGTTCACCGAAATCCTGCGCGGCAGCTACTTTCTGGTCGAGTCGCCCGACGTGCGGCGAGTCTGCGAAGTGGCGATCCATGTGCGGATCAGCCGCTCGGCGCTGGGCACCCCGGAATTCGCCGCCGAGATTACTGGACACGCGTCGTTTGACCGGTTGGTCGCGCACGCGCCGATTGCGGGACAGGCACAGGTGCGGTTTCTGCGGCCTCGGCAGGTTGCTTATGCGTTCGAACTGACTGCCGACGATGGGCGCGTGCTACAGTTTGCGGGAGCCAAGCACCCCAGCCTGATGCGGCCCATTTACTCGGCGACGACGCTGTGGGGCACGCTCAGCCACCAAGGCACGCCAGTCGCCATGGTGCGCCTGCACTTCGATTTGCGGCGCGACCTGGTGGCTTTCTTGCAGAGCGTCGCGCGCGAACAGAACGCCTGACCGACCGGCGTCACGGGCACTTGGGAACGGCCGCGCATGCCGGATTCCAGGTGCACGCTGGCTTCTTGTGCGTGCAACCTCCGGTCGCGCTGCACCAGTCCAGCGTGCATGGGTCGGCGTCAGCGCAGTCTGCGGGCAACAGGTCGGCGCACGCGCCGCTGGTCGGGCAGTCGCTGGCGAACCACGGGTCGGTGCGAAGGACCCAGAGGTTGTAGTCGCTTTGCCCGGTAATTGCATAGCCATCGGCCAGGGCGACTAGTCCCGCACCGTAAGTCGACGGTTTGGCCGTCAAGACGCTGTTGTGGACCACGGCGCCGTCAGCGTTCAGGGCTGTAAACTCTGCAAAACTGCCGCCCAAGGCAATCACATAAGCGGTCCCAATCGTCGCATAGCCGGTCGGAGTCGCAATAGCGTCACTTACGCTGATCACACCATCCAGATCGCGATGCCATAGGACGTTGCCGTTGACGTCGGTGCGCCAGAGCCTAGCTGGAAGCCCGCTGCCAAAGACCGAATACCCATCGGTGTGCGCAACCAGCGCATCCAGGTAATTCTTGGTATTTGGCATGGTTTTGGTCCAAAGAACACTGCCCAGGCCATCCAGTTTGACCAGAGTCGCACCATTTCCGGATGACCCCGAGCCGGCGTGTCCTCCAGCGACTACGCCACCGGTAGCCAATGCCACGGCGGTAAAGATCATCGGGCCATAGCTGATAGACCACAGCTTGGCGCCGACGCCGTCAATTTTTGCAACGAGCCCAACCTTCTGGGGTTGGCCGATGTTTCCAACGATGACCGTGCCATCGGGCACGGGCTGTACGGCCAGGGCCTCGTCGTCGCCGGCTCCGCCAAAAGTCGTCTCGGACAACTGTGCGCCCTTGGCATCAAACCGGACGACCCAAGCGTCCTTACCACCTGCACTTTTGCCGGTGGTGAATCCGCTTGCGACAAAGCCACCTGGGGCAGTTGCAACATCGGTCAGTCGGCTCTGGCCGTCGCCCGGGCCAACCGTGGTGGACCACCCGATCTTGCCGGCCGAGTTCACCAGCACCAGCCAACCCTGCTTCGCCGAGGCGCTCACCTGCGTCATGCCCGCGATAACGAAGCCACCAGCGTAGGCGACAACCCGATACCCTTCGTCCTGTTGCGGCCCGCCAAAGTTGACATCGAGTCCAGCATTGCACGGCGACGCTGCCTTGCACTGCCCGGCCTTGCACACCTTGCCGGTCCCGCAACTCAGGCCGTCGGCCAGTTTGACGTGCGTGCACCCGGTCTTGACGGCGCAATCGTCGGTAGTGCACGGATTCTGGTCGTTGCAGTCGATGGCTTTGCCGATGACGCACTTGCCGCCCGCGCACGCGTCGTTCTCGGTGCATACGCTGCCGTCCGAGTCACAAGGCGTGCCGTTGCCCGCGATGACGTCGTAAGCGCACTGGCCCGACTTGGGGTTGCAGCTGTCCTTGGTACACAGCTGGTTGTCGTTACAGGTAGTCAACGGACCGACGACGCACTTGCCACCGGTGCACTTGTCGCCGGCCGTGCACAGGCTGCCGTCGGCGTCGCACGCGACCGAGAGTTGCGTTGCCGTGCAGCCAATCTTGGGGTCGCAGAACTCGCTCGTGCACACGTTGGCGTCGTCGCAGTTCAGGACCTTGCCTGCAATGCAGCTGCCGTTGCTGCACGCGTCGTTGTCGGTGCACGCGCTGCCGTCGGCGTCGCAGGGCGATGCGTCTTTGGGCAAGGTCTTGAAATTGCAGCCGCCCGACTTCGGGTCGCACTGGTCTACCGTGCACGGGTTGCTGTCGTTGCAGGACTTGACCGCCCCCGGCAAGCACACCTTGGCGGCGCAGGTGTCGCCAATGGTGCAGTCGCTGCCGTCGGCGTCGCAGGGCGACAGGTTGGCGACGTAGCCGCAGCCCTTGACCTTGTCGCAGGCATCGTCGGTGCACGGGTTCTTGTCGTCGCAGACGGTCTTGGCGCCGGCGCTGCACGCGCCCGCTTTGCACGCATCGTTTTGTGTGCACACACTGCCGTCGGCGTCGCAGGCGGTCCCGTCGGCAAGGGCTTGTGGCGCGCACTGACCGGTCTTTGGCGCGCAAGTAGCGACCGTGCAGGTGGTATCTTTCGCCGTGTCGCATACCACGATGCTGCCCGCCTTGAGCACGCACTGCGTCGCATACGGTCCCCACACGCAGGCCATGGTGCCGTTGCAGAGGTTGCCGTCGTCGGCGCTAGCGCAGTCCGCGTCGACTTTGCACGGGCAGATGTTGGCGCCCGCAGTGCAGGCCCCAGACTGACACTTGTCGCCGGGCGTGCACTTGTCGCCGTCGTCGCAGCCGCTGCCATCTGTGACCGTGGCGTGGGCGCAGCCTTGGACCGGTTCGCAGGTGTCTTTGGTGCAGCCGTTTTGGTCGTCACAGGCGGTCGCGGGCTTCGCAATGCCGACGCAGACCGCGTCTTTGCAGGTGTCGGCCGCGGTGCAAGCGTTGCCGTCGTTGCACGGCGCACCGGCGGGCGTGTGCGTGCAGCCAGTTTGCGCGGCGCAGCCGTCGTTGGTGCAGGGGTTGGCGTCGTCGCAGTCGGTCACTTTGCCCTGGCACAATCCGCTTGCGCAGGCGTCCTTGGTCGTGCACAAGTTGACGTCGTCGCAGCCCAAGCCGTCCGAAGCGTTGCCAAACCCGCACTTGCCGGTGGCGACCTCGCACTGAGCGACCTGGCATGCCGCGCCGGCGGAGCAAGGCTTGGGCGCACCAGGCACGCAAATAGCCTTGGCGCACAGGTCTCCAATGGTGCAGGGGTTGTCGTCGTTGCACTTGGCGCCGTCATCGGGTGCGTGGGCGCAGCCGGACTTCGGCACGCAGCTGTCGAGCGTGCAGGCGTTGTCGTCGGTACAGTCTTTGGGCTTTCCGGGCTTGCAGACGGCGCCGTCACAGGTGTCATTTTCGGTGCAAACGCTGTCGTCGGCGTTGCAGCCCAGGCCGGGTTGCGGGTCGTGGGCACAGCCACCCGTTGCGTTCTTGTCGCAATAATCGGCCGTGCACGACGCGCCGTCGTCACAGGCTCCCTCGTCGGTCTGGGCGTCGCAGTCGTTGTCGATGCTGTCACAAACCTCGGCAGTTGCGGCGGCGCCCAGGCACACGGTCAGGCCGTCGGTGCCGCAAGAACGCGTGCCCGGGCACGCCCCGGTGCCGCCACCGGTGGGCTTGGCGAGGCAGGTGGTGCTGAGGCCTGCCGCGCTGGCGGCAGGCGAGCAAGTGCACGCGCCAATGTCGTCCGCCGTGGTGCCTTTGGGCACGCACTGCTTGGCCGCGGCGCCCTCGACGGTCGGCAGCGCTCTGCACGTGAACGTCGGCGGACAGTCCGTATCTTGCGCGCATGCCGCGCCGCAGTAGGCTCCGGCGGCCCCGTGGGCGACGCACTGACCGCCAGGCTGGCCGAGCGCAACGCAGGACTTGGATACCTGACAAGGATCGCACAGGCGCCCCCAAGTCGGCACGCACACGTTGGCGATGTCGCCAGTGGCGCTCGACACCTGTGCGCACTTGAAGGCATCAGGACACGAGGTCGTGCAATTGACGGCGCAGCGGCGGCCTGCCGGCGTGTCAATGCACAGGGCGTTGTCACAGTCGCCGTTCTGGGCGCAGGCGCAGCCGGGTCCGCCGGGGCAGTTGCTGCCGACCCCATCCGCGGCGGTGACGGCGTTGTCCGGCAAAGTCCGCAGTGTATCGGTGGCAGCGTCAACGCCCGGCTGTGCGCTGTCCGCGACTGGCGCGACCGCCGTGTCCGCCGGTTGTGCCTGCGGCTCTCCACAGGCAACGACGACAGCAGAGGCCCAAGCGAGCCAGCGGAGCGACCAGTTCACAGGCACATGGACATCCGCGCCACGCACGAGTCCCGGGGTGCGCGCCAAAGCGCGGCGGTGGGACGGGTGCGCGCCGGGGAACCGCCCGCACCGCGTGTCGCCGGAACAGTGTGCACGCGCCTCGCTGCCCGGTCAACGCGGCTGACGACCGGCATCGCAGCCTGCGTTGCGCGATTTCGTGACGCACCGCGTATAGACCGCAACCGTGCGGTCGGGCACCCTACGCGGCCCTGGGGCTGCCGCCCCGCTGGCACACCATGACCGCATTTTTGCCCTCGGCCCGCGGCCGCGATGCCGTTGCGTCGCCCATTCGACGCCTGACGCCGTTTGCCGATGCCGCCAAGAGCCGCGGGGTGTCTGTACTGCATCTCAACATCGGCCAACCCGACATTGCAACGCCAACCGCGGTGCTGGAGGCGTATCGCAACTTCCGCGAGCCCGTGCTGGCCTACGGGCCATCCGAGGGCACGCTGGCCTATCGCAGCGCACTGGCGGCCTACTACAACGGTCTGGGCTACGGCAGCGCCGGCAGGCCCGTCGACGCCAGCGACATCATCGTCACGACGGGCGGCTCCGAGGCGCTGCTGTTTGCCATCGCCGCAACCTGCGACCCGGGCGACGAAGTGCTGGTGGCTGAGCCGTTCTATCCAAACTACAAGGGGTTTTCCCACATCCTGGCCGTCGGAACGCGCGCCGTCACCACGACGGGCAGCGACGGCTACAAGGTGACGGCGGAGCAGATCGCAGGCGCCATCGGCCCGCGCACCAAAGCGTTGGTGCTGTCGAGCCCCGGCAATCCGACCGGCACGGTGCTGTCGAGTCGCGAACTGCGCGACATTGCCTCCGTCTGCAGAGACCGCGGCGTATTCTTCATCAGCGACGAGGTGTACCGCGACTTTGTCTACGACGCGGCCATCTGTGAGGGCGCCACGACGGCGCCCGGCCTTTTGGGGCAGCCCGGCTTTGACGACTGCGCGATCCTGGTCGACTCGGTGTCCAAGCGCTATTCAGCGTGCGGCGCTCGAATTGGCTGCCTCGTGACGCGAAACGCAGCGCTGCGAGCGGCGGCACTTAAGTTCGCCCAGACGCGGCTGTCGCCACCTGTCGTCGATCAGATGGCCGCGCACGCCGCCCTCGCCACGCCGCCGGCAGAGCTCGCCGCCGCTATCGATGACTACCGGCGTCGACGCGATGCCCTGGTTGCGGGTTTGCAAGCCATCCCCGGCGTGCGCGTGCGTTCGCCCGATGGCGCCTTCTATTTGCTGGCGGCACTGCCGGTCGACGACGCCGAGCAGTTCTGCATCTGGTTGCTCGACGAGTTCACAGTTGGCGGCGAGACCGTGATGCTGGCGCCGGCGGATGGCTTTTATTCGACCCCCGGTCTGGGCAAGGACGAGGTGCGCATCGCCTACGTGTTGCAAGTCGAGAAGCTGCAGCGGGCCTGCGCGATCCTCGGCCTGGCGCTGGCGAGCTACCCCGGTCGTCGCGCGGCGTAATCTACTGCTCGGCTGCCGCTTCGCTGCGCTTCTTGCGCTGACCCCACCAGTACTTGCCGGCGAACGCAAGCACGGTGACGACAATCACAGCCAAGATGCCGTGCTCGGCCTTGCGCGCGTAGTCGATAACGGCCGCGATCTGGTCGCCGAAATACCAGCTGGTCATCACAAGTGCCGGCACGCTAAGCAGCGCGGCCAGGCCGTCGTACCGCAAAAATACCGCGTACTGCACTTTGAGCGTGCCCGACGTGAAAAACACGACGGAACGCAGGCCGGGCATGAAACGCGCGGAAAACAGCACTTGCGGGCCACGTTTGGCCAGGAATTCTTCGGCCTTCTGCTTTCGGCCTTGACCAAGTATGACCCGAAACGGCCAGATCTCCGCCAAGTAATCGCCGTAGCGGCGGCCAAGCGTGAACATCGTCAGGTCGCCGATCATCACGCCAGCCATGCCTACTGTGGTCGCAACAAGCGCTAGGGTCAGGCCGTCGCCAAACGTGGCGCCAGTCGGTGCCAGCAGATACGTGAGGTAGCCGCAAGTAACCAGCGTAATATCTTCGGGAATCGGCAGGCCAAACCCACAGAGGAGCAGCACGCCGAAGCAGATCGCCCACACCGTCGCGAGGTTCAGCGTCTTGAGCCAGACTACGACCTCGTCGAAGGTGGGAACGGCCATGGCGAAGTCCAGGCCCGCGGCCAGCGACCCCATGGCCCCGAACCAACTGCCATCCACGGCAACCACTGCGGGATCGATCATCGACTACGCCTTTTGGGCCAGGCGCTTGCGAATGCGCCTGGCTGCTGCCCGCGCCCAGTCGCGGATGAATTTCGGGTGTGCGAGATTGAACCAGCCGCCGACTTTGGCCAAAAACTCAGCGTCTTGCGCCGCACCGACCTCGCCAAGCAGGTCGATCGCCGCGTCCAGCAAGTGCGGCGCAGGGTGATCCGCAAGTCGGCGCAGGCGGTCCAAGTAGGTCGCAGGGTCGCGCCTGCGGAGTGCATCTGCGCTAGCTGTGCGCACGTAGTTGTCTGGATCGAGCAGGCCTTCGAGCAGCGTCTCAATGACATCGTCGCCGGCAAACGGCCACAGCGCCCGACTTGCGCGCATGCGCACGGTCCAATGGCCGCCGGCGGCCGAGGCCAACAGCAGATCGCGGGCCGCCTTGCTGTCCGGCCAGCCTTCGAGCGCCCCAATCGCTGTAGCTCGCACGCGATCGTTGGTGTCCTGGGCCAGCACCAGCAGGCGCTGCAACGCCGCGTCGCCAAGGAACGCGCCGAGCGCATCTGCGGCCAACTCGCGCAGCACGTCGTCGGCGCTCTCGGCGAGTTCCAGGAGCCGCGGCTCCAAGTCCGCTAGTTGCTCACGACGCGACGCGAAGTCGGCGGGCCGCCGATTGTCGACTGAGTCGGCGCCCAAGAAGCGCGCCAGTCGACGCAAGCCGTTGGCGACCAGGTCTGCGTCTTGCAGTCCAAGGTCGCGGCGAATCAGGGTTTGCGACACGAATACTCCCAGGTCACCGCGACGGCCCGCGCTGCAATTCAACCCATGGCCCTCCTTTTGTCCATAGGGGGTAGTTGCCCGATCCCCCCCATTGTTCAAGTCTTTGACTACATTAAACTCTCCCAAGCGCACCGGCGCCAGTTTCCTCCGGCGCTAGGTCACGTCGCACAGCTTTGCCACCTTGCCCGCCTCGCGTGCCAATCGGCCCAAGGGCGCGACGGCCGCAAACGTCCAGAGCGGAAACTGAACCGCCTTGGCTTGCGTGCCGCGAAGCGCACGCTCGGTCTGGTTCTCCAGCTCGCGGCACGCATTGACGTGCGCCTGGCGCACTGCCCGGTAGGCGGCGCGGTACCGGGCGATTAGGGCTGGGCTATCGGCGTACGCCTCGGGCCGTCGCTGCCTCTTGTGTTCGCGCTTCTTAGGTCGGGGGCGCGGCCTTTGCATCCATGCCTTCTGCTCGTCGGTTCAGTTGACCAATGGGGGGAACGTCTGGCCCCTTGATCGGTGGCGCCAAGTGGCCGATGCTCGCTTGCCTGAGAAACGGCGCGTTTCCACGGCAGGCAGCCAATGACAGACCGCGACCTCGCTCCAAGAAGCGCCGACTTCTCGCAGTCAGTCATGACCGAACTCGTCCTTCCACAGCACACCAATGCCTACGGCACCTGTTTCGGCGGCACGATCCTGTCGTGGATCGACATCGCGGCTGGCATTTGCGCGCGCCGACACGCAGGCGCCCAAGCGGTGACCGTCGCTTTCGACGACGTTCACTTCATCACGCCTATTCGCCTGGGCGACATCGTCAACATCACGGCGCGCGTTTGCCACGCGGGCCGCACGTCGATGGAAATCCGCGTCGAGGTCTGGCGAGAGCGGCACAACGGCGACCGCGAACATGCCAACACGGCTTACGTCGTATTTGTCGCGGTGGACGCCGACGGCCGGCCGCTACCGGTCCCGGCACTGACCTTGGGCACAGAGGCGGATCGGGCGCGCCACGACGAAGCGGTGGAGCGCCGACAGTTGCGCATGACCAAAGCAAAACGGGCGGCTATGCGCTGACTGGAGCGCCAATCAGCCGCCAAGCACCGCGGTCACGACGTACGTCTTGCTGCCAACCACTTGCGTCGGGCGAACGTGCACGAAACCCACGGCTTCGCATAACGAGCAGACGGCTACCGCCTGCACACGCGAACCGACCTCCAACGCAATCAGGCCACCGGGTAGCAGCCAATCCGGCGCGCCGGCAACAATACGACGCACAACGTCCAAGCCGTCGGTTCCACCGTCCAGCGCGAGGCGGGGCTCGAACTGGCGGACGTCGGGCTCCAGGGTCTGCAGGTCAGCCGTCGTCACATACGGCGGATTGCTGACCAGGGCCGCGAACCGCAAGCCTTGCGGCAAAGCCTGGAACAAGTCGCCCTGCGCGACGAAAATCGGTCGGGCCTGATCGACCGCGTTGCCGCGCGCCACATCCAATGCCGCAGCACTGATGTCGGTTGCCCACACTTCGCGGGCGCCGCCGGTCTTTTCCATGTCGCGCACGAGCGCCAGGGCGATGCAGCCGCTGCCCGTGCACAGGTCGAGTATCGGGCCGGCAACCGCGCTGGTGTCTTGCAGGTACGCTGCCGCGAAGTCGACCAGCGTTTCGGTCTCTGGCCGCGGGACCAGCACCGCGGGAGAGACTGTAACCTCAATGTCGTGAAAGCCCTTGCGCCCGATGATGTAGGCGACTGGCTCGCGACGCGCGCGGCGGCGAATCAACTGCTTGTAGGCGGCAAGCTCATCGCCTTGCACCGGCTGGTCGAAATTGAGCAGCAGGTGCAGCCGCGATTTGCTGAGCACGTGCCCGAGCAGCAGTTCGGCGTCGACGCGCGCCGTGTTGGACCCCGCCCTGGCCAGCCAGTCAGCAGTCCAGGCCAGCAGACGCTGGATTGTCCAGGCCTCGGGCTTTTCGTTGGCGGGGGCTTGCGTCATGGTTCGGTTTAGCCTTCCTGCCAGGCTCGAACAATCCGCGTCAACGCCACGCGTGCAGCCATCGGGGAGTTCGCGCCATCGCCATCGCGCAACCACGCGCCAATGACGGCCATGCCATGGGCTCCGGCGCTGCGGGCGATGGCCGCATCTTGCCACTGCAGGCCACCGATCGCCACGACCGGTCGCGCGCAACGCGCACACGCGTCCGCCAGCATCGCCCAGCCGGTCTCCGGCTCTGGATTGCGCTTGGACGCCGTCGACCGCACCGGCCCAAAACCGCAATAATCCATGGGCAGTTGATTCGCCTTGTCGATCTGATCAAGGTCGTGAGTGGACCAGCCAAGCAGGGCCAGATCGCCAAGCTCGCAGCGAGCGGCCGTCAGATCGCCGTCGGTTTGGCCCAGGTGCAGGCCAGAACCGACAGCGAGCGCCACGGCGATGTCATCGTTGACGACGATCGGCAGCGCCGAACCGACGGCTCGAATCATCGCGCGCGCGCAAGCTGTCTGCGCGGCGCTCGTTGCGGCCTTGTAGCGAAGCTGCACGGCGACGGCGCCAGCTTGAGCCGCAGCCAGCGCAAACTCGGCAGACTGGCGAACAACTGCAATCAGTTGCGGATCATCCGGGGCCGCCGGCCACCCCAGCGTTTCGCCGTCCACGATCGCATAGATGCCGCCGCCAAGCTTGGCGCTGCGTGGCGGCTGTGCAGAGACTGCGTGCAGTTCAGCGGAGTTCGGGTCCATGGCTTTCGCTTTGACGCGCTGCGTCGCACACTACGGCTGCGCATGCGGTGGCAGATTGTGGCCCCGCGGCGGCAGGCGGGCAAGCAGCGGCGCACGGCCCCAACGGCGACGCCAAGGACTCGAACAATGGACGCAAGCTACCGCATCGGTCTGGCCACCCTGCTGCTTCTGCTTGGCGGTGGCCTTTTCGCCAAAACCATGATGGGCCGCGCTCGTCTGCTGCTGGCAGGCCGGCCGGAGACCCGCTGGAATCTGGTGCGCGACCGCGCCGTGACCCTGCTGCGCATCGGCATCGGCCAGCAAAAGATGTTCCGCGACCCTGCTGACCCCTCGGCCGGCTGGATTCATGCGCTGACGTTCTGGGGGTTCTGCATCCTGGGGCTGCGGACGACGCAGTTGTTCATCCAGGCGTATGTCCCGGACTTCCAATGGCCGCTCATCGAGCCCCTGTACGCACCGATCAAAGACCTGACGGTGCTGGTGGTGCTGCTGTCGATCCTGGCGTTTTTTCATCGGCGACTGGTCATTCGGCCCAAGCGCATTGCGTATTCGCACGAGGCGCTGCTGATCCTGGGCTTTATCGGCATGCTGATGGTGACCGAATTCGGCTTTGAAGCCCTGCACTACGGCGCGCGCATCGCTGCAGGCGGCGCGGACGCGACGGTCGCTCGGGAACACCTTGGCCATGCGCCGATCGGGCGCGTACTAGCCGACCTCGCGGCAGGCAGTGGCATCGCCGCCGGCACGCTGTGGGTGCTCGGCGAGGTCAACTTCTGGGTGCACGTGGCCATCATCCTGGTGTTCATGAACCTGCTGCCCATGTCTAAGCACTTTCACGTGATTACGTCGCTGCCCAACGTGTTCCTGTCGCGACTGGATCCGCCCGGCGCACTCGCTTTCGTGCCGGACATCGAGAAGGCGCTGGAAGAAGAAAAGCCGCTGGGCCTCTCGGTGCCCAACGACCTGACCTGGAAGCAGATCCTCGACCTGTACACCTGCACCGAGTGTGGCCGCTGCGAGGTCAACTGCCCGGCTTGGAATACGGGCAAGCCGTTGAACCCCAAGATGATCATCCTGGACCTGCGCGACCACGTCTACGCGCGGCAGCAGCAGATCATCACTGGCGTTTCGGCTGCAGGCGGCACCGGTCGCCTGGCCATCGGCGCCGACGGCGTGGCGGTCTCAGGGCAAGTCAGCGCCAAGGAAAAGGCAGAAGCCGAGTCTGGCCTGCCCGAGCTCATCGCCGGCTTGAACCCCGATGCCATCTGGTCTTGCACGACCTGCCGGTCGTGCAGCGAGCAGTGCCCGGTCATGATCGAACACGTCGACAAGATCGTCGACGTGCGCCGTCACCTGGTGATGACCCGCAACGAGATGCCCAAGGAGCTCGCCAAGACGCTGGCCAACCTGGAGTCCAAGTCCAACCCGTGGGGCATGCCATCGGGCAAGCGCGCGGACTGGTCCAAAGGCCTGGGCTTGCCGACCATCGACGACAACCCGAATCCGGAGTGGCTGTATTTCGTCGGCTGCGCCGGGTCGTTCGACGATCGCGCCAAGAAGATCGCGGTCGCTACGTCACAGGTGCTGCAGGCCGCAGGCGTATCGTTCGCAATCCTGGGCAAGAAGGAAAAGTGCTCCGGCGACCTGGCTCGCCGCTCGGGCCAGGAGTACCTGTTTCAAGAGCAGGCCAAGGCCAACATCGAACTGTTCGTGCAAGGCGGCGTGCGCAAGATCATTACCACCTGCCCGCACTGCTACAACACCATCAAGCACGAGTACCCGCAGTTGGGCGGCACGTTCGAGGTGGTGCACCACACCGAGTTCATCGCGCGCCTGGTGGCCGACGGCAAACTGACCTTTACCGAAGGCGAGAAGCAAAAGATCGTCTACCACGATTCGTGCTACCTGGGTCGCTACAACGACGTCTACGACGACCCACGCAAGGCGCTGCTGGCCGTGCCCGGTGTCGAACTGGTCGAGATGGAGCGCAGCAAGAAGCTCGGCATGTGCTGCGGCGCCGGCGGAGCGCGGATGTGGATGGAGGAAAAAATCGGCACCCGCGTCAACAACTTGCGGGTCGAGCAGGCGCTCGAGACCCAGCCGCAGGTCATCGCGTCGGCCTGTCCGTTCTGCATGACGATGCTCAGCGACGGCGTCAAGGCCAAGGACGTTGCCGACAGCGTGGCGACCAAGGACCTGGCCGAGATTGTCGCGGAACGTTTGAAGAAACCAGAACCTGCGGTCGAGCCTTGATGGCTCCCGCGGCCGCGCCTTGAGGGCCCATGGTCCGCCTGAACCGCATCTACACGCGCACTGGCGATGACGGCACTACCGGGCTAGTCGGCGGCGACCGCGTTGCCAAGGACGACCAGCGGATCGAAGCGTACGGCACCGTCGACGAGCTCAACGCCGTGTTGGGCGCCTTGCATCCCCTGCTTGCGGGCCATGGAGAAGCGCAAGAAGACTTGCTGCGCCGCGTCGTGGGCATCCAGCAGCTGTTGTTTGACCTCGGTGCGAGTCTAGCCACGCCGGTCGAGCACCGCTGGCCGGGCATGCCAATGGCGAGCTCGGCCCATGTCGTCTGGCTCGAGCACGACTTGGATCGCATGAATGAGAGCTTGCCTGCGCTCAAGTCGTTCGTGTTACCGGGTGGCGGCGCCGTCAACGCGCAGCTGCACGTCGCGCGCACCGTGTGTCGCCGGGCCGAGCGCGAGGTGCTGCGCTTGTCGCGGTCGGTGGACGTGGAGCCGCTGACGCTCAAGGTGCTCAATCGGCTCAGCGACTGGCTGTTCGTGGCGGGTCGTTGGGCGGCGGCGCAGTCCGGCGAAACCGAAGTGCTGTGGACGCCAGGGCGGGGCCTGGGCGGCTGACGGTCAAGGGAGCCGGCTCAGCCTAGCCCCCAGCAGGGCGTCGGCGAGGCAAAACAGCACTGCGGCCTCGACAATCGGCACGGCGCGCGGCACCACGCACGGGTCGTGCCTGCCCGTGACCGCCAATGCCCGTGCCGCTCCGGCGGGGCCAACCACCACCTGCTCGCGCGGAATCGTCGCTGGCGGTTTGAAAGCAACATCGACGACCAGCGGCATGCCGGTCGAAATGCCGCCGAGCGTGCCACCGTGGTGGTTGGTGTGAGTTCGCAAGGGGTCGCTGCCGGCCACGAACGCGTCGTTGTGAAGGCTGCCGCGTAGACCTGCCGCGGCAAACCCACTGCCGAACTGAACGCCCCGACACGCAGGGAGCGACAATAGCGCGTGCCCGATCGCGGCGGTCAGCTTGTCGAAGACGGGTTCTCCGAGGCCAGGCGGAACATCCGAGGCCACACAGCGGACGATGCCCCCCACACTGTCGCGGTCGCGCCGCGCAGCCTCGATGGCTTGCACCATGGCCACGCTTGCCGCCGCATCAGGACAGCGGACGGGCGAGGCATCAACAGTGGCGCGATCCAGGGCGGTTGGGTCGAACGAATAGCCCTGCATCGCTGCCCCGGTCAGCAGTTCGGGCGGCGGCCCCGCTGCGACGACGTCGGCAATCTGCTGGGACCACGCGACGACCCGGGGAACAGGCCAGCCATGGCCTTGGCACATCGCCTGCAACAGAGCTTCCGCAAGCGCGCCGCCGATGACACGGCCCACGGTTTCGCGCGCGCTCGCCCGGCCGCCGCCGCGGGGATCGCGGTGACCGTAACGCAAGTGCCACGTCCAGTCGGCGTGACCCGGCCGAAAGTCGTCGCCCAGCGCAGCGTAATCCTTGGAACGCGCGTCGGCGTTGCCCACCAGCACCGCGATCGGCGTGCCGAGCGCCCTGCCCTGGTACACGCCCGAGACAATGCGCGGCACATCAGGCTCTTTGCGCTGCGACTGCAATGGGTTCTGGCCAGGACGCCGCCGTGCCAGCCAGGGCGCAATCACCGCTTCGCTCACCGGCACGCCTGCCGGCATGCCTTGCACGACGCAGCCGACTTCGGGCCCATGCGACTCGCCGAACGTGGTCAGGCGCAGGTGCGTGCCAAAGGTGTCGCCGCCCATCAGTACAGCGTTTCCAACCTGGCGCCGGTGTAGTAGTGCAGCAGAATGGTCTTGTGGTCCTGCCCTGCCTTGGCCCGCGCGACAGCGCCGGTCTGGTCCATGCCGACGCCGTGCCCGAACCCGGCGCCCTGAAAGACCCAGCGGTCCGGCGCCCCGTTCTTGCCCGGCGACCCCGCTTTGATGACGACCAGGGATGACCGCAAGCCTTTGGCGCCATGGGAGCCACCAAGCGCGTCGCGAATCCGCAGTTCGCCGTCGATCGTGACCGACCTGCCGTCGGTGGTGGTCACCTGCAGCGACACCGCGCGGCCAGAAACGCCGCGGCGCAACACTTTGAGCTCGCGCACCGGCGCCGCGATGCCAAACGACTTCATCTGGTCCTGCAGCTCGCCCGCACTGCGCTCGAGACGCCAGCGACAGGCCTCGGCGTTCAGACCCGAAGCCGCAGCCCACGACTCGTCTTTGCCGTCGAGTAGGGCCTGGACCGCGGCGTCGCTCATGCCCTGCGCGAAGGGCGCCTTGGCACCCGGTACGACATCGGGCGCGCCGCGAAGCGCCGGTTGGGGCCGACCAGGCCAAGCGTTCTCATTGGCCTCGGTGTGGCCGCCCGACGCGGCATGGTAGTAGGCGTCGACGAGGCGCCCCTCCGGATCGACCAGCACCTGACCGCGGGTATCTTGGACTGCGGCGGCGATGCGCGCGTTGACGCGCTCGAGACCCCGAAACGCTTGGCAGTGCGTCTCGCTGCAGATCGCGAATGGGTCGGTGGCGTGCCGCGTGCCAACCTTGGCAAGCATGTCGGTGCGCGCCGCGACAGCCTGCGCCCGCAGAGCAGCGTCGGGCGCCGAGTGGAAGATTTCCGACGCTACCACCCCTTCCAGTATGCGCTCGATTTCCGCTTCGTTGACGACCTCCAGGCCCAGCTGACCTGCGATGACGTACACGCGGCCGGGCAGCTCGAGGTCGGTCCGCGACGACCCGCGGCTGCCAGCGACACGCAACGCCGTCGCTTTGCCAGTCTGCTTGAGCGCCTCGAACCACAGCACGTCGCGCGCATGGATTTCGAGCGCAGAACCGGCTTTGTCGCGCACCACCAGTTCTGCTCCGGGCGGCGTCTCAACAAGGGTATGCGTCGACAGCTCAACGCCAAACTGGGTGCCTAGCGCCGAGGCCTTGGTCTTCGCTGCGCCTGCGTCGTCGAACTGGGAGTCCAGGCACAACAGCGTCTGGCGGGTGTCGAACATGCGACCGGCGAGACCATAGGTCGTGCCAGTGCCCAACGCGCGGACAGCCAGGCCGCGGTCCTTCCAAGCAACCTTCTGGGCCCGCAAGGTCTCGAAATCCCAAGCTGCTGCGCGGGCCAGCACGACGAAGTGCCGAACCACGCCAGTCTGGCGTCCGCTGGCCACGATTTCGACCGCGCGCTCCGGCGGTAGCCGCACATCGACCTGCCCGTCGCCCGTGCCCAGGATTCGCAAGCCCGCCGGCGCAGCGATCTCGACTTTGTCCTGTCGTCCGAGCACCGAGAGCGGCAACAGGGGCTTGCCACCGTCGCCCATCCGCAGCACGTCGCGGTACAGACTCGCCGTACGGTCGCCGTGCGCCAACGGGTCGGCCTGCGCCCATGCGGTCCCAGCGATCGCGCTCGCGACCACAGTGGTCAACAATCGTGCAATTTCGTTCATTTTCGTGCAGCGCAGGTCCGGTCGCTGGGCGGGATTGTCGGTCGACTGCCGGGTTCTGTCTATGTTCCTTGGCGCTTGTGGCGTCGCAAAGCCGCAGGCTGGCAGCGCCGGCCGACATCGGCCCACGGTCTCGCCTGCAGGATCCCGGTGCCGTTGGATGCACTGAGCGCAATTGCCGCCGCGTTGCCGACGCACGAACGCGCGCTTTGCAAACGCAACATGCTGCTTCATACTGCCGCCCGCGCGCCCCGCGCCTGCCCCGGCACCCGTCGCATGGCCTCAGTCCACCAGCGCTACCGCATCATTGAGAAGATTGACGCTGGCGGCATGGCCGAGATCTACAAGGGCGTCTCCGTGTCGATGGACGGCTTTGAGAAGGCCGTGGCGATCAAGCGCATTCTGCCCAGTCTGACCCAGGATCAGAAGTTCGTCGGTATGTTCCTCGACGAGGCGCGGCTGTCGATGCAGCTGAACCACGCCAACGTCGTGCAGATCCTAGATATGGGCCGCGTCGGCGAGACCTACTTCATGGCGATGGAGTTGGTCGACGGCGCCAACCTGCGCCGCGTGATACAGCGCGCAATCGACATCGGTGTCACGTTTCCGGTCAGTGTGGCCTGCTTTGTGGCCATGGAAATCGCCAAGGGTCTGGCCTACGCCCACGAACGCACCGACGCCCAAGGACAATCGCTGGGCATCGTCCACCGCGACGTGTCCCCGCCCAATGTGCTGCTGTCGCGCCAGGGCGAGGTCAAAATCACCGACTTTGGCCTAGCCAAGGCCAAGAGCAACGTGTCGGTCAGCGACGTCGACGTCGTCAAAGGCAAGTTTGCCTACCTCAGCCCAGAGGTGGTCGAGGGACGCGAGCCAGACGGCCGCTCCGACATCTACGCGGTCGGGATCATCCTGTGGGAGATGCTGTGTGGCCGCAAACTGTTCGCGGGCAAGCACGACAGCGAGACCATCGATTTGGTGCGCAAGGGTGAAATACCCAAGGTGGCGCCGACCCGCAACGACGTCGATGAAGACCTCGACAAACTGTTGCAGCGGGCGCTGGCCAAGAACGTCAAGCGCCGCTTCCAGACTTGTCGCGAGATGGAGACGGAAATCGCGAGCTACCTGGCGCGCAAGGGGCTGCGTGCCACTAGCGCCGACCTCGCTCAGTTCTTGCGCGAGCTGCTCGACACTGAGCATGAGACGGAGACCTTTGATGTGCTGACGCTACTGTCGCACGAGATGCACGAACTGGCGCGTCTGGGCAACCTGGACTTGACCTTGGGCCAGGTGCCGCTGCGCCCTGGGGACCTGCGTGCGAAAAGTGTTTCGCGGTTGCAGGTCGGCAGGATGCTCGACAGCTTGGACGAAGGTGTGCTCGACGACCTGGCGCGCGACGAAGGCGGCCAAGGCGGCCTTGCCGACCGCCTGGAACCGACACAAGAGCCTTCACGCCCCAATCTGACGCTCAAGACGCCGGCCGCATCCGGCGGGGCGCGCAATCGGTGGCTGCTGCCTGCGGTCATCGGTTTTTGTCTGCTGTTGGCCGTAGCAGCAGCCGTGGCTTTCAAGGTCATCGGCTGAGCAGCGCACGGGCCCAACGCCCCCATGAACTTGCGGGCTGCGGCCGGCAACCATCTAGGCTCGCCCCGGCGGGCCACAACGGAGTCGCGCAATGAAGTTTTTTGTGGACACAGCCGACGTGGGGGAAATCCGCAAGGCATTGGCCTGGGGCATTTTGGACGGCGTGACGACCAACCCGTCGCTGGTGGCCAAGACGGGCCGGCGGTTTGAGGATGTGCGCGCAGAGATTCTGCAGCTGGTTTCAGGCCCGGTGTCGTTGGAGGTCACTGACATGACCTTCGACGGCATGTTGACGCAGGGCCGCGCTCTAGCTGAGCTCGGGCCGCAAGTCGTCGTCAAGCTGCCGCTGACGCGGGAGGGCATCGCAGCGTGCAAGGCGTTGACCGATGAGGGCATTCGCACCAATGTGACGCTGTGCTTCACGGCGAGTCAGGCACTGCTCGCGGCGAAGGCCGGCGCCACCTACATCTCGCCATTCGTGGGTCGTCTTGATGACGTCTCGACCGATGGCATGGGGGTAATTGCCGACATCGTTCAGATCTACGGCAACTACGGATATGCGACGCAGGTGTTGGTGGCGTCTACCCGCCACCCGATGCACATCGTCGCGGCCGCCAAGCTCGGCGCACATGTTTGTACGGTGCCGTACAAGGTGCTGGACCAGTTGTTCAACCATCCGTTGACTGACCTTGGCAACGCCCAGTTTCTCAAGGACTGGGCCAAGGTCCCCGGTCAGTCCTAGCCGGCGACCGCCGGCGACGCGCGCACGTCGCCCATCGCGGCGGCAGGCACGCACGGCTGAGCACGTTTGCAGGTGCGGCATAGCCATTCGCTTCCTGCCTCTGGCCCGCCCGAGAGGACCGTTTGACCGACACGTCAGGCCAGGAACTCGAGCAACCGCCACAAGTGGACGACGGCGTCGAACGCTGGTCGCAGTTCCGCAGGTCGACGCGCTGGGTGGCCAGGATCGGCTTTCTAGTCTTGCTGGCCATCCTTGTGCTTTGGCAGGGTACGACCGCCTGGACGGCGCTTGCTGCATGCACCGGCGCAACGCTGTTGCTGTGGGTCCTGTCGATCCCATGCGTACCGCACCGGCGCTCAACGCCAACCAGCTTCTGGCTGTGGTTGGCGTTGGGGACCTGGACGACGCTGCACCTGGTGCCGCTGCCGATCGGCGTGGTTGGATGGCTCAACCCTGCGGCGGCCGAACTGCACACCCGCATGGCCGCTGCGGCCGGGCTGCCCGTGGCCAGCAGCCTGCCGTTGGCGATTGCCCCTGGCGACGCGGCGATGCAGGCGGTGGTGTACCTGCTGGTCGCCATCCACGCCTATCTGTTCTCGAATCTGTTGCTCGGCGCTGGTGGCCGCCGGATGCTGAACCTGTTCACCCATGCCATGACGGCGCTCGGGATTGCCGCGGGCGTGACCTACCTGGCGGCGTCGCCGACGGGCGCGGAAGCCTTGCCCGGCACCGCCGTTGAACTGGCGCGCAAGCTGGCCTTCATCAACGCGAACCACGCGGCCGGCTTTGTCAATTTGAGCCTTGCAATCACGATCGGCCGGGCCGTGCACGGCGCCAGTGGCCGGACACTGGCAGGCGCCCTGTCGCTGCTCATGGTGCTGCTGATCGTGGCCATTGCGTCGCGTGGCGGCATCGTGACCTTGTGCATCGTCCTACTCGCGACACTGGCAAACACCCCGGCGCCGCCGAGCTACATGCGTATCGACCCGCGTGTCAACCGCAACAAACAGCGGTTTCGCGCCGGCCTGCTGGCGGCGTGCGCGGTCTTCGGCGTGGTCGCCGTCGGCTGGCCAATCATCGAAGCGGAGTTCCTGACCTCGACGCCGATGGCCGAGGACAACAAGGTGGGCTTGCTGATGGCTGCTGCTGGCCAGGCAGTCAGGACACCAGCGGTGGGCTGGGCCCCAGGCGCGATTGCGGTGTTTCTGGCGCAAACCGGAATTGGCGCAGCCCGCGTCGACTTCGCCGAGAACTTCGTGCTGGACCGCCTGGCCGCCGATGGCTGGATCGGCTTTGCGGGCTACCTGGGACTAATGGTCTGGGCATTGCGCCGCCTGTGGCAGCGCACTTCGCGTGTCTATGAGGCGATGCCGTATGTGGTAGCGGTTGGTGCGATATATATGGCCAACCTGGTAGACTTTTCCATGGAAATCGCGGGAATAGCGATTCCCATGGCCGCGACCTGGATTGCAGCGGAACTGCACTATCGGCGCTCTCCCAAGGAGCAGGAAAAGCTGCTGCAATGGCGGCGGCGCTTCCACCGACGCATGATGCTGCTCACAGGCGCTGCCATGGCCGCGGCTTGCTGGTTGGTCCTGGGGCCAGCGCACGGCCACCTGTCGCGCGATATTGCTGCGCGAGCCGTGGCAGATGTACACCTCGACCGCGACTTGCCGAATCTAGTGCAGTATTACGCCGGCGAGGCCCAAGCTGCGTATTTGTTTGGCCGCAAGGCCGCAGAGACTGGGCGCCATGCCCTGGCCTCGCGGCTGCTGGACCGCGCGGTGCAACTGCGACCGACCAGTGCGCAGCCGCGCCTGTTTCGATTTGCGGTACGGTTGGAACTTGGCAATCTCGACGGCGCGAGCCAGGACCTCAAGTGGCTGTTGGCGCAGGGCGGCGACCATGTGACCCAGGCCCTGGAGGTCGCGCGAAGGTCATCGCGGGTCGAGGCCTTGCTGGTGGCGGTGCTGCCGACAATTCCCGCTCAGGCGTACGACCTCGCCTCGTACTTCCAGAAAACGCGCCCCGACCTGATCGAAAACGTGGCGATGCAATTGCGCAAAAGACATCCCGATCGGCGCTTTGCCATCGACGCGCTGCGCGCCAACTTATACATCGACCGTGGCCGACTCGACCTTGCTCGCGAGATCTCGGCCGGTTTGCTGGCGCACCGCGAGACAGAGCAGGAGGGCTTCCATATTGAAGCCCGGCTATTGGGCATCGCCGGCAAGGCATACGAGGCGTTCCACCTGTATCGCGCTGTCTGCGACCGCAGCCCTGGCCACGCAGCTTGCGCCTCCGCGGCGTTCACCGTGCTGGACATGAATCGGCCAGACCTGGCTCTGCCGTTCTTGCGCAGCATCCATCCCGCTGCGACCGCGCCACTGACGACCTGGTCGATCTGGTGGCAGTGGATGGCGAGCGCACTTGAACAGGGCGGCAAGCGCGACGAAGCCATCGATGCGGCGCGCCGAGCGCACTTGATGAACCCCGCCAGCGTCGATGCAGGCTTGGTTCTGGCTGAATTCCTGTTCCGCGAGTCGCTCTTTGGCGAACTGAGTGAGCTTTCCGAGCGATTGTCGCGCGATTTTCCGTCGCACGCGGCAGTGGCGCGCCTCGCAGACCGTGTTCAGCATGCAGCGCGACCTATCGTATTTGGCGCACGCCGCGGCGAGGCAGCCACAGCAGCAACGCCCGCGACAGCCCCGTGACAATGAGAATTCGCCGCTCTGCCAGGGTGGCTCGCGGAAAGTTCGCGGAATCCTACCTATGCACAGCCACCAAAATTTGGCATCAAACCTTGGACGGAGCCGCGAGTCGGTAGCGGAGCGGACGCGAGCGTGGCGACCCACCTAACCAGCACATGATCGCCGGTCCGGCATTTGGCGCCGGACTTCGGCGATCATGTATTGCCGTCGCATGGCAGCCTTGCGGACTTGCGTGGGCCGACCTGGCGCCGTCCAGTGGTGTCGCCTGGCTGCGTTGACATGGCGCGGTGTCAGCCCTACCTTTCGCTCGCGCCGGCCGTGACGCGCTGCGTCATGGCCCGAATGAGACATTGGCATCGCTGCCGCTTTGCGACTGCGGCGGCGCCCCGATCCGAGGAGTTCCCGTGAAGATCCTGGTTTCCGCCAAACGCGTCAGTGACCCCAACGCCAAGCTCGCGATCAGCGGCGACGGCACCTGGATTGAGGGTGACGTCGAATACGTCATGAACTACTTCTGCGAAAACGCCATCGAATGCGCACTGCAGCTGGCCGAAGAGCACGGCGATGTCGAAACGGTGGCCCTTGGCATCGGCGAGTCGGACGAGACCGCGCGCTTCATTCGCCAGGGTGCGCTGGCCCGCGGCATCGATCGCGGCATTCTGGTCAGCGCGGATGAACAAACGACCGACTCGGACCTCATCGCCCGTATCTACGCCAGGGTGGCCGAGCGCGAGCAGCCGGACCTCATCCTGATTGGCAAGCAGGCTGTGGACGGCGACTCGAATCAGGTCGGTCAGTTGCTCGCAGAGTACCTTGGTTGGCCGCAGGCGACGTTTGCGTCCAAGGTCGAACTGAGCGACGGCGCCGTGCTGGTGACTCGAGAAGTGGACGGCGGCCTGGAGACGCTGGCGGTGACGCTGCCGGCCGTTGTGACGGCGGATCTGCGCTTGAACGAACCCCGGTTTGCCCCGCTGGCGGGCATCATGAAGGCCAAGAAGAAGCCGCTCGAAGAGTTGGAACTGGACGACCTGGAGTTGGGCGACGCCAAGCCCAAGGTGCGGATCGTCAAGATGACCACGCCCGAAGGCCGCAAGGCCGGCGTGCTGGTCAAAGACGTCGATGACTTGGTTGCCCGCCTGCGCAGCGAGGCCCGCGTCCTCTGATACGTCGGCATTGAGGACCCAAAACGGCGCCGCCGGCACGGTGGTCGCCGCAACTTGTCGCAAGGAGTACGCCATGACCAAGATTCTGGTGGTCGCCGAACACGAAAAAGGCGCGCCGAAAAAGCTGACCCTCAACACCGTAGAGTTCGCTCGCCAGGTGATCGCACAGGCCGGCGGGTCATTTGACATCGCAGTGCTGGGCTCGGGCGTGGCGGGTGTGGCACAGGCGCTGACCGGCTACGGCGCCGGAGCCATCCACGTCGTCGATCACGCGGACCTGGCTCATGTCGTTGCCGGTCCCTATGCCAAGGTCGTCGCGGACGTCGCGCAGGCGTGTGGGGCCGATATCGTGTGCATGTCGGCGTCCAGCGCGGGCAAAGACGTGCTGCCGCGCGTGGCCGTGCGCCTGCAAGCCGGCATGGCTTCCGACGTGGTCGCCGTGGTGCGGACAGCACAGGGGCTCGGCTATCGCCGGCCGATGTGGGCCGGCAATCTGTCGGGCGACGTGGTCATCGACACCCCGGTACAGGTGGTGTCGGTGCGCTCGTCGGCTTTTGACGCGGCGAATGCGACTGGCGGCTCGTCACCCGTCGGCGCCGTGCAGGCCGACCCGCAGGCTGATCGGTCGCGCGTGCGGTACGTCGGGTTTGAGGGCGTCGTGTCGAGCCGGCCGGATCTGGCCGAGGCTAGCGTAGTAGTCGCAGGTGGACGTGGTCTCAAGGATCGATTCAACCAGGTCACCGAACCCCTTGCCGACGTGCTGGGCGCAGCCATCGGCGCGTCGCGTGCGGCGGTCGACGACGGCTACGCACC
>SXGT01143570.1_pt1 | contig 30673 bp, 10 predicted proteins | sample 3176221 | NCBI WGS metagenome assembly SXGT01 (sample SAMN11356862, study PRJNA531348) | freshwater metagenome | isolation source: freshwater sample F1-120 | place: China: Fuxian Lake, Yuxi | collected 2017-12-25
CCGGCCCTCTCCCAAAGGGAGAGGGAGTTAGGCGTTGCCCACGGCTGCCATCAGCTCGTCGACGCTGCGGGCAAAACTGGCGTCACCAGCCCCGTCCGCTTCCCCTTCGGCCTGCGGGCCTTGGCTTCCCGCGGCGAGCAGGTTCAGGCCAAAGTCGGCAGCCGTCCCGTCCAGGCGAATCAACTCGCTGCCATCGCCGGCCCGGCCCATGATGCGGAACCGCGGATTGCCAACTTGCGAAATCGTCCTGGTGTAGGAGTTGTTCAGCAAGTCGGTGAAGATGAACGTGGCGGTCGAAGTGTCTCCGCTCAAAGTGACGGAAACGCTCTTGAGATTGGTCCAGCCGGTTAGCCGCGTCGACCACAGCGAGTTAGCGCCGTTGATGGCCAAGATCAGGCCGTCACCGGTACTGGAAGAGAGAATATCGCTGATGCTGACGGCGGAAGGATCAAGGCCCCGTTCGCCAAAGTTGTTGCCGTTGATCCCGCCGGGAATTCCCAGGAGTGGCAGCGTCATGGCCATCTGGTCATTGGCAATCAGATCGGCCATATTGCTGGCCTGGTCGATGCCATCCCGCAAGAAGGCCGGCTGTTCCTCGGTGATGGTATAGCTGCCGGGCCGCATACCAGGCCGTAGCGATCCGGGAGCATCGAACCGGTAATTGCCGTTGATGTCGGTGTAGACGACCAGGGCCGCCAGATCGCCGCTGATGTCGCCGTCGGTATCGGCCCCGAAGTCGATGTCGAAAATATCGTCGTGCCCTTCTAGGGTGACCTTCACTCCGGCCAGCGGCTTTTCGCTGCCGTCCATCGCGCCATTGTTGTTCGTATCGACAAAGACGGTGCCGGTAATATCCGTGGGGATGAAATTGACCACTTCGATGAAGACGGTGGCGGTGGCCACGCCGCCGCGTCCGTCCTCAATGGTGTAGGTGAACTGATCCAAACCTTCATAATCCAGTTCCGGAGTGTAAAGCACTTTCTTCAAATCCGGCGAGATGGTGACCGTGCCATGCGAAACACCGGTCCCCGCCGAAATGATCGTGATGTTCTCCACGACATTGAAGTCGGGGTCATCGTTGTCGTTGGCCGTGACGTTGATTTCCTGATCGATGAACGGGTTGGCCACCGTGTTCTTAATCAGTGTCAACGGGTCCGCCAGCGAACCGTCGTCGTTGGCAGTGGGATTGTCGTTGACTTCGAGCACATTCAGCGAAACGGTCGCTGTATTTGAAAGCGCGCCGAAACCATCACGCAGTTGATAGGTGAAGGAATCGGGTCCGTTATAGTTGGCATCCGCTTTATAACTGAACGAGCCATCGGTGTTCAGATTGAACACCGCATCGTGAGCCGGCGGCGTGAGCAGGAGCACCGTCAAGGTGGAGTTTGGACTGAGAGTGTCGGGATCGCTATCCAATCCGGCTCCGTCCCGAACGCCGGTTGCCGTGTCCACGTCACGCTGAATATCTTCGGTAATGTCGTAGGCATCATTCACCGCAATCGGGGGATCGTTCTTTTCTCGCACGTCGATGGTCACCGTGGCGGTGCTGAAGCCGCCGGATGAATCGGTCAGCCGATACACGAAGGTATCGATCCCGACAAAGGTTCCCGGGGCGGTGTACTGGAAGGAGCCGTCCGCATTGAGGGTGAAGCTCGAGGCTTGGGCGGGGCCCATCCCGGCTTCCAGGCTGACCGTAAGACTGGCAAGAGTATTGTCCACGTCGCTGTCGTTGGCCCGGACCGTGGCGCGCGGGTTTCCCGCGATGTTCACGTTGGCATTGAGCAGCGTTTCGTTTTCCACCAGATACGAATCCGGGTTAGCAACCGGTACATCGTTGACCGCCGTCACCGTGATGTTCACTGTGGCCGTGTTCGAGTCCAGGAAACCGTCGTTGGCCTTGAAGGTGAAACTGGCAGGCCCGTTGTAATTCAAGGTCGAGGTATAGGTGTAGGCGCCTGTGCTGGCGTCAGTAATCAGCACCGTGCCGTGGGCATTGGTTTGGCTCACGACGCTGTACGTCAGGGTGGCACTGTCCACATCCGTGGCCACAAGCGTGCCATTGGTCGCAACATCCTCGGCTGGGGTCAGCGTGCCAGCCAGAGCCACAGGGGCGTCGTTCACGGGATTTACCGTGAGTGTTACCGTGGCGGTGCCGGAAATCGCGATCCCGTCGGACACCGTGTAAGCGAAGCTGTCCGATCCGTTGTAGTTGAGAGCGGGAGTATATCGAATGGTGCCGTTCGCGTTCACCGTGGCCGTGCCGTGGAGCGGCGCGGTACGCACCGTGGGAGTGAGAGTGCTGGTAAAGCCAGCATTGTTGTTGTCGTCGACGTCGCTCACGGCCAGGACGATGTCCTTGGCAGTGTCTTCGTTCGTCGAATCCGACGAATCGACGGCGACCGGGGCGTCGTTCACGTTGGTGATGGTGACGGTGACGGTGCCCGTGGAGTTCACGCCATCCGGGGTGGCGTTGCCGTCGATGTCCTGGTTCATCACATAGGTGAAGGTGTCCGTGCCCCAGAAGTCGGCATCGGGAGTGTACAGGACGACGTCGCCGCTGATGCTGGTCGTGCCGTGAGCCGAATCCGCGACGGAAATGAGCAGCTTGTCGGTAATCGTTGCCGGCAGGATGGGTGCATCCACCAAGTCATTATCGAGCACCGGCAGGGCACCGTTGGACGAGCCTTCGACGACGGTAAAGGCCGCGACGCTGGCTGGATTGCTGACCGTGGGATCGCGGCGGGCGAAGGGGCGGACGAGCGGAATCACATCCACCGTGAATTGCCCCGACCCTTCCAGCGCTCCGCCGGTGCCGGTGGCTCCCTGGTCGTTCACGGTCAAGGAAATGGTTTGAATGCCGGCGTCGCCGAGCGGGGGAGTGTAGTCGTAGCTGGCCAGGGCTGCATTGACGTTGGCCAGCGTGCCGGTGAATTTGAGCGTTTGCTGTCCATTCGCGGTGCCGTCGGTAAACGTCAATCCGGTGACCGAGGCGAGAAGGAGAGAGGCCGCGGTGTCGCCGGTGACGTCCAGCGTCACTTTGAGTAGCGAGGTGCCGACGTCCACGTCATTGGTGGAGGTGCCGGTGATCGTGAGCGGATCACCTTCAAGAATCGTGCCATTGGCGGGAACGACGACCGTGGGAGCATCGTTGACGGCGGTCACGTCGATTGCCACCGTGTCGTTGTCGCTGAGTGGTCCAGGAGTTCCGGTGTTGCCTCGGTCATTGGTGATGATGCGGAAGACGTCGGGACCAGTGTAGTCTTGAACCGGCGTGTAGCTCAGTCCGTTAATCGCGGAATTGATATCCGCGATTGTTCCTCGGATGACCATTGCCGCGGTCCCGTTGCCACCGCTCACAAAGGTGAACGACGGGCTGCCGGGAATCGTCGCCAAGGTAATGGTGCCGTGCTGGACCGTAAGGTCCACATCCACCGTCGCCCCGACCGTTTCGTTAGCGTCGATATCCGCGATGGAAATGCCGTTGATCGTCTTGGCGGTTTCTTCCGGCGTGGTCTGCGTCAAGCCGGGAACCGTATTGACGGGAGCATTGTTGACCGCGCTGATGTTGATCGTGACAGTCGCCGTGTCGGTGATGCCGGTCGTGGGATTCCGCAGAGTGTAAGTAAAGTTGGCGGAGCCATTGACGTTGGCCAGCGGAACGAAATTGATCGAGTTTCCGCCGGCAGCGATGGCCAGAGTTCCCAGGCTGGTGTTGGTGGTGCTGAGGGCGGAAATGATCACGCCAGTGAGCGCGCCCGTGTCGTTGTTCTTGACGGTCAGGGACTGTGCGCCGGGGGTGCCCGAAAACTCCGCGAAGTTAAACGTATCGGCGATCGCGCTGAAGGGTTCGGTGACCGTAAAGGCCGCGGTATTGACAATGTCGATTAGACTGGCGGGCACAACATCTCCTGCCGGTCTGCCGTCAGGATTGACGCCACCGCTGTAGACGAGTGTGTCGTCGCTGGGCGAAACCATGTTATCCACGGAACCCGTAATCGCCACGGCACCACCGTCCAAAGTATTCATCCGGACCCGAAACAACTCGCGAATCGCGGGTCCGAGGGTCGCCGTGCCAACCGCGAAGTTGCCGGCTTCGTCAAAGCGGTTGGGATCCACGAACGGCGTGATCTGGCCGTCGTTGGCTCCACCCGCGTCGTTGTTGTATTGCGGGGAGAAGCGGAATGTCTCCCGGAAAGCGGTCGCGGGGGTTTTCGCAATCGGGTCGTAGAAACCCTTGAGCGTTTCCGCAAACGAAATCGTCAGGGCGGGGGGCGGGGGGAACTGAGGGACCAAATTGGAGATGTTGCCGGTCATCATGGGGACATCCTGGTCGCCGAATCGACCCGTGAAGCGAATCGAGTACCGGTTCGTATCGCCCGAGCTGACGGGCGTGACCAGAAAATTATTGGTGCCGAACTCGGCGTCCAGCGCGGTCTGAATGTTGGCGGCAATTGTGAGGTCCGGATTGGCACCCGCCAGCGAAAAGGTGATGTTCGAGGTGGTTTCGGTTCCGTCGCCGGCAATCGATCCGTTGCCGTTCGCGTCGAACGAAAGCGTGAACGTTCCGCTGCCGGGATCGTTACCGAAGGTAAGGGTCTGGATTTCCTCGATTTCAACAAACGTCAGTGCCTTCTGGTAAAGCAGATCCAGATAGGCGGCATAGACACCTTGGGCCGTACCGAAGGGGCTCTCTCCATTCCGCAGATCCTGGACGAGAACCTTTAGATAGTAGTCCGTCCCTTTGGTGAGCGTCGTGACGGGAACATCGAGTCCTGTTACGGGATGCTTGTCCAATTCGACCGCCTGCACACGGAGTCGGACGATCGGGCCGTGCTCCCCTTCGGCGGCACGGGCGTTGTATCGGTTGATGACGTGCAAAGCGTCGATGGGAGTTACGTAGCCGTCGTTGTTGACGTCATTGAAATAGGGTGTCACGCTCCCAGGGCCTTCACCACTGGCGGCCGAGGTCGGCTCGTTGATCTGATTGATGACGTGGAGAATATCCACCGGGGCTAAGTAGCCGTCACGATCGGTGTCGCAAGGATCTTCCGAGTTATGAAAGATGTCGCCAGCGAGCATTTCGCGGGATTCCAGACGTTCCGCAAACAGGCGGCGCTGGACTCCCTTCAGGAATGACTTGCGGCGGCGGCCAGTTTCCAGGGAGCGACGAAGGCTGGTGCGAGACGACGATTTCATGGGATTTCTCATAGCGACGAGAAGACTCTGGTCCTGTTAAATGCAAAAAGCAGCCCAGGCTGCCGGCCTCTTTCCAAGTCAAGGAGTGCCAATTACTTACGGCGATTGGTGCCGCTCACGGAGATCTCCGGTTAAGTAAAATGCACCCCTGGTATTAACTATCCAAGCTAGTCGGGCTGCGAAATCTTTGCAACGGATTTGCGCAGGCGCATGGACATTTTGTATTTCAGACGCACCGTATATCCGGAAAGTTCCTTAAACTTCATCTGGCCGTTACCGTCCTCAGTGCCTGGGCGCAAAACACCGGCCTGAGAGCGGTTTCGCTTCAGGCCGGCAAGTTGCTTGGAATTCGGGCAAGACCTTTAGCTCTCCCGACGATTCTTGCCAATGTCGGCAGCCAGGTCTCCCAGCAGGTCGTCCCACGAGTCGTCCTCATCGTGCCGCTGGCGGCTCTTGCCTTCCAGCTTTTTCTCGCGATGGCTGGAAGGATGGAGCTCGTCGATGACCGGCTGGAAGTTATCTCCGATCAGGGACTGACCACTGCCGAAGAGCTGGTCGTCGAGCTGGTTCTGGCAGGGGGCGGGGTTCTTGACCTCCACCACCACGCTGGAATTGGCATAGATGACCGCCGGAATGGCCTGGTCGGGAGCTGTTCCGATTACCAGTGCGTCGACCGTGCCGCCCGAGCCGGTCGCGAGCGAGCGGAGGGACATGCCGTCCTCTTCCCCTTCACCCTCGCCTGTGGGAGGCGGAGCATTGCTATTGAGGTAGGTAATGACCCGATTGGAGTCCACCGGCGAGACAAATCCGTCCCCGTTGGTGTCCAGGAAATCCGGCGCGGTGGGAGCGAAAGGATTGGGGAGCGGCATGTTGCCGAAGTTCGGCGCACCGGTGAAGAACGGGTTGTCCTTGTACCGGTTGATGAAGTTGATAATCCGGAGGGCATCAATCGGCGAAACAAACCCGTCCCCGTTCACGTCCAGATCGTTGAGGGGGTTCTGGAAGGCGGGACCGGTGAGGGTGACTTTGTAGTCTTCCACTTCGCCGTCGAGCGCGACACCCGTGGGCGTTGCGATACCCGTGCTGCTCATGCGGAAGCGGGCGTAGGTCGTTCCCTTGGGGCCCAGCGGCAGCGGGAAGTTGATAACGTTGTCTCCCGCCACCAGGCTTCCCAGCGGCGTGGTGCCGTCGATGATGTGCTCGCCGGCATCGTCCCAGTCACCGTCCTTATTGAGGTCGAGCCACGCATCCAGCTTGGCGGCCACGGAAGCATTGACCGTGACCTGGCTGTTGGAGCCCGGTGTGAGCACAATGTTCGTCACGCCGTCGTCGCTGGTGTCCAGGTCCGCGTTGACGGAAGGCTGGCCATCCGTATCCGCGCCATTGGTGAGCCCGAGCTGCACGTTGGCCTTGATCTGGTGGGCAGCACCGGTGCTGGCCGTCAGAGTGGGGAAGGTCGGGTCGGGTGCATCCCCGTAATCGAGAGCCGAGCCGAGGAAGATGGTATAGGTGACCAGGCCGAAGTCCGGTCCACTGTCGTGGTTGGGCAGAAGGACATTTCCCGCCAGGTCGAAGATGCCGTTGGTCCGGTTCGCGGAGCCAACCGCGCCATCGGCGGCCGGGTCGTTGTCCAGCGTGATCTTGTAGGTCGTGGACAGCGGCCACAAGCCACCCAGCGGATTGAGCCGAATCAAGTTATTGGTGGCATCGTAGCTGAAGGCGTAGTCGAGCCCTTGCACCAAGGTGCGAGTGACGCCCCCCGTGGTGGCGGTAACCTTCACGTCACGGGCAGTGACCGAGATATCGTCGATGCCGCTCCCTTCCAGCGGGCTGAAGGGGTCGAAAGCGTCGATGAGCTGAACGCTGAAGTTGGTGAGGACCTGGTTCTGCAGGACCACGATGGTGTCCGCCGGATCGTTGTCGAGTCCGAGGGCATCGTTGTCCTGCGGGTTGATGAGCCGCGAAGTGGGCCCGGTGAAGTCGACACGGTCGATGGAACCGCGGTCCTTGGCGACGTTTTCGCCAAATCCACCGCCGGGGGGAGTGAACTTGACGTTCGGGTCGTCCACCCGCTTCTGGCCGACGCCGTCGCGGTCGGGTGCCAGGATGGGGGACTGCGAAATGCCGAGCGGATCGGTGACCGTGACCAGCGCGGGCCGATCGAGCAAGGTGTCAATCGAGCTGTCAATCGCCTGCGAGCCTTCCTTGAGGTAGAAGTTCTTGTTGGCGAAGCTGACAAACAGCGGATCTGTATTCCCCAGCACGATTGGGAAGTCATCGCTGCCGGTCCCCAGGCCGACGTTGGAATTCGCGGTATTTCCCTGGTACAGCGTACCACCCAGGATGGTGCCGCTGAGGGAAGTGCCGCCGAACGCCGGTGTGCGGCTGCTGACGTCGACGCTAATTCCCTGGCGGAAGTTGACCACGGCGTTGTTAAGCAGGGTGGGGCTGGCATTGTCCGTGACAGAAATGCCGATGTCCGCGACCCCCGAGTTCTTGATGGTTCCACCGATGCCGACCAGCGTGTTGTTGATAATCCGGCCGAAGGGGACCGGAGCATCGCCGAGGGGATCGCCGCTGAACAGGATGCCGCCTTGCCGGTTGTCGTAGATGGTGTTATTGACCACCACCACGCCGGGAACCAAACGCTGCACATTGGGCTCACGGAGGTTGCGGTCCGGCCCTTGGTGCGGCAGGAAGCCGTCGGCAGGGACGCGAACGCCGCTATCGATGACGATGCCGAACTGCGAGGCATTGGAAACCTTGTTTCCCTGCAGAATGATCTGCCCCTGGTCGCGGAACAGGTTTTTGTCCCCGAACTCCTCGTCAAAGGTGTTCTGGTTCGAGATGTCGTCAAACGCGGTGGCACCAAAAGTCGAGATATTGAGCTGGTAGGCCCCCAAGCGACTGAGGAAGGTGGCATTCACCAGGCCGCCGCCGGTGACCGGGTTATACGTCGAGTTGCCGAAGGCGCTGACGCCGACGTAGTAGAGGCCGCTGGCGGGAGCCGTGAAGTTCAGATAGGGATCAATCGTGTTGATGAGGGGGAGCCCCGTATTGGGATTCTTGCCGATGGGAATCCGCGTCTCACCCGGCGCGAGCTGGTCATCGCTGATGACCGGCAGAGCGTTGAGGATGACCGGATTTCCGCTGGCGTCGAAGATGCGGAGAACCGAGTCGAGGTTCGAGCCCAGCGTGACCGCATCCACGTCGATGCGCACGATTTGCCCAGCCGCCAGGTCGATGGAGAACAGGTCCACATCCATCCCTTGGGTGGCCCGGTTGACGGAGAGAGTGGGATTGTCCCCAATCGTGCCGGTGCCGACAAACAGGTTGCCGTCGAAGTTGGTCGCCAGTGCCTGATTGATCAGGTCGTTGCGCTCCGTGGCCAAACCGACCACGACCCCATTCTCGTCGATAGTGCCGGGCAGTTTATAGGTGGACGGGCCGGCCAGGTTGACCTTGTTGGAGGTGCTGAGCAAGCTGTTCAGCGTGCCATCCCCGATGGTGGCTTGCAGCTTGAGGACCGCCTGGGCGTCGGGACCATTCACCGCGGCCTGAATGGCGCGGGCCACTTCCGGCGAGGTGAAGTTGGAGCGGTAATTGATGCGGACATTGCCGGGAGTGATGGCCGTCGAGGTAACGCTCAGGTCGTTGAACTCGAATGTCAGCGCGTTGACGCCATCTCCCAGAATGAACGTTTCGCCATCGCGAAGGTCGGCTCCGGCGGGGGCCACCATTTGGTGGTCGCGGGTGAGCAGGTCGTTGGTGTTGAACGTGCGGAACATCAACAGATCCGGCGGCGGGAGGGGATTCGGAATGCCGAACTCCGGACCGCGGCGGACTTCCAACTGATAGCTGCCGTTGGCAATGTTCAGCGGATCGGCCAGCGGGTTGGGATCAAAGGCTCCGCCACTGTTGGGGCCGGTGCCGATTTCGCCCCGCTCGGCAAAGCCGATGATGATGTCATCCAGATAGATGCCTTCGAAGCCATTGTTCTGGAACCGAAGATTGCTGTTGAAGTTTCCGAACAAGTCGCTGGCGTTGAAGTTGTCCAAGCCCAAGGGGCCGGCGTCGTAAACGGTGTGGGTGATGACGCGGATCAAGTCGCCATACTGCTTGACCACGTTATTGGCGACGGTATTGGCGGGGTTGTTGCCCAGTTCCATTGTCAAGCCGGTGCTCCCGGCGGCCAGGGTCAGGTCGGGACCAACCAACTGGACGCGGCGCTGATTGGCACCCAGTGCGGCTCCGACCGATGCCACGACGCCATCGACTGTGTTGATGGGCGACAGGTTGATGGCATTTCGAATTTGCTGGGCGACATCCGAAGCGCGGAAATTCGCGCTCGGCTGGAAATGCACGGGGATGAAGGCCGGGTTGGTGGTGCCAGGAATGCCGGCCCTGGGGAATGTGTTAATGATCGCGTTGGCGGCGTTGCGGGCCTCCACCACGAGCAGCGGGTCGGTGCCGCCGATTTGAACGCGGGAACCGGAGATGACGTCTCCGTTCCAGAAGGGGTTGATGCTCAGGGCCGTCCTGAGGCCGGCGTCTGCCGGAAGATTCATTGCGGTCGACAGGGCCCGAGCTGCAAAGCCTTGACTGGACGCGTTGGTAATTTGCACCCCACGCACAGTTGTGCCGGGCGGCGGTGCGAAGTTGTTCAAGATTCCATCCTTGTCGAACTCGTAGATGAGCGTCGTCCCGCCCAGGTTCAGCCTGATGTAGTCGCCGTCGTTGATGTGCGGATTGACGCTCGGGTTGCCACCACCGGCCGGAATGTTCATGACGTAGCCAGTATCAAACTGGAACGTGACGGCTGGATTGATGCCGTCGTCGAGCACGAAATTCCCGCCCACTCCATCCGAGAGCAGGTTACCGGCGACAGCCAGGATTTGCTGGTCGTAGTAAAACTGTTCCAGCACATCGTTCATCGCGGTGGCGATTTCGTCGCGGCTGAAGCTGCGATCGACCACCACGGCGGTGTGGCCGGGAAACACGCCGATGCCGGTCGCGTCGATGTCCAGCCGGACCGCATGGACGGCGGACTGGGTGATGGTGAGAGCGCTGAGAACGCCGACCCGGGCCCCGGTCGTGTAACGGGCGACCGCGTCGGGCAGTGCCCCGGCAATCGCGTTGTAGGTTCGCAGGGCGATGGTGTTTTCCGGCATGAACCGGGTGATGACAATCGCCACATTACCGGCCGCCACGCTGCCGTTGAGGTCGTATTCGAACGTGCGGGGCGGATTGCGGCCGTCGTTGACGGTGAAAGTCTCGCCGTCCTGGATGGGGGTCCCCGTGCTCTTGGTGTGGGGGATGACCAGGGTGTGGCCACTGACCACGCGGCGGAGGGCCGAGGCGAACGAGCTGGTGACGTTTTCCGCTTCGGGCAATTGCACGAAGTTGGTGTTTAGGAAGACCGGCACGATGGTCACGAAGGCATTGGTGATTTCCTGGGCAATCGCGCCCGCCACTTGCGTGCCCGACATGGTATTGTCGAGCACAATGGGCCGCCGGCCAAAAGTGACGATGCCGTTCTTGTCGAATTCGAACTGGATAGCCGGAGTGGCATCGGCCAGGTTGTCGTCCACCGAGAAGAACTCGCCGTCATTGATGGCGGTGGCCGACGGGGTCTGGAACGAGAAGCCCATTTGGAACTCGAACAGGTCGCCGTCGATCTTGTCCTCGGTGATCGGGTCGATACGCCCGTCATACTCGAAGACGTCGCCGTCCAGGATCTGGTTGCCGCGGGTGGCTCGCAGCTCTTCGCCGGTCGTCTGGATGTTGCCGAGATTCAGCTCGCCGCCGGTGGTGAAGTCCCACCGCAGGCGGAGGTGTTCCTGGCCGGCGAAGTCGGCCAGGTCAATTCGGACCTGGCGGAAGCCGTTCACGTTGTCGAACAGTTCCTGGATTTTGGGATAGATGCTGTATTCGTCGACGCCGGCACCACGGGCGGAGTTGTTCGTGCCGAGTTCCAGCCAGTCGCCGTCGTCCCCTGCGATGGAAACGCGGAAGGCGTCGAGCATCGGGAAGGGAGGAACCGGATCGATGATCAGCGCGTTGCGGTTTTCGGTGTCGGCCCGATAGTTGAAATACAGCACGGGCTGATCGGCCGAGGAATAGCCGGTGAGGTCGAACTCGGTGCTGACGATGGTGCCGTACGAGCCGCCGGGAGCGAAGTAGTTTCCCCCTAGATCACGACCGAACTGAAAGCTGCGGACGCCAGTCTGGCTGACGCGGCTGTCGTCGAAGGGGGTGTTTATCCCGTGGCCGGGGTCCGCGATACCGCCACGCGATGTCGTGGTGTGCCAGAGGTTGGAGTCGAGGTTGGTGAAGTCGAGGCCGCGGGCATTGGCAATGCCGGTGGCAATGCTGGTTTCGCCGTTGGCGAAGATGGGCTGGAGCACGCCGGCGGTGTTAAAGGCATAAATCCGGCCCTGATCGGTGATGCCGAACAGCAAGTCCTCGTAGCGACGGCCTTCCACGGTGCGGGGACCAAACGTGAGCCCCTGGAAATTGATGCCGTTGAGGTCGGCGGACGAGGACTGCAGGAAGGTGGTGTTGACCTGATTCCACTTGGCGGGGTCCGCGGGATCGATGACTTGATTCAAGAACAAGTCCGCCGTCACGCGGAACAAGCCGCCCCGATTGGTGATGGCGTAGATCACATTTTCGGTGCTGGTGCCGTCATCCACGTTGCGGATGGCGATGCCGGTGACCCGTCCGCCAGGGCCTTGGCCCTGCGTGTTGAACGGCGGGTTGGGCGCGCTTAGGATGCCATCGGACAAGGTGACGAACGGTCCTCTGCTGGTGGCCGTGATTCCCGCTGAAGTCTGGAGCTCGCTGGTAATTGCCGCCGCCATGGCCGCGGCAATCTGCGTAGCCGTGTCCGCTGCGCCGAAGATCACCGTTTCGTTGACGGGAATCAGCAGACCGGTAACTGGGTCGAGAATCGAACTGACGCCGGAGGCGGCTCCGAGAACCTTATTCCAAAACGGCACGCCCGAGATATTCAGATCGCCGACGGGATCCTTGGTGGCGGTGTTAATCGGCGGGAAGTTGATCCGCGAGCCATCCGCGGAAGCCGTGTAACGGGTACTGGAATTGACGATGCCGACCACCGGGGGGACCACGGGCGGTCCAATTGAACCGAGCGTACCGGCGACGATAATGCCGATTTGCGGGGCCAAAAAATCGTCCTCGACCCCAATGGGGACGAATAACAGCGTCGTGGTGAGATCCACGATTCCTGAATTGATGTCCGCGAAACCGGTCCCGACAGCATTGATACGAGCGCCATTCACGGAAACCCGGCTGTCGCCGAGGACGGTCGTGAGCGGCATCGGAAGGTTGGGGTTGCCGCCATTCAGGCCCCTGATGGCGTTGTTCATCGCATTGGCCACCAAGAGATCGGTCATCCCCTGGGTGTACGGAATCGCGGTGATTCCTACACCGGGAGGAGTCGCATCCGGACCCAGGGTGATATCGCTGAATTCAAAAACGTACGTCGTGGGAGCATTCAGATAGTTGACGCCGACCTGGAACTGAGTGCCGTCAATAGTCAGGCTGCCGTCCAGAGCCTGGAGAACGGGCGCATTGCCGGAGGAACCAACAGGCGAAACCAGAGTGGCAATATTTTGGGTCACCGAGACCACGGTGTCGTTGGTCAGGCGGATCCGGTCGCCGACAAAGGCCGCGGTAACAAGCCAAGTCGCACTCGTCTGTCCGTTGATGGCCGCCACCAAAAGGCCGGAAATCCCTTGTGCATTGAGGCTGCCGCTCACGTCCACGCGAATGCTCGCAGCATTCGAAAGGTTTCCTTCGCGGTCAAACTCAAAGGTTCGCGTCAAACCCTGCGTATCGGTAATGGAGAGCGACCCAGGAAGAATAGGTAGCGCCGGCGGAACGGCCGCAGGAATATTGTCCGGGAAACTTGTACCGGCGGCGGTGTCGGTCACTTTGATCGCTGTTCCCGATTCAAACTGGAGCAATGTTTCGTTGCCGGTCGTGGCTAGCGGATCAGTCGGATCATCGGGATCCAGCAGGAAGAAGTCACCGTCACGGACGGCGCGGCCTTGTGTCGGATTGATGTTCTGGAGAAGTTCCGGTCCGCCGTCGAACTCGAAGGTGGTAATGCCGAATCCGTCGTCGACAGTGAACGTCATGCCGTCGGTGATATTCGTTGTCGTGGTGACAGTCGGGGGCACGGTCGCGGGAACGACCGGGACAACGGTGGTGGCTTCCGGTGCTCGGGTGCGGGCCGAGGTGACGATCTCGCCGACTTCAAAAATGTTGGTGGCCGCCCCCACGACGCGCGAGCCGCCGCCGCCGACCAGAGCGTCGCCGTTGTTCAAATCCATCTGGTAGACGATATTGTCCCGTGACTGCAGGAACTGATTGGCACCGGGAATATCGGCCTCGCCGCGGTGGCCGACCGCAACCAGGCGCTGGCCCCGGAAACCGTCGCCGGCAGAGGGGCTCCAGACTTCGCCGAAGTCCATGGCGTCGAATTGGATGCCGTAACCGACTCGCGTGCCGTTGGACAGGTGGGCCCGAACTGGGGCCGGGGGCACGCTGGCATCGAGCTCGTACGTTTCGATGGTGTTGGCGCCGAGGTCGGTGGTGGCCGCGGTCCCTTGATTGATTTCCAGGTAATGGGCCGAGTCGTCGTCCCGGATTTCGCCGTCCTCGCCGGTATCCAAGGAAAACGAAAAGAGATTGTTGAAGTCATTGCGGAAAGCCGCATCGCCAATATCGAAGGGGAGCGTGCCGACGGTGACTTCCCGAGCGCCAGTAAAAGGATCGACGGTGATGACTTGCGATATTTCGGGCGAAGCGAGTTCGCGGGCCTCGCGGACGACATACAGTCCCACATCGCCGAGGTGGAACGGAACGGCCGCGCCTCCTGGGCTGAGGAACTCGCCGTCGTCCACGTCCGGCGGGAACGCGGTGGAATCGGGGGGGACTGGGTCGAACGGCGGAATGTAGATGTGATCTTCGACAATGCGGTGCGAAGAGTTGATCGGCTCCAAACGGAATAGCGGATTATTGGCAGCTCCGGCCTGGAAGTATTGCTGGAACTCGCGGGGCATGATGGCGTCGCTGGAAACGGAGACGAAGTAGTTTCCTTGCGGCAACTCGGCCACGCCGATGAACGGATCGGCCGCGCCGCTGGAGCCCCGGTCCAGCTCCGTCACGTCGGCCCCGCTCAGCGGGCGGGGACGGTCATTGGCGACGTTGGAATCGCGGCTGGAGAGAATCAGATTGAGGTTGGCGTCGTAGACATTGATGATCGTGTTGGGGCGGGAGAATCCGTCCGCATAATCGATGTCGAAGATCGTGGCAAACCAGTTTTCCGGACTGGGATCTTCCGGCTGCTCGAAGACGGACTGGATAGCGTCGTAGTTGACGCTCAGCCGGTACCAATCGACGTCGCCAGGGGCCGACAGCAGCCCGGCGACACCCAGGGAACCGCGATCGGTATTGAGCAGATTGCCGATGTTCTGGGCCTGGGTCGAGTTGTCGTTGGCTCCGGCTGTTTCGCCGGCTTCGCCGGAGAGAGGTGAGTGGGTGGGCTGGCCCAAGACCTGGATGCCAACGGTGGCATAGCGAACGTCGGCAAACTGGACCGTGCTGCCGGAGAACTCGTCGAGCTCGCGGAGACGGACTTGCAACTGATAAGCACCGAGCGAATCACCGCCGAATACGTCGGTCAAATCGCTGCTGCTGGAACGAACACGGACGTGGTAAGTGTTGGTGGTGTTGTTCGGACCGGGAAGCACCACGCGGAAGCCGGCATCGCGAGGATTGGTGGTGTACATGTCGTCCCCCTCGTAGGGAGAAGACTTTTCCAGGCGGCGGGCAATGCCCCCCAGGCTTTCCGCACCAGAGGCTTCCGCGCCGGAGTTGTTGGAGCGGGCCAGGACGTTGCCATCGTTGTCAATCAACTCGACGACCGAGTCGAGGGCGTGGGTCGTGCGGTCGATATCGATCCAGACTTCGGTGCCGGCATCGGCCGTGAAGCTGTAGACGTCCACGTCGTTGATGGCGTTGATCAGGCCATGCACAGTGAAGCCGAGGCGGCGGTTATCGTCGCCGGCCTTTTCATGAGGGCCGATCGCGCCCAGGAACTGCGCGTTGGAAGTGGTGGAGTTGGCGCCGGGGGCGGTGCCGTTGGGGGCTTCCTGCTCGAGAATCTCCGCCACGTTCCGGTCGCTGGCGTACTTGTCGATGGTCAGGCCTTCCCAGTCGCCGGGCTGCGGCCGGCTGCCGACGCCGGTCGTGATATCCTGCGTGCTGAACCGCAGATCGGAGATGAGCGCGCCGCTGTCCACAAAACGGTCGAACGCGTCGCCGACCGCCAGCTTGAGGACGTTGGTGCCGACGATCAGGGGGAACCTGGCGGTCAGGCCAGAGGTCATTCCGTCGAACTCGATGTTCAACGGGAATGGGGGGTTTTCGTTATCGATGTTGAAGAAGCCGTTGTTGATGCTGACGATGTTCCCCTGCGAATCGCGGACAAAGTTGGTGGCCGCTCCGCCATTGATGAAGCCGCCGAAGACATCGTTGAACTGCGAACCAATGGATTCGGAGTATTCGTCACTGCCGAATTGGAAGTCGAAGGCCCCGGAACGGATGCCGGAAGCCGCCGTGACATCGATGGTGATGGTGAGGACGGCCGCATCAAAAGTCGCCGTACCCGCGATAGCCGTCAGGTCGACATCGCCCGCGCCGTTGTTGATCGTGCTGAAGGAAGGATCGGTGTTGGTCGCCGGAATGACTGCGGTGCCGGAGGTCAAAATAATGCCTTGAGGGGCAATTTCCAGAGAAACGGCGTCGCCGTTTACATAGGTGCCGGCAGCAGTGGCCGCCCCGGTGTAGGTCGTGGTGGGAATGGTGACGCCGGGGGGAAGTCCGCGGAGGTTCATCGCGGTGACAAGCTGGGTGGCATTGTTGCTGGCGGTCACCAGCAGCGGACCACTCGGGGCGGGGAAGGCTGGGAGCGTGCCAAAGACGCCTTGCAGAATCCCGAATCCGTCGTTGTTGGTATCGCCGGTCGGCTGGCCGTCCAGATTGAAACCCGCGGATGCGGAGTCGTCGCTGATGGAAGTCAGGATGACGGGGAAGCCAGGCTGGCCCAGCACTTCCAGCCGGCCGCCGATGCGGTCCGCCATTTCCAACGGGCGGCCGTTGGCCGTGATGCCGGCATTCGGGCCGCCGGCCTTGATGACCAGGCTCTCGGTGGGCTGACTTTCGAGACGGAGGCCGCCAAAGGTGTGGAAGTCGGGAATGTTGATGGGATCAAACAGCACATGAACGATGTCACTATCGTCCCAGACGCTTTCGGTGGTCAAGGTTCCGCCACGGACAATCAGGCCGTTAGTGTCGTTGCGGGTGAGCTTGTTGCCGGCGATCAGGGGTCCGTTGTTGTCGTAATGGCCGAGGACGCGTTCCACGGGGCCGCGCTGGCGTCCCAGGTCGACCACGGTGTCGTTGTTCATCGCGTTCGCGTTGACATTGACAAACGCACCGCTGTTGTCGTGCACGTTGTTGTTGACAATCACCGGCTGAGCGGCGCGGATGAAAATGAGGCTGTCGCCGTTGAAGCCGCGGCCGAAACGGCTGGGGGGAGCCTGGCCGCCGATGCCGCTGGCGTTGAATTCGAACTCGCTGTCGGCGATGCGGACGTCGGCCTGATGGACTTCGACGGCATTAAAGCCGGCAAACGAGCCCTGAATACGGTTGAGACCGCCGCCGTAAGCAATGACGGCATGTGCGATACTGCCGCTGGAATTGGCGCTGAAGAAGACGCCGCCCCAGTCGCCGGCAGCGGCGGCTTGAGGAATCGCCAGGCTGTTGTCGTTGCGGGTATCGAACGTGCCGCCGGCACCGTAACGGTCGTCGGCGACGGAGGTGAACACGATTTCCTGGCCGGCATAGCCTTCGGCAATCAGATTCGCGCCGATGCCGACTTCGAAGCGCGAGCCATCGGATTTGACGACAATCGTGGGATCGATCACCAGGCTGCCGTCGAGGCGGGGACGACTCAACGAGACGGGATTGGCGTCGTTCTTGAGGATGACGCGGGTGGTGCCGTGGTAGGTCTGGTTACGGTCGATAAAGGTCGTGACCTGGGCCGGAATCTGATCGACCAGCTCGAAGCCACCGCTGCCGTTGATGCGGCGATAGAGGCGGCGGGCGACGAAATTGCCCGACGGAATGGGCATGTTGGTCAAACGGATTGAGCTGTTGTTTGATGTGACCGCTATGGGAGCGGTGGACGCGGAGGGAAGCCCCTCGTTGCCGAGCAGATCGACATAAACCAGCTTGTATTCGACCGTTTGTCCGGCGCTGAACGCGCCGGCGGGCGTGGTGAGCCTGGAAATCACCACCAGGTTGACCGGAGGGGCGACGATCTCGAGCGTGGGGCCACCAGGCGTTCCAGTGATAAACAAGTTTTCTTGAATGACGTGGACGATGTCCGCGTCATCGAACCGACCCGCGACGGTCAGCTCTTCGAGCTGGTTGCCAGCGGGCGTCTTGGCCCGCACGAACATGCCGTTGATGCTGTTGTTCAGAATCGAATTGCCGTGGATTTCCGGGCCAACCCGTTTGTAGTCAATGGTGTAGCTGGTGACGGCCGTGGGACTGAACCGCGGTGCGGCGAAGTTGGTTTCCTCAAAACTGTCCGGGTTGGCCGACATGGCGGCATCGGCGCTGCGAGTGATGGTGTTGTAACTCACCGTGGGGCGAGCATCGGTCATGTGGACGGGGTTGACCACCTGGACCACGGAATCGACATCCACCTGGCCGCCGCCGAAGCGAATGTCGGCGTGGTTGACGTAGTTCATGAAGACGCCAACGTCTTCGGCGACATAACGGCCGTCCGCCCGATCGAGATCGTTCTTGAAGGAGATGCCTCCCCAGTCGCCGGGGGCGGGGGTGGTGGTGAAAGGGTTGCTGTCAAAGCCAATGTTGGTATTGGCCGGGGCCAGCGTCTTTTCCTCGTTGTAGGAAGTAAAATAGACGCTTTGCGTGGGCGTTCCCAGGATTTGCAGCGCGCCGCCGCTGCGGTCGGAGGCGATGGCCGGGTTGGTGCTTCCCGCGTTGATTTGCGCGCGGCGGAGTTGGAAGATGGCACCGGCATCCACCATCACGGTGACGTTCTTGGGAACCGAGAGCGTGGTTCCGTCATCCAGCGCATTCCCCAGCAGGTTGAAGCCGAGATGATAGGCCAGGTCGTCATTGAGCTTGGTCGGCGTCTTCGGCGTGAGGTTGCCGTTATCGTTGCCGACGATGCGGACGATGTCGTATTGGCGGGCGTTGGTGAGCGCCGTGGAGATGGTGTTATAAGGAGTGGTGAGCGAACCATTTCCGCCAGCCGCGGCCGCCTTGTCGACGAAGATAGTGCGGGGAGTGCCAGAAGGCGGTACGGACTCACTAACCTTCGGAGCAGCAGCCTTGAACCAGAAGTTGTAGACGCCACCGGGATTGCCGTCGGATTCGCCGTCGAAGGAAGTGCCCGTCGTATCCACGAGCGAGACTGTGGCGCTCTTGCGGAAGTCAAACTTGAGCTGGTAGTCCCCTTGGGTCGCGCCGCCGATGCCCGAATCGACGACGTTCGGATCGTAAGCATTGTTCCCCTTGGCACTGACGCCAAGGTAATAGGTTCCAGGTTCGAGCGTCAGCTCAATCTGGGAATCCTTGCTGAAGTAATCGTCATTCTGCGCGATGTCGACAGGCACGCCGTCGATGCCGACCTTGTACAACTTCAGGTAGGTATCGAGGAGGCTGGAATCGGCCAGGCGCTCGGCAAATGTCTCGGCCCGGAACACACCGGTGGCATCCACCGTGAACCGATACATGTCGATGTCTTTGCTCTCCGGGCGGTAAAGGTGCCGCATGTGGACGATATCATGATCGCCCGGGAAGACCGGTTCGAGCGGAACGCCGGCCGTGCCGAGACGGTTATCGGCCCCGTTGATGGTGAGCGGCGGCAAATCGAAGCTGTAGCCCAGGCCGAGGACGCGGCCAATCTGCTGCATGGCTTCCGCCATCCAAGAAGGCTGGGCAAGCGTGCCAATCGAGCCGTAAGTGTCGTCCCAGGTTTCAGCGTTGTCCATGATGGCCCGCTGCGAGGGAATGTCCGAATTACCGTAAGGGTGATTGATGCCGGTGGTGACAAAGGGGTTGATTGCCCGCATGTCGCCGGTGGCAACGGTGATCCCTTGGTTGGCGGTCTCGATAAACTGAATGCCGGAATAGCGGTTGTAGAGATCAAAAATCTCTCGGGCCCGCTGCTTCTGATTGTCGGTAATCAGGTTGAAGGCGGTCTGCGATCCGCCAATGCCATCGGGAATGACGCCGATGATGTTCTGGAAGTTATAGAAAACAGTGGTGATGCCATCGGTGGCGTCCGGGCCGAACTGAAGATGGTCCTCGACAGGAATGTGGCGATGGCCTGGTTCGTCATTGGCTCCCGGCCAGTCGAGGTCGTAGAGCTGGTCGTCGGTGGTGTTGAGGTCGTTGTTGACGATGCGGCCGTGAATGAGGGAAACCCCTCCTTGCGTGCCGCCGGTCAGGCTCGCCCCCAAGTCCTGCGAGAGCGTGAACGTCGAGCCGGGATCATTCGTCGCCAGGACAGTGGTCAAGGCAGTTGGTCGGGCCGTTTCGCTGGTGCCGATTCGCAGGCGGAAGGAATTGGCGATGTCTCCGGGAATGGTTCCCGTGAAGAGTTGCTCCAGGGGAGCTGAGAAAGTGAGCGTGGCGGTGTCGGCGACCGGATCGTAGAGAACGCCGGTCGGCAAAATCTCGACGTCGTCGGCCGGATCGAGCGTATTGCGATTGGCGTACAGCCGATAGAACTGCGGATTCTGAGCCGAAAGGGGATTAAGGTCGTCGTTGTTGAAGTAAACGACAATCTGGTTGCGCTGCTGGCTGAGAGTGGTGCCAGTACGTACTACGGGCTGGGGGACGATGGCGACGACCTGGGCACCGAGATCGAGCGTGAAATTGCGGGTCAGGTTCGAGCCGTTGTTGAAGGGATTTCCGGCAATGTCCCGTAGAGCGCCGACCCCGGCACCGATGATTTGAATCCGGTAAACGTCATCGGGAAGGGTGGAGGCAAACCGCATCACGACTTCGCGCGAAGTATCTCCCAGGCCGATAAACCCGGGAGTGATGACGACGTCGTCGGCGCCGCCGATGGTGTGGTCCAGGCCGCCGCGGGTGATTTTGATCCCCGTGGCAACCGTGGTCGCGTCAATCGACTGCCCTTCGGCGAAACGGAATGTCAGATCCTTTGGAGCGACATGGCGAATATCACCCTCCAAGAGTAGCGCGCCGCTGTTGGGGAGTATGGCCACCAGATTCGGCCCCACGGCCATCATCCGGCGATCCTCCAAATGTTCCAGCATCAGCTGCTTGCGAGAGAGCTGGCGCGAGTTTTTGCGCATCGCCTCCCGATACCGGCGGCTGTTCTTGATCTCGGAAAATGACTTTTGCGGTTGCCCAGTGGCCATGAACCAACCCTTCATGTGGCAAAAAAATACTTCTTGAACATGGCGGCAGCGCGGATCCCTTTCGCGCCGTCACCCTACGCCTCTCTCACACCCAAACCGTCCGACCAAACGCTAACGAAGTACCGGTAAAAGCTCCAACCCGCGCCTGAAAGAATGGCAGGATGGATATGGACTTTCAAAAACTCTGCTAACGTCGGATTATAATTGGGCTTGCTGCCGTTGCAACGAAATTAGAGGCTTGGACGCTTGGGTAAGCTGGTTTGTTCCCGCAGGCGCGAAGATTTCTCAATAAGCGGGTTGTAGGCAGGGGGGTGAAGGGTGGAATGGCGAATGAGGAATCAGGCCACTCCCCTCTCTTTTTGGGGGGGATTGCGGAGCAGGTCGTTCATGCTTTGGGCCAAAGAGCGGAACTTGCCGGCGGGTACCGAAACGGTTCTCCACCGCTCCGACAAGGGCCGGGCCCAACTGGTGTAATGGTCCAGCCGAATGCCCACAAAGCCATACAGGCCGTCTCGGAAGGGAAATAGCTCCCCCTCTGGAAGAGGGGCCAGATCGCCGACGACATTGTAAGCAAAAACGAGCAGGCTGCTGAATCGCTCGCCAAACAGCGTCTCCCAACTCGCCAGGCTCGTCAGCTCGTCGGCCGTCACCCAGTTCTTCCAATAACTCTGGCCGGTGGGGAACCGCCGGCCTTTGACATCGATAAGCCAGGAATGGGAGAGCGAGGGGGGCGAAATGACAAAATCGAGGTTTTTGAGGGAGCAACCTTCCGCGAGCGAGCGTTTGGTCTCGTCAACCGCCAAATAGGGAATTTTGCGAGAGCGCAACCAAGCCTCGAAAGCTGCCTCGTAATGGTTGTTCCGCCTGGCCATGGAAGACTCCCGTTCTGCCAATTGGAGAATTCTATCAAGAAAACGCGGCGTAAAGCCAGAGGCCCCGCAGATGTTCAACCGGATCGGTCCACAGATTTCACGGATTGGCACCGATGAAATCCGTTACAGAGTCCTGAGACTTAATCTGCGTCCATCCGCGAAATCTGCGGACATCACGGTTTGAGCCGCTGCGCGATTGCTTCATAGGCAGCTAGAGCCTGCTCGTATTCCTTGAGAGCTTCGGCGCCAACGACACCCCGGTTGCGCTCGATCTCCTCGCGGCAGCGGAGGCGGAGGTAGTCAATCTCTTCCTGCCGCGGGAGCAGGGGACGGCCCGCGATTTCGAAATGCCAGGGGGCAGTGTGTGCGAAACGGATCCGCTTGGTCGGATGGGCCTCAAAACAGCGGACGGCCAGCCAGGAAGAGCCGTTGATTTTCACGGAGCTCGTAAAGGCCAGCTCGTAACCTCCCGCGGCCGTCTTTTGACTTTGGGGCTTGATGGTGTTCGCCACGACACCATTGACCAGGATTTCAATCCGCCCGATCGGGGCGGCGCTGCTGACGACTCCTTTGACTTCGCATTCGCTCTTCGCTTTGGCATCCGCGAAGACATGTCCGGGATGCTGGCCGTTGACTTTCACTTCCAGCATCGGCCCGGTCGTCACGAAACTCCTTCCGGCCTGGAGTCCTCGGAGCCATTTCTCATAGCCAAAACCATCGGGCTGATGGACATAAACCCTTCCAAAGCCCAGTGGCACGGGATGGACCCCGGCAGCGGTGCCGGCAGTTGGCTGCAGGCGATAGCCGCAGTTGAGCAGGGCGTAATACGTCTGAAAGCCAAAGTCGATCCAACCCCATTCGGTGAAGCCCCGGCTGTCCTTTTCCACCTGCATGTAGTCGCCGGCCGCGGACAGGGTCCACTGCGGAAAGCCGAATTCGGTTCGCCAGACGTGGTTGTTGGCTAGCTCGAAGAGATCGACCTTCATGGTCGGGACAATGGCGATCGACCAGGGCCAGGAATGTTTTTCCAAGTCGATCAGCCCCCCTTGTCGATGGACCCGCTCCGCAATCGGAATGACGCTAGGGGCCTTCACGTCTAGCGGTGTTTTGTGGCCGAGGAGCAAAAACGCCCCGAGCGTATGCTGCTTGCCGCCGACGGAGAAAATCTCGTACTCCGTGTTGAGCGGATAAATCAGATAGTTGTCGGCGACCTTGATCACCTCCGGTTTGACCGGGCCGGTCAGCTTGGAGCGGTTGCCCCGAATGGGGTCGGTGTCCGCCGTCGTCACCCAGTAGGTGAGTGGGAAGGCGATGTTGATGTCTTCCGCCAGAATCAGATTGGGAACGCTCGCCAGGTCGTGATGGATGTGGGTATCCCCCGAGTACCAGCCGCGGGACTTCATGTCGATCCAGCGGCTGATTTCCAGCGTGAGATCGAGAGGTTCCTGGTCGAGCGTGAACTGCTTGACGAGCGGAAGATATTCCTTCCCACGCTCGATCGTGAGCGTGTATTTGCCGTGGGGGAGGTCGATGGTGAAAGGATCAGCGGAAAGAGTCGTGTGCATCTCCACGCTCCCTGTATCCGGGCGTTCGCGCTGAAAACGGAGAGAGCTGCCGTCTGCCGCAACCGATTTCGGAAAGAACCAGCGGCCGCTGTCTCCCTGCAAGTACACGCGGGCTGCCACCGCCTTGCCGTTCTCGCTGACTTTGCCGGTCAAGCGGACGAGCGGCTCTTCGGGGGCCAGCGGCGCGGGAAAATCCTGTTCGGGAGGAGGGATCTTTACAGTCCAGAGAATCCCTTGGGCGAAGAGCCGCTGATATTCCGGCCGTCGCCAGTTGTCGAGAAAGTGCCCGCCGGAGAAGCCGAATGATCGGCCCCCTCCGGGTCGCTCCCAGCTCCAACAAAAGGTCTGCGGCTCCTTCTCTTCCGGAACATTCACGGTCAGCAATGACGTAAATCCGGTGGCTTTGGGATCCCGCTTGAGCTGGTAGTAGAATTCGTCGAAGACGCGAAAGTCACTCACGCCGGCAGTGATGGGGTGGTGTTTCGCCGAGACGGTGGCGTTGGCGGCGAAGACCTTGTACTTGCGATCCGGGCCACCGTGACAGGCCCCCAGCAGCTTGAGCACGATGTCGATGTTCTCGGCCTCTTTCGTCCCGATGGCCCAGTGCAACCCGGTGATGCCGCCGCCGCGCTCTGTAAGGCGGGCGAGCGCCTCCTTCCGGCGCGGGTCGGCGTTCATCCACTTGCCACCTTCCGAAAGAAACAGCACCACGCCGTCGCACTTCGCGAGCAGCTCTGGCCCCGCGGCCCACTCGGCATCGGCAAAGGAAGTGGTCACTTCCAAACCGGGAACCTTGGCCAGCGTCTGGGCGATGAGCTTTTGCCCCGCGGCGTACTCATGCGTCCCAGGCGGGTGGCCGTCGGGGCCCTGCGAGACGAGGAGGAGCCGCTTGGGTTTCGTATCTTCCCCAGCTGCGCAGACGGAAAGGAGCAGTAGCGGAAGGAGCAAGGAAAGGAGACGCATCGGGATTCTCCAATGTCGAGCGATCTTGGGACAGGATCAGGGAGGTCCGCAGATTGCACGGATTGACGCAGACGAAAGCCGGATTCAATCTTGAATTCTTGATTGGAAATCTGCGTTCATCCGCGAAATCTGCGGAAACCAAAGCCAAGAAACGAACAGGCCGGCATGAATTCATGCCGGCCTGTGATTCTATCGCAGCGCGGGGTTCGCCGCTGTTACCGGGCGGCAACCTGCCCGATTGGGCCGCTGCCATGGCGGGCCGCGACTTCATCCACGTACTTTCGGTCGGCAGCGCTGAGGCGGTCCAGGGCCACAGTCGTGGTCTTGCCAGTTTCCTTGAGGATGCGGACCTTGCCGTCGAGCAAAGCAATCAACCGCCCTTGGATCTGGAAAGAGCCACTGTCATCGGACCAGCTGCGAGTCGCCAGTTGCCCGTCCGCGGAAATCTTGAACGGGTCGTCGTCTTCCACTTTGGGTGCCGGCTTTGCCGCCGCGGGCTTCTCTGCGGCGGGCTTGTCAGCAGGGGGAGCTTCCGGGGCCGGCTTCTCTTCCGCTGCCGGTTTCACTTCAACAGCTGGCTTCACCTCGGCAGCCGGCTGTTCCGCAGCGGGCTCTTCTTCCGCCGGTTTCTCGGCGGGCTTCTCCGCTGTCGGCTTTTCGGTGGCGGGCTTCTCGGGAGCCGGTTCTTCGACTGGTTTTTCGGCTGCGGGCTTGGGGGGATTCTTGGGCGCGTCGTTGAACAGGTCGTCGAGGTCATCCTTTTTGGGAGCAGCCGGCTTTTCGGCCGCTGGTTTTTCCTCGGCCGGCTTTTCAGCAGCCGGTTCAGCCGGCTTTTCCGCAGCGGGCTTGGCCGGCTCTTCGGTGGCGGGCTTTACTGGAGCGGGTTTTTCGGCCGCTGGTTTTACCACTGCCGGTTTGGCAGGTTTCTCAGTGGCCGGCTTGGCCGGTTTTTTCGGTGGGGCAGCGGGCTTCTCGGCTGCGGGAACTGACGCTGGCGGCGGTGGTGGAGCTGCCGCGCCGCCTCCAATGCCACCAAAACCGCTCCCCGTGCCAGTGCCGCCGCCGGCTCCCGCGCCGCTCGTTCCAGCATCTTTGGAGTCGCTGCCACACGCCACGGGCTCGCAGCAATCGCAAGTCCGGCGGCGGAAGCGGCAAGCGGACGCGGAATCGAGAAACATCAGGACGGAAACTGTCCAGACCAAGCCCACCTGGGCCCAGCGAAGGCAACTACGGCGCATGATTCAGACTCCTTGTGAGCTGGATTCTTTGGGGCGAAATCGGAAATCTCAAATCTCAAACAAATTGGATTGGCGAATGAGGAATCCGGAATCAGAGGGAAAACGGAGTCGCTTCGATTTTCTGTCGTCTCCGGTTTCACATCTGTTTGCGATTTGAAATCTCTGATTGAAGTCTCGCAGAATAGGCTACCCCGCGACTGAGACACTCGCAACTAAGCTGCTGAATTTGATGTTTGCAAGGGTTATGCGGCCACCGGGTTGCCGCAAACGGATGCCCCGCCAACAATAATGGGTGTGCTACCCCTCGTCACCACCCAGCTACTGACCAAAACCTATGGCCCGGTGACGGCTCTGGATGCTTGCACTCTGGCCGTGAATCCTGGAGAGGTTTTTGGCCTCTTGGGGCCCAATGGGGCGGGCAAGACGACGCTGATCCGCCTCTTGCTGGGGTACCTCAAGCCGACATCGGGCTCGGCCCGCATTGCCGAAAAAGACTGCGAACGGGAGAGCGTACAAGTCCGCCGCCTGGTTTCGTACTTGCCGGCCGAGGCGGCGCTGTTTCCGCACATGCGAGCTTCCGAAGTCCTCCGCTTCTTTTTCGAAATCCGGCCCGGCGGAACGTGGAGCCGTTACTTGGACGCCGCCGCCCGTCTGGAGCTGACCGAATTGCGGCGAAAGGTTAGCTATATGTCGACCGGCATGAAGCAGAAGCTGGCTCTGGCCGCCGCTCTCGCTGCCGATACGCCCCTCTATATCCTGGATGAGCCGACCGCCAACCTGGACCCCAGTGTTCGCTCCACGGTCCTCGCCATGGTCGCCGAGCGTCAAGCCGCCGGCCGAACCGTGGTCTTCTCTTCGCACGTCCTCTCGGAAGTCGAGGAGGTCGCGGGCCGCGTCGTCATTCTCCGCTCCGGCCAGGTCGTTCATACGCAGGTGATGTCCGAGCTCCGTTCGCAGCACCGAATTCACGCCACGTTCAGCGGCCAGCCGCCGCAGATTCCGCCGCAACTCGCCTCGCAATTGCAGATGACCCAATGCGAGCATGGCCATATCACCTGGGAAATGCCGGGCGAACTGGCCCCACTGCTCGGCTGGCTGGCGACGCTGCCGCTCCGGCACATCCGGATTGAGCCGATTGGCTTGCGGGCGATTTACGACCGCTTTCATAGCGAGCCCTCCCGCTTGGAAACGTCCCGTCCGGAGAATCCCACGCCCGCTCCCCAGCGAGCGAACCTGGAAGTCAGCGTATGAACCGGGCCGTCCTAAAAAAATGCCTGCAAGAAGCGTTTCTGCTGTGGGGGGCGTGCGCGCTGGCCTTGTTCTCGTTTTGCTGGGTGCGGGTCTACATCGTCAGCCGGCTGGAGATGTCGTCGTTTGCCAGCATCATTGAAAAGCTGTGGGACAAGGTCAAGGATTTTTCTCCCGTGCCGCTCAGCCAGCTGTTGTCGTACTCCGGCCGCATCGCCGTGACCTACGATGAGCCGATCGTCGTCCTCTGCATCAGCATCTTCGCCATCGCCCGCGGCAGCGACGCCATCAGCGGCGAAATCAACCGCGGGACGATGGAATTGCTCCTGGCCCAGCCGGTCAGCAGGTTGCAAGCCCTCTACTCGCAGGCGGTGGTCACGGTCACCGGCCTGGTACTCCTGGCCCTCATCTCCTGGTGCGGCGTCTGGTGCGGCATCCACACGTTCAGCGTCAAGGAAGATGTCCCGATCAAGACCTTTAAAATTCCCGGCTTGCCGGTTGAAATCCCCACCCAGATGCCAATTCCGACCAAGGTTCTTCAAATCCCCTTTCTCCTGGTGCCGATTCCGCTGGAGTTCAAGGAAGCGGAGAAAATCCGCGTTCCCATGAGCCAGCGGGTGAATGCCGACGACATTTTCCCCGGTGCCTTCAACCTCGCCTGCCTGGGCATTTGCCTGGCGGGGATCAGCACGCTGGTCTCCGCCTTCGATCGCTACCGCTGGCGGACCATTGGCCTGGTCACCGGCTTCTACGTGGTGCAGATGGTCTGCAAAATCCTGGGCATGGCCATCAAGGAAGTCGGCTGGCTGCGGCAACTGAGCATCTTCACTCCCTACGAACCGCAGAAATTCATCGCCGCCGCGGTCCACGCGCCGCAGGACGCCTGGTCCATCGCCCTCTACGACTCCGCCGGCCGCTTCCTCGAACCGGGCCCCCTCGGCTACAACCTGATCCTCCTCGTGCTCGGACTGGGCTGTTACGCCGCCGCCGGCCTCGTCTTCCACAAGCGGGATCTCCCCGCGCCGCTGTAAGATACTCTCTTCAACTCATAAGCCGCTGCTCCCCTCGGTTTGATTCACAGATTCAGGCAACCAATTTTGATCCATGCTTGAATCAGAATCTTGCCGGAACCCCTTGCCCATCCACCACTTCCGCCAATCGGCCGCGTTCCGTTTTGGCCTGAATCACCCATTTCTTGATTCATAAATCACGCCACCATTATGGGGGATTATTTGGTGAATTTATAAGGTGTTTTTAAGCGATATCTACACCATCCCCCAGGCCCCTAACGGGCCATTCTCTTCCCTTGCCACCGTATTGCCAAAGAGCCCGCGCTGGAGTCCCGCCTTCAGGCGGTCTGAGTTTGAAATCCGCGACCCGTCTGAAATCGCAAAACTCAATTTTCAAATCCCTGCCCTCCGCGCGCAGTCCTCCCTAACTACTGTACGTAAGTGTACACCTGCCGGTTGGCACATTCAAGCCCTCGCTCATCAGAATTCCGGAAATCTTTTCGGCGAATTTTGGGCGAACCGGTCGCCCCCCCAGAGGCATCAGATTTGTGCTCTTTCCCAAAAAGTTGGCCGCTAGCATTGCTTAAATAGGTGGAGCAAGGACCTTCTCGCAAGCAGCGGCCTAGGCCGCGGGAGAAGGTTACGATGTCTGTCGCATTTGATCGTGATGAGGGAGCCGAGCGCAATGAGGTGCCTCGGGAGTGGGGAGGTTTTCAGGGAGGGGAGGTCAGGGAATTCGCTGCCGAGGAGACAGCCCGTGCCGAATTCTCGGAGGAAGAGGAAGAGGGTTGGGAGGAGAGCGAGGAGTTTGCCGGGGAGGATCCTCCGGACGACCCCAAGGAGTTACCGCCGGTTTTCTCGCAAGAGAAGCCCACCCGTCCGCAGTGGCGGGGCGATTCCGCAGCGGAGTTGCCGCGGCGGCCGCTGGGCTGGAATGGGAAGCCGAAGCAGCGAGGGCTGGTCAAGCCGGACGAAGTGCGGCAAGCGTTCTCGCCTCATGAACGGCTGCTGATCCTGGATACCTGGCAGCGGAGTGGTCTGGCCGCCGGGGACTTTGCGCCGCTGGTGGGGATCTCGAAGCACACCCTCTACCTGTGGAAGAAGCGGTTCAGCCAACACAGTCCGGCCGGACTGGCTGAACATCCACGGGGCGCTTCGACCGGGAGCAAGCTGCCGGAAGTCACCAAGCGGACGATTGTGATGCTCAAGGAGCTGCATCCCGAATGGGGTGTCCAGCGGATCAGCGATGAGCTCTTGCGGGGACCAGCCCTTTCGGCCAGTGCCACGGCGGCAGCGCGGGTGCTGCACGAGGCGGGCTACCAGATGGAAGAGCGGCGAACCCGCCCTCATCCGGAAAAACAGCCCCACCGCTTCGAGCGGGCCAAGCCCAACCAGATGTGGCAGACGGACCTGTTCACGTTCGTCCTCAAGCGGCAGAACCGGCGGCTCTATCTGGTGGGCTTTATGGACGACCATAGCCGGTTCGTGGTGGGGTACGGTCTGCACGCCAGTGCCTCCAGCGCTCTGGTGCTGGAAGTGCTGCGGGCCGGGATCGCCAGTTATGGTCCTCCGGTGGAGATCCTGACGGACAACGGTCCGCAGTATGTCACCTGGCGGGGGAAGAGCCAGTTCAGCAAAGAGCTGGAGCAGCAGGGGATCAAACAGATCATCTCTCGTCCCAAGCACCCGCAAACGCTCGGCAAGATCGAGCGGTTCTGGGGAACCCTGTGGCGAGAATGCTTGCAGACCGCCGTGTTCCTGGATCTGGAAGATGCTCGCCGGCGGATCGGTCTGTTCATTGACCATTACAACTTCCAGCGCCCGCATCGGGGCCTGGGAGGGGCCACGCCGGCAGACCGGTTCTTTAGCGCGGCTCCCACCCCTGGTTCTCAAGTCCGACAACGGCGGCCCCTTCCGGGACGAAGGGACGAAACAGCTGCTGGCCGAGTACGACGTCATTGGGCTGTTTAATCCCCGGCGGCGGCCGGCATATAACGGCGGCGTGGAGCGGGCGAACGGGCAACTGGCGGGCTATCAGGAAGCGGTGGCCGACTTCCATGGTCGGCCTGGACTGCCAACCTGCGCCGATGCCGAAGAGGCCCGGCAGATCGCCAATGATCTGTCTCACCCAACCGGCTGGAAGGGACCCACGGCAGCTCAGCTCTGGGAGCAGCGCCCGTCCATCGATAGCGCCGAGCGCGCCAGCTTCCTGGCCACGGTGACCGAGCAGCGCGCCATCGCTCGCGAGGCGCTGCACCTCCCACCGGAGACACCCCTCGGACATTATCCAGCCGCCGCCGTCGACCGTCGCGCCGTGCGCGATGCCCTCGTCGCGAAGGGCCTGCTCACGATTGAACCCCGCCGCCGTCCCCAGCGCGCACCATCACCGGACGAAAAAAGCAACTCGATAGCGCCCTTCGCTAGCGGCGCGGGTATAATTCCGAAAGCAGCCGGCAGAGCCATGCCCACGTCGGGCCAGCATGACGGCCCAGAGGTGCAGAGTGCATCTCTGGAAGATCACTCACCCGAGAGGGTCCATTCCTCCACCGAAAACTCGATCGCTAGCGGCCAACATTACCGATAGGGCACACCAATTGGTCGGTTTCCTGCGGAGAACGCCGGGAGAACTGGATCTACAGATGTCTCCATCATGGAAATGTCATTCCATCAACTACCTACGACTCAATACGACGCCCCCATTGCCGTCTCAAAGGGTGTTTTATGAGATTTACTATTCGTGAGCTACTTCTCGTGACAGTCATCGTAGGCTTAGCTGCAGGATGGTGGATTGACTGCAGACGACGAACGCAAGAGCGCGTAGCTATTGAGAAAATGCTGTTGCTCGCCGAGGAGAAGCGCACTGAGGCTGAGCAGCGTTGTGCCAATGTGGAGGAAATTGCGCATGAGCTCAAGAAAGACTTGAACCAACTGGGTTTCTTATGGGTACAGGCTTAATCCGCCGCAGTGGAAGTAGATCGCGGTTTTGAAGTTTTCGGGGTTGCGGAAGCCGCCGGCCCGACGTTTGATGGACATGATTTTGCTGTTCAGGCCCTCGGCCAC
>SXGT01578481.1_pt1 | contig 30668 bp, 25 predicted proteins | sample 3176221 | NCBI WGS metagenome assembly SXGT01 (sample SAMN11356862, study PRJNA531348) | freshwater metagenome | isolation source: freshwater sample F1-120 | place: China: Fuxian Lake, Yuxi | collected 2017-12-25
AACACACAACGGAGCGATCCCCGCTTAGGATCGTAAGAGGTGTAGGGAGCAGAGAGCGCCTTGGTCGACGTTCTCGCTGCTCAATTCCTCCTTACCGAGAATTGAGTTCAAGCGGGCATTCCTACGGGGATGCCCGTTTTATTAAATTATTAAACGATACGAATTACTTGGGTCAAATACCATGATAACAATGCTCTGGGTAGAGCAATAGAATTGCCTATCGAACACATTATTTATTCAAACTTCTTCCAGTCAAAACCTGTTCGATCGGGCAGAGGCACAAGTGTGGAAAATGCTCTTCCGTCACTCATGAATGATGCACGAATCGTCGGAATCAGATAGGTCGGATACTCGGCATCCTGCGGAAGGAGGAGGTACACGATCTCCGCTTTGTCATAGGTCACCTCATGACCTTCCGGACCAGATGGAAGAGGAAGAAGACCTCCGCTTGAAAGCTTGACATCGACCATCTGAGCACTCATTGCAGGATAGAGCGATGAAGCCAGCACATCGGAAGACAGGAGCGAGAGCGTCGCATTGATGGCCCGGTGGGACACACGACCGATCTGCATGCTCAGTGCTGGAACAGACTGCCCATCGACATCGACTACCGGCATTCCGGCAACGGTCATCGGCCACGTCACGAATGTTTTCTTCGGCTGATCTCCGATGGCCTTCGTCTCGGTGATCCTCGGCTCTCCAAAGGAGGTGAGATCGATGGACAACGTTGCAGCGAATGTTTTCGCGAGTGCCAGCACCTCGGCATCGTCTGCACGCTCGGGCGGGGTGGTGCGCTCCGCCTGCAGATTACGGGTGACGGTGAGCGTGCGCGTCGGAAGCGAAAGGCTGATTTTAAGCGAAGCATCAGCTGAACGGAACGTATAGGTGTCGGCGAGCAGCTGCATCATCACAGGATCGATGGGTGCCCGCAGAGACCGGAAGAGTCTGCTTAGGTACTGCGTATCGACCTCCATGCCCTGATCACGATAGACCGGAAGGTCTGGATCGATCGCAGGCAATAGAGAGTCAGAAAGAACGTACCTGCTGACAGGAGTGAGAACGGCACCGCTCGAATCGACGGTGACTGGGATGAATGTGACCGGACGGACGATGGCACCGAATGCCTTCGGTCCAAGCGATGCGGCGGATGAGGATGTACCATCGAAGAGAGCATCGTCGGAGTCACGCTCCGATGCACGAGTCGCAATGAGGAAAATATTTCCGGCAATCGAAAGAAGCAGCACGAACGACGCGACGGGCAAGAGAACGCGGGAGAGAAACGAGAGTGGTGCGGGTGCTTCAGGACGCATCGGAACCGGGGCGGTAGGGAACGATATAATCTTTTCTGCGCTGGTAGAGAGTGATCTGCTCGGCGATCTTCGCGACGAGCGCATCGGCATCGGGCATGAACTTGAGAACGACCTCCGGTCCGCTGCCTTCCTTCAGTGCGAAACGAATGATGCCAAAATTAAAGAGATTCAGCCACTGCGTTTCTGCAACAACGTCACCGAGGTTCTCCAGACTAATCGGCGTCGTGGATTTCCGAAAGAGCGACATCTGGTCGAAGATAATCAGTTTGTCGGTGGTCAGAAACAGCAAATCGTACTTCCAGTCGATGTACGCCCTCACGAGCGAGAAGAAGACGAAGAAGAACCATGCGGCTGTGAAGACGATCACCGCCGCAGTCGCATCGACCATATTGATCCTGTACGCATAGAACGAGAGCAGGATGAGAACAACCGTCACGATGACATCCCAAATGATGCGGATGAGGAAGAGGAAAATGTGAGGCGTCACCGTGAAGATCTCCTGCTCACCGTGCGCGAGGAACCCTTGCTTGATGCGTTCGATATCCGTCTCAAGTGCGAAAAGCTGCATGCCCGTATACTATACAGGCATGAAAGGAAAAAGTGCCATTGCGGGGACAATCCTCGCCCTCTTCTCCATCGGCAACGTCGTCGCCTCCCCGCTGCTCTTCGACATCGACACTGCATCCGAGAGAGAAGCGATCCAAGGACTTCTGGATCGCGACGTTGTTCAGGGCTACAGCGACGGAACATTTCGTCCGTTTGCCACGATCAATCGTGCAGAATTCTTGAAAATTTTGATCGGCAGCAGGTTCAAGAATCATGTTCCGATGGACCCTAAGTGCTTTCTGGACCTCGAAGTGAAAGTTCCCCAATGGTATGCAAGTCCGGTCTGCGCGGCGCAGGAACTCGGCATCGTTTCCGGATATCCGGACAGAACGTTCAAGCCCGAGAAACCTGTAAGCCTGGCGGAAGCACTGAAGATGGCACTGCTCAGCTTCGGCATCGTTCCGGATGAGATCGAAAACGGACCGTGGTACGAGAAGTACATCACGGAAGCCAGAAACCGTGATCTCCTCACGCATCTGCTGAAGAATCCCGAGCATCTCCTCACCCGCGGTGAGATGGCCGAGCTTACGTACCTGCTGATCCTCGATGCAGAAGAGAAGCCAGTAAATCCTTTGAAAGCCAGCGCAGTATGCGGCAACGGAAAGAAAGAATGGCAAGAACAATGCGATGACGGCAATACAAAAGACAGCGACGGCTGCAGTTCGATCTGCATCCTCGTCTCGGAGCCGACCCGCATGGCGATCCTGCAGATCGATGCTCAGGCCAGCGGCAGCGTGACGTCGATCGCACAGGGCCAGACGAATCTTCCTCTCCTGAAATTTACGGTGACGGCGGGCAGACAGGACGCCGTGCTGACATCACTCATCTTCACACCAACTGTCGGATCTCTGGTCTACGGAAAGCACTATACGTTGCGGATGGATCGCAGGGGGACGGGGGCATATGACTCACTCGTCCAGAGCGACGGAAAAACCGACAGTGCGACTCTGACCTTCGACAGGCTCGGCGACGGCAGAGGCATCGTGATCCCGAAGGGCATCAGTGTTCCGTTCGTGCTCACGGCGGACTTAGTGTCGACCCTCGGACCCGTAACTCTCGGAGTAAACTTCGCAACCGGTGAAGCAAGCTACGTACAGGCAATAGGGGCCGTCGACCAGCTGACCCTCACAGGAATTGAGACAAATAACACATGCACCGATGCAGGGGGATGTTTCATTCGCGTGAACACGCAAGCGACGAAAGACATCACCGTCATCGAAACGGGGTCTTTGTTCGTCACGGAAGATTCGAGTCGCGCGGTCGGACACATCCTCCTCGGAGGATCGGTCTCTCCCCTGCTTCTGCGCCTCAGGCTACATGCCACTGGAGAAGAGATTGACCTGCATGAGATCAGAATCGATGGTGTTCCAAGCAGCGTCGACTCTCTGCTCCTGTATGCATTGGCTCCGGGCTCAACTGAACCGAACGGGGCGGCATTCGCGCAAGCGAGTACGGGGCAATGCTCGTCTCAGGCAAACACGAGAATGTGTGCCATCCTTCCGCTTCGCACGCAGATCGTGTCGCCGAACAAAGACACCGTCATCGGCATCGCTGCGAAGATGAAAAGCGATGAAGTGGGCGGTGTAAGCGGAGACACTATCACCCTGTCGATCGCATCCGGTACGAGCGATACGGGGCTTGCCGTGAAAGCGCGCGGCATTTTTTCCGGTGACGAGCTGTCGCAGAATAACGGCGACAGTGCGGCCGCAGGCGAAGTCTTTATCGGAACGTTGACACCGGCAAGCAACAGCCAAATTCTCGGACGCACGAATGACACCGCTCTCGGCAGCATCAGCTCGGTCGTCAATGCGGCGGCTGCGACAGGGAACTCCATCCCGAGCGGCTTTGCGAGCATCGGCAGCTTCAAGATCTCTGCACTCCCCCATACCAATGCGAAGAGCGGTCTGAATGACGTGATCCTGAAGACTCTGACCTTCACCGTAAGTGCTTTGAACGTGCAGCTCGATCCTTCAAGCGTCGTACTTGCCTCTTCTCAGGACCCGAATGCGGAGCACTCCTGCAGCGCGAACGCATCGAGCGGAACCATCACGGTCACTTGTTCTGGAATCGATACAGGTGATATTCAGTCGCGCATCGGTCAGGGACAATGGCTGATCTACAGTCTGAAGGCGAATGTCACGAACACTCAGGTGACACCGGGAACGAGCTCACTCGTGGTAAGCCTCCCTACTCTCGGCACGCGTTCTGATACAAATTCGATTATCTGGAGCGATGAAGCAACGACCTTCACATGGGTCGATGTCCCCGTGTCGAGTGTAAGTTCGACGGTCTTTCAGACGAGGTAAGTGGAAAAATGATGTTCTTATGGTAGGATCTCGCAGCTATTGGGGAGTCCCTCCTACGCTCCTGCGGGAGCTTCGGCGGGCAGGCGCCAAGCCCTCCATGGCAGTCACGATCGTCCAGATCTTTTCGCAGCAAGTTATTGGGGAGTCGCCAAGTGGTAAGGCAGTAGCCTCTGGAGCTACCATTCGGGGGTTCGAATCCCTCCTCCCCAGCCATCGCTAGTAGAAGATAAAAAGTGCGTTTAATAATTGTCAGTGTAGAAAGCCACCTAGATTAGTGAACATCATTGTCTACATGCGGCTGCATGCTAGGCGTATCCAATGCGGGAGTGTTTTCGTTCAGCGTCCCATGGTTTTCTGAGCCATGACCTCGACGAATACTTTCGGGAATCACACGATTAAACTGTAGTAAAATGACATGGAGTACGAATGCGAAGAAGCCAAGAGCCACGAGAAGAGCGCTCCATTGCTTCAACGAAAAACGCGCTCTCTGTGTTATAGAGAAAGCAACAAAGCCGAGAGAGAGCCCAGCAGGAATAAGGAGTGCAGCGTACATTGGCGTATCGATAAAATGCTGTGTTCCGCCACTAGCCATGCCAATCGTCAGCGAAAGGAAGAGAGAGGAAATAATCAGAAGAATCAAATCTCTCTTCGGCATTTTACTATCGGACAGATGTATTTCTTTGTAGACCAAAGCAAATGAAAAGAACATCAAGCCGAGTAAAAGCACACTGACATCCCAAGGAGTCACACCTTCACCAAAATGCACAACGGAACCAGCGATAAATCCTGCACCGAGAAATTGCATCACGAACAGTAGGTATCTTTGCCACAAAGATGGTTGCAAATGTTGCTCAGCTTTTTGCATAAAATGTAGATAATAAAAAAACGTAGCCAATGTAATGTGCTTATGAGACTGGTCAATGGATAATCAATAAATGGCTTGATGTAAAAGACATATCCTACCTGGATACAACAGTAAACATTCCGAAGAAATTACAAATGTAAACTCCTAGAAGCACTTACAGTTCGGATAAGCGTCAGGATGCCCAGCCATAGTATTGACAAATAAATAATAATTTGTTATAAAGTTAATATGGATAATCAAGAAGTTTTTTATTTGAATGTTTCAGGTGGTCTGGATGAAAGAATCTGTCGAGAGACAGCACATATTTGCGACGAAGTAGTAGCTCAAAGGAGACAAATAAAGATTCTGATTTGCTCAACAGGTGGTCTTACAAGGCCAACGATAATGTTGTCACATTTTCTTGAGGAACTGGGTGAATCTGTGACTACATACGGGAATGGTCGAATAGAATCAGGAGCGGTAACAGTATTTGTAGGAGGCAATAGGAGAATATTGCATCCCAATTGCTTCATACACGTTCATCCGAGTTCAATGAATATGAATGGTTCCTATACCGAAGCAGAACTTCTGAGAACTGCAGAAATACTCAAAAGGGATAGGCAAGAAATAGATCATATCTTTGCCAAGAGAACAACGATGTCAAAGAGAATGCGTAATCAGGTCTTTGTGAATCAAGGAAAAGATATGTCTCCTTGTGAAGCAATAAAACTAGGAATTGCTCATGAAGTTGATATTCTTAAAATACCGGTAGATGCTGAACAATATTCATTGCATGGAGAAAGAGACTAGGGATATCAATCGTGCTCATTGATCGCAAATCATCCACCAGTCCCAGCCATGAACCACTCACTTCGTTCGGGTTCATGGCAGCGCCAATCAATTCTGTTCCACTCTCATCCGCTGTTTCAGAGCAATATCTTTTCCCTGTCCCCGGCGTAGGATACCAATATGCCTCTTATCGACCTCACGCACACGCTCTCTCCCTCTATTCCAAGCTGGGATGGCAGCTGCTGCTTCTCGCTTGGAACGAAGATCGACTACGGCGATTGCACGCAACCGAATCTCTTCCGCGTGCAGACAATCGACATGCTTGCTGGGGCGGGAACACACATCGATGCGCCTGCGCACTGCTTTCCGGGAGCCGCAACCGTCGACAAGCTGGAACTGAAGACGCTGAAGACGAACTGCGTCGTCATTCGAATCGACGATGCGACGGATGAGAACACTGTGATCGCACCCGATGTAATCCATGCGTTCGAAAAAAAGCATGGAACGATTCCCTCGCAAGCATTCGTTCTCTTCCATACCGGCTGGGACAAGCATTGGCAGAATCCGAAGAAATATCGCAATGACTTGCAGTTTCCATCCGTGCGCAAAGAAACGGCGACGCTCCTCGTTTCGCGCGACATTGCGGGCATCGGCATCGACACGCTGTCGCCGGACGCAGGCGGAAAAGACTTTCCCGTTCACCGCATCCTGCTTGGAGCCGGGAAATACATCGTCGAGAACGTCGCCAATGCGGGAAGTCTTCCGCCGACGGGTGCAAGAATTTCCATCATGCCGATGAAGATCGGAAACGGCACAGAAGCACCGATTCGACTGAGTGCGACCTTCGACTGAAGAACTATGGATACGTCAGCGACATCGATCCATCATGCATAAGCCCTCCGCCTCTTCCTGAAAAGGAGAACGGCACGGTCTTCGCATCTTTGTTCACCATTCCGGTAAAATCGGCACTCGCAGGGATATTCACGAAAAACGGACTGCAGACTCCTGACATCGTTCCGCTGATCGCACCGTTCTGACCGCCGCTATAGGTACCGCGAACAGTGCCATCGCACGTTCCGGACACCGTACCCGTGACCGATCCGCCTTCGAGTGGAATGTTCGCCGAGATATTCACGTCATTGCCCTTGAAGGAGTACGTGCCGGTTGCGACCACGGCACCCTCCGTCTCGGGCTCCTCGAGTCTGTTGAGCAGGCAGTCGAACAGCTCCGCACCATTGCAACGGCTGAAGTAATAGCCCATGGCCTCATTGCCCCCGAGCATGAGGAGGATCAGAAAAATAATGAGGAATGCCGCCATTGGTCCGCAACCTATCTTAGCCATCGGTAACTATTGAATCAGGAGAGCGAAGCAAGATCAACCTCTCATCCGGTACTTTCGCATTGCCTGCATCAGCTCACCTTTGTGATGCAGCATCCTAAGGAGCCACGGTGTGAAGGGAAGACGCCTGTGACGGTACATCCAGAAATAACCGACGGTACTGATGATGATCGCCCCGATGCCGTTCGCGATGAGATCCCACATCGTATCCGTATTGCCCCCCTGCCAATGGGTTCCATAGTAGGCATCACCTGCAAACTCGAAGATTTCCCAAAGGACTCCGATGGCGAGCGAGAAGGTGACTGAGAACATCGTGAGGAACCCCGGACTCACGTCGATCGTGAATTTCTTATGAGCATTCAGCAGGTACACCACGATGTATCCGCTCGCCCCGAGCAGTAGTCCGGACTGGAAGTGTAGGAATGTATCCCAGAAGGGAAGTGTTTCATAAAATTTCCCGATGGCTCCGAGAAAGATTGTCAGGAAGATGAAGAGGACGATCGCAAAATCGAGGATAAAGGGCAGCGAAAGCAAGTGACGATCTTTCAGGAACGAGGGAATCGTCATCAGGACGATGACGACCAGCGTCGCAAGCGCCGTTTCGTTATCCCCCCTCCAGAGGAAAATGCACGTCGCGACGAAGACCAGAAAACGCATTCCGTAGTACAGAAAAAGCGTCCAGGCATTGCGATAATCGTTCGGTCTGTATGCTTCCTGCATGGCGGGGACTGTAGCATGAAAAAAACACTCACCGCACCAAATGTTCACGCCGCAGGTATGCGGCAACGCTTTCGGCTACCAGCGCCGCTCCCACCGAAGAATGGTGTCCGCCACGAAGGTAGAGGTGCGGAGCGCCCTTGGGATCGGCAGCAAAAAAAGCGCTGGGATCGACAAAGTTCATGCCTTTCTGCGTCCAATGATCCAGATACGTCTGATGGGGCATTCTCCCACTCCTGAAGATTTCATCGATGACGGGACTGTTCGGAAGCACGACGATGACCGGAGTCGCGCCTGCGGCTTTCACCTTGTCGTACCATGCATCCATAATGGCAATGGTGAGCTGTACTGCTTCGGACTTCGGATCGAAGAGATGATCGACCGTAACGGGAGACTTTGAAAAAACCAATCTGAGCAATGCGAGTCGCAAAAGCCGAACAACGGCGAATCTGTCGAGAAAAGGCCGATCCAACAGATGCCGACCGTAGTAGTCGTCATGCTCGCCAAGCACCGGAAAAGATGTAGTAGGATCTTCGTATGCTTTTCGATACTCATCGATGGACTGAAGCGGATTCGGAAGCAATTCCAGCCGTCCATTCTGCAGACGAAATCGCGGTTTCGTGAAAGGCAGATAATGCTCGTTGGTATAGAACGCACGCAAGACACTGACATTGCGATTGGTGTTCTCCGGCTGAAACCCGAGGAGCACGATGTCGGGATGAAATTTCGGAATCAGTCTCTCGGAAAGTAGGAATGCCTGATCATGTCCGTACCCAGGAACACCGCTATTGATGACCTCGGCATTCCCGAGCGTCGCGTTCAAGACCGTCGTCCACACATCCTTCTCTTGCAGCTCGCTGCCAAATGCGAACGAATCGCCGAATGCCATGATGCGAGTGACTCCGCTTCTCGGGATGAGAGTGGTACTCCGAAAGCCACGGAAGCCCTGTCGATTCACATGGTAGAAATTCATCTGATCCTTGTAGTGACCATATCCATCCGGCCGCAGAACCCATCCGATCTCCGGATCGGGCATGATATGACCGGTATCGGTACCGCTTCGCTCCATCTTATCGAGAATCTGAAGAATCGTCAGCTGATCGGGGTGCAATTCCGATAGGAACTGAAAACGATATCCCGCATCCCTCAGAAGGGGATAACAGAACGAAGAAAGGAATTCAACCGAGAGAAGAATCAGGCAAAGGAAAACAACCCAACAGAAAATCTTGGCGGAGCGCATCGGTGCCATTGTGTCATTGAGTCTCTGCCTCTGCCAGAAGAGATCATGTGTCCCCTATAAGATGCCTGCCCTCTCTGTTAGAGTCATTCCCACTCATGGAGTGCGATCTGCTCATCGTCGGCTGCGGACCCGTGGGATGCACCGTCGCCGAGCGTGCGGCGAAGCGGGGATGGTCATCGGTGATCATCGATCGCAGGACGCACATCGCAGGCAACTGTTTCGACTCTCCGTACGAAAACGGCGTACTCATCCACCGCTACGGCCCGCACTACTTCCGAACAAACAAACGCGAACTCATCGACTATCTCTCCCCATTCACGGGATGGATTCCTGGAAACTACCGCGTGAAAAGCCAAGTAAAAGGAAAACTCTATCCGTTTCCCATCAACTTGAGTACGCTCGAACAATTTTTCGGCACAACACTGGATGAAGCATCGGGTGCAGCACTCATCGAATCACTTCGGGAGCGCATCGAACATCCGACGAACTCGGAAGAGTTCGTGCTGTCGAAAGTCGGAAGAAAACTCTACGAAGCCTTCTACCTCGGCTACACGCTGAAGCAGTGGAGCAAGCACCCCAGAGAGCTGGATCCGTCGGTCTGCGGCCGAATTCCGGTGAGACTGAATAGGGATGACCGCTACGCCGATGCAGAATTTCAACTGACACCGAATAAAGGGTTCACCGCCATGTTCGCCCGCATGATCGAAAGTCCCCTCATCACGAAAAAGCTCGAAGTGTCATACCGCGACGTCTCGACTGTCATCCGACCGAAAATCGCAACCGTCTACTGCGGACCGCTCGACGAGTACTTCGGTTCGATGTTCGGACCACTGCCGTGGCGTTCGCTCTCGTTCGAGTACCGCACAGAAAAGAAAGAATTCGTGCAACCGTGCGTGCAGATCAATTATCCCGATGCAAATGACTACACGAGGAGTGTGGAAATCAAACATGTCACCGGACAGAAACACAAAGAGACGGTGGTCGCGTACGAATACGCACAGGCGACGGGCGATCCGTACTACCCGATCCCGTGCTCAGAATCGAAAACGCTCTACGAGAAGTATCGAACCATGGCGGAAGCAGAGACACGAACAAAGAAGGTCTACTTCGCTGGGAGACTGGCCACCTACCGTTACATCAATACTGATCAGGCGATCGAAGAAGCGCTTCAGGTTTTTGACACAATCGTGCAAGATGCATCTCATGAGTCGTCTGTGGGTCATCATGCCGGCATATAACGAAGAAGAAGCGATCCGCTCCGTCGTGACGTCGTGGGCAGAGTGCCTTCGGACAGTGGAGTCGGACCACATGCTCTGCGTCCTGAACGACGGATCAAAGGATGGCACGCTCTCGAGGCTGCAATCGCTGGAGAAAGAAATCCCGACACTCAGCATCGTCAACAAGCCGAATACGGGTCACGGACCCACCTGCATCGCAGGGTACGAGTTGGCTCTTTCGAAAGGCGCGGAGTGGGTCTTCCAGATCGACTCGGACGGTCAGTGCGATCCCAGGTACTTCGCAGAACTGTGGGCAGGCAGAAAAGACCATCCCCTCCTCTACGGCTTTCGGGCAAAACGTGAAGACGGAGTATCGAGATTACTGATCTCACGCCTCATCAGCGTGCTTGTCTTCCTGTGCTCCGGAGTATGGGTGCGGGATAGCAACGTGCCTTACCGCCTGATGCGTGCAGATGCGCTCCGAAAATCGCTGCAACACATTCCTGCTCATTTTTCACTCAGCAACATCCTCCTGTCCGTCTTCCAGCAATCCCAAACAGGTATTTTCTGGATGCCGATCGTGTTCCGAAAACGATCCGGAGGAGCGTCGTCGATGAACCTGCGCAACTTCGGAAAACATGCCTGCATCCTTGGGAAACAACTCTTCGTCCTCCGACCACTCCTCAGCAAGAAGGCGTAAAGAACATCACGGTTTCAGAACGTATTTGGTGAGCCCGATGGAATGTCCGCCACGTTCAATCGACTCGAAAGAAGCGACGTCGTACTTCTCCTCGGCTCTCCTCTGCCCTTCCTCCGCCGGAAGGTTAGGCAGATCGATGAAGTAGAACTCGGGAGGAAGGCGACTCATACCCGGAACATCGTCGATGCTCACGTACATGGGAAGAAGGGAATTTGAGTCCCATGTCCGTCGGAATGTCGACGGATTCAAGAGTGCACGGTGACTTCCTTCAGCATCACGCGGGAAAGCGATGATGGTATCGGGGGTCGGACGAATGCGTGCGAATGCAAGATCCTGTAAAGAAAAAATTTTTCTGTACTCGAGATTGTAGACAAGCTGGTCCCTTCCGAAGAGACAGCAACCGTCGTACACGCCGAGTGCATAGAGCTTGTGCGATCCGAACGAAAACGTCTTCAAGAGCCTCAGCGAGATCGGATCCACGCTCCGAAACATGGCAATACCGCTGAAAACAATGGCAGCGGAAAGCAATATCTGCGAGAAGCGTCGGCCGCGACCGAGCTCGATGCAGCCGGATGTGAAGAGCAAAATGCCAAGAGGCAGAAGAGGCATCATGTACCGGACGTTGTTCCACGGCACATAACGCGTGAAACAGTAGATGCCGAGAATGTAGAGGAATGCAACCGCACCGAGCCACGGTGAATGACTGAACGGCCTCGAAGTATTGATGTCTCTCTTCCAAAACCACAGCACCGAGGCACAGAGAATAACAAGCGTCTGGAACCATGCGAACTGGAATACCAAAATCTCGATAAGAAACAGTCTGAAACGTTCATGAAGCAAATCGAAGCTGAGCAAGGAGTGAAGAACGGTGGACGGAGCAATATTCTCATGCAAGATGCTGTTTCCCAGATAGTCCTGCCACTGCGTGTGCACAAAGTACGCAAAGAGCGGCACGATGAACCAGAATCGACGCAGTCCGGAACGAAAAGCATCCTTGAAGAAACGATGCTCCCGTCTGACTGAGAAGATCCAGTATGCGAGGAGCCCGAGAGCATAGAGGAGCACGCCACTCTCCTTCGTGAAGACCATCAGCAATCCGAGTGCGGCAGCCCACTTCTCTTTTCCGTAGACAAGCAATGTGAGGAAGATCAAGAATAGGAACGTCACACCGCTGTCGAAATTAAAGTCGATGACATTGGAAACGATGATGGGCTGCACCGAATACAGAAGCACGCTGAGCATGCGAATAGCGCGGGACGTATGGGGAAACAGGCGACGGCACAAGAATGAGAATGCGACAATAGATGCGGCACCGAGTGAGAACATCAAGAGATGCGTCATGAAGACGGACCCTGGGAACAAATACTCCGGGATCGCAAAGAGACCGATGAAGAGAATCGTCGGATGCGCGTAACAGAGGAAATACTGCCACTGAAACGATTCATGAGCCGCTCCTCGAATGCAGTCGGCAAAATTCTGTCCGTCCCAGACAGGAAGAGAGAAAAAATACGGTGCAATCAGCAGGAAAAAAAGGGTTAAGCCAGGGACTACCTCGAAATGGTGTTGAAGAAAACGAATTCCGGACCTCATGGATTGCATTGTTTCAAACGATGACAGGGCAGTCAAATCATGACGAAATCTGCGGATCCGGTTCAAATGCCTTATAGAGAAGCGCTGCTACGCCATCGCGAACCAGCGTTTCCGCATCGACCATACACTGGCGGAGTCGAGTCGGATTCTCCGATCGATCGGAACAGTACTGCATATGGATTGCATGTAAGGGAATGATGCCTGCGCTGATGAGTGAGAGGAATTTCTGACGAACTTCCTTGATCTTCGCCTGATTTCTCTGCATCTGCTTCCATTTCGCAGGCGACAGCGTGTACGTATAGATTCCAAGCGAATACCCACCCTGACTGACGCTCCCGGACTGGGAAAGGGCATAGGCCTCTTCCGTCCGACGTCGTTGAATTTCCGTCGGCATATTCGGAAGATCGATCAGAATGAACTCCTTCAGAGGAGGACTGATGGAAAATATATCGTCGATCGTCACGTAGATCGGTAGAAAACTTTCCGGAGACCACGAACGAACGAATGTTTTGGCATCGAGAGGATTTCGATGGCTGACGGTGGCCTCCTTATGGAAAGCAATCACCGTTCCGGTACCGGGCCGAATGTATTGCATGGCACGTTCTTGTAGCGAGAGGAGTTTCGTATGTTCAAAATTGTATGCAAGTTGATCTCTGCCGAGAATGCAGCAGGTATCGTAGTGACCAAGCTTGTACATCTGCCGGGAACCGATGCTGAACGTGCCAAAGAATGCCGCCGTGAGCGGATCGATGCTTCGAAAACCGGCAACAATGTTCAGTATGAGCGCAGCCAACAGCAGCGCACTCGACAGTCTCGAAGCTCTCGCAAGAGAGGCAACGCTGGCTGCGAAGACCAGAATAGCCAAGGGAAACAGAGGCATCACATAACGAATGGCAATGAACGGAACGAGGCGTGTCAGAAAATAAGCACCCGTGAGATACACAAAGATCAACAGACCCAGACCATTCGATTTCCTGGCCTTATTCGACTGCTGCCCCCGATCCCAACGCCAACACCAAACCACACATGCCACAAGCATGACAAGAGTCTGCAGCCATGCAAACTGGAACACGAAAATTTCAACCATCAGCGCCAGGAAACGAGGATGCAAAAGATCGAATGTGGTCATCGCGCGACTCACGGTTTCGAAGGAATAATTCTCATGGAAAAGAACGTTGCCCAGATGCCGTTGCCAAAGCATATGAGCGAGCAATAACAAGAATGGAACGAAGTACCACCAACGCTTGAGCAACGTGAGGATTGCCTCAGGAGTGGAGCGGAAATGTCTTCGGATGAAGAGCAACCAGTAACCGAGCAGTACCAATGCATACAGCATGAACCCGCTCTCTTTGGTGAAGACCATCATGAGCCCAACGAGTGCGGCAGATTTTCCATAACCGTAGAGGAGAAGTGCGAGAAGAATGACGAGAAAGAACGTGACACCGATGTCGAAGTTATAACTGATCGAATTGGCGAGGATAACCGGGTGCGTCGCATAGAGGAGCACACAGAGCGTGCGGAATGTGCGTGTGCATGTTAGAAAGAGCAAACGACTGATCGAGTGAAATGCAACAATGGATGCGGCGCCGAGAACGAACATCGTCGTGTGCATCATGAAGACCGAAGCAGTCGGGAAGTACGTTGACGCAGGAAAGAGCGATTCCGGAATCGCAAAGAGCGTCACGAAGAATATCGAGGGATGCGCATAACAGAGGAAATATCGCCACTGGAAAGGCTCGTGAGCCGCTCCCCTAAGACACTCGAGAAATGCCTCTCCATCCCATACCGGAAGCCAAAGCCAGTACGGAGCAACGAGGAAAAAGAAAGCGGCAAGCCCTGGGAGGACTTCACGGTGTCGAAGCAGCAGCCGCAGTCCGGATCTCATGAAGGCATTGTTTCAAACGCATCTTCAGGAGTCAAACCTCGAACTTCGGAGGAATTTTCCTCCATTTTTGTGTACAGTGAGACCGTGCACGCAACGAACGCTCCGGCACCGGCATATTCAATGTCAGCACTGATGCGCGACGTCGGGAGTCTGCTGAAGCCGTACCGGTTTCGGTTCATCGTTGCCACGATCCTGCGAGCGCTGTCGGATCTCTCGAGACTCTATCCGGCCTATGCATTCGCGGACATTATTTCCCTCCTGACGCGCGATGACGTACCGGATGTAATGAACGCCCTCGTCTGGCTCCTCGGCCTCTCCGGAATCGCCTACCTTGCACATATTCTCTTCAGGGAATCGGCGAAGTATCTCGGATTTCAGGTTGCCGAACGCGTAGCGCTGGATGGGCAGGTGCAAACACTCGGCCACCTCTTTAGACTCGATCTCACGTGGCACGAGCGCGAGAACTCCGGAAATAAACTGAAGCGCATGCAGAAGGGCGGTCAATCGCTTGACCAGATCCTGCGCATCGTCATCACAAACCTCATCGAGGTCATCGTGAACTTCGTAGGCATCACGATCATCGTTGCGTTCTTCGATGCGAAGATCTCCCTACTGCTCTTCAGCTTCGTGGCGATCTACTACGTTCTCGCATCCGTGATCCTAAAGTACGCGGCACGATCGGAGCAGATCGTGAATGTGAATGAGGAAAATTTTCAGGGAATCGCCTTCGAGTCAGTCAGCAATATCAGGAGTGTGAAAGTTCTTGGCATGTCGGTGCCGCTCTTGTCGCGAATCCGCGCCCAAGCCGATACGGTCTTTAAAAGTGTCCGCGATCGCATCTTCTGGTACAGAATGCGCGACGTCGTTCTCGTGTTCTACGGACGGGCCTTCTTCCTCCTCTCGGTGGGATTCATCGCTCTCGGCATCCGAACCGGACACTATGAAATCGGCTTCCTTGTCCTCTACGCACAGTACTTCCGTCAACTCTGGGAAAATGCGGAAGAGCTCTCCAGAGTCACGCAGGATTTCGTCATCGCCAAGTATGGAGTCTCGAGAATGATGGATATTCTTCATGAACCGCTGTCCATCGACTCCGATGCAGGGAAACGGGAAGTTTCGGACGACTGGCAGAGCATCGAGGTGCGTGACCTGAGCTTCAGCTACCTTGAAGGAAAGCCCGTCCTCAAGAATCTTTCTTTCACGATCCAAAGAGGAGAGAAGATCGGCATCGTGGGCGTTTCGGGTGCGGGGAAGTCCACACTCTTCAAGCTGCTCCTGAAAGAACACGAAAATTTCGAAGGAGAGATCTTGATCGGCAACGATCCTCTGCAGGAGATCAGTCGTTCGTCGTTCTCGAAGCACACCGCCGTCGTGCTGCAGGAGACTGAGGTCTTCAATTTCTCACTCCGAGACAACATCACCATTGCCAATGCGGAGAAAGCGCATCACGAGAAGCTTTTGGAGCAGGCCATCGACATCGCGCACGTCAGAGACTTCATTCAAAAACTTCCGGCAGGACTGGAAACACTCATCGGGGAGAAGGGCATCAAACTCTCGGGTGGAGAGAAGCAGCGTGTGGGCATCGCCAGAGCGGTCTTCAAGGAGCCGCAGATTCTCTTCCTCGATGAAGCCACGTCGCATCTGGACATGGAGTCGGAAGAGAATATTAAGGATTCTCTGCATCGTTTCTTCCAGTCCGTGACGGCGATCGTCATTGCCCATCGGCTTTCCACGATCAAGGAAATGGATCGCATCCTCGTACTGGAGAACGGCACCATCATCGAATCGGGAACATTCGAAGAGTTGTATGCGAAGAGAGGAAGATTTCATGAACTCTGGGAGAAGCAGAAATTCTAAAAAACCGGGACCTCCTCGATCCCGGTGTCCGCTGTCACTTTTCCTCATCAGTTTGTCTTGAAGGCCGCTTCGACCATCGCTGAAACAGCGAGTTGCACGCGCGCCTTTGCAGACGCAATGCACTGAGTGACTGCCGTCGAGTCAGCATTGTTCTGCTTACATGCTTTACCGATGGCTTTTGCAACCGTATGAACGGCTTGCTTCAGCACTTTGAGAACGCGGGTCTCCACTTCGGCGACAGTCTTCTTCTGACGATCATCATCCTTGTGTCGACGCATCTCGCTCATGAAATCGCCATGCGTCTCGAGCTTCACCTGACCGCTCGCGGTGCGTGACTCGAAAATACGCTCGCAACGCTCCAGATCTTCTCCTGCAAACTTTTTACAACGTGCGGGGGGCAACAACGTGCCCGATGCGGAAGCACCGGTTTGCACACTGAAATGTCCTCGATCCTGACGTTCCGCGAATGCACGTGCGTAGGCACCAAGGGAGAAAGCCTCTGCAGACGGTGCCGAGGAGAGAAGCAGCACACTCAAGAGCGTTCCACCGAGCATCGGTCGAATGAAATGAACCATAAATAAAGTGGGGAAGAAATAAGAAGCCGTAGAGGCTCGAAGAAGAAGACGAAGGAGCGAGGACTTTCTTACAGACTATTTTTCAGACGCAACTTGTCTTTCGAACCTTTTCGCAATTCCTTCGTAGCATCTTCGGAAAGATTCTCTCTGTCTTCCATAGGAGAATCCTCAGGTGAACGGATGATCTCCCTGAATTTCGGAGAAAGCGGTTTCTCCCTCTCCAATCGAATGCGCAGAGGCCGATCTTCATCTTCTCTCGCCTTTTTCCCTTGTCGTGAGCCTTCCCCTCTCTCCACCGATGACGAGAAACGTCGCTCCCGCCTTACCTCACCGGAACCCGACAGAAAGATCGGCGACTTCTCTCCGTTGGTTCGGTCCTTTCTTGCCTCTTCCTCATCGTCAACGTCGTGTATTTTTTCTTCCAATCTTCGAATCTCAGACTTCTTCATGCGCTTTTCCTTGAATCGACCGACGACGTTTCTCTGCCTCTCCTTCATCTGCCTGAGTCGCTCTGCAAATTCTCCCCGCTTCTCCTCCTCTTCAAGGGAAAGAGAATTCCTTTCCGCCTCCTTCTCGGCATGTTCCATGGACAACGTAATCGTCTCCTCGATCTCCGGATCCACGGATGCCCTGAGTGCAAGCTTCTCCGCTTCACGCAACCTGCGCTCCAATTTTTTTTCCGCCCAGCGGGCCTTCGCCTGCGGTGTTCGATAGAAAAGAGCAATTGCAGGCTCGCTCAAAGAAACTTTCACCGAATACAGCGCATCTCCGGGCAACGCTTCTTCGGCCGCATACACGAGCACTCCTCCGCCCGTGCTGAAAGCAATCAGGACGGCGGAGAACAGGGCGACGAATCTCTTCAGGAAGAATGTGGCGAAAATATCGAAGCCGTATACTCTCTTGCAACGATGGATCGCCTCCGTCAGACCAACGCGTGCGAGCTGCTTCTCCGACGGGAGAAGCGAAACTTCGGAAGCCGCGGCATCCAGAATGCGAAATGCGTGAGGAAACCGAATGCGCGCCTCGAGCACTTCCCGAGTGTCCTTGCGCTCATCTTCCTTCAAACGAAGGTTTTTCATGGATGCCAGCAGGTGATCGACAGGCTTACTCATGGGAGGGGTTGAGTGCGGATTCAAGCTTTTGAAGACCTCGATGGATGCGAACAGAAATGACATTCTGGGAAATTTTCAAGATCGAAGCGATGTCACTCAGGGACAGTCCGTCGATGAATCGCATGACGAGGACGGTTCGATAGGGCTCTTCGAGCTTCTTCATGCTTTCGATCGCCAGAGCTCCCTCGGTTTTCCGTTCCGGTCCCGGTTCGCGGTCGGGAATATCGAACCCTGTTTCTTGGAGCGCCTCGAGAGAATCCTGCGTGCGAAGCTTTCTGCGACGAGCAACATCGATGATGAGATTGTTCGCAACCTTGTAAAGGAACGCACGACAGTTCTCGATCTCGATTCCCCTGCCCGCAGACTCCCATGCGCGGATGAACGTCTCCTGCATGAGCTCCTTTCCCTGCTCACGATCGCCGAGGCGAAGGGCGCAGTGACGGAAGATCGCATCCGCATACTGTTCGTATGCGGACAGGAACCAGCCTTCGAGAGCGGAAGTGTGTGAAGCGGGCACGTTCATAGGCAGAAGACGGTCGAAGACTGGATATCTTACAGCGAATTGCGGAAGTGTGCATTTGCGTTTGACACGGCTTTTCTCATGATGTAATCTTGTACCGTTACATCAGTACATGACCGCAACCATTCGATCGTCGGCAGAGTGCATGCAGGTGATTGCGAGGCCGTACGGTTGGCGATAGTCGCTTTTCCGTCTCCTCGGCAACGGTGCCGAGTCTTTATTTGATTTTCACAATTCCTATCATGAACACACTTCGCTTGGAGCGATATCCTGCAAACCGAATTCAAGGCATTCTTCGATTGAAGGACAACAATGTAGCCGTGGGACCATTGCGACCTGCTCGCAGCAGTGATGCCTCAACCATCCAATCCATCGCGGTCGCGATCGCAGAGAGTCAGCTTTCGACGAAACAATTTCTGCTTACAACCGGCTTCGGACTCGACAAAAATCTTGCAATTCCAATAAGGCTCCCCGCTCTCATCATCCCCGGCCTTCAGCTTATGGAGAGAATGGCCGATGCGAAACTCCCCATTCCTCCCTATCTCCTCTATCAGGCAACCGCGTTCATCGCGGAAACCAATGACATCGATCGTGATGCGGCGCAGGAATGTGCGACTTCCATGAGAAACTACCTGCAAGAGTACATTGAAACATTCCATTCTCGCATCGCAGAGAACGTGCACATCAGGTTCGGATGTGAGTATGAAGAAAGGTTAAGAGCAGATGTTGCTTCCATCACAGAGAGTATCCGACAGCGCATCGGCGAAAACACCGATGTATCGATGGCCATGCAGCAACTGCAGACATCCGAGAAAAAACATTCGAACGGATCTGGGAAACATCTTGCGTACGCAGCAGCCAATATTCTGTTCAACGGCGCGAGCGGGACCTATCCGTTCACGGATGACCTTGCGGAGAACGTCCATGCGATTCTGCCTATAGGAGGCAGAGCAGAAAAACCTTTCTTCATGCTCACGTCCGATTTTGCCGATCGCGATGCAAAAATCAAAGTCATCCCGATGCTCACGCCGCTCGGAGAAAAACCGACATACTACCACTACCCCGAGCTTGGGGACCCACTGACAGCAAATCAGTTCCAGACCGCTCTCGGTAATACTAGTTTGAATGGACCCATACGCGCAGATCTTGCCTCGATGATCAGCGATACCGGTGATACTGATGCGGTCGCTGCAATACTCTCCAACCACTCATGAAAAAAATCCTCGGCATCCTCGGCGGCATGGGACCTCAGGCGAGCATTCGCTTGTATGACCTGATCATCAAAAAAAGCATCCAAGACTTCTGCATCCAGAAGAATGCCGATATGCCCCACATCCTTCTCGACAATATTTCGGTCCCCGACCTCGTCCTCAGCCGTAAGGATGAAGAGAAAACAATCAGGATTGTTGAGAAAGAAGCAAGACGCCTTTCCAAAGCAGGTGCAACGATGCTTGCACTCGCCTGCAATACGATGCACCTCTATCAGGATCGCATTCAGTCCGCAGCAGGCATTCCATTCCTCTCGATAATCGACGCTGTGGTAAAAAAAGTGCTTTCTTCAGGAATAAAAAAAGTCGGACTTGTCGGATCGGTGACGACCATGCGTTCTGACCTGTATAGAAAACCATTGGAAGCTGCCGGAATTGAAGTATTGGTCCCTCCTTACACTGATCAGGATCGCATCGGAAAGCTCATCCATGAGATCATTGCAGGAGAGAACGGCAGAAAAGAAAGGGATGAATTCGCTGATATTCTTGCAAGACTACATGATACAGGAGCGGAGGGAGTGATTCTCGGATGCACGGAACTACCTTTCCTTGTAGATAAGAAAACTGCAATCCCTCTCTTCGATTCTCTCGAAATACTTTCCGAGAGCATTTGCAAAAAACTCTTCGAGCAACACTCTGGTATAAAAATTGCACTCCTGCATTCCAAGGGTAGAATCGTCCGTATGCCAACCGACAAAAAACCACTGCGCGATCTCACCAAGCTCTTTGCATCAATCGATGATGAAAAAGAAGCTGAAATGCTTCTCCTCGACATTCTCACGCCGCAGGAGCGTGATACGATCGCCGAGCGGTGGCAACTGATCCAAGCTCTCGGCAGCGGCATGGCGCAGCGTGAGGTAGCGAAGAAGTGCGGCGTCAGCATCAGCAAGATCACACGAGGATCGCACGAGCTGCAGTACGGCAGCGGCGGGTTTCGGCATTTCTTGAAGAAACTAAAAATGACACGATCCTAATCCCCTCTTCTTCAAATACTGCTGGTGATAGTCTTCCGCAGGAAAAAAAGTTTCCGCTTCTTCGATCTGCGTGACGATCGGTCGCTTCCACATTCCTGAAACTTCCAATGCAATTTTGGAAGCCTCCGCGACTTTTTTCTGTTCAGGCGAATGCACGAATATCACCGATCGGTACTGCGATCCGAAATCCGGACCCTGCTGATTCACCGTCGTCGGATTATGATTCTTCCAAAATACGTCCAGAAGTTTCTCGTACGAAATCAGTGCAGGATCGAACACAATCTGCACGACTTCCGCATGCCCTGTGAGATCGGTGCAGACTGCCTCGTACGTCGGATACTCGGTATTGCCACCCGAGTAACCGACTGCTGTTTTCAGTACACCAGGAAGTACTCGAAAAGCCTCTTCGACGCCCCAGAAACAGCCTGCACCGAACGTCGCGGTTTCTTCCGATGCTATTCTTTTTCTTTCGTTCATCGAAGAGATTCTATCTGAAGAGCAGCAAAGAACTATAAAAAAACGTCACTCCGTTTTGATCAACGTCGTGACGTTTCAGTAGTAGCAACTATTTGCGCTTCTTCTTACCGCCTTTCTTGGCAGCCTTCTTTTTCTTCGGAGCGGCCTTCTTCTTTTTCTTTGCAGCCATAATAATATTTGGGAAAAAATAAAGCTTAACTAATATTGTACTCGTGAAGAGCGAGTTGTGAAGAGCGTAAGAAAAAAATTGATTGCACTCGCTCGCGATGATGTGGAAACGTACAGAGTTGAAATCTGAACGAACAAAAGAAAATTGTTCAGTTTTTCAGGATTTGCTTTTCATCCTGTTACTGAAAAATTTTCATAAAATTTATACAATAAGATGAAAATTATGCAACAACTCCATCTTCCTGCGCCTTGCGCAGGAGCAAAGCCGCACCCCATGATGGGGCGCATTCTCTTTTTCTTCTCCCCTTCTCATGTCCTTCACGCAATTGCTGGTGCTTACCATGGCATCCGGAATCATCGCACTTCTCTTCGCTCTCCTCTTTCGCATCATCATTGGGAGACAAAATGCAGGCAATGACGTCATGCAAAATCTTGCGAAGAAAATTCGCATCGGATCGATGGCATTCCTCACTCGTGAGTACACGGTGATCATTCCGTTTATGCTCGTCACCGCTGCCTTTATCTACATCTTCCTCGACACAGGGTGGGCGAATGTCGGTACGGTATGGGGGAAGCCGCTCACGGCACTTAGCTTTATCGTTGGTGCAGTCGCATCCGCACTTTCGGGATTCATTGGTATGCGCACCGCGACGATCGCGAACGTCCGCACGGCAGAAGCGGCACGCACGAGCATCGTGAAAGCTCTCCGTGTCTCCTTCTTAAGCGGAGCCACCATGGGACTCTCTGTCGTGGGACTTGGACTCATTGGATTCGTCGGCGTCTTCATCGTCCTGCTGAAATCAGTCGATGCGGCGGCCGCGCTCACCTCGCTTACAGGCTTCAGCTTCGGAGCATCCTGCGTCGCACTCTTCGCACGCGTCGGTGGCGGCATCTACACGAAAGCAGCTGACGTGGGAGCTGACCTCGTCGGAAAAGTGGAGGCGGGAATTCCCGAAGATGATCCGAGAAATCCAGCCGTCATCGCGGACAACGTAGGAGACAACGTCGGCGACGTCGCGGGCATGGGTGCCGATCTGTTCGAGAGTTACATCGGAGCGATCCTTGCAACCATGCTCGTCGGTCTTCATGTCGACTGGTCGACCACCGACACTCACGCAGCGCTCATCTTCCCTCTTCTTGTTTCGGCCATGGGGATTGGCGCCGCACTGATCGGCATGATCGTTGTCCGAACAAAGAACGCAGCCGGTGTGCAGCGAGCGCTGAAGAACGGCATGCTTGTTTCCTCACTCCTCGCGGTCGCAGGAACCTACTGGCTCTCGAACATCATTCTTCCAATGGATATCGCATTCGGCGTCTTCGTCGCATCGACCGCAGGACTGATCGCCGGCGTGATTGTTGGAGGACTGACTGAGTACTACACCTCGCAACTCTATCGACCTGTGCAGGCACTCGCCGCATCGGCAAAGACCGGAGCCGGAACCGCTCTCATTGAAGGCCTCGCGCTCGGATACATGTCGACCGCTCTTCCTATCCTCGTCATCGGCGTCGCCATCGGCGTCGCATACCTCGAGGCCGGTTTGTACGGCATCGGCATCGGATCGGTAGGCATGCTCTCGACACTTGCGATGACGCTCGCCATCGATGCATTCGGACCGGTTGCTGATAATGCGGGAGGCATCGCGGAAATGAGTGGACTTCCAAAGGAAGTGCGCACCACAACCGATGCGCTCGATTCTGCGGGAAACACGACGGCTGCTATCGGCAAAGGTTTCGCCATCGGCGTCGCCGGCTTCATGTGTCTTGCCCTCTTCGGTGCATTTAAGGAAGAATCCGGACTTGTCGGCATCGATGTCAGTAATCCCTTTACACTCATCGGTCTACTAATCGGAGGCATGCTCCCCTTCCTGTTCAGCTCTCTCACGATGCGAGCGGTCGGTCGGGCTGCGGTCGTCATCATCGTGGAAGTCCGTCGCCAGTTCCGTGAAATCAAAGGTCTGATGCAGGGAACCGCTGAAGGAGACCCGGCCACCTGCGTTGCCATCGCAACGTCCGCCGCAATTCGAGAGATGATCGCACCGGGAGTTCTCGCAATCGTTTCACCCGTCCTCATCGGACTCCTCCTCGGGAAAGAAGCACTCGGAGGCATGCTTGCAGGTGCACTCGTCAGCTCGATCATGCTCGGTACCTCAATGGCCAATAGCGGAGGAGCATGGGACAACGCGAAGAAGTATATCGAGTCGGGACAGTTCGGCGGCACAGGCGGCGACACTCACAAAGCAGCCGTCGTCGGTGATACCGTAGGTGATCCTTTCAAGGACACCTCAGGTCCTTCTCTCAACATCCTTGTGAAGCTGATGTCGATCGTCTCCGTGCTGACGGCAGGACTCTATGGAACAGGATTGATCGGATAACAGCCCTCACTCCGGCGCTGATGTGCCACCTCTCTCCGCTGCGGCGAAGAGAGGATTTTTGAATTGAGAAAGGCATAAGCAGCCCCTCTCCTGCGGAAGGAGAGGGGCTGAGAGTAAGGACCGTTTTCCGATGCTGTATACTCCTCCCATGAAAAAACTTTCGCTCATCAGCGCAGGTCTCTCTGTAGTCACTTTTTTCAGCGTCCTCCCAAGAACTCTCGCGCAGCAAAGCAATTCGCCTGCATACGACGAACGAACGCTCGTGATGCTCTATCAAGCATTGATCAAGAAAAACGGAACGGATACCTACATCCAGAAAAGAATCGAGGATGAGCGATCGAAGATGCGCATTCTTGCCGACAAAGAAGTGAAGGATCTGGTCGAGCCAAATGAGAAAGATACGCAGACTGTCGACACGGCCACGCCGACGAAAGCGGTTGACCGTCAACGGACGATCGTTCAACTTCTTGAAGACCAACTCCGTGACCGAAAAGCCGATCTCGAACTCCTGAAAGAAGAAGAGCAGCAGTATTACAAAGATGCTCTTCCGGTCGACGAATCTTCAGAATCCCTCCGGCTCACCAAAACCTATCCCGAACTCCTTGCGAAGAAAACGATCCTCGAGGAACGAATCACTGCGCTGGAATCGGGTCTCGTTCTTCAGGACGATCGCCTCAGCAAACTGAACCGAACCCAGTGGCTCGAGCAATTCAAAACACTCTTCAGCTTCCTCGGTTATCTCGCGATCATTCTCGCTGCAGTCATCCTCGACCGCATCATCAGGAAACGGGTTGCAAAGAGGGTCGAAGAGAAGGGTAAACGCTACCTAATCGCCAAGTTCGTCACGGCAGGCATCTATACGCTTGCAGCACTCTGGGTCCTCAGCAAACTTCTCTCCGATCATCCGAATGCACTCGCTTCGCTCGCCATCGTAGGTGCGGGTATCGCCGTTGCACTCCAGGATGTCGTGAAAGATTTCATGGGGTGGATCATCATCCTACAGCGCCGTCTGTACCGACTTGGGAATCGTGTTGCGATCGGGCAGTACACCGGCGATGTCATCGACATTGGACCGCTTCGGACAACGATGCTTGAAATCAGTGTCGGGGGTCTTTTCAACGCACATGAACGCACGGGAAAAATTCTTTACCTCCCAAACTCGCTCGTCCTCAAGGAATCGGTCCTCAACTACAACACGACGTCGGACTTCATGAGCGTCGAAGTCCAAGTGACGATCACCTACGCCAGCAATTGGCGCAAAGCCGAGAAAATTTTGAATGACATTCTGATGAAAGAGACAAAGAAATTTTCGGAGCTCGCGCGCACGCAGCAACGGAGACGCACTGCCTTGTTCTTCACGATGTGGGAAGTCGGAGAACCCGAAGTGCACGTGGATCTTGCGAGCAGCGGCGTGCAATTCACGCTGAAGTTCATCGTCCCGATAGGAAAGCGCCGAGATGTTGTCACCAATCTCTCGCGGGAGATCCTCGAACAATTCAACGCGGATCGCGAAGTGGAGCTCGCCTACAACACCATCCAGATCGTCGGAGGCAAAGAGATCAGTTAGCGGTCTACTCCCGATGATTCCCGACGTATTTCGCGAGTAACTCTCCGAATATTCGCCTCTCTTCTTTTGTGAAAACACTCATGCAATCGGTTGCCCTTCTGCATAGAAGTTCATGAAAACGCGCAGCTGCAGCCTTGCCCTTCTGAGTGAGGAGGAGTTCAGTCATACGGCGATCTCGTGTCTGCAATGCTCTCGTAAGCAGCTGCTTCTTTTCAAGTCCGGCCACCACCTGCGTGATGTTGCTCTTATGACAGCACATCTCCCTGCTCATATCTGACATCGAAATTTTTCCTTCTTCGATCCTCGCGAGAATCATCGCCTGACAGTGGCTGATATCGAATTCAGAAAGAGCATCATTCAGCTCGCGTTCGCAACATGCGGCTGCGGCTTTCAGGCTGCTGCAGAGACAGAGTGAATCGTCCATGACTGAACTAGTATAGCATGCCTTGCTATTTCCCATTCTTCCCGTTCGATAATCCCCTAAACATTTCCTGATCCTCACCAAGGACTGACTCGTCAGCGATACCGTCGTTGATAAGGCTGAACATGACCCGCTGAACTTTCAAATTTCGACCATGGACTTCATCATAGGTTCCCTGATCGAAGAACTCTTCAGCCGCATTCATATATTTCAGTCCGCGTTTCTCGGCATACTTCGAAGCTGCCTCTCGTGAATTGAATTCCTTATAGCAATACTCCTGTTTGACGAGCCACCGCTTCGAGACTTTCTCCATGAACGAAACCGGGTACTGACTCTCAAGCGTGTAATACTTCTTCACAGCATGTGTCAGACGATTAGGGTCAATGCGGCGTATTCGACCCTCAGCCTGAATCGCTTCGATACAGTCAGCAGGCTGATCATCCAGAATCATCGCATTACCCGCCGTGAATGTTGAACCTACAGAACCGGCACTGTACGTAGCAATGAGGAGTTTACGATCCGCAATGTTCTGGAACGTGATGCGTTCGTAATCGAGCGCAGACATTGTTTGCCCATTCGGATCAGGGATAGGACGACCCGATGAATCAAGCACCCATGCATGATGGTCATCTTCACTTTCGCCTTTCCTGAATTTAATCGGCTTACTGTCAATGTCTTTTAGATCGCCGAGAGCACTCGTTTGTCCTGTATAGAGTGCAGGTTGTAGTTCTGCAAAAGCTTCTGCGTACTTCCGTGCCTGTGCTTCATACGCACAGAAGATGACAACCTTCCTTCCCTCTTTCATACACTGCTGGATGATTTTCTTCACTTCGATCAGTTTGTGATCGGGAGCTTTTGAATTGATGTAAGAAGGATTATTCACAGTCTGACGAAGCGCATGTCGCTTTGCGAACCCATCACCGACACGGAGATGATCTTCTTTTGCCGTCCTGTCTTTCGGAATGTACTTATTATTGGTCTTACACCAACGATCCCAGTTCACGAACATTTGGTAGATGCTTTCAGCCTGATCCTCACTCATCTGAAAAGAACCTATTTTTTCGGGATCGATGAATTCCTTGCCGGGAAGTTTATGACGCTGCTGCGACAAAGATTGCTTAGGATCAACCATCTCAAACACATCCTCTTCGCGGAAACGAAGCGTAGTATCCTGCTTCACAAGGCTGAGTGTGCGTAGTGCCCGTGGATCATCTGCCGGAAAGGCTTTTGTGAAAGCGGAATCGTTTGAGAATCTTTTGTCTTTGGGTCGTAGAATTGCCATCATCCGCCGAAACGTACGCGGGTTCTTGAAGGGAGTTGCCGATACCAGAATCTGAAATTTTGAATCCAACATCGAAGCTCCTTTACTCTGCAAACTATGCTCATTGGCACGACTATGTCCTTCATCATGGACGACGACTGTTTCTTCATCACTGAGGAGCTTGAAACGCTCAGAATCATCAACGCGCTGCAAGAACTCACGATTTATGTACGTATGTTGCGGCGTATCAAGTGTTGCTCTCAGTCGTTTACGTGTTTTGAGCTGCTCCTTACGCACGGCGTGAGATATGCCGCGTAACGCCAAAACATTGCCATCTTCCAGCACTTTTCCTGATTCTTCATCCCATGCGGAAACGACTGAATTTGGAGTGATGACGGTCGTGTCCATATCCGCTGTCGCAGCTTGTATGATGCGTGTCTTGCCTGTGCCGGGAGCATTTGCAAGGAAAACTCCGGGAAGTCCCTCTTCTATCCTGCGCCGAATATCCACTGCGCAGTACCTTTGGAAAAAGAGAAGACTGCCGGGTACTGTTCCCGGAATCTCTGTCTTCTGAATCTTCCTGAATTTAGCCAGAACTGATCTGAGAACTTTGCGTATTGCAGGTGCAGTGGTCTCTTTTTCAATCAGCTCACCAATATATTTTTCACCATCTCTGAATGACCGTCCAAAACGCTTGATAAGTGATTGCTCCATGCATCGGCAAAGATGCTGAAAACGTCCGGGGTTTTGCTGCACTTCTGAAATTGTTGCATCCCTCAGTTTAGAAAGAAGTTCGACTAGTGCTGCAACGTCATCAGGTTTGCCTTTCTGCTGGATAGAGAAAAAGTCCTGCTCGCTACGTTTCTTACCATTTTTATCAATGGATATCATTCGGACTTCATTTGTCTGACCTATATGCAATGGAATCGTTAACGAAAATTTCCCATCGTCATCCACACACTTGGTGCGCGTGCATGCCCCCGCGATAAAAACATGCGTGACATTCGAAGCTACTGTTCCTGATAGAACAATCGTAGGTTCTGTGGTCACTTCAGGAGGCTCTTCGGCTAGGTTCATGGAAGACAGCTCCACATTCCACTTCAAATATTTCTCTTCACTTTTTTCCAGGTTTCCCATTCTCATTCCCCTAAAGCTGCGCATCGTCAGTCGATCAACCTCGTCTTCGGAAAGTTCCTGATGAGCAAATTGTATGTACTCTTTAAATTTCCAAGGATCACCATAAAAAAATGCTGCGGCTTCTTCCAAATGCAATGTTGAAAGCTTCTCAAATGCTTGCTCAACTTCATAACTGTCCATGAATTCTAAGAAAGCCTCCCAAGATCCGAAACGCTTGTCTTTCTTCATTGCCGAGTAGTAACCAGCAAACCCATTTTCTTGAAGCCAACTTGTACTTTTCCATTCTCCATCAAGTATACCAATCAATAAAAAAAGTTTTAGGAAGTCTTCTGGAGTTTTGCAAGAAGCAATTTGAATCGATTGAGAGTGTTTTAAAAGTTCATTATCAACGCGCAAGTCTTCTGTGCTTATTCCCATAAACTTCAAAAATGACTGTTTTGAACCAAAGCGTTTATCTTGCTGAATAACACTATAAAAAGATGATAGAATCGGGATCTTATCTAATGACTTTCGCATTTTCCATACTTCCTCAGAAACACCATGTAGAGCGAAGAGGGTACGAAAGTCATCGGGGGTTTTGCATGCTGCAACTTGCTTTGAGCATGAAAGAAGTAATAATTGCTCATCTATTTGCCTATCGGCTACTGGTCCCATAAATTCAAGAAAAACAGCCCAAGAACCAAAGCGCGGATTTTTTTTGATGGCAACGTAAAGTGCCTGATATCCATTCCGAGCAAGCCAAGCAGCATTCCTCCAATCATCCTCTTTCTGAATGTCATGAAAACCAAAGAGAGTGCGAAAATCATGCGGGGACTTACATGCGGCAACTTGTTGAGAGCAATTCTTTTGCAAAATAGTCTCATCAATTTTTATCTCAGAAGGGGGACCCATATATGAGAGAAAATTGACCCAAGACCCAAAGCGATTGTTTGACAAAATTTCATTGCGAAGAGTCCCGAAGCCGTTTTGCTGTAACCACATTGAGCTCCTCCATAGTTCTCCAATAATTCCAATTTGCCTGAACAGTTCTAAAAAATCTTTCTTTGCAGGGATTGATTCAACAATTTTTTTCCATGAAATATCTCTATTTTCTCTAGCTTCCAATAATTTCTCTACCCGTTTTCTGGTGACATCAGAAATCTTCTCAACTACTTCTTTCACTAGTTCGCCCCCCTCTCTCTCGACTTTCCGGGAATCGTCTACCCTATTCTGGCTCTCTGGCTGACCTTTCTTCATATATATATTATAACATATATTTCATATTAGTCCTATGCTATAACCCACTCATGACCTAGCAGGAATCCGTTTACACTGGCAGAAGAGAGCGCAATCGGAAGAGACATGGTTAGTAAAGGCAGAAAAACTGCTTACCAAAATTCAATCATGAGCAGAGACGAAGCCATGCAAACGGCACATTAATTCAAGGAAGCTCTCTCGACAGAGGGCATTCCGTTTGTTTCCGTTATCGTCTTCGGATCTGCCGCGCGCAACAGCATGCACGAACAGAGCGATATCGATATCGCCGTTGTCGGCAGACCTTTTAAAGCTAATCGCATGGACGAGCAACATGCACTGTCACGAATTCGACGAAACGTCAGCTACGATATTGAGCCTCTTTGGTTCTACCCGGAAGATCTCGAGGATAAATACTCGATGCTGGCTGCCGAGATACGGAAGGACGGAATTGCCGTGTGAAAGAACAGTGGCACCCTGCTATGCTTTGCTCATGCCACAGAAGCTCACCTATGCGCTATCCGGCGTGAATATCGATACCGCCGACAAGATGAAGAAAGGGATCGCCAAAGATCTGGAAACAAAGAATCCTCTCGTGCTCAACAAGATCGGCGCGTTCAGCTCGCTCTGCGACGGAGCATTTCCAAAGTACAACCATCCGGTGCTCGTCTGCAAAACAGAAGAGCCCGGGAGTAAGCAGCTGCTCGCCTTCAAGCATAAGCGCGTCAAAGGCATCTGCTACGACCTTATCAACCATCTCGTGAATGACGTGATCGTCATGGGTGCGATACCGTTATTCATCCAAGATCTCATCGTCTGCGGAAAACTCGAAAAAGACGTCGTAAGTGAGTTGGTGAAACATATGGCGGAGGCCTGCAAAGCGCAAGGCTGCGCCCTCACCGGAGGCGAAACAAGCGAGCAGCCGAACGTCCTTGCAGCCGGAACATACGTGCTTGGTGCAAGTTGCATCGGCGTCGCTGAGAAAGCCAAGATCATCGATGGAAGCACGATCAAAGAAAATGACATCGTGCTCGCAATCGAGAGCAGCGGACCGCACACGAACGGATACACGTTGATCCGAGCGCTGATCGATCGGGATCCGACCATTCTTGAGAAGAACATCGGTGGCAAGAAATTCCTGGATCTGATCATGGAACCGCACCGATGTTACTTTGCAGCTCTT
>SXGT01752564.1_pt1 | contig 30662 bp, 26 predicted proteins | sample 3176221 | NCBI WGS metagenome assembly SXGT01 (sample SAMN11356862, study PRJNA531348) | freshwater metagenome | isolation source: freshwater sample F1-120 | place: China: Fuxian Lake, Yuxi | collected 2017-12-25
CGCGTCTCGGTCATCTGGCCCGCAAAGTCAGCACCCACCGTCTCCCGCACCACATCCTCCGCTGCAATGGCGACCAGAACCGCTGGCGCATGGACCAAAGGTGCTGGCGACCAGCAAGCCAGAGCCACGGTCGCGTCGAGGCGACGACGGGCGGTGACGAGGGCGGGCAAGGACTCGCGGTCCGTCATGAAGAAGTGTGCAGGCGGCGTCTCCGTCCACTCCGCCACGTTGCCGATCAGGTCGTAGACGCCTGAAGGCAAGCGGCCGGACTCGAAGGTGCCGACCGGCACCGGCGCGAACACGCCGAGTTCGCTCGTGTTGGCACGTGAGGGATCGCGACGGAAGCCCCAGGGAAACACATCGCGTCCGTCCGAGGTGCAGGCAAACTCCCACTCGTCGGCGCGCATGATCCGGCATCGTCGCCAGCGCGCAAGCGCGCGCGCGATGCGGAGGTTCATGCCAGCCGCAGGCAACGAGCCCTGATCGTCGCGCAGGCGCTGCGAGTGCGCCCCGGCCGTGATGCCTTCGGGGGTTGCTGCGAACTCGGCGAAGTCCTCGCGCGTGGCCTCGAACCGATCGAGGAAGAAGGGCCCGCCGTCTGCCGATGCGCGATCGAACAACACGAGGTCGCGCAGCGAGCCAAGATGACCGCGGCGCGAGAGCGAGTTCGGGCCGCCTTTCTCGTCGCACGCGCTTGTGGCCACGAACGCGGCCAGCAGCATCGTGCGGATGACGAGCGCGAACCCGAACCCCCGGGTCGTCACAGACCGCTCACTTGTCGAGCATCAGAATCTCGACGCGACGGTTTTGCTGTCGCGCATCGTCGTTCGAGCCCTGTGCTGCCGGACGGTATTCGCCAAAGCCAGCGACGCCAACGTGATCCGCGGGCAAGCCATTCTTGATCAAGAAGTCAGCAACGGCGATCGCGCGCTCCGCGGACAATCGCAGGTTGGTGCCCCACTTGCTCTGGCTGATCTTCTGGTCGTCGGTGTGGCCGTCGACGCGAAGCTTCTTGCCCTCGGCCTTCAGCGTGCCGATGAGTTGCATCAACGTGGACTGCCCCTGCTCGCGGATCTCGACGCTGCCAGACGAGAACAACACGCCGCCGAGCACGCGGAACGCAACGCCTTCATTCGTGCGAATGACGTCGACGCCGTCGATGCCGCTGCCGGATCCGCCCTGGTATTGCTTGATGAGCTTGTCGAGCTTGTCCTGCTGCTCGCGAATCCAATCGGCGTCGGCAGCTTGCTTGCCCAGACGCGCGATCTCCGAGCGCAGCTTCTCGTTCTCCTGACTGATAGCCCGCTGCGCGGCCGAGAGCGATGCGATCTCCGCCTTCAGCGCGTCATTGGCGCCAAGCGCGCGACGGTGATCTTCAGGACTGACACAAGCTGCTGATGCAAACAGCGCTGCGAGCGCCAAGGTGCTTCTCATCGTGAACATGGTCCCCTCCGGGGCCGTGAATGCAAATGCCGCTGACCAACCGACCGGTGGTCGCCAGCGCGGCGTCCGACACTAGCAGCGGAACAAAGGGAATGCCACTGCGGGCACAACCACGGCGCGTGGCCCCGCAGTGTGACCCCGCAGTGCGACCCCTGAAATGCAAACGCGCGGCTCGGGGCCGCGCGCCAGCAGAAACTCACGTCCTCGCAGCGCGAGGAAAGGCCTCAGCTCACTTCTTGTCCGCGAACATGGAGGTGAAGCCGCTGCCCGCTGGGTCCGATTCCTGCGAAATCGAGTAGGAGACCAGGAAGCCCCAGAACAGCAGCAGGAAGGCAACGATGCCGACCGCGGTGACCCAGGCCGGCTCCCGCTCGGCCTCACCGGCGCCTGCCATCGACGGCGCGCGGGTCGACCGCGGCTGACGGGCCTTTGCCTGCGGCGAAGCCTCGGGCTCGGCGTCCTCGATCAGCGTGTCGTCGCTCGACAGCTGTTCTGTCACCATGCCGGTATCGTCTTCGAGACCGCTGGCGCCGATCAGGTCTTCGGAGTCTCCTGGCTTGCTGGCCAGAGTCTCAATGTCTTCGCGGCGGAACTTCATCGAGTCAGGGCCATCGCGGAAGGCGCGGATCTCGCCTTCGGAGACGAGCTTGCGCAATTCCTCGCTCTTCAACTTGAGGTCGCGCAGGGCCTTCTCGAAGGAGATGAAATCGTCTTTCTCGGACACGGCAGGGATCCTTGGTTGCGAAGGGGTCTTCGGGGTGGACGTGACGCCGGCTCGCTTTTGCCGGGCGCGAGAGTGCGCCGAAGTCTAGCGAGCGACTCCGCGAGGTCGAGTCCTCGTCTCGAGTTTTGGGGCGGCCACCACCCGTGCCTACTTGTCCTTGGCGCCCTCGGTCGCAGGCGCCGGCTCGAGCCCGGTCGTCACGTCGGGATCAGCAGACCCCCGCTTGTCAAAGACGTCCCGCAGCTTGCGATAGTCGTACTCGCTGTCGTCGTTGTAGCCCTCGAGCATCAGGTCGAGGTCCATCTTGCGCGCGCCGACCAGGACGATCCGACGCATGGACTCGGTGCCGCCTCGCGCTTCGTAGACGGCCAGTTGACGGTTCACGGTATCGATGACGTAGAGCACCGAAGTGCCAACCCCGTAGCTACCGGTGACGGCCAAGAAACCGTTGGCGCTCGAAGCCTGGCCGGAGTCCTCGGGGTAGACCACTGGGGGCGTCGTCGTGGCCGGCCTGGTTGGCGCGACCGGCGGCGGATTGGACGGCCCGCGGCCTTGGGCCTGCAACGCACCAGCGCCAAAGACCGGGCCGGCGCCGCGGTCAGGATGCAACCACTGACCAGCGAGGAAACTCGCGCTCATCATCGCGCCGATTGCCAACGTGCTCTGCCACACTTTCATGGATCGCCTTCCTTGCGCGGACCTGCCGCGCGCGGCGGGACAGTGTGCCAAGCGAGGCGCAGGGCCTCAAGGCCCCTGATCCCCTGCCGGACATCATGCCTGCGCGCGCGGCAGCGTGATGGCGACGGCGAAGCCTGCGCCCTGCTTGCTGTCCACGGTCATCGTGCCGCCGTGGTTCCGCACGATGGAATAGCTGATGAACATCCCCAGGCCGCTGGCATCAGGTCGCTCCTTCTTGGTGAAGAACGGGTCCATCACCCGCGGCAGATCCAATGGGTCGACGCCGGGGCCGTCATCCACGATGTCGAGCCGAACGTGCTCGGTCGTTCGCGAACCGGCGACCGCGATCGAGCCGCCACGCCCTGCCTGCTCGAAGGCGTCGAGGGAGTTGAGAAAGACGTTGAGCAGCACCTGCTGGATCTCGTGGGGATCGCCGAACGCTCGCAGGTCCTCGATGTCCGTCGCTCGAAACGACACCGCCGCTTCTTGCAGACGGTGCTCGCACAGCGCGCGAGCACCCTCGATGCAAGCGCGCAGCGAAAACGCCCTCGCCTCGGCTGGCTTGGGCGAGAAATCGAGCACCTTGCGCGCGGTGCGCGCGACGCGCGCGAGGCCGTCCTGCAGCAAGTTCAGGTAGGTCTTCTGGCGGTCGGTCAACCCCGGGTCAGCCAGCAAGCGCACCACCGCGTTCTGCATGCCGCCGATTGGATTGTTGACCTCGTGGGCGATGCCCGCAGCGAGCGTGCCGACCGTGGCCAGACGCGAGCTTTGGACCAACGCCCGCTCGGTGCGCTTTGCCTCCTCGACCGCGGCGCGGACGGCGCCTTCCAAGTGCGAGCGATTGTCCTGCACCTTCTGCGCCATCGAGTTGAAGGAGGTGACCAACGAGCGAAGTTCTGGCGCGTAGGCAAGGTCCGGCAGACGAGCCTCGTAGTCGCCCGCGCCGACGCGTTCTGCGGCCTCGCCGACGCGCTGCAACGGCCGCCCCACCGTGCGCACGACGACCGGATAGAGCACCAGCCCGAAGAGGAGCGAACTGCACAGCGCCGTCCCTGGCAGGAACCACCACGGCAACGATGGCGGATCGATGTCGAGCCTCGGCACGAACCAGAGGTAGCCGGCGATCCGGTCCTTGGATCTCACCGCCGTGCAGAAGCCGCCGGCGCACTCCACCAAACCACCTCGGACGCGCGCCTCGTCCATGCCATCGAGCACCTCACGCATCGGGAACAGATCGAAGTCGCGATGCGCGGCGCCGCGCGGGTTCAGGTAGACGAGACCCGTGAGCGGCGGCTGACCGCTGGTCACCACCACGTCGTCGAAGTATTCGCGAATGATCGGGCTCTGCACCAGTTCGCGCGCATGCGTCTCGTCCGCCAAGCGTTCCGCGGAGTAGACATTGAGCAGATACGGAGCCAACGCCGCCGCGAGCCCTTGCCCGTGTTGCTCGCGAATCCAACCCTGCTGCGACGCGAACGCGGCCGTTTGCACTGCGCCGACCACGAGCAGGTTCAGCAGCAGCACCACAACAAGGATGCGGACTGCGAGCGACACGCGGTCAGCGCCCCCGATTCAGCGACTGCATCATGGTCAACAGCGGCGTGAACAGCGCGAACACGATGAATCCGACTACGACTGCCATCACAACCAGCAGGACCGGCTCGATGACCTTGAACGTCGTCTCGACCGTGCGGTCGACCTCGGTCTCATAGCGATCCGCGATCTTGACCAGCATGCGATCGAGTTCACCGGTCTGTTCCCCGACGTCGACCATGTTGACGACGATGTCGTCGAACATGCGGCTCTCCCCCATCGGCGCCGCAATGCCGGAACCCTCGCGAATCGAGTCGTGAACGCCCATGACCGCGCGCTGCATGTGCACGTTGGTCGATGACGCATGCAGGATGTCGAGAGCTTCGAGGTGCGGGACGCCGCTCTGGATCAGAGTGCCAAACGTTCGCGCGAAGCGCGCGACGAGGTTCTTGTGCACCAGCGGGCCGAAGAGCGGCATGCGCAGGGCGACCGTGTGCATGACTCGGCGGTAGGACTGGATCTTGCTCATCAGCAGCGCGTGCACGAACCACACGGCGACTGCCGCGAGCAGGTAGGCCCACCAAAACACTTCCAGGTGCTCGCCGATGCCGATGACGACTCGCGTCGCCCAAGGAAAGCTGTCGACGCCGCCGCCGATCGACTGAAAGACGCTCTTGAAGCGAGGGATCACGAACGCGAACACGAACAGCAGCACTGCGGTCGCGATGAACAAGATCATCGCTGGATATGCGAGCGCGCCCTTCACGCGGGCCTTGATGCTCTCGCTCTTTTCGAGGAACCCTGCGAGTCGGGTGAGGATCTCCTCCTGAACGCCGCCGGCCTCGCCCGCCCGGACCATGTTGGTGTAGAGCGCGTCGAAGGTGCCATCGAACTTCGCCATCGCCTCCGACAACGGCGTGCCGGCCTCGACGTCCTCGACGAGACTGCGGCAGATGCGTTTCATCGGGCCCGGCGGCAGTTGCCCTTCGAGCACTCGCAGACTCCGGGTCACCGGAATGCCGGCGTTGAGCAGCACCGCCAGCTGGTTCGTGAACTCCGCGAGAGCCCGCGCGCCGACGCGCGAGCGCATCGGCAGCGACAGCCCACGACCTTCTCCCGACGGCGCAACGGCTGCGCCAGCGTTGTTGGGAACAGGAACCTTGCGCTGCAGCTTCTTGGGCATCGGCGGACGATCGTCTCGGCGTTGGGGGCGCGCGGCACTGGGCCGTGCGGCGCCATCGTTGCGCAACGAGCGCGGCATCGCAACCTTGCCCGCGACTCAGATCACCGACGCAACCCAGGCGAACACGTCGAAGTCGAAGGCCGCGCGCAGCGCAGCGGCGATGCCGAGCAGCACTGCAGCGACCAGCAGGACAACCGGCCACCGCGGAGCACCGAGGCGGCCCGGCCGTGCGAGGTTCTCCTGCGGCGGTCCCTCTTCATTCGGCAGGTTGACTTCGGCTGCTTCGCCACCCGCCGCGATCGCGACCACGTCGACCACCACCGCGGTGGCGTTGTCCGGCCCACCGCGCTGGAGTGCTGCAGCAACCAGACGACTTGCAGCGGCTTGGGGATCGCGCCCGCCCAGCGATTCCGTCACCGCACTTTCGGGCACGCTGCCCCACACGCCATCCGTGCACAGAACGACGCGGTCGCCGTCCTTGAGTTCCAGGGAGGTCACGTCGGGCGATTGACTCGCGCCGCTGCCGATGCAGCGGAGCAACCGGTTGCGATCCTCCTTGGTCGCGTGATCCTCCGTCAGGCGTCGCAGCGAACCACCACGCGCCAGATAGGCACGACTATCCCCGACATGGCCGATCACGATGCCGTTCTGGGTGAACGCCGCCGCGACGAGCGTGGTTGCCATGCCTCGCAACGCCGGCACCAGCGCAGCCTGTTGTTGCACCGACCGGCTCGCGTTCTCGAAGCCGATGCGCATGCGTTGTTCTGGCTCCGCGGTCGATTCGTCGAGCGCGGCGACCGCGAAAGCGCGCAATCCAGTGCGGCTCGCCTCGGCTCCGCCTGCGGTGCCACCCAGCCCATCCGCGACCGCAACGACAAGGAACGACACCGACGGATCCGGCGCAACGATCAGGTAGTCGTCCTCGTTGGCGCCGCGCACGAGGCCAGTGTGCGTGGCAGCGCCGATTGCGAATCGCGCAGGCAACTTCATCGCGCCTCCTCGCCACCGATCGTCGCCGATGCAACATTGCCTGCAATCGTCGCGACCAGCACCTGCGCGGCGCCAAGACCCGGCGGCAATTGCGCCGTGTAGACATAGCGCTCGCCATCACGACGCATGCTGCCGAGCAAAGTGCGCGAAAACGCTTCGTCTCCCGCTTCGCCGTCGCCGTCCGCACGACGAAGTCGCGCTTCCCGCAGCGCCTCGACCGACTCCACGACCACTGCGCCTTCGCGCGTCAGCGAAATGGCGGCGACCGCGCCGCGCCGAAGACGCAAACGCATTGGTTCGCTCTTCAATTCGCGCGCCAGTGCAATCAACAGGCGGCGCTGCGTGAACTCACGCACTTCCTTCATGACGCGTTCTTGGTCATCGGCAACCCAGAATGGGGGCACGACGATGGAGCTGAAGATGCCTGTGGCACTGCTGCGCTCGACGAGCGAGAGATCGATCGGACCCGCGGACGAGATCGAGTCTGCGAGCACGGCTCCGGTCTGCAGGTCGCGCAAGGTCACGCGCAAGGTGACGCCGGACTCAAAGGTGTGGTCGGGGATGAACGCGCCGATGCCGAGCAAGAACCAGGTCAAGAAGGTCACCGGCCAGCGCCCGTTCACGCCCTGCGACTCGATGGCGTCGTCTTGCAACCCTTCGACCACGAGCAACAGGTCGAAGCCCCGGTCTCTCGCGCCCTGCAAGAACTCCAGCAATTGCGGCTCCGACCGTCGCGACCCGAACTGTTCGCGGACAGCAATGCGGTGCGCGTCGAGGTCGACGTCGACCTTGCGAAACACCGAACCCTCTCGCAGCGCACTGACGATCTCACCGATCGCGAGCGGCTCCACCGGCGAGTCGCCGCCAGCGGCGAGATCGCCGAAGGTGCCGGCGACGCCGGCTGCAGCGGGCTGCAGCCAAGCGCCACCAGTGACCAACACCGAGTAATCCAGCGGCGCGCGTTCGGCGAGGCCACGCAACTCGGAAGCCTGGGTTTGGCACGACTGGAAGGTGCAGCACCAGATCGCAAACAGCGCGCAAAGGACTCGCAGCTGCGGCGACATCAGCATGATCAGCGGCTCCTGACTCGTTGGAGAAAGACCGTTCCGCCGGCAAGTCGGAAGCCGGTGATGCGCAGGCGCGAGTCCTTCTCGTCAGGCAGCAGCCCACGGCCGTCCCGGCGCATCTGTTCGGCTCGAAGGACTCCGGGCACCGAGGCCGGCAACTCGGCGAGCACCGCGGTGTCGATCTCACGACCGTCCGCTCCGATGAGGCCCGTCGCTTCCCCGCAGGCAAGCCCACGCACGACGCCGAAGGTGCGCAATCGCGCCCGCAATTCGATCGGCAGGCGCGCCTCCTGATCAGCCGGAGCCGGGCGTCCACCGGACAACTCGAGCGCGCGCTGCACGTGCAACTCGCGATCGGCGGTCCATTCGCGCACGAGAGCCTCACCGCCTGCATCCGGACCCTGCGCGAGATCCAGCACCCACTCGCGAAGTCCAAAGTCGATGCCGTAGACGTCACCATCCGGCGACGCCGGGACGCGATCGCCGAAGCCGGCAAGGAGTTCAGCCGAGATGCCCGCCTGCGGTTTCTTTGCGCGCGCGGCGGTGCTCCAGGGCGCCGCGGAAACCGCTACGCCGCGAGCACTGGCCGCGTGCCGCGAGCCGCCAGCGGGATCCATGCCAAAACCCGCAAGTTCGAGTTCGCATCCAAGCGGCAGTCGGAACAGGCCCGCATCGCCGAGCGCGAGTTCGCCGAGCAAGCGAGATGCCGCGTATGCCTGAAAGAAGTCGACGCCCGCGACGGCGTCACTCGGGTTCTCTGCGGCAACGCGCAAGAAGATGTCGCTGTCGCCGCCGAAAGCAGCTGGCGTCAAGTGTTCGACGGTCACACGTTGCGCACCGAGCGGGTCGTCCCGATGCACGGTGTTCTCGGCAAGGCCTGCGGTCCCCGAAGCCGCCTGCACGATCGCGGCATACTGGCCAAGGGTGAACTCGCGGTCTTGCACGAACCAGTCGTTCATGCCACGGACCGGTTCGGCATTGCGTTGGCGATAGAGGCCACGCAACGGATCATCAGGCGGCACCGGGTCCTTCCACTCGCTGCCGAGTGGAGCGAGCACGGGGATCAAAGCGATCGCGGCCAACTCAGCGGGCAGCGGCTTCGTTGCGATGTCCGACAGGCGCACCGTGCGGAGAGTGGAGCGCGCGGTCCGCAAGCGCACGGCGATCATGTGATCGCCTGCCGGCGACGAGAACTGCGCGGCGATTTCGGCAACGCGACCCCGCTCGAAGTCCGCGAGCTGCAGGCCTTCGAAACCAGCCGCGTCGCGCCACTGCAGGTATGGGGCCACGAACACGATCTCCGAACCGCTGCCGAATGGTCGCACGGACACGGCCATGAGTTCCGATCCGCGCATCGACAGGCCCAACGAGTTCACTTCGGCAGCGACGAACGGCAAGCGCGAACGGAGCCGGACGCGCAATGGCTGGCCGAACTCGACGAGGAACTCGTCCGCGACCGGAGTCGGCGGAGCCGGATCCGCGAAGAAGTCTGCGAGCGTCACCCGCGCTACGTCTGCAGCACCCGCGACGACGGTTGGTCGGTCGCCAACCCATGCTTCAACCGGGCGGCCAAGCACGTCACGCAACTCCACCTTGATGACGTTCCTTCCACGCAACAATGGCAATGGCGGCAGCGTCAGTTCCGCATCGGGCTCGGGCGGGTCGATCTGCATCTGCGCGAGTTCTTCGGGCGACGGACCGTGCCAAACGACACCGCGGACGAAGCGCGAGAACCCGCCTTCGACTGCGACCCCAGCGCCCAGGACGATGGCTCCATCGTGGACGCGGAGCACGTTGGCCTCCGTGAGGCCCGGCAGAAAGCGCGACGACGAATCGGGGATGCGCAGGCGCAACGCGCGCGGCAGCACTTGAAGGGGCATCACGAACTCGATCGCCCCGAGCGCTCGGCCACCGCGTTCCTCGAGATCGAGGACAACTTCGTGTCGACCGGCCGCAAGCGGCGGGATGCGCACGCTCCAGTCCTTGCCGGCGCCAGCCAGGTCCGCATGCAAGGCCGCGCCAGCAGCACTGAATGGACGAACCGCCGCGGCCACCGGCACAAAGCTCTCGCCACAGGTAAGCGTCACCGAACCTCCGTCCGGCCCGCACGCGAGTTCCTTGCCGAGCGTCACCACTCCGCCAGTGGGTGACGCAGCAAAAACCACATCGAGACTCCGACTGCGGAATGCCAGCGGCAGCGTCCGCTCGGTCCGGTTGCCAACCGAGTCGATGACCGCAAATCCGTAGATGCCTGGCGCGAACGGCTCGCCGGAGGGTGCCGCGTCGATTTCAAACTCATGCCACGAGGCTGCCTTGGCCTGCAATGGTCGGTCGGCCCGCAATCGCCCGGCGTCGTCGCGGACCTCGATACGCAATCCCGGCTCGTCGAACTCGAGTTGCACCCGAGCGATCGCCTTGCCTTCGAGATAAGGCACCGACGATTCGCCGTCGGGGCCAGCGACGACGAGCGCAGAAGGGGCGCCGAAATCGCATTCCTCGATCGCGACGATCGGACTCTCCCCGCGGTTGCCCGCGAGGTCGGTCGCAACGACGACGAGCGTGGCATTTCCGAGCGGAGCCGATGGCGGCACGATCTTGGCGAACGCGGCACCGATGGCGAAAGCTCCACCACCAAGCGGTGTCGCGACCTCGTGCACTACGCCGCTCGAGAGGCGCAGGGATGCCGTGAGCATGTTCAAGCCCGTCGCCTCACGGAGAAGAACGTCGGCCGCCGAGTCAGCGCGCAGGCGCAGAACAGCGCCGACTTGCCGAAGGATCACTTCCACCCTCGGTGGGGCCGCATCAAGACAGACGCGCGCGCTGCCGAGCAGCGCCGAACCTGGCGCGACGAATGCGATCTCGACCGGGCCGTCTGTGCTCGAACGCATGATCCTCTCGAGCGCATCGCGCCAGGAATCCTGCGCGTCGGACAACAGCAGCACGCCTTCGCCAACGACCTGTGGATCGAGCTTCGCCCGCCATTGCAGTGTGTTTGCCCGCGTGACCTCGAGTTCGAGCCGGGCCGGTGAGAAGCCGCCATAGAGCGCGCGCACCGAGCGGAGCGCCTCGGGATGCAAATGCCGCACCGGGTCCGACTCAACAACAGCGCCCTCGCGCAACGACAGCGGCCCGCCCGCGACGCGAAGAAACGGCGGCGTCGCTTGGACGAACGCGAGCAAACCAAAGACGACGGCAACGACCGCAGCGACGACACTGACGCTCGACAATGCCTCGCGACCGCCGCCGGCAATCGCTGCAAGTTCGGCGATCGCCGCACCAATGCCTGGCGGACGCAGTTCTCGATCGCGCGACAGGCAACGCTCGACGAATCGCTGCAGTCGTCGCGGCACTCCCGTCAGACTTGGCATCGAACGACGCTGACCGGCCACGGTCGCGAGCATCGCGGCGCGTGCGTCGCGTTCCTCGATCGGCAGCCGGCCGCACAACAGCATGAATGCGAGCACGCCGAGGCTGTAGATGTCGGCGCGCGAGTCCACATCGCCGCCGGCGAGGTGCTCAGGCGCAGAGAACACCGGATTCGCGAACAGTGCTTCGCCAACCACATCCACGGTTGCGGCTCCCGCCAGGCGGCCTGACTGGGCGATGCCGAAGTCCAGCACCTTGACGAACGGACGACCATCGCGCACCGAGACCATCACGTTGCGCGCGGAGAGGTCGCGATGCACCAGTCCAGCGCTGTGGATGGCGGCCAGCGCGCGCGCGACCTGCAGCAAGATGTCGACCGCGACAGCAGGAGCAATGGGACCCCGACGCACCCACGCGTCGAGCGGCTCACCGGCCACGAGTTCCATGGCGAGATAGACCGTGCCGTCTTCGCTTTCGCCGACATCGAGCACGCGTGCGCACCGTTCATCAACGACACGCGACGCCTTGCGCGCCTCGGCGACGAGCGCGCGCTTCCACTCGACGCGCGACGACAATCGCGGATGCAGCAACTTCACTGCGAGTGGCGCCAACGACACGGCATGACTCGCACGAAACACCGTGCCCATGCCACCGCGGCCAAGCACGCCGTGCAGCAGGAACTTGCCGTCGAGCACCGACCCCAGCAGCGGGTTCGCCACATCGGCCTCACCGCGCCGCGTCGGGAAATGGACGGCCGTCGTCGGCAGCAACCTGGCGTTGCAATGCGCGCAGCGCTCCGCCTCGGTGGCCGAGACGCCATCACACGAAAGACAGATTCTCGAAGTCGTGCGTTCCACGGCGGCTCTGTCCCGCCATGGCTCCGAAATCACGTCAGGCTCCCTGGCGAGGCTGTATCCAGCTTCGCCAACGAACCTCGAATCGCAAATCCCCCGCCACGAGTCCACGGAGCGCAGGGAACTCCTGCAGCACCGCCGAAAGCACCTTGGCCTTGGTGGCAACGGGCACACGAGGCCACTTGGAGCCGACCGGATGGTCGTAGCCAAAGACGACCGGCGCACCATCCTCGCGTTGCAGCCGCAGGCGGATCTCCGGATATTCCGGCGCCTTGGCCCAGCGCAAGCCGAGGTTGTTGGCATCGACCTCGATCAGGCGCGGGCAACCGGGCACCAAAGGCGCGAGCTCGTCCCGCCACTCGACGGCGACCTTCGCTGCAGCAATCACGCGATCGTCAGGGACCACGTCACCTGGGCGTCCTCGCATCGACAGGTTGCCGCCTTCGCGACGCAGCACCACATCGGGCACCTCGCAGCCTTCGACCCACGGCAGTGAGACGCCATTCCGGTCGCACAGGCAAAGCGGCTTGCCGCCTTCTTCGCGCACAGCGACGACGGGACGACGCAGACCGAAAACAACCTTGAACTTGTCCGGAAACACCCGCTCCAGGCGCGTCTCTGCGATCCACGGCACCGTGGCAAGGCCCGCCATCAGCTCGCGCGCCGCGACGTCGTCGAGGATCGGCGCTTCGCCGCGCAGCCAAACCTGCAGGTCGCGCGTGACCGCAGTGAGCAAGGGGCCAACGAGCCACTCAGGACGATCGACGAGCGCCACACGATCGCGATCCACTGCTGGGCTGTGCCGCGCTGCGCCGCTGACTCGTTCCACGAGGATCGACCAAGCGCGCGGACCGAACATCGTCGCCACGACGACAAACGAGGTGTAGACGACGATGCGCGCGATCCAGGCGCCGCGAGAGCCGTTCGCAACCGCTCGTGTCGCGTTGGTGTCGATGCCGTTGCTCACGGACCAAGGAGGTTCAATGGAAGTGTCGTCGGCGCCAACCAACGGAAATCAGCGACCAAGTCGCAGGCCAAGGCGGATCCTAGGCACGGTCTGCCGCTGGCCCTTCACGCGCACGGGCAGCAAGACCAGACAGGTTGCATCAGGTCGACGCAGCACGTCGACCGGACGCGAAGCGATCAGTTGAGGCGGGCGACGGCCGGCTTCTGCTCGTTTGCCTTGCGCGCTGCCTGCCCGCCGCCAGTGACGGAGTCGCAGTCTTCGATGAAGATCTCGAGGACGTCGAGCACCTGCTCCACGACATTGCGATCCATCGTCAGATCGCGGCTGCCCTTCGCCGTCTCCAACTCCGTCTCCAGCAGGCGCGACAGCACCTTCACTTGGGACAGACGGCGGCTCACGTACTTGCCGATATTGATCTCGCTCTTGCCTTCCATGATTCGATCTCTCTGCGGGTGGGTTGTGCCGCGCAAGCGCGACAGAGGTGTTTGACCGGTTGCGAAACGCGCCCCGCGACCAGGCGGAGCGGGCGCGAACATAACGACGCCAAGGAGCGACGCCAGCGGCGAGCGGCGGGATTCTCGGACCTTTGCTTTGCCGCCGCGGAGCACTGCGCCCAGGTCTGGAGATAGGAACGAACTTCACCAGGATCCGTCGAGGATCGCCGACATCGCGGTTCCCTCTGCGACCGAGTTCGGCCAGCATTTCGCCCCGTGCTGGGCAAGCAGTTCAAGGGCTACACGCTCAATCCGTTCCAGGTGGAAGCGGCGGCGGCGATCGAGGCGGGAGCCAACGTCCTGCTCTCCGCCCCCACCGGCTCCGGCAAGACGCTGGTCGCGGAGTATGCGATCGAGCAGGCAGTCAAGAACGGCCGACGCGCGATCTACACGAGCCCGATCAAGGCGCTGTCGAATCAGAAGTTTCGCGACTTCAAGCAGGACGGCCTCGACGTCGGACTGATGACGGGCGACCTGACGCTCAATCCGGACGCGCCGCTCGTGATCATGACGACCGAGATCTTCCGCAATGCGGTGTTCGAAGACCCGCGACGATTCGCCGACACTGACTTCGCGATCTTCGACGAGATCCACTTCCTCGACGACCCCGAGCGCGGCACCGTGTGGGAAGAGTCGCTGATCTTCGCGCCAGAACACGTCCGCTTCGTCTGCCTGTCGGCAACGATCGAAAACCTCACGGAGTTCGGCAACTGGATCGAGGCGACCCGCCGGCACGACCTTGCGGTGATCTCGCACGACAAGCGACCGGTCCCGCTTTCGCACCGGCTCTACCATCCCGACGCCGGCGTCTTCCAACTCGCGCAACGAAAGCAAGCCGTGCAGTTCCATGAGCGCGCGCAGGCGCGCGACGGGCGACACGGCGGCCGCGCGGGCCGCCGCGAGCGGGAGAGATCGCGTTGGGGCGACAAGCGCGAGCGCAAGCAGGGCCGCAGGATGGCATTTGGGCCCCGGCCCTACATGCTGCTGCTCGACGAACTGCTGGGTCGACAGCTGCTGCCCATCCTCTACTTCTGCTTTTCGCGGAAGGAATGCGAGATCAAGGCCGAGCGCAACATGGGCCGTCGGCTGCTCGACCGCACCGAGTGTGCGCGCATCGAGCGGATGTTCCACGAAGTGTGCGAGCGCTTTGAGTTGCAGCCCGATAACGATCCCGCGCTACTTGGCATCCTCGGCCGCGCGATGCAAGGCACTGGCTACCACCACGCTGGGATGCTGCCGATCCACAAGGAGATCGTCGAGCGCCTGTTCACGTCTGGCCTGCTGAAGCTGCTGTTCACCACCGAGACCTTTGCGCTCGGCATCAACATGCCGGCGCGCACGGTCGTCTTCGACTTGCTGCGGAAGTTCGATGGCGTGCAGATGGACTACATGCGCGCGCGCGACTACCTGCAGATGGCGGGGCGCGCTGGCCGCCAGGGGCTCGACGACAGCGGTCTCGTCGTGTCGATCCTGGAGGACGAAGATCTCTACGAGGCGCCGCTCACGCGCTACCACAGCAGCAAAGTCGAGCCGATCACTTCGAAGTTCAACCTGTCGTACTCGACGATCCTGAACCTCTACTCGCACATGGGCGGGAAGGTGCTCGACGCCTACGACAAGAGCTTTGCAGCCTTCCAGGCCAACAAGGGCTCGGCCGCGGCGCGCGAGAAGAAGCGGCAGGCGGCGCGAGCTGCGCTGCTGAGCCGCATCCACATCCTTCGCGAAGCTGGCTACCTCGGGGACGACGGGCTGCTGCCGCGCGGCAAGGTCGCGAAGAAGATCAACGGCTACGAAATCCAGGCGACCGAGATCCTGTTCAGCGGCGTTCTCGACGGCATGGACATCCACCAGCTCGCGGTCACGTTTGCGGCGCTGATCCACCAGGAGCGACGCAGCGCCGAGTTGCGCGGTTACCGCCGCGACGTCGGCCCGCTGATGGAGCGAGTCAACGAGGCCGTGCAGCGCTTCTGCGTGATCGAAGCGCTGCATGGCGTCGGCGAACCGATCAAGGCGCCAGACTGGGGCATCGGCCCCGCGATCGACGCCTGGAGCCGCGCCTGCTCGGTCGAGGACCTCGAACGCCTCGCGCACAGCGACGCCGGCGACGTCGTGCGCACATTGCGCATGGCGATTCAGATGATGCGCCAAGTGCGCATGGTGGTCGGCAAAGGCGAAGCGCTCGGCGCGCGGCTCGAAGAAGCCATCGTCGCGATCAACCGCGACGTCGTCGACGCCAAGCGTCAGTTCGAACTCGGTTGACAAGGGCGCGTCGCGGCGACCCTTCCCGCACGCTACCGTGGGCACGATGGCCCGCCGTTACTTCGTCGATTCCCTGCCCAACTGCGGCGGCACCGTGCTGGTCGGCGAAGTCGCTCACCACCTGGCGACCGTGCTGCGCATGCGTCCTGGTGATGAGTTGTTGCTGTGCGACGGCAAGGGCAATGAGTGCACTGCGCGAGTGGAGCGGTCGGGTGGCGGCAAGGTCGCGATCCAAGCCGGCGAGGCGCGACGGGCCATCTCGACGCCGTTCTCGCTGCACGTCGCCTTCGCGGCGCCGAGATGGACGCGGGCCGACTGGCTGCTGGAGCACGGCACCGAAGTCGGCATCACGACCTTCTGGCCGCTGTGGACCGAAAGGACGCGCCCGCAAGGCGGCAGACAGGATCGCTGGCAGAAACTCGTCCGCGCCGCCGCCGGGCAATGCGATCGCGCATTCCTCCCCGAAGTGCGCGAGGTCACCGAGTTCGCCGAGTTCCTGCGCGCGCCGGAGGTGCCAACGCTCCGCTTCCTTGCCGACGGCCATGGCGCGCCGTGTCCGGCTTCGGTCGCGGGGCCGGCGGCACTCCTGGTCGGACCCGAAGGTGGGTTCAGCAGTTCGGAGCGCGAACAAGCGATCACAGCCGGCTTCGTGCCGACGGGACTCGGCCCGCACGTGCTACGCACGGAGACGGCCGCCCTCGTCGGCGCAAGCGCGCTGCTGCTAGCGATGCAGCGGCACTGAAAGCACTCAGGCGATCGGCAAGAACTGCTCCTCGGCAAAGCTGAAGCAGCGACCGTCGCCGACGACGACGTGGTCGAGCAACTCGATCCCGAGCAGTTCGCCGGCGCGCCGCAGTCGCTCGGTGACATCGCGATCCTCGGCGCTAGGCGTCGGGTCGCCGCTTGGGTGGTTGTGAGCGACGACAACCGCCGAGGCCCCCTCTCGCACCGCTGGCGAGAACACTTCGCGCGGATGCACAATCGCAAAGTCGGCGCTGCCCTGACTGACGACGCGCAGCGACAGGATGCGCCGCCGCGCGTCGAGCAACAACGCGAAGAAGGTCTCGCGCCGCAGCCCGCGCACGGACTCGCGCACCATGGATGCGACGTCGCCCGACGACCGCACCGACGCGCCGGGCCGCATGCGCTCTTCCAGCAGCCGCCGCGCGACGCCGAATGCCGCGCCGAGCGCCGCCGCCCGCGCCGCGCCGACGCCGTGCTCGCCGCCGATCTCCCGCACTGCCGCGTCAGCGAGACTGGACAGACCGCCAAAGCGCCGCAACAACCGCTGCGCCATCTGCTCCGCGGACTCGCCGCGCTGGCCAGTGCGCAGCAAGAGCGCGACGCACTCCGCGTCCGAAAGCCGCATCTCGCCGAGTTGCAGGATGCGTTCACGCGGGCCGTAGCGAATGCGCTCCGATGTGTCCGTTTCGATCGTCTCGATGCTCATGCTGCATCAGTGGCAGCGACGAGTTCTTCCTAACAACGATCTGCAAGATCTTGCGCGGCGCGATCAACCGTCGACGCGATGCACCGTCAGTTGCGGGAACGGAATCGCAAGACCGTGCCTCGTGCTGGCATCGACCAAGACTCCGACCACCGCGCGACGCAGTTCGGCGTAGTGCGGCGCCGCGGCAGCCGCGCAGCGGACGACGGCGAGCAGATCGAGCGAAGACGGCGCTGCTTGCAGGAACTCGACCTCGATCGACTCGATCGCGCCGCCGCCAGGTTCGGCCGGCAGCCGTTCCTTCAATGCGGCGGTCAGACGCGCAGGGATCGACGAAGTCGCCTCGCCCTGATGGCGGTAGTCGATCCCAAACGGAACTTCGAGTTTGAACCCCTTCGACAGATTGGCTGGATGCTGGCTGAGATAGTCGAGGGTGCGATAGTGCCGCGGCGAACCGTCGATGCGGACGACGACCGTTTCTGGTGTCGCTGATTCGACGCGCCCAAATGCGCCGCCTGCGAGCAAGGCCCAGTCGCCAGCTGGCGTCGGAAACCACGGCTCGTCGGCCGATGGGCGCCGCGAGGTCTTCCCGACAAGGTCGCGCAGCGGCACCCGAAGCGCCGCACCTTGCAGATCCGGATTGGAGAGGCGGCTGTAGAGACGCAGCGCGTCGACTCGGAAGGGCAGTCCGTCGAGCAGGACGCGCTCGCCTTCTCGCACCGAGCCCGCGTTGAACAGAAGCCGCAACTGCTCCAGCAACGACGGCAACGACCGCGACAGTGCCCAGCCGACGCCGAGAAGGAAGACGAGGACGAGCGCCAGCAACTCGAAGTCGCCGCGCAGGTAGAAGACCAGCACTACGGAGAATGCAGCGCCGATCACCGCAAGCGCCTGGAACGCCACTTCGAACAACCGAAGCGGCAACTGCCGCTTGCTCCTTGCCACCGCGCGGGCAAGCAACCGATGCGCGGAGCGCAGCAGGTAGACGACCGCCGCGGCGGCAACCACCGCCAGCAGGATGCTGAAACCGCGCCGACGCACGAAAGACGCGACTGCGTTCTGGACCGTCTCTGCGACCGGAGCACGCATCCGCTCCAGCGCGTCGGCTTGGGCGCCGAGCACGACGAGTTCTTCGCGCAAGGATGCCGTGAACTTCGTCCAGCGCTGCAAGGACAGCGCGAGCTCATCACGCACGACCGCCGCCGCTGCACGCTCCTCCTGTTCGCGAATCGTCGCGCGCAAGCCGCGCACGACGTGCTCTGCGTCCTCGAGCTGCGCCGTTACTTTCTCGCGTTGGGCATGCAGCTCCTGAATCTGTCGCGGTGCCTCGGTGGCCTCGGACAGCGCGCGCACGAGCGGTTTCAGCAGGCGCATGACCTCTTCTTGCAGCTCGTAGGTCTGCTGCTTGGGCGTGCGAATCTGCGCGACGTCGGTGCCGCTCGCGAGTGCTGCGAGTCGATCGCGCAGCTGGCCATCGGCCTGCAGCAGATGGTCGACGTGCTGCTGGTCTTTGGGCGACGCGGACTGCGCGGCAGCGAGCAGGGCCTCGTTGTCGCGGATCTGCTGCACCAGCGCCTCCAACGCTTGTTGCCGCATCGCGGCGGCGTCCTCCTGCGCGCGCGGCGCGATGGCGACGCTGAGCACAGCTAGGATGAGCAGCACCAAGGCGCGTTGTGCCATGGCCGCAGCGTATCGAGCTGGTGCGGCACATTCGCGGTAGGCGTGTAAGGTGAATGCCGTGACGAGTCCTTCACTTCTTGACGAACTCCAGCGACGGTTTGGCTTCGCGTCCTTTCGCGGCAGCCAGGAGGAGATCTGTCGGCGCTTCCTCGAAGGCGGCTCGGCGCTCGTCGTCATGGCGACCGGAGAGGGCAAGTCGCTCTGCTACCAATTGCCGGCGCTCGTCGGCGACGGCCTCACGCTCGTCGTCAGTCCGTTGATTGCGTTGATGGAGGACCAGGTCCAGGGCCTGCGCCGCAAGGGACTGCCTGCCGCGTGCGTGCACAGCCAGTGCGAACGCCACGAACGACAGGACCGCCTCGACGCCACCGCGCGCGGCGAGGTCAAGCTGCTCTACGTGACGCCCGAGCGCTTTCGAGTGCCGGGCTTCCTCGACTGGGCTCGTTCGGTTGGCGTGGCGCGGCTCGCGGTCGACGAGGCGCACTGTGTCAGCCAGTGGGGCCACGACTTTCGTCCTGACTACATGCTGCTCGGCCGGATCCGCCGCGAGCTGGGTTCGCCGCCATGCCTTGCGCTGACCGCGACGGCGACACCGACAGTGCAAGACGACATCCGGCGGGCGCTGGAACTGATGGACGCGCCGCTCTTCCACGCCGGCATCGAACGCGACAACCTATTCGTTGCCGTACGCGAATGCGTGGACGACGACGACAAGCTGGCGACAGCAGAGGCCGTGCTAGCGAGGACCGGCGGACCGGCGATCGTCTACTTCGCGCTGATCGCCGACCTGTTGCGCGCCGAATCGCAGCTGCAACGCAAGGGCCACAAGCCGCTCGTCTACCACGGCGACCTTTCTGCGCATGAACGCAAGACGCAGCAACGCGCGTTCGAGCAGAGCAGCGATGCGTTGATCCTCGCGACGAACGCATTCGGCATGGGCGTCGACAAGAGCGACATCCGCGCGATCGTGCACTGGCAGATCCCGCGCACTCTAGAAGCCTATTACCAGGAGATCGGTCGCGCTGGCCGCGACGGCCATGGTTCGTTCTGCAATCTGCTGTGGCGTGAGGAGGACCTGCAGATCCAACGCAACTTCGTCGAATGGGCCAACCCGACGAGCGAGTTGCTGCTACTGGTCGCCGCCCACCTGGAAGGGCTCGGCGAGCGGATTCACGCACAGGACCGCGATGACTTGGTCGGAGTCTTCTTCGGCAAGAACCGGCGCGACGGGCGCGTCGACACGTGCCTGCGACTGTTGCGCGCAAGCGGCTGCGTCACCGGTGACCTCGGCTCGGACCTCGAGTTCATTCGGATGCCGACGCCTGACGAAGCGCGGCATTGGCTTCCCGACGACAAGCGCAAGAGCGACCTCGAAGGCCTTCTCGCGATGGTTCGCTACGCCACCGCGGAGGGCTGCAGGAAGCGGGTCATCCACTCGCACTTCGGCTTCGCGCAACCAGGCCCGTGCGGCAGCTGCGACCGCTGCACCGAGGCTGCGGCTTGGATGACATCGCGATTGCCACCCTCCAAGGCGGCGATTGCGCCGGTGGCCGGCGAGACGATCGACGATCTGCCGGTGCGCCGCGGCGACTGGATCGACGTGCAGGGACTCGGGCTGTGTTGCGTGCGACGCGTGCACGCCACGAGGAACCGTCTGGTCGCCGACGTCGAGTGCGCGAGCGATCTATCGGAGCGAAGTGTCGACCTTGACCGGCGCAAGTGGAGAAAGATCCAGCAGTAGGTTCAGGGCCAGACGGCATCCAAGGGCGAGCAATGCAGCCCTGGATCAAAGAACGAATCGTCGCGGGACCTGTAGATCCGCGGCGAACGCGAAACGCAGCCATCGGACTGGTAGCTGTCGGCCACCGTCGCCGATGTGCCGTGCAAGGACTGCTAGCAGCCTGCAGGGCCAACTGCATCTGGCGCGATGCCCGGGCAGGTGCGCAACATCAGCTCACGCAACTTCGCGTCGGTCCGCGCCTCCGGCCAAAACGGCCAGTCTCGACACTTCTGCGGACGGGACTCGTAGATCGTGCAGCCCGCTTCGCGCCCGTCCTGCAAGAACACGCAACGATGGCCAAGACCTTCTTTCAAGGTCTGGCCGTCCCCTTGCACGTAGCGTGAATAGAAGGCCGCCAGTTCGATGCCAAGCCCCCGCGCGATCGCGGTTGCCTCCACATTCGTCACCCGTACGAAGCCGCCGGGGATCGAGCAACAGTTGCCAGAACGACGGCACGCAAACGACCACGGGAAGCCGGGCTCGCGCCGCACGATCACGGCCTCCGGCGCCGACGGAAGCCAGTTCGCTTTGCATCGGCCTCCGCATCCAGTTCGAGTTGGCGTTGGGCCTCCTGCGAAGCAAGGAATGCACGCACGTCGCTTTCGAGTTGCGCCGGGTCCTGAAACCGGATCTCGCGCTCCTTGGCCATCATCTTCTCGATGAAGTAGTGCGTCTGCGGCGACAGCGACAGCGCGCGAATGCGTTCGCCGGACAGCGATTCGAGCACCTGCTTGCGCAGCACGTCGTCATTCGTCGCCCCCTCGAAGGGCAACTCCCCAGTGACGAGATGGTAGAGCGTGGCGCCGAGCGCGTAGATGTCGGCGCGGACATCGAGGCCCTCGTTGCCGCGCGCTTGCTCGGGCGCGATGTAGTGCACCGTCCCCGCCGTCGTCTCCTTGCTTGCCGCGGCCACGCCCTCGACCGCGAAACCGAGATCGATCAGCACCGCCCCGCGCTGTTGTGACCAGATCACGTTGCCAGGCTTGACGTCGCGATGGACAAGCCCTCTGCCGTGCAATGCGGACAGCGCGGAGGCGATGTCGGCGGTGATCGCCAGCGCCGAACCCTCGTCGAGGCGTCCCGACTCGCGCAGCGCGTCCTGCAGGCAGACGCCTGGCAGTTCTTCCATCGCGAAGTAGATCGTTGCTCCTTCCTTGGCGACGCGCACTCCTTTCACCACGTGCGGATGCGACAAGGAGAGCAGCAGCTTCGCCTCTTTGACAAAGCTGTCGACCTTGCCCTGGTCGGCAATCAGCTCGGACCGAAGGACCTTCAACGCGACGCGCTTGCGATCCGTCTTGTCCACGGCGCGAAAGACCCGCGCGGTCGCTCCCTCGCCAAGCATGTCGCCCAGTTCGTAGCGAGTGAGCTGAGGGCGAACCCCTCCCTCGGTGGCGAGCCATCCCTGCCACTGCGCGTCGGTGCAGGCCCCCTGCTCCACCAACGACTGGCCGGGCGAGCCAGACGCGAGCGCACGCTTCGCCGCGTCGGCATCGACCAACCCGCGGTGCACGAGCAGCGCGAGCAACTTCAGTTCTTGGTTCATCGCGCCCGCGCTCGCATGGGTGGAATCCGACGAAATCCACCGTGGTCTCCCGTCAAGTCCAAGGGGGGGTTCCTCCGATGAGGTGGCCGACGCCTTGTTGGGAGTGGACACGTGAAGCATCCAGACGCGAGCTTCGTCATCAAGTACTTCGATTTGATCGACGAGTTCATCCGAGTTCGTTGCTGCTCCGAGGAGCTCCTCGCCGAGCTCCATTCTGCCCAGGTCACGAACAAAGCGAGTTACCGCGAACGCGTGGTGCGGACCTGCGTGCCGACCTTCGAGAACGAAATCCTGGCGGCGATCGGTCGCATGGACGAGGACTACGACCTCGAGATCGTCGAAGAGTTGCTTTACCAGATCTGCATCGACGTGAATCCGTCGCTGGAGATCCACCAGGTCAGCATTCCTTCGCCGGTGGGCACCACGACGGAGAAGGCGCAGGGCAACGACCCCTTCGAGGCCCGTCCGGGCAGCGACGCGGCACGCCAGCAGCTCTATCGGCGCGTGAACAACCTGGAGCGCATGCTGAAGTCGCAGATCATCGGCCAGGATGAGGCGATCAACTCGCTGACGCGCGCGGTCAAGAAAGCCGCAGTCGGTCTGAAGCGCCCGAGCAGCCCGATCGGCACCTTCTTGCTCGTCGGTCGCACCGGCACGGGCAAGACCGAGCTGGCGAAGGCGCTCGCTCGCAACCTGTTCGACGACCCCAACGCGATGATCCGTGTCGACTGCAGCGAATACGCGCTGCCGCACGAGTATGCCAAGCTGATCGGCGCCCCGCCCGGTTACATCGGCCACAACGAAGGCGGCATGCTCACCGAAGCGGTGAAGAAGAAGCCATCCTGCGTCGTCCTATTCGATGAGGTCGAGAAGGCGCACTACAAGGTCCACAACCTGCTGCTGCAGTTGCTCGACGAAGGCATCATCACCGACAGCAAGGGCCAGACCGTCTCGTTCCACCAGGCCCTGATCCTGATGACCAGCAACCTGGGCATCGAAAAGATCGACTCGATCCGCACCCGCATGGGCTTCTCGGCCGCGAGCAAGCGCCAAAGCCTCAAGGACGTCGATCTCCGCTCGGTCACTCAAGACGCGTTGCGCGACTTCTTCCGGCCGGAGTTCATCAACCGAATCGACGAGATCGTGATGTTCAACCCGCTGGACGTGAAGGTCTGCGAGCGCATCGCTGGCAACCTGCTCCGCGAAGTGTCCGACCTGCTGAAGAAGCGCGGCATTGCGATCACGTTCTCGCCCGGCGTTCGGGTGCAGATCGCAAAGCTCGGCTTCTCCGAAGAATTCGGTGCGCGCGAACTGAAGCGCATCCTGAAGCGTCGGATCGAGGATCCGATCACGGAGCTGATCCTGGACAACGACCTCGGCGTCGGTTCGTCGATCACCGTTCGCGTCAAGAACGGCGACTTCGCGTTCAGCTCGGGCGTCTGCGCGAAGACTTCGCACCAGCCGGCCTGATCCGGGCCGCCGAAGGCGGGCGACGACCGCCGCGGCGCGACCATTGCGGCCAAACCCCGCGTTCGGCATCGTCCCCGTCCATGCCGACGGGCCGCACCGCCTTCCTCTTCCTTGCCTTCGCCGGCGCCGTGCTGCCGGTGCGCATCGCAACGGCACAGGCCTCGCCCGCCGCCGTCGATCCAAGCGACGCGTCTTCGCCACTTGCGACCTACCGCTCCGCATCCGGCGAGCGCATCGTCACGCGTGGCGACGTCGGGCTCGAGATGGCGTTCCACCTCCGGCGCAAGGACGACGGCAAAGCCGCCTGCGCGCAACTCGTGAAGTCAGAGTTGGTCCGCCGCCACGCCACCAAGTCCGGCTGCTGGCCGACGCACGAAGCCGTGCAACAGCGTTGGAGCGAACTCAAGGCGCAGATGAAGGCCGCGGGCCGCGATGTCGACAAGGAGCCGAGCTTTCAGAACACCGGCGAGAAGGTCCTGCTCGATTACCTTGCGATCGACCTCGCCCACGAGCAAATCGTTCGCCGCGAGTTGTCGCTCGGCGCCGACGAAGAAGTGAGTCCAGCGATGCTGGAGCTGTGGATCAAGGAGGCTCGCGAGCGCGCCAAGGTCATCGACGACCCTGACCAACTGCCGCTCGGCACCGCGGCGAAGATCGGCGACGATGGCCTGCCGCTGCTCGCGCTCGGGATGTTGCTGTTGCGCAGCAGCGACCAGGAAGAACTCGACAAGTTCATCCGCCAGGTTGTCGCTCTCGATGGCATCGAGCAGGCTGCGCGCGAGAGCGGCGTCGAGGCAAGCCCCGAGGACCTGCAGCGCGAACTGGAACTGCGCCGGTCGATGGCGGGGAAGGACCCACGCTACGGCGGACTGTCCTTCGAGCAATTGCTGCGCGCCCAGGGCCTGACCCCAGAGTGGCTGGCGCAGTCTCGCGTGTTCCGGGCGCAGACGCTGCAGAAGAAGCTGATCGCCAAACTGCATCCTCGCCAACAACTCGTCGCGCGCCTCGCCAGCGACCGCGCAACAGAACTCCAACGCTTCGGCCCGCGGCGCAATCTCGCCATCCTCTTCGTCCGAGCGCTCGACGAGCCAAACGCCCTCGTGCCGAACACCTTCGAGAAGGCGATGGAGCGGCTGCAGACCGTCCGCAAACGCCTCGAGACCGAGCCCTTCGCGACCGTCGCCCGGATCGAGAGCGACGACGCTGCCACCAAGATGCGCGGCGGCGACTGCGGCTGGGTCGCGCGCAAAGGCCGCGATCTGCCAGAGCCCGTCCTCGAGGCTGCGTGGGATCTGCCACTGCAGGGCATCTCCGACATTGTCCGCGCAGAAGACGGTTGCTACCTCGTCAAGGTCGCCGGCATCGAGCCGGATCTCGACGACGAAGCAATCGTCCAACGCATGCGCGAGAGCCTGGTCGAAGAGTTCACCAAGGCCATGATGAAGCGCGCCGACATCCGCCGACCCGATGGCAAGTCGCTGGATGGCGACGATCCAAAGGAGAAGGGCAAGTGAGTTCGCTGCGTCAGATCGCCTTTGCCGACGAAGGCGCGCTGCGCGTCGCGCAATGCCCGCCGGGATCGTGGTTGAAAAGGCTCGCGCTCGCTCGCGTGCATGGCGACCTCGTCGTCACCACCGGCGAGGGCGAGACGTGCGCGATCCTCATCACCGGCACCTTCGACCTGCGCGCCGGTCACACGCAGTGGCAGAACCGCGGCGCGCGGACCGAGCCTTTCACCGGCAGGCCAATCGCAGTCTTCCTCCCACCATCGACTGAGTTCGCCGCGCATCGGGGCAATGGCGACCTCGTGCTGATCGAAGGCAAGAAGCCGCCCGCGCAGCAACCCAGCGGCCGCGAGGCCCTTGGTCAGAGCCCTTTGCTGCAACTCGCCGGCAGCGGCAAGTCCTTTGACCCGACCCGCGGCGAATGGATGCCGGCCGAGTCCTTTCCCAACGCCGCCGAGTCACTGCCGCCACGGCGCATCACACAGTTGCAGTGCGGAGCAGCGCGGGTGGAGCGAGTGCTCGCGGCCGACTACAAAGCCGAGACGCTGGTCGTCGACGAGGCCATCGTGCCCGCCGGGTCCACCTTCGATGTGGCGCAGTTGCCGCTGCCGGACTCGGTCGAGGAATGCCTCGTCTTCGTGCGTTGCTCCGGCGAGGCAATCGTGCGGCTCTTCGACCAGCAGATCATCGTACGTGGAGACGCCGTTGTGCACGCGACTGGCGGGGCGCGGACGCTGACGATCACGACGCAAGGCGAGCAGGCCTACGTCGTGCTCGCGACCGGCCCCAAATAGCGGCACTACGAGGAGCAAGTCGACGCACTGCCGCTCAGTCGATCCATCGACGGCCAAGGGCAGAGGCAGGCAAGCTACCGATCCCCTTGGAACCGCGGCTGGGCGGTGGCCCATTGCCCACTCAGCTTCCGGCGACGAAGGCGCAGACGACGCTCGCAGTGCCGCCGCCAGCGAGTCGCAGCCGCACACCTTCTCGCTGGAACTCCTTGGGCAGGTAACCCAGACCAAGGCGCGCACTGCCCCACGGCAGCGGCACGGCCCGCATCACCCGCCCCACTGGCACGGCGGCCTCGAGTTCATGCAGCACGACCGGCGACTCAATGCGCGGACCGGCAGAAAGTTCGATGAGGCAGAGTGCGCGGTTGGTGTGCCCGTAGGTGTGAATGCGCGCGACGATTTCTTGGCCCGTGTAGCAACCCTTCGTCGCCGAGCAGTGGTCGTCCAGCGCGGCTTCGAGCGCGAGCGTCGTCGATTCGGTATCGACACCGACAACGACAATGCCAGCCGCCATCTGCAGACAGTCGGCCGCGTCCGCGTCGACTTGCCCACCGTGCCACACCGGCACTGCCTCGCCGCGGTTGAAGTGCCGACGGACGAACTGGATGCCGGCGCGTGACCATGAGAAGCAAAGGCTGCCCGAAGGATCAGGAACTGCCGACGATGCCGCGCCGATCCACTCTTCGCAGCATGGTTCGCCTGGTCCACCGGCCGAGATCCGGATCTTCTCGGTGAAGTGGTAGCGCTCCAGCAACTGCGCGAGCTTGTCCCTTTGAGCGGCTTGCGTCTCGATCCAGAACAGGTCTTCGCCGTCTTGCTGCAGGCGCTTTACGAGGCAGGTCGCGACGACCTTGCCCTTGGCATCCAAGAATGCAGCGGGCACGGTCCGACCCGAGGCGAGGGACTTGATGTCCTGACTGCACAGCCGGTGCAAGAACTCGGCGGCATCGAAACCGGCCACCAACAGAGTCGAATAGGGTGCTTCGGCGCGGCGGAAGGGGCCGTTGGCGAGGAGGCGAGCGCGCAAGGAATCGGCAGCAGTCATCACAGGGATCGAGCCGGCCGCGCCGGCACGTCCATGAATGTGCCCGCTTGTGGGGCTTTTTCATCACCGTTAGCTTGTAAAGAGCACCAAAGCAGACCTATTTTGAATCGCTCGCCCGAGCCTGGGCCAATTGCCGATGCTGCGCATCACCAAGAAAGCTGACTACGCCGTTTTCCTCCTGGGAGCGATCGCCAGGGGCGGCGCATTTCCTGGTGGCCCTGCGGCCGGCAGTGTCGTCAGCGCGCAAGACGTCGCGCAACAGGCCCACCTTAACAAGTCCGTCGTCGCCAACCTGCTCAAGCAGTTCGCGCGCGAAGGCATCCTCGAATCGGTGCGCGGCCTCAAAGGCGGCTACCGCCTGCGACAGACGCCGCACGACATCACGCTCGGCGCCATCCTCGCCGTGGTCGATGGCCCGCTCAACCTGGTGGATTGCCTGCGTCCCGACGGCAGCCTCGACACCAGCAGCGACCACCACTGCAGCTTGATCGCGTTTTGCCCCACCAAGAACCCGATGCGCGTTGTTCACGAACGCATCGGCAAGTTGTTCGCACAGATCACGCTCGCGGAAATGTGCGGCCTTTCTGGCTGCCCCGCGACGGTTGCGCCTCTCGCTGCGTCCTCGCTGGCCGGATCCCTTCGATGAATATCCCCGTCTACCTCGACTACAGTGCCACGACACCGTGCGACCCGCGCGTCGTCGAGCGCATGTTGCCCTACTTCACGGACACGTTTGGCAACGCCGCAAGCCGCAGCCACGCGTTCGGATGGACCGCCGAAGCCGCGGTGGAGCGAGCGCGCGAACAGGTGGCGGAACTGATCGGCGCGCATCCAAAGGAAGTGCTGTGGACCAGTGGATCCACCGAGGCCAACAACCTCGCGATCAAGGGCACTGCGGAGATGTATCGCGAGAAGGGCAATCACCTGATCACCGCGATCACCGAGCACAAGGCGGTGCTCGACCCGATGAAGCGCCTCGAAAGCCAGGGTTTCGAGATCACTTGGCTGCCAGTCGACTCCGAAGGTCGGGTCGACCTCGCGCAACTCGCCGCCGCCATCACCGAAAAGACGCTGCTCGTCTCGTTGATGGCAGCCAACAACGAGATTGGCACCTTGCACCCGTTGAAGGAGATCGGCGCCTTGTGCAAGCAGAAGGGCGTGCTCTTCCACACGGATGCGACTCAGGCCGTCGGTCGCATCCCATTGGACGTCGAGGCACAGCACATTGACTTGATGTCGCTCTCCGCGCACAAGTTCTACGGACCTAAGGGCGTAGGCGCACTCTATGTGCGACGGCGCAGCCCGCGCGTTCGCCTCTCGGCGCAGATGGACGGCGGCGGCCACGAGCGTGGCATGCGTTCGGGCACTCTAAACGTCCCGGGTGTCGTCGGCATGGGCGCTGCGGCAGAACTCGCGCGCGTAGAAATGCCAGTAGAGACCGAGCGCCTTCGCCAACTGCGCGATCGCCTCGAGGCCCGTCTCCTGCGGGACAATCCGGATGCGGCCGTCAATGGCGACCGTGAGCGCCGCCTGCCCAACCTGACCAATGTTTCCTTCCCCTACGTCGAGGGCGAATCGCTCATCATGGGCATCAAGGAAGTCGCGGTGTCTTCGGGCTCGGCGTGCACTTCCGCGAGCTTGGAGCCCAGCTATGTGCTGAAGGGCCTCGGACTCGGCGACGAACGGGCTCACAGCTCGATCCGATTCTCGGTAGGGCGATTCACGACCGAAGCCGAGGTCGACTTCGCCGCCGAGCGCGTCACCGCGGAGGTCAAGCGCCTGCGCGAAATGTCGCCGCTGTGGGAGATGGTCCAAGAGGGCATCGACCTCAGCCAGGTGAAGTGGACCACGCACTGATTCGCACCAAGACCAGACCCCAACACGACTCTGCATCGCCTGCCATGGCCTACAACGACAAGGTCCTCGACCACTACCAGAATCCACGCAACGTCGGCGCGCTCGACAAGAACGCGCCCGACGTCGGCACCGGCGTTGTTGGAGCGCCTGAGTGCGGCGATGTGATGAAACTCCAGATCCAGGTCGCGCCAAACGGCACGATCCTCGACGCCAAGTTCAAGACCTACGGCTGCGGCTCGGCGATCGCATCGTCATCGCTCGCCACCGAGTGGCTGAAAGGCAGCACGATCGCCAAGGCTGAGCAGATCAAGAACACCCAGATCGTGCAGGAACTCGCGCTGCCGCCGGTGAAGATCCACTGCAGCGTCTTGGCCGAGGACGCCATCAAGGCCGCGATCGAGGACTGGCGGAAGAAGCAGGCTACGACGCAAGGCGCCGCGAAGGCATGAGGCCAAGACCATGAGCGAGAACACCACGACCCCGCCGACGACGACAGACACCAAGCCCAAACCGGGCCGCGGTGTGCACGTGACGGAGCGCGCGGCAAAGGAGGTTCTCCGGGTCATCGCTGAGCACAAGCTCCCGGCCGACTGCTGGGTGCGGATTGGAGCCAAAGGCGGCGGTTGCTCGGGCTTCTCCTACGTGCTCGACTTCGACCAGACGGGGCCGACCGAGTTCGATCTCACCTTCGAGCAGCACGGCGTGCGCATCGTGATCGACAAGAAGAGCGAGTTCTTCATGGGTGGAACGACACTCGACTTCAACGATGGGCTGCTCGACCGCGGCTTCCAGTTCAAGAACCCGCAGGCGACAGGCACGTGCGGTTGCGGCACGTCATTCTCGGCCTGATCCCCGGCGACCCGCGATGAATGGACCGATCGGACTCGACCCATTTACCGTGCTCGGTGTCGAGCACCGTCTCGACCTCGACGTGCGAGCCCTCGAACGTCGCTACATGCGGATGTCGCGCGAGTGCCACCCGGACTTGAAGCGCGCGGCCGGCGCAGCAGATTGCGCTGCAGTGCTCGCGCGCTCGGCCGAGATCAACGACGCGTGGCATGTCTTGTCCGATCGTTGGGAGCGCGCGCGAGCGCTGGTTCTGTTCCGTGAGCCCGAGGCGCTCGACGGCCACCGAAGGCTCGATCCCGAGTTCCTCGCAACGGCGCTGGAACTCGCAGAGGAGGTTGCGCTCGCGGCCGCTGCCGACTTCGGCAGCCTGCGTCAACGCCTCCTGACCAGTTGCGACGGCGTCTTCGCGGACATCGTCCGAGCCTGCGCGGAGGGCGACTATGCGAGCGCAGCGCGTCGACTCCACGAGAGCCGCTATGTGCGCAAGGCGCTGGCGGACCTCGAGGCCAAGATCGAGGCCGCTTGCCCATGAGCGAACCGGTCAAGAAGCGCCTGGTCATCGGCATCGACCTCGGCACGACCAACTCGCTGGCTGCGGTCCGCGCCGGCAAGGGCGCGCGCGTGCTTCGCGATCGCGATGGCGATCCACTGATCCCGAGCGTCGTCTGCTTCCACCCTGACGGCCGCTTGATCGTCGGTCGCGCCGCCAGAGAACTTCGCCTGCAATACCCTGATCGCACGGTGTTCTCCGCCAAGCGTCTGATCGGCCGCGCCGGCACGGAAGTCGACAAGGAAGCAGCCCTGCTCCCCTACTGCGTTGGCCAAGGCGATCGCGGGCTCGCGCGCATCGAGGTCGGTGGCCGCAACTATGCCCCCGAGCAGATTGCCGCGCTGGTGCTGCGCGAAGTCAAGGCAACGGCCGAGCAGGCTCTCGGCCAGAGCGTCGATGCCGCGGTGATCACAGTGCCGGCTTGGTTCGACGACAACCAACGCCAGGCAACGCGCGACGCGGCGCAACTCGCAGGAATCGAGTGCCTGCGCATCGTCAACGAGCCCACTGCCGCATCGCTCGCCTATGGCATCGACGGCAGCAAGGATGGGACGGCGCTGGTCTACGACCTCGGCGGCGGCACC
>SXGT01012578.1_pt1 | contig 30654 bp, 27 predicted proteins | sample 3176221 | NCBI WGS metagenome assembly SXGT01 (sample SAMN11356862, study PRJNA531348) | freshwater metagenome | isolation source: freshwater sample F1-120 | place: China: Fuxian Lake, Yuxi | collected 2017-12-25
GCAGGCCGTAGCCGTTCGCAGCGAAGCTTCCGACTCTCGCGTGCACGCCATGACCATCGTGCCAAGTCTCGCAGACCCACGGAGCGCCGCCTTCCTTCGCCTCAGCGGACGCGACGTTGGCGACCATGTGAAGTCCCTCGAGCGGAACGTGCCACGGACCATCCACCCCGGCGCGGCAGCCAATCTCCCACTGCGCTTCCGTTGGCAACGTCATGCCATGTCGCGTTAGCAATTGTAGGCACATGTCCCAAGTGACCTGCTCCACGGGATTCGCGTCGGTGATGCGCACGTCGACGACTGTTTGACCAGGCGCGTAGTGGCTCGGTTCGCTCAGTGCTCGATCCCATGTCCACAACCGCGACCATTGCGACTGCGTCATCTCGTGACGCGCCAGCAAGAATGGCGACAGCGTCACCTCGTGCAGTTTCTCGTCTTCTCCGCTCTGCGGGTCGAAGTTGGAGCCGTTGGGTTGCTCCTTCTGTGAGCCCATGCGAAACGTCCCGCCAGGCAACAGCACGAACACGATGCCCGTGGAGTCCGCAATCTGGATCGAGCCGTTCGGATCGTGTCCTGGGAGCTCCATCGACGCAGCGTTTGAGTCGCCGGCCCACGCACTGCGCAAGTCGTAGAACTCCCACAGCTTCGTCGCCGGATTCATGCCGATGGGTACGAGTCCGGGCCAGCCCGCATCGGGAATCAGGATCGATTTGCCGGCATACAGCGAACTCGCGACCACGCCGTCCGCCTTCAGGATCGCGTCGCGCACCGCGGACCACGTGTGCCGCGACTTGGTCAGTGCCGACGTGGCGACTTCGGCCTGCTGTGCCCACAGCAGCCGTGCCTCCACATCCGGCTTCTGCTGCCGCGACAGGCCGTCCATTTCCGTCAACGCGCCGACCAGGGCGTCGTGGAGGAAGCGCGACGACTCGCCATCCGGGTCGGTGCCAAAGTCCCACATGCGATGTTGGTTCACATCGTCGTCGAGCTTCACGAGCTTCGACTCCGCGAGAGACAGGCGCATTGCGGACTCGTCGACCGAGGACTCCAGGTCGCGGCGATAGCCCTCGTAGGACTTGCGCTGCCCCGCCGGCGCCATCGCCACTGCCTTCATCGTGCACTGTTTGGCTTCTGCATCCTGCCCGTTAGCGAGCAAGGCACACGCCAGCGTGTCGAGATACAGGGAGCAATCGGCGGTGCCTGCCGACTTCGCGACCGCCGCTCGGGCGGCGACGAGCGCCACAGCTTCTTCGCCAAAGACCGTGCGCCGCGTCTCGTTGCCTTCCTTCGCTTCCGGCGCGACACGCGGCCATGAGAATGAGTTGAGCGCGACGGCTTCCGCTTCGCGCAGTTCAGAAGGCAACTCTGGCAACACCAGGACTTCCTTGCCGTCGCGGATCGCTTGTGCGCGCCGCAGCGACGCCACGAGCTTCGTTTGCCGCTCCCACGCCGCATACGAGAGCGACGACCGACGCTCCTCCTCGACCTGTTCCGGCGTCAGCGGCAGCGCCCGGCTGCGAAGTTCTGCGACAGTCGCCTCGACCACATCTCGTTGCGCCAGCAACTGCGCGCATGGGCCTTCGAGCCAGGCCAACAAAGCCGGGACTTTCGCCGACCAACCTTCTCGGTCGTTTTCGGTGAGCCACAGGGTCTCCTGCGCCGCGACGACATCCTTCAGTCGGATGACGACTGAGAGCCGGTTGAACTGCTCGACCTTGTCCATCGCTACCTGCTTCGCGGCGGCCTCGGACTTGGCGCGCCGATCCGCGATCTGCTCGCTCGCAAGCGCGCGCTCTTCGTTCTTCAATGCTCGTTGCTCGTTGTCGACTGCCTTCTGCCGCTGTGCGTTGGCCTCTGCCGCATTCTGCTCTGCCCGCCCGTATTGCCACCACGCCACGCTGCCAAACGCCAAGCACGCCGCCACGACCAAACCCGCCGTCACCAATTGCATGCGATAACGCCGCGCGAGCTTTCGCAACCGATAGCCAGCGCTCGGCGGTCCCGCCGCCAATGGCTCGTGGTCCAGATACCGCTGCAAGTCCATCGCCAGCGCGTTGACTGTCGCGTAGCGGCGCTCCGGCTCCTTCGCCAACGCCTTCAGCAACAGCCAGTCGAGGTCATTGCGCAACGACTTCAACAACACCGCCGCGCTCGTCTGCCGCTGCGCCGCGACTGCTGCCACAATGACGCCTAGGCCGGACAGCTTCGTGCTCGGCTTTTGCGGATCGACCTGGCGCAGGATGCGCAACATCTCCAGTCCGCCCGCGGCCAGCAGCTCCTGGCGCGAGAACGGCAGTTGCCCCGTGAGCACCTCGTGCGCCATCACGCCGATCGAATAGACGTCGGCGCGAGTGTCCACGTCGGCGTTGGTTGCGTCGGCCTGCTCGGGCGCCATGTATTCCAGAGTGCCGACGATCACGCCCCTCTCGGTGAACAGCGATTGCGCGCCGAGTTTCTGGCCCATCGCCTTCGCGAGGCCGAAGTCGATCACCTTGATCTGCCGCTTGCCCGACTCCTGTGTCACCAACACGTTGTTAGGCTTGAGGTCGCGGTGAACGACGCCCTTTTGGTGCGCGTGTTGCACCGCCGAGCACACTTGCTGCAGCAGCTGGAGGCGCTCTGCGATCGACAGCTTGTGCTGGTCGCAGTAGTCGACCAACGGGACGCCCTTCACGTATTCCATCGCAAAGAACGGCCGCCCCGACTCCGTCGTGCCGCAGTCGTAAACCTTCGCGATCCCGTCGTGCTGCATCAGCGCCAGCGCCTGCCGCTCTTGCTCGAAGCGCGCGACGACCGCTTTGCTGTCCATGCCGAGCTTGATGACCTTTAGCGCGACCTTGCGCTGAACGGGCTCCCTTTGCTCTGCGAGATACACCGTGCCCATGCCGCCTTCGCCGAGGCAGTCGAGGATCTTGTATGGGCCAATGACAGCTGGCTGCGATGAGGCGCGGTCGCTCATGGGCGAGCACGGTAGCGCGCAGATGGGGGCGAGGCTCGCGCAGAGCGGGCAGTGCTGTGGCGATGACTGCTGCGGGCCTCCTGGCAGCGCTTTCTCAGCGCGTTCGCGGCTGCAAGCTGGCGATCCGTCCCGCTACTTGTGCAGCGTGACGGACAGCAGGTCCTGCGCAACGACGACTTCGCCGCGGTAGGTCGAGCGCGCTTGTGCCGCGACGTCGACGCCTTCGCACTCGGGGTAGAAGTGCGTGAGCCAGAGCGACTTTGCGCCCGCGCGCTCGGCGTGCGCGCCAGCGAGGCCAGGTGTCAGGTGGCCTTCGACACGCGCCGCGTCGGGGAATGCCGCGTCGCACACGAAGACATCGACCCCGCGCGCGAGTTCGACCAGCTCCGCGCATTCGTCGGCGTCGCCGCTGAATGCGACCGACTTGCTGCTCGCCGCGTCAAAGCGGTAGCCGAGGCTCTGCGCAGTGTGGCGAATCGGCAGCGCCGTGACCTTCAGGTCCGCGAACGACAACTCGCCTGGCGCAAGTTCGTGCACGTGCAGTTCGTAATCGCGCGGCAGCGTCCATGGCCACACGGTTGCGAGCGTGTCGAGAAAGCGCTGCAGGCCCGTTGCGGCGAAAACGTGCAGCGGCTTGCGACCGCGGTAACGCGGACTGCGCAGCGCGAACAGCAGCGGGCCGACGTCGGCGCAGTGATCGGTGTGGTAGTGCGTCAAGAACACCGCGTCGATTGCACCGAGGTCGACATCAACCTGCGCGAGCCGCCGCAGAGTGCCGGGTCCGCAGTCGACGAGAAGGGTCGCGCTGCGTGACTGCACGAGGTAGCCAGCGGGAAAGCGATCCGCGACCGGGATCGCGGTGCCGGAGCCGAGCACGGTGATGCGCAGCTCTCCGGTGGCCAACTCAGTTGCCATCACCTGCTCCTTGGAGGCGCAGCGCGGCCGCGTATTCGGAAGGCGAGTTGCATGCCAAGAGGCACCATAGATGCGGATCCGCCTCGCGCAGCAAGGTCTCGTCGATCTCGCGCGTCTTCAGTAGGCGCAGCATCGCGCGCGGCGCGTCGATGCCACCTTGCAGCGCCAGGTCGATCGCGGGCAAGGTCGATAGTCGCCAGACCGCGCACAGCGGGTGCAGCGTGCTGCCGACGCATGGCACCGCGCACGCGGCATCGCTGAGTTCACCTACGAGCAAGCGCACGACCGCGGGGGTGACGAAGGGCGCGTCGCAGCCCGTCACGAAGGCGGCGTCCTGCTCCAGTGTTCCGCCGCGCTGCAACAGCGCGCGCATGCCGGTCGCGATCGCGGCGAGCGGGCCGGCATCAGGTCGCTCATCGCAGGCGATCACCACGCGTAGCGGCAGCGGTGGCAGTCGTTGTTCGCGGTCGCGCGCCACGACGCACACCGGATCTGCGCATTCGAGCAAGACTTCCGCCGTGCGACCAAGCATGGTGTTCGCCCCGAACGGCAGCGACTCCTTGGGACGACCCATGCGTCGACTGCGTCCGCCTGCAAGAATGATCGATCCGACGCGCACGCGGTGGTTGTCGCCGTTCCGTGCACGTCGCTCAAGCACCTGACCCACCGGAAATGACCGCTGCGATTCCCAAGTCCGCCGACCTCGTGTCGCCATTCACGCTCCGCATCGGGTGGAAGGATGGCGCCACGACTGACCTCGGCGCGCGTCAGTTGCGTTTGCTCTGCCCGTGCGCCAACTGCATCGAGGAAGGCACGGGCAAGAAGCTGTTGGATCCAACCTCGGTGCGTCCTGACATCCTGATTCTCGCCTTCGAACTCGTCGGTCGTTACGGCCTGACCTTTGTCTGGAGCGATGGCCACAAGACGGGGATCTTCACGTTCGCGCGATTGCGCGAGATCGGCGAGGAGGGCCGAACGGCATGAGCGAACTATGGTCCTGGGATCGTTGCGAAGAGACGTTGAACAAGCTCTTCGAGGCGCTCGATTGGGAAGCGCTGGGCAAGATCTACTTCCACGACGACGGCGAAGAGCATTGGGAAGAGCTGCGCCCGCGAGTCGTCCCGCTCGGTCTCGATTGGGCGCGCGCGCTGCTGCAGCGCGTGCCCGAAGGCGGCGTCTCGCTCTATGCCGGCGCCGGCATCGCGGAGTTGCCGGTGCTCTTCGCGGAGCGCTTCGTGCGCGGCCGTCGCGTGATCGCCTGCAACGCGCGCCTGCGTGAGTGCGAAGTGATCGAGAAGGCGATCGAACGCATCGGGCTCACCGGCAAGGTGAAGATGCGTCATGGCGACGCCGCGGAGGCTGCGAAGCAAGGCGGCTACGACCACCTCGCGTGCGTCAGCGTGTTCTCGGACCCAGAGTCGTATCCGTGGCTCAGCGCAGTCGCCTACGGCCGCATCGCGCCGGCGCAGCTCGATGTCGAAGCGTTCGTCAAGGAACGCGAGAAGGCGCGCGCCTTTGCCGCCGCGATCTTCGGTGGCATGAGCAAGCCGGGCTGGATCACGACGAGCGTCGAAGAAGTCGCGTGGTTCGTGGAGCTGTGCGAGCGCAACAAGATCGCATACGCGCCAGACGAGGACACGCTGCCGACCGCGGTCGTCGGCGATCCGATCGGATTCATGCGCGTCGGCTGACGCAGAGCCGCGTGGTTGCGCGTTATTGCAGGTTGAACGCGATCGCGTTCGTCACGCCGACGAACTGCAATGACGAGTCGAGCAACAAGGCCGCGAGGTGCGTCGGCGTCGGCAGCAGCGACAGCCCGCCAGGGAATGCGATCGTCGCGTTGCCGAGACCGTTCGTCGCGAGCGCGCCGAACGCCAGCTGGAACACGTTGCCGTTCAGCAGCTCGAGCCCCGTGGTGGTGCAGGCGTCGAAGTTGAGCGGAAGGGTCAAGGTCGGCGACAGCACGAGCCCGGGCTGCGTGCCGCTGCACGTCCACGCCAGCAAGTAGAGCGTCCCTGGCGCCGCGCACGGCGCGATGACGGTCGGTTTCACGATGCCTCCTGATTGCAGGGAGACGCCCGCCGTGTCCTTCGGGTAGTGCAGATCGTCGCGATACTCGAGCTTGGGCGCGCAGCCGCCGGTCTGCACGAGCACGGATCGGTATTGCACGTTGTCGAGCATCGACGGCTCGCTGATCGTGCCCAGGCGATTGACCTGCGTGAACAACTGGTAGACCCGTGGAACCGCGGACCACGGCAGCTTGACGCGGCGCGTCAGGGACTGCTGCGAGCCCACTGCGATCTGAGGGATCGTGCCGCTGCCTAGGTAGAAGTCGCTCGTCGTCAACGTCGTGTCGACGGACAAGAACTGCTCGATGAGCACATTGTTCGCGATGGCAGGGCCGTCGTTGGCGACTGTGACTGCGACGTCGCACTCGGCGCCGACGAGCAGCAGTTGCGGGGTCACGCTGTTGGCGGTGATGCGAAGGCTCGCAGCGTTGGGGTCCGTGACCGACACGTTCCAAGTGTGGGTCTCGCGCAGGACGTTGGCGGGGTCATTGCGCACCAGCGGCGTCCGATCCAGCACTTCGACACTCACCGTGTGAGCACCCAGCGTCATGCCCGCGGTGCTCAAGAACATGCCGCTCGTGTTCTGGTTTGGCTGCACGACGCCGTCGACCAGCCAGGTGATCAGCGGGTTGTTCGCCGCGGGCACCAGGTTGGTGAAGCTGAACACCTGCAGGGACGGCCGCGCGACCGTCAAGGACTGCGACGCTGGCAATGGGTTGAGGATGGTCGTGGCGATGCCGTTCACGGTGCGAACGATCTGCTCGCGGCAGACGGCGCAGTTCGGCTGACCGAGGCTTCGCATCAAGCAGTCCGCGCGCGGACGCCAGATGCCGGTGGTGTGGTACATCGCGCCTTGAAAGGCCGAGATGCCTTCTGTTCCCCACCAGTGCGACCACTTCTGGCCGACGCTGCTCACCGTGGCGTTGACCTGGTTCGGCTCGGTTCCGGTGTAGAGCCCGTTGGGGTAGTCATACTCGTCCGCGAGCCCGGCAACGGAGTGGCCAAGTTCGTGGCTCTGCACCTCGACCATCGACGCGCCGTTGTAGCTGACCGCGAACGTGCTCGCGCAACCGCCGTACCGACTGTCGTTGACCATCACGAGGATGCGCGACTCGTTGGCGGGAGCGAGCGCGGCGTCGCTCAGCGCGAGCGAGGTGTTCTGGATGTAGAGGCAGCGCGCGGTGCCGCCGGTGTTGTAGCTCGCGCTGTAGGCTGTGTTCTTGACGATCGGCGGCACGACGTCCGGGTGATCGGCGCCCGAGTCAACGCTGGCGCGAAACACCGTGTGCACATTGAAGTAGATCGAGAACGTCGAGTACGGCGACTTTGCGAACAGGCCCGCAAGAAACGTGTTCACGTCCTGGTTGAAGCGCGTCTGCTCGGCGGCCTGATAACCGTCGCCGAGGATCACCATGTCGTAGCGCGACGTCGTCGTGCCGTTGTTGAGCACCGTGGTGACGATGGGCGTCTGCGCCAACGTCATGGCGCAAGTGGTCGCGAGCGCGGCGAGGGCACGGAAACTCATCGGCGCGCCTCCGAAGTCATGCGCTGCATCGACGCGGCGTCGACTTCGCCGAGCGCCCGATCGCCGCGAACGAAGCGATAGGTCGCGACGTCGGCGCGGAATGGGATGTTGAGCAGCGTTCCGATCTTGGGGCTCCTCACGATGCAGCCTTCGACGACCACGGGCGCGTCGACCTTGGACTCGTCGGTCTCGAACTTCGACAGGTCGAGTGGCAGGCGTTGCACTTCTTTGCCTGCGGCATCGAGCATCACCAGTGCGAACTCGCTGGTCAGGCCTTGCGGCAGTCCAGCCCATGCGTCGGCCTTCTTGACTGCGTGAGTCACGCGCAACTGCTTGACCGTGCCTTCGACGACGAGCACGAGGTGGCCTGGTTCGCTGGGTGCGGGTTCTTGTGGCGGAACGGCGCGCGTGGCGGCGACGAACAGCGAGAACGCCAGGATCGCGCAGACTGCGGCTGCGCGCGGACGGGAGAACGGCATCTGCATGGGGCGGGAATATAGCGACAGGACGGAGGCGAGACGCGTTGCACGATCTGTGGCTGCGGTGCGCCGTACGCGAATGCGGCTTTGGCGATCGGGGCGCGTGCCCGTATGCAGTGCGCATGGACTTTCGCGGTCGTGTGATCCTGGCTCCCTTGACCAAGGGCGGCAACCTTCCCTTTCGACGGCTCTGCGTGGCATTCGACTGCAAGACCACGACGTCCGAGATGGCCTACTCGGGGCAGGTAATGCGGCAGACGCCGACTGAGATGGCCTTGTTGCGCAAGCACGCCGACGAGCCGTGCTTTGGCGTGCAGATCGCGGCGAGCAAGCCCGAGTTGGCGGTCGCAGCGGGAATGGCCGCGGTCGAACGCGGCGCCGCGTTCTTGGACCTCAACTGTGGCTGCCCGATCCACGATGTGGTGAAGCGCGGCATGGGCGCGACTTTGCTGCAGCGGCCCGCGCACCTGGGCCGCATCGTCGAGGCGATGGTCAAGGGCCTGCCAGTGCCGGTGACGGTCAAGATCCGGCTTGGTTGGAGCGAGGATGACAAGAACGCGAGCGAGGTCGCGCGCATCGTCGAAGAGAGCGGCGCCAAGGCGTTGACGGTCCACGGCCGGACGCGCGAGCAGCGCTACACGAAGGCCGCCGATTGGGAGTGGATCGCCAGGATCGTCAGTGAGCGTTCGATCCCGGTGATCGGCAATGGCGACGTCTACACCTGGTACGAGGCCGAGGACCTGCAGCAGAAGAGCAATTGCGCGTCGGTGATGGTCGGGCGCGGCGCGCTGATCAAGCCGTGGATCTTCCGCGAGATCGAGCAGAAGCAGGAGTTCGAGCCCACCGCGGAGCAGCGCGTCGCCATCTATCGCCAGTTCTTGGGCTTCATGAAGGCGCACTTCCGCGAGGACGAGAAGGGCAGGAAGCGCGCGATGTTCTTCTTGCCGTGGCACTTTGGCTTCTTCTGTCGCTACCGGCCGTTGCCGGCGGCGCAGTATCGGGAAATGAGCCGCCAGCATCCGTTGATGCAGACCCGACTGCCCGACGAGGGCGAGGTGGCGCCGCTCGAAAGTGTGCTGCGCGATGCGCGCGAGACCACGCATCAGAAGCTCGCGGCGATCTTCTGGGACGCGCAGAGCGACCAGGACGCGATCGAGCGCTGCATGCAGCTGTTCACGACGGATCCGCCGCAGCGAGGCGACGCCCCTGAGGTCGCGGTTGCGCACGGTTGAGGCGGATGGCGATGCTGGATTGGGACGCGATTCCGTGGAAGCAGACGCGCCATGACGGCGTGCGCGTGCATTTCTACGCCAGCGACACCGCCACCGGCCGCGTCGTCGCTTTGATCGGCATGCAGCAAGGCCGCGGCTACCCCGCGCATCGGCACCAGGGACCCGAGGAGGTGCTGGTGCTGCAAGGCGGCTACCGCGACGCGATGGGAGAGCACTTGCAGGGGCAGTTCGTTCGCTACGAGGACGGCACCACGCATGCGCCCGTCGCGCTCGAAGGCGGATCGGAGTGCATCCTGTTTGCTGTCGCCCACGAAGGGATTGCGTTGCTCGACTCCTGAGCCCAACCTCGCTGCATGCGCCACGCCATTGCCAACGCCGCGGTCCTGTTCGCCTGCTTGTGCGCGCTTTCGTGCAGTTCGCACGACACGCCGGCGAGCAATGGCGAGACCGCGCCGTCGCACCCAGCGGCGGCTCCGATTGCCCAACCCGCGACCGCTGCGCCGGTCGCGCCATCTGCCGCCCTTCCCGCCATGCCCAAGTCCTACAACCCACTCAATGCGCAAGAAGCCCGTGTGATCCTGCACAAGGGCACCGAGTATGCAGGCGTCGGCGAATACACGGATCACGAGGCGAAGGGGACCTACATCTGCCGCCAGTGCAACGCGCCGCTCTACCAGTCGAAGGACAAGTTCCACAGCGGCTGCGGTTGGCCGAGCTTTGACGACGAGATCGCGAGCGCGGTGACGCGCCATGCGGACGCTGATGGAATGCGCGTCGAGATCGTCTGCGCCAACTGCGAGGGCCATCTCGGTCACGTGTTCTCCGGCGAACGGTTCACCGAGAAGAACACCCGCCACTGCGTGAACTCGATCTCGATGCGCTTCGTGCCAGACGGTCAGCCGTTGCCGCAGAAGATCGTGCTCGACCAGCCGCGCTGATCGCGGGCCGCGGATCAGTTGCCCGCTGGCTTATCCGTGATGTCGATCTCGACTTCGGTTGCGCTCGCGCTGTCGCGGACGATCCACGCGCCCGGCTTGGCGTCGGTGGGGACGGTCAGCGACGCGGCGCCGTCCTTGACCGTGAGCTTCATCACGAGCTTGCCGCCGTCCTTCGCCTCGTAGATCTCCAGTTCGTCGTCGCCCGACCTCACGGTCAGCACGATGGTCTGGCCCGGACCGGCCGCGTGCATGTCCGACAGCAGCGACGTCTCGACGTGGTGCTGCAGCCATGCGTGGTGCGGTTTCCATCGATGCAGCGTGTTGGTGCGCCACAGCAACCAAGCGATCGCTGCGATGACGAGCAGCCCGCCAAGCAGTCGCGGCCAGGGACTTGGCTTTTCCGCAAACGGGTCGACGAGCGAGCGCTCGGCTCCGGCTGGCAGCTTGCGCAATCCGGTCAGCGACGAGCCGAGTGGGATGTTCACTTTGGTCAATGCGTTGACGGCCCAGCCGTTCGCATCGAGCAGCGGGCCGAGGTTGCGCTGGCGCAGCTTCATCAAGGCGATCAGCATGGATGGACCCGAGATCAGCAACACCACGCCGAGCACTCCGAGCGGCATCAGGTAGCCGAGTTCGAAGAACCGCTCGAGCACCGTGCCGATGATTGCGGTGATGCCGCTGATCGCGACGCTGATGGCGGCCAACACGCCGATGTCCATCTTCTTTGGCGCGGCATCGGTTGGGGCCTTGCCGGTGGCGGCGGCTTCGCCGGCCTTCGACGCGACGGTCTGCAGTTTGGCGGTCGCCTGCGTGTCCGCCTCGACGGCGCGCTTGGCGACCGTGTCCTCGATCCAGCGCAGCAGCTTCTTGTACGGCGACCAGAACGCTTGCCCGATGCTGATCGGGTTGTCGACGACCTTGACGATCGTCGCGTTCCAGTCGATGCCCTTGCGGTCGTAGAACAGGCCGTTGCGTCCGACGAAGAGGTTGTCACTGTCGCCGGCGGTGAACGCGCAGACGACCTGCATCTTGGGCACGCCGGGCCGCGTGCAGTCGACGTAGGCGAGATAGGACTTCGCCATCGGCGCCAGCGCCGCATGCTTGGCGACGTCGTGCACGTGGAAGCAGAGTTCGAGCTCGCGGCCATCGAGGAATAGCGTGCCCGCTTGGAAGATCGCGCCTTGCCGACTGTAGAAATCGGAGAAGCTGACGTAGTTGCGCAGCAACTTCGCGAAGTCGCGGTGGAGCCGCGCGAGCTTCTCGACGCGCGCCATCGCATCGACGTCCGCGGCGACAGCGAGGTCGTCCGCGACGGCGCGTTCCAACGCCGCGCGCGCGTTGCCGCGCAGCAGTTCGCGCACGCGGTCACGGCCGAGCGGTTCGACGATGGCGCCGACCCGCTTCGCCATCCATGCGGCGTGCGCGTCGAGCTGCTTGCACAGAGTGGTCCACTGCGCCTCGTCGATCGCGTCGCGGCCTGCGCAGCACGCGGTAGCGAAGGCAGCGAGGGCGTCGGCCCAGGCGGGGTTGACGTTGTTGCGCAGCGGCAACGGCTTGTGCGGCTCGATGTGCGCAAGCGGGAAGTGCGCAACTTCGCTCGCGGTGATGGTCAGGTCCTTCGCGGCGGCGGCCATGTAGGCCTCCTGCTCGCGGTTGACCGCTGCGAGCGCGCGCGCGTCGAATGCCGCGAGTCGGCAGCGGCCGAAGTAGTCGTCGATCTTTGCGCGCACGCTGGCGAATGCGGCGAACGCGACCTCGGTCTGGTCGCCGAACGGCATCACCTTCTGCGGATCTGCGTCAGCTTGCGCGCGCCACGCTTCGAACTGAGAGCAAGCGGCGAAGAACGCGTCGATCTGCGTCAGGCCGAACCCTGGCTTGCCGCTGCGGTCGGTGGCGGCACCACCGCATTGCACGACTTCTTCGGCAGCTTGGCGCGCGGCTGGGTCCGCAATCGTTTCCGGCGGCACGACGCCGTCGCCGTTGCGCAACGCGTTCGCCAGCACTTCCGCGGTTCTTGCTGCGTCGTTGACGGTGATGACTTCATCCTTCTTGTCGAGGCTCCGCAGGATGTGTTGCGCGGATGCAAGGAGCCCTTTGCCCTCCGCGGTGTCGGTCCGCAGGTTCGACAGCGCGACCCCATCCGTGCAAGCCGCGACTCCGTCCGCGCTCTTGAGCACCTCGCGCAGCCACTTTGCCGCGGCGAGGATCTCCGGCGGACGCACTTGCGCGTCGTTGTCGGTGTCGAGGAGTTGCAGCGTGCGTTCGTCGATCTCGAGCCCCTTGACCGGGCAACTCAGGGCGACCCAGAGCTTCTTGTCGAGTTCGTCGAGATGAAGGATGTCGGCACCAGATTCGATGCGGACCTGATCGACGCCGCCGGCTCGATAGAAGGACCAGGTGTGCTTTGGCATGGACGCTCCCGTTGGGGTCGCGCATCGTGGCGAAGGCACAGCATCGCGCAAGCGCATAAGCACGCGCTGCGTCGACGTGGCGGTCGGACGCCTCAGGCCTGCGTGGGCGTGGGCGGACGGAACTCGGTGCGCTGCGGTTGCAACAGCGAAGCGACCGTGGATGGGGCGCCAATGCGCCACGCGGCTTGCAGCGCGCGCGACCAGTCGATCGAGGTCGCCGAAAAACCGAGCGGCAGCATCGGGCCGGTCAACTGGGTGCAGGAGCGCGCCGTGCGCGCGCGGTGCTGCGCCTCTGCTGCGGCCCGCAGATAGAGGTCTTGGCGGTCGGATCCGTGCAGGACGTGCGCGAGATTCCATGCCGCAGGCACGAAGCCTTCGTCGGCTGCGCATGCGCGATGCAGCAACGTCACTGCGTCGCGAGCGGCAGCGATGCCTTTCCAACGCAGAGTCGCGACGGCGAGCGTGTTGATGGCGCGGGCGTCCTCGGGTGCGGCGCGCACTGCGTCCATCGCGGCAGCGAGCGTCGCGTCGCCGTGCGCCCACGTCGTCAGCATTGCCTCGGCGCGACCGAGCTTCGCCGCCGCGTCACCGGCGTTTGCGCGGCCGGGGCCGGGTCTCTTGAGCAGGTCGAGCAGCGCGGGCATGCGGTTGCCGAGCGTGTGCTGTTGGACGCGACGATGGCCGGCTTCGGCGATCCGCTTGCGCCGCGACTCGTCGCGGAGCAGTTCGAGCGCGAGCGGCTCGAAGTCGTCGTCGCCGTATAGAACGCACTCTTCGCCGTCGATCAGGAACTCTCGCACCTCGAGGTTCTCGCGCTCCATCATCAGCAGCGCGCCACAGGCTGGAACTTCAAACGCGCGGAGGTTCATCTCGCCTCGGATCGACCGGTTCCAGCCGATGCGCGCTCGGCCCAACAGGTCGCCGTAGGCGGAGCCCTTGACGCCCTGTCGCACAGCGACCGTGGCGCCGCGCGCCTCGAGGTTGCACAGACGCGCGATCCATGGCGTGCGTTCTTTCTGCACCGCTGGATTCAGGTTGCCAGCGAATGCGATGTCGATGTCGCGCGGCAGGTTTGGCGAGCGATCGTGGAAGGGGCGCTTCCACGTGTATTGGCAGAAGCGACGCACGTCCGCGTAGCCCATCGCCGAGAACAGAGAGACGCCAGCAGTGTCGCACAGCAGCACATCGAACAACGACTGCAGTCGCGTCGTCGTCGGCAGTGTGAGGTTGTAGTCGGAGACGATGCCGACCGTTGGCACGGGGCAATGTTGCAGATTGGCTGGCAGCGGTTCCTGGTCCGGCCACCAGATCAGCAGCAGGTCCGGAGCGAAGCCCGCGGGCAGCGCGGCGAACAACTGGTCGATCGACTGGCGCGACGGATCGAACGCGACATCGAAGGGGAAGCGCACGCCATCGACGACCATCCGGTCTGGCGGCCCAAAGGTGCAGAGTTCGACGCCGCGCAGGTTCTTGCGATCATCGAAGCACTCGAGCGGCAGGTTGCAGAGGATGCGCATGGCACGGTGTCCGGCTCAGGCTCCGCGGATCGCGAGCAGATTGTCTTTCGCGTCGGCGTTGTGCGGATCGAGGCGCAAGGCGCGTTCGAAGCAGGCGCGCGCAAAATCGTGATCGCCCAGGCTGTAGTGCGACACGCCGAGTCGATTGTGGAGCGCCACGTCGTCGGCGGCGAGGCACTGCGCTGCCGCGAGCATTCGCGCGGCTTGCGGCTCGTCGCCTTGCATCGCAGCGTCCGCCGCCGCGAGTTCGAGTTCGTGCTGCAATCGTGCAGTGACCGGGGCTTCTGTGCTGTGCACGCTCGGAACGCGTCGATCAGCCACGACGGACGTCGCCTTGCGGCCGGTTGCCGCGACGGCGCGCTGGAGCGCTGTTTCGAACGCGATGCCGTGCGCCGTTTGCGTGTAGCGCTGTGCTGCGACGATGCCCTGGCGCGACAGTTCTTCGGCGAGGTGCGGCACGCGGCCAGCGATGACGATGGCTTCTGCCATCGCGGCCGGATCCCGCGCGGGAACGAAAAGCGCGTAGTTGCCGTCGCCATGCGAACGGAAGCACGGGATGTCGGTGAGCACGCACGGGACGCCACAGGCCATCGCCTCGACCGCAGGCAGGAAGAAGCCTTCCTCGGCTCCGCTGGAGGTGCCCAGGAATACGTCCATCGAGCGATAGATGTCGCCCATCTGCGCGGGCTTCACGCGCGTGTGCCATTCGACCGGGAACGGCAAGCCCTGCTCGTCGGCGTGCGGTTGCGTGTTCGTCACGCGCACGAGTTCGATCTCTTGTCCTGCTGCTGCCGCGAGGCGACAGGCATCGAGCCCGGTGCGGATGTCCTTCCACGGCACTTCGTAGGGGCCGACGAGGCCGACGCGAAGTGGCGCGGCGCTTTGGCGAATGCGATTGGGGCCGGTGCGAAACGTGTCGTGGTCGATCACGTAGACCACTTCGTCCGGGCTACTGCCGAAGCGTTCTTGCAGCAACTGCGTCAGGTGCGGCGCGATCGTGACCTGCTGCACACCTGGCAGTCGATAGACCTGTTCGATGCGCTGCTTGTGCGCAGCGAACTCGGGGTTGTCACCTTCGTAACCCTGGCAGTAGTGAACGCACGCAGCGCCGCGGCGGCTCGCCGCCTCGGCCGCGGCCGGAACCGTGGTCCAAAACGTGCCAACATAAACATCGGCGTCTGGCATCGACGCAGCGTTGAGCGTCGGCTGCTGGACGAAGGCGCAGCGCAGTTGCATCCACGTCGGCGGCCCCGAGCGGCTGACCACGGTTACCTCGTGCCCCTTCGCCGAGAGCCAGTTGGCATCAGCGAGCGCGACCTTGACGCCGCCCCAAAGTTCGTCGGTCCGCTCAAATACGTAGACGATCCGCATGTTTGCCTGCTGGTCCTCGCCCCATGTCATCGGCGTTTTCGCCTCGATCCATGAGCCTTCGGCGCGTTGGCTTTCCCGGCGTGCCGTCGCCATGATCCCGCACTCCCCGTGAAGCTGCTGATCCGACTGATTCCGCCGTTCTTCGTGCGGTTGTTTGCCCGACCTTACGTCGCCGGCGATTCGCTCGACCTCGCGATGGCCGCGGTGAACGACCTCTGGCAGAAGCGTTCGCTGATGGCGACGCTCGATCTGCTGGCTGAAGACATTCGCGAGCAGGGTCAAGCCGACGAGAACCTGCGCACCTACCTGCGCATGGTCGACGCAGTAGCGGCGTGGAAGGGCGCGGGTCAGGAGGGCCGACCGACGCTGTCGTTGAAGCCTTCGTCCTACACGATCGCGCCGCTGCAGGACGGAGGCGATGCCAGAGGTTCCTTTGAGGCCATTGCCGCGATCGTGGACGCCGCTGGCAAGAAGGGGGTCCAGGTCACGATCGACATGGAGAGTCGCCACTGGACGGACTTCACGCTCGATGCGCTGCACAAGCTGTGGGCGCTTGGCCACCGCCACATCGGCTGCGTGCTGCAGACCCGCATGCACCGAACCGAGCAGGACCTCGCGGCCCTGCCCAAAGGAATGCGGGTCCGCCTCGTGATCGGGATTTACCAGGAGCCGGCGGAGTTTGCGTTGGTCGCCAAACCGGCGATGAAGCAGCGCATGCTGGACTACGCCGCGCGCCTGCTGAAAGCGGGGCATTACGTCGAGTTCGCGACCCACGACGAAGCGGCGGTCCGGCAGTTCGTCGAGCAGGTCGCGCCGGCCTGTGGAGCTGGGCCAGATCGGTTCGAGGTCCAGATGCTGTATGGAGTTCCGCGCGAGAAACTGCACGCCGATCTGCGCCGTCGCGGCATCCATTGTCGGCTCTACGTCCCCTTCGCCAACAGCTGGAGCTTGGCCGTCCAATACCTGCGGCGGCGACTCGACGAGTATCCGGCGATGATGTGGCTCGTGACCAAGAACCTGCTCCGCATCGGCTGACGGCGCGTATCGCCCTGCGACCGAAGTTCTGTCCAACCTCTGGCGGCAACACGGCGCGTTGCTATAGTCCTTCGCCCCATGGATCCACTCGCGACGATTGTCGAGCGTCTCTGCGCCTGGAAGGACGTGGCCCGGGAGAAGCGAGACGGCAAAGACTGCTTCCTCGTCCGCGGCCAGGTCTTCGCCTACCTCGGCAAGAAGGGTGTGGTGGTCAAGCTGGCCCCGCCCCAGGTTACCGAGGCCCTCAAGATCATCGGCGCCAAGCGGATGCCGGACGATGGCGACCCGCACTCGCGCGAGTTCGTCGAGATCCCCGTCACGACGCCGCGTGAAGTCGAACGCGCGATGATGTGGCTGCGCCGTGCGTGCCGTTTGGGCCGCACCGCCGCTGGTCCCGTCTGATCGGGTCGGGTCCGATCGGATCTGTTCCGTTCTGATCCAGTCTGACAAGGTTGCTGACTCAGGCCGATCAGGGTCGATCCCGGTCGCCACGGCGCCTTTTCAGGGCTTGCATGCAATGCGAGTGGGCGCGACGGCAAACTCGCGCGGGGCTAATGAGCTTCGCTGCGCGCCAACACTTGCAGCAACGCGTCGGCTCGCCTCACTATGGCGGTGCCGGCGAATCGACCTCAGCTCGATGGTTGCCGCGTCCACGGGACGTCGCTGACGCCTGCTCGGACGTTGGCGCGGCGGGCCCAAGAAAAAAACAGGTCGGACATCCGGTTCAGCAGGATGCCGATCGGCCGCGGCACATCGGGAACGACCCTGGCCAAGGTCCAATACCGGCGCTCCGCACGGCGGGTGATGGTCCGGGCGACGTGTAGCAACCCGGATGCACGACTGCCGCCCGGCAGGATGAAGTTGCGCAGGGGCGAAAGCTCGGACTCGCTGGCGTCGATCCACTTCTCCATCTGCGCGATCGCGCTGGTGACCGCGGGCACGCAAGCGCAACCGCCTTCGGTCGCAAGGTCCGCCCCGCACTCAAACAACAAGTTCTGCAGCAGTTGCAACCTGGCGTCGGTCTCGGCATCGAGGCCTTCCGTGCGCAGGAGACCAAGGCAACAGTTCAGTTCGTCGATGACGCCGTAAGCCTCGATGCGCAGGTCGTCCTTGGGGACGCGGCGATTGCCAAAGAGGCCAGTCTCGCCTTCATCGCCGGTCTTGGTGTAGAGGGGCATGGTGCTGGTGCGCGCCGAGGTCTGGACGCGACGCGCGAAAGCCGTCGTCCGGCGCGGGAGTATGGGGGGGTGCAGGCTTCGGGCAACGCCTTTTCGCGGCCCTTGGGCCTCTGGTTGCGCGAAGGGGCTTGGTCATCGTGTTCTGGCTCGGGATGATCGGCGCGCTCTCTCACTCCAAATCCCATGCACGCACGACGCATCTCCACTGTCGCCGCGTTGGCGGTCTCGTTCGCTCTGGCCGCTCCTGCCGTCGCGCAGGGGCCGATGCGACTCTCCTTGGTCGGCGGTTCTTTCCCGGGAACGCTGACGACCGAACTCGCACCCGGGCCGGTGCTGCAATTCTGCATCATCGCGATGGGAATCGATCCAGGTCCCTTGCCGCTGTATCTCGTCGATCCTGCCGATACGCGCGTGCTCGACGTCGGCTTGCAACAGCTCGATCTCTACTTCGGCATGTTCGGTCTCGACCAAAGATACGTCGGGCCGGCGTGGGTCGTGCCGAACGTGCCTGGGTTCCTCGACGTCCCGCTCTACTTCCAGGGACTGTCGTTCGGCGGCTTCGCAACGGTCTTTGACGAAGTCTCGCCACCCGAGGTCGTGCGCCTGGCTCCAGCGGGCGCCTTCCGCGACCGTCAGGTCTACATGACCGACGACCGCGCGTTCGGGACCATCCTCCCGCGCAACGATGGTCGCTGGATGGCGGTTGGCGGCGGCCGTGGCGCTCTGCTCGCGCAGGTCGCCGTTCGCACCACCGAGATCTACGACGACGTGACCGACTCGTTTGCGTTTGGTCCGCAGCTCAATCAATACCGTTCGATCCATACCGCGACGCAACTGCTCGACGGGCGTTGGCTGATCTGCGGCGGCGTGGACTTGTTCAACAACCCGCAGACGGCCTGCGAGGTCTACGAGCCGTTGCTCGATACGTTCGTCCCGGTCGCCCCGATGGTGACGCCGCGCGTCGGCCACTCTGCGACGTTGTTGCCGGACGGTCGCGTGCTCGTGGCTGGCGGCTTCGATGTGGTCACGAGCGGCATCGACACGATCGAACATGCCGTCAACTCGACCGAGATCTACGACCCGGTCGCCAACAGCTGGACGGCGGGGCCAAACCTGCGCACGCCGCGCGTCGGGCAGTTCGTGATTCCGCGACCCAACGGCACGTTCCTGATCTGCGGCGGCGTCAGCTACGACAATCTGATCATCGTCAAGGTGCCCGCCGTCCGCGCGACGACGGACATCTACAACCCGACGACCAATGCGATCACCGCCGGCCCTTCGATGTCGACTGGCCGCGCGCTGATCGACGCGGTGCCGATCGGGAGTGATCGTTGGCTCGTCGCCGGTGGCATCAACCAGATGACGCTCGTCAGCCAAGGCACGCCGACGAACACGGCCGAGATCTACAACGCAGCAACCAACGTCTGGTCGGGCGCAGGCGCGATGGCGACTGCGCGTGCGAACCAGCGTTCGATCCCGTTGGCTGGCAATCGAGTGCTGGTGGTCGGCGGGGCCAACGGCCAGATCCTGACGCCGACGCCGCTCGCGAGCGGCGAGATCTATGACGTCGCGGCCAACACCTGGTCCGTCGGCCCGTCACTGACGGTCGCGCGCGCCGGGGCTGCGTCCTACCTGACCCCACGCGGGCAAGTGCACGTCATCGGCGGCGGCACCACGACTGGCGCGATCGCGCGCGTCTGCGAGTGGTACTACTTCTAGAACGGGGCTGTTGCGCGACGGCGCACCGGTGCTAGCAGCTACCGACCGTGTCGGTGGCTTGGCAGTCCCGCACGATCCCCGTTGCAACCCGCCAATCTCATCGGCGGACCGAGCCGCAGGCTGCGAGCCTGCGGTTTCTGCGCGACAGGATAGACTTCTGCGCCCCGCCGTACCCAGCAAACACCCATGCGTGCATTCGCCGCCTTGTTCGCCTGCTGCGCCGCCGTTTGCGCGCAGACTGTGACGCTGCCGTTTCCAGCCCCACTGGCGGCCAACACGCAGATCCCGCTGTCCGCTGGCATCGGCCGCTACCAAGAGTGGTTCTCGGCGGCGCAAGCGGCGAACTTGGGAGCCGAGCCGCTGCGCATCCAGTCGCTCTCGGTGCTCGCTGGCGCTTCGACTTCGGCGGCTCCATCCACGACTCTCGACATCGAAGTCGCGATGGCGCACGGCAACGCGTCGGGGCTCTCGTCGGCCTTCGACAGCAACTACGCGACGCCGCGCGTGATCGTGCGCACGCGAACGACGCTGACGATGACCAGCGCGGGTGCTGGCGCTCCCGTGCTGAACGTGCCGTTCACGACCATCTTCACTTGGGACGGTGTCAGCCCGCTGCTCGTCGAGATCAAGGTCTTTGCTAATGGCCGTGGCAACCAACCCTTCGCCTTCGATCTGCGTGGCACCGACCAAGGGTTCGGCAGCCTCGCGCGTTGCTACGCCGGCGGCAACGCGTCGGCAGTGACTGGCAACCTGGTGCTCAACCAAGGTCTGTTTCTCAGCTTCAGCACGCGGCAAGGGGCCAAGATGCCCTTTGGCAACGGTTGCCGCGGAATCAACTTCATCACGCCGACTGCGGACACCTTGCAACTGGCGCAGCCAGGCGGCATCTGGACCCATCAACTGTCCAACTCGGCGGCGCAGACGATTGCGATCTTCGCGCTCGGCACGAGCCGGACGCAGTGGGTGACATCGACTGGATCCGCGGCGCTGCCCTTCGATCTCGGGCCGTTGCTCAATGCACCCGGTTGCTACCTGCTCGTGTCGCCGGAGATCATGTTCTCGTTGTTCACGGTCGGCGGACCTGGCACTGCTGGCGCCACGCTGTCGCTGCAGGTGCCGCCGTTGTCGGAGTTCGTCGGCGTGTCCTTCTACTCGCAGTGGTTCGTGCTCGATCAGTCCGCGGTGAACGGCGTGATGTCGGCGACCGCCGGGTTGTGGTCGATCGTCACTCCGATCGGCGGCTGACAGCCCGTTGAAGGCCGCAGGCTGCCACGCTCTCGGCGACGCAGCCGTTCTCAGCGGGCTGCCAAGCGTCGCCTGCGCGGCGGCGCAAGATCAGGGGCGGTCTTCTGGCAGCAGCAACTCGACCGGGTGCACGACACGTGCCTTCGATCCGGCGGCCTTGAGATGTGCTGCGATCTGCATCATGCAACCCGGATTGCCGGTGGCGACCAAGTCGGGATTCGCCGCGCACAACGACTCGGCCTTGCGCCTGCCGATGTCGGCGGCGAGGTCGGGTTGCAGCAGGTTGTAGATACCGGCGGAGCCGCAGCAGTCCTCTGGTCGCGCATGCTGGGTGAACTTCAGGCCAGGCACTTTGGCAAGCAGGTCACGAGGCTGCTGTCGGACCTTCTGGCCATGGCAGAGATGGCACGGGTCGTCGTAGGCGACCTTCACCTCGCAGCGCGCCGGCGTCGCGGACAGGCCGCGGTCCGCCAAGAACTCGGAGATGTCGCGGCACTTTTCGGCAAACGTGCGGCCCGCCTCGTCGCCGAGCAACTCGCCATACTCGCGCATCGCGCAGCCGCAGCCAGCCGAGTTGTTGACGACGACTTCGCATTCTGCGAAGGCGGTTGTGTTTGCGCGTGCGAGTCGCTGCGCGTCTTCGGGCAGGCCCGCGTGCACGAGCAGCGCGCCGCAACACTTCTGCGCCGAAGGCACGAACACTTCGAAGTCGTTGGCCAGCAAGAGGCGAAGGGTCGCGCGGTTCATGTGGCCGAAGATCGGCTCCATCACGCACCCCGTGAACAGGCCGACCTTGCCGCGGCTCTGGCCCCTTGGCTTGTGCCAGCCCGTCGGTAGCGGCGCGCGCGCTGACGCGCCTGGCACTCGCGGCGCAATGTCGTCGACGGCCTTGGGCAACAGGCCGATCGCTCGGGCGAGGCGACGCAGACCGAGCGATTCTGCGAGCCGCAGCAAGGCGAACGAGAAGCGCAGTCGAGCCTGGTGCGCGACGACGTGGCGGAGCAGCAGTTTGGCTACGCGAACGCGCAGGCCAGCAGCGGGCTGCTTGGCCTCGAGCGCCGCGCGCGTTGACTCGAGGATCGCGCCGTAGTGCACGCCGGAAGGACATGCGGTTTCGCACGCGCGGCAGTCGAGGCACCGGTCGAGATGGTGGCGAACGATCCCGCTGTCCTGCACGCGTCCTTCGGCTAGCGCGCGCACGAGGTAGATGCGGCCACGCGGCGAGTCTGCTTCGGAACCAGTCGTCTTGTAGGTGGGGCACGCTGGCAAGCAGAGCCCGCAGTGCACGCAGCCGAGCGTCTGCTCGTAGGTGTTGGCTGACAGCGGCGACGATTCTGCGCCGGCCTTGGAGTCGAACGCCGGTCGGGTCGAGGAAGTGGTCATGCGAGCAGCGCGCGCGGATCGAGCGCGGAGCGGAGTTCTCGCTGGAGCCGTTCGGCGCCGACGTCGAGATGGGTGCCAACGCCGATGCGTGCATTCGCGCCAAGCGCCACCACAGCATGGCCGCCGATGCGCGGCATCGCTGCGACGAGCGCGTCGGATCGCGAAGGCGTCAGCATCGTCTCGAAGTGGCCACCGCCATGCGCGAGCAACGGCGCCTCGGCTGGCAGTGCGGCAACGAGATCGAGCAGTCGCGACGGCCGCACGCAGCCGACGACCAACTCGTGGCCGACATCGGGCGCCGACAGGTGCGGCCTTTTCGCGGCTGTCGCTTCGCGCAGTCCGTGACGCACGAGCAGCGAGGCGACCTGGCGTGGATTTCCGCTCGCGACGCCGCAAACCATCGCGACACCATTCTCGCGCAGCAGCATCAACCGCTTGGGCGAAGATGCGTCGATGCGCAACGTGTGCAGCAGCTTCGTGGCGAGCACGACGTCCGATGGGGGAGATTCAAACGCGACCTTGGCCTTTGGCGCAGGCCGCAGCTTGAGGTGGAGCAAGGTCGCTGCGAACAACCGTCCGCGGCTGCCGACGAGCAGGCGGTGCACGTCGAAGCCCGCGACGCTCTTGACCACGCGCGCCCCGGAGCGGAACTCGAGGCCTTCCATGAGCGCGCCATCGATCCCGAGCAACGTCGAACGGGGCGACGCGGCGTGCGGGCTCGCAGCCGGCAGCGGATCGCTGGCGTAGAGGCCGCCAATCGTGCCGAGGTCATCGGCGTCGAGGCAGTCGAGCTCGAGCTGTGCACGCGTGAGCGCATCCGCCAGTTGGCGACACGTCACGCCGGGCTGCACCGAGCAAGTCAGGTCGTCCGGCTCCAGGCGTTCGATCGCGGACATGGCACGCAGCGACAGGATCGCCGCGCCTTTGGGCGCTGGCACGCACAGCCGATCGCGCGTGCCGAGGCCGCGGATGCGCACGCTGGTTTTCGCTGAGGCTAGGTCGCGCAACATCGAGGCGACTTCGCTCGCGGATGCGGGGCGGAGTTCGCTCATCGAGCCGCGTCCTCGCCTAGCACACGCGCGATCATCGCGGGCCACTTCTGCGACTCGGCGCACGCGCTGCGGTTGGGCAGCACCTTGCCGGGGTTGCACAGCCCTTCTTTGTCGAATGCGCGGCGCACCCGCGCCATCACGTCGAGGTCTTGCGGCCGATACATCAGCGGCATGTGGTTGATCTTCTCGGTGCCGATGCCGTGTTCGCCGCTGACGCTGCCGCCGAGTTTGACGCAGAGTTCGAGGATCTCGTGGCCTGCTTGCACCACGCGTGCCGTCTCCTCCGTGTTGCGTCCGTCGTAGCTGATGTTGGGATGGAGGTTGCCATCACCCGCGTGGAATACGTTGGTCAGCACGACGAAGTGTTTCTTGCCGATCGCGTAGATGCCCTCGAGCGCCTCGACCAATTTCGTGCGCGGCACCACGCCGTCGAGGACGTAGAGGTCGGTGCTCAAGCGGCCCATCGCGCCGAAGGCGCCCTTGCGGCCCTTCCACAGTCGCAATCGCTCGCGCGGATCGGTCGCCTCTTCGATGCGCAACGCGTCGTGGTGCGCAAACACCTGTCGCGTCTGCCCGGCTTCCTCGTCGAGTGTCTCTTCTTCGCCGTCGAACTCGACGAGCAACACAGCCGCCGCGTCTTCTGGGTAGCCCGCTTTGTAGACCGAGGCCTCGACTGCCCGGATCGTCGCTTGGTCGAGAATCTCCAGCGCCGCTGGCACGAGGCCCCTGCCGACGATGTCAGAAACTGCGCGACACGCGCTCGTCATGTCAGCGAAGGAAGCGAGCAGCGTGCGAACTGCCGGCTGGTCGGTGGACAGGCGGACGCGGATCTCGGTGCAGATGCCGAACGTGCCTTCGGAGCCGCAGAAGACGCCCAGCAGGTCCAGACCCTGCGGGGGCCGCGGTCCGGATTCGGTTCCGAGTTGCGCAAGTTGTCCGTCCGGCAGCACGACCGTCGCGCCGATCAAGTGGTCGACCGTCATTCCATACTTGAAGCAGTGCGGGCCGCCGCTGTTCTCGGCGACGTTGCCGCCGATGGTGCAGACCGACTGGCTGGATGGGTCCGGCGCGTAGTGCAGCGACAGGTGCTTGACGTGCGTGGTGAGGTCGAGGTTGACCACGCCGGGTTGGACGAGCGCGCTGCGATCCACAGCATCGACATCGAGCACGCGATTCATGCGAGCGAGTTCGACTACGACCGAAGGACCGACCGGCGTCGGCCCGCCCGACAGGCAGGTTCCGGCGCCTCGCGGCACGAACGGCACGCCGTTCTTGCTGAGGATGCGCAGCACGGCCTGCACTTCTGTCGTGGACTCTGGAAAGACGACCGCGAGCGGCGGCTCGCGATGGATCGTGAAGCCGTCGCACTCCCACGCGAGCAAGGCGTCGCGGGAGTGGATCGTGCGGTTGGGCCCGAGCAGCGCCTCGAGTTCGTCGACTACCGACTTCATGGGGGCGCGGAGCATAGTGCGCGAAAAGCTCGCCCTTCGCATCGTCCCGAACTTGGACAGCGGCAACTCTCGTGTGGCGCTGGCGCCATCGGCAGTTCCTGGCTGTCACGCCGCCGCGTTGCGTTCGCGGGCTCGCCGAGACGAGTCGAAGGGGAGAGCCGAGTTAGCTTCTCATGCGGTCCTCGCAGAGCGCGAGCCGCGGATCCGCCTGCATCCTCACCCGCAGGAGCAATTGGAGCTAACGATGTTCGCACGCACTCTCGCAGTCTCAGTCTTGATGTCGGCCGCTGCCGTCACAGCCCAAGGCCCGGCGACGGTCCTCATCGACGCCTTCGCGCATGGCTGTGGCCTGCAAGGTGCAGGGCTGCCAAACGGCCAGACGGCTTCGGCTTCGATTCGCTTCGACTACAACCCGTCGACGGCGATCCTCCAAGTCACGGTCGCCAACCTGGTCGCAGGTGGTGGGGCCGCGACGATCCCAGTAATCGACGAGATCTTCTTCAATGCGCCGGCCGACATGGTCTCGGGCGCGACGTTGATCTCCCAGTCGGCGGCCGGAACCGTGCAGCCTGACTTCCGCCTCGATTTCGACGAGGACTCCGAGTCGGCGCCCGTGCTCGTCACGTCGAGCTGCTTTGGCGAGTTCAACTTCTGTCTCGTGGCTCAGAGCAACGGGCATGGCGTCGCCAGCGCGACGGCAAGCCAGACCTGCGAGATCGGCTCCGGTCCGTTCCTGGTCGAGCCGACGTTCCGCATGCATCTGCAAGGCCAAGGCGTCGCCACTCTCGACTCAGCTTCATTCGCGGCCGCGGCCTCGCGGTCCCAGGCGCATCGCCGCGTCAACGTCGCGATGACGTTCACGGATGGCAACTGCAGCAACCGCGCGACGGTCGCCAATGGCCACGAGTGCAACCAATCGATCTTCCTGCGAGGTGCGCCTCGCATCGGCGACGCTGTCTCCCTCTGCGTCGCGGGCAACAACCAGTGCCGCGCCTTCATCGGTGTCAGCGCCACGCCTGGCCCTGAGTTGTTCAAGGACTACATCCTGCCGATCGGCACGCCGATCCTCTTCACCTACGACTTCGGCTACTTCGCGCAGAACTCGCACGAGTTCCAGTTGCCGCTGCAGATCCCGATGGACTGGGGCATCATCGGCCTCGACCTCTACTGGACGAGCCTGTCGCACCCGTTCCAGTCCTTCACGAACTTCCGGTTCGCGTCGGCCTACACGATGACGATCACCGGTCTCTGACGCGCCGGCGAACGACACTCTCCTTTGCATCCACGAGCCGCGGCGACGCGGCTCGTTTCGTTTGCTGGCAAGGGGCAGCGGTTCTGCTGGCGGCTGCTGCAGGCGTTTGGCGCCGTCGATCAGCGCGCAAGCGTGTCGCTGTCGGTCTTGGGGTCGTTCTGCCATGCGGGCTCGCCAGCAAGATCGCGCGCGACCTGCTCGACGCGCTCGAACACGCGCAGCAGGTTCTGACCGAGCACCTTGCGGACCGTCTCCTCGCTCTTTCCTGCGGCTAACAGTTCGTAGGTGATGCGCGGCAGCATGGTCACGTCGTCGATCCCCTGCGGAACGCACGGCACGCCGTCGAAGTCGCTGCCGAGCCCGACGTGATCGGGGCCAGCGATCTCGATGGCTCGCAGGATGTGCTGCATCAGCGCCGCCATCGTCGGTCGCTCCGGGGCCGGAAAGCGCTCATCGAGCTTCTTCAACGCCTGCGCGAGATCCTCGCTGCCTTCGGGAAAGCGCCTCCGCGCCTCGCGCTCCTGGATTCGCTTGGTCTGCGAAACTTGCGAGCTGCGCTTCCCATACTCGGCGTCGATGAAACCACAGTTGTAGTTGATCATCACGACGCCGCCGTTCTTGGCGATGGCGCGCAGCATGTCGTCGGTCACGTTGCGCGGATGCTCGCAGATCGCGCGCAGAGAACTGTGCGAGCAGATCACCGGAGCGCGCGTGGCTGCGAGTGCGTCGTAGAACGTGCGATCCGACACGTGGCTGACGTCGACCATCATCCCGAGGCGATTCATCTCCATGACGACCTTCTGGCCAAGCCTGTTGAGGCCGCCCCAGCGTGGCACGGAGTCGGCGCACGAGTCCGCGTACTCGTTGTGATTGGTGTGCGTCAGCGTCATGTAGCGCACGCCCAGCAGGTGGAACATGCGCAGCAGCGCGAGCTGCCCTTCGATCGCGTGGCCGCCTTCGATGCCCATGCACGCGGCGTGCTTGCCCTTTTCGAGGGTGGCGCGCACGGACGCGACCGAGTCGCAGACCGCCATCTGTGCTGGATACCGGTCCGCCGTGCGCACGAGGCCGTCGATCATCGCCAACGCGCGTCGCGCGCTGCCATTCGCAGAACCTGGATCCTGCGGCCGCGGCCAATCGTCGTCCCCAGCTGCTTTGTGGAACAGCGCCTGCTCATCACCGTAGAAACGGGACGCCACGTAGATCGAGTAGAATGCGACGTCGAGACCGCCCTGGCGGATGCGGGGCAAGTCCATGTGCCCGTCCTTGCTGAGCGGGCCCATGTCGAACCCTTCGTCGAGGATGCGACCGGTCGTGTCCGTGTGCGTGTCGACGACGACGCACTCATGGTGGAGCTTTTGCGCGCGCTGCCACAACGTCGGATCGAGGCCCTGCGGCATCGGCGCCGACTGCTCCTGGCCTGCGAGCAGTGCGGAGAACAACAACGACGCTGCGGACGCGCGCTTGAGCATTGGCGGATGGTCCCCTATGCCTGTCGCTTTGCAAAGCAGTCCGGAGCCTCGACGACGTTGCGACTTTTCGCCATCAGCGACCTGCACCTCGGCTTCGGCGTCGACAAGCCGATGCACATCTTCGGCGACCACTGGGCCGGGCACGCGGAGAAGATGCAAGCGGCGTGGGATTCGATCGTCGGTCCTGATGATTGGGTGCTCGTCGGTGGCGACACGTCCTGGGGACTGACCTGGAAAGAAGCGGCGCCCGACCTCGAATGGCTCGGCGCGCGCGTCGGCCGCAAGGTGCTGATCCGCGGCAACCACTGCACGTGGTGGCCCCGTGGGTCGGGCGTCCGCGACAAGTTGCAGAAGCTGGTCCACCCGTCGATCCACATGCTGCAAGCCAATGCGTTCCGTCTCGACGACGGCACCGTGGTCGTCGGCTCCCGGTTGTGGGACCCGCCCGACGCTCCATGGGCAGAGCCGGAGGCGGCGAAGATCTTCCAGCGCGAACTCGGCTTCTTGCAGCAGTCGATCGACGCCGGCAAGGCGCTTGGCGGCTGCGTCCCTGGCTCCCGCACCGTCGCGTTGATCCACTATCCGCCGAAGTACACGGATGGTCGCGAGACTCCAGCCGTGCAGATGATGCACGACGCCAGTGTTCGACTGTGCGTCTATGGTCACTTGCACGGACGCGATCTCAAGTATGGCTTCCAAGGCGACGCCAACGGCATCCGCTACGTGCTCGCATCCGTTGATGCGATCGACTTCCGGCCCATTCCCGTCGAGCTGGCGTGAACTCGATCCGTCCCGAAGTTGCGCTTGCCGTCGTGCTGGTCGTCATGATCGCGACGATCTGGATGTCGATGCGGCTCGATCGCATTCGCATCGAACGTCATTTCGCGCAACGCGGCGCGACGATGCTGTCGCGAAGATGGCTGCCGTTCGGGCGAGGCTGGATCGGTTCGCTGCACGAGACGATCTACGCGGTGCGCTATCGCGATCGCGATGGCTCGGAGCGCGTGGCGACCGTGCACACGAGTTTCCTCGGCGGCGTGCACGTCGAGGCCGAACGCCCGCAGCCCTGATTCGGCGCAAGGGACGCAGGCTGCCGCGCTGGCTCGCGCCCGATTCGACAGATTGCGGCCATAGAGCCACGACCAAGGCGTGACCGCGGGCAGGCCGAATGATGGTTCGCGAGAATGCTCCGTCGATCGAGTTCGTGCAGCATCGGGCTTTCGCCCACCGCCATGCTCCGGCATGTTGCGCGACATGCTTCGCCGCGTAGCGATCCTGCTCCTCTCGACCCTTTGGTCTGCCTGCGCCGCGCCGCCGACGTTGCCGCCAGGGGATGGGCCTGGCCTTGTCGCTTTCGATGCCGAAGTCCCGGTCGGCGCGGATCGCTTCGAACGGCCCGACTGGCAAGTCGGCGATTCGTTCACCTTGCTGCGTGGCGGCAAGCAGCGCACCACCCTCACGGTCACGGACAAGGGCCCCGACGGCTACCGGCTCGCCGACGCGGCCGGCAACACGCAGTTGCGCGGGCTCGACCTGTCGATGCTGGGTGAGATCGTCAGTGGCAGCAAGGAGCCGACGCACGCGCTGACGCCGGCCGACGTGCGGTTTCACTGGCCGCTCTGGGTCGGAAAGTCTTGGACCTGTCGCTACGCGGATCGCACCGCTGGCGGTCCATCGTTGCCGATCGAGACGGTCTACGTCGTCGAGGATCTCGATCGCGTGGCAACGCCCGCCGGCTCACACGACGCGCTCCGCATCGTCCGCCGTTCGCGTCGGTGCGATGCCGACGCCTTCGTCGATCGCTGCAACGTGATCTGGTATGCGCCCACAATCGGGCACGAACTGCGACAGGTGCTCGGCGACACCGTGGTCGAGTTGGTCGCCTTCGAACGCAAGGGCTGAACGCACGACGTCGCGCGTCAGCGGGCGTCGGCTTGCAGCGAGGCCTCGACGACGCGGCTCGCGGCGATCGTCGAGCCGTCGAGCCCCACGAGGATCACAAAGGTGCGACCGCCGCCGTCGACGCACTGGATGTGCCAGTGCCGTTCGGTCACGGCGTCCGAGACGATGTCGCAACGACGAAGGTCGCGCCCATACTTCATTGCTGCGCCCAGCACGACGGGCGGGACCTTGGTGACCGCGACCGTGTGCGAGCGCTCGACCACTTCGCCCGCCGCGGTGAAGAGCGCGCTGCGATACGTCGTCGCGCCGCCGTCCGTGTAGCGCTTCTCGACGCGGAAGTGCTCGCCGCGCGGACCCCACTCGCGCCCGAGGAAGACCAGCTCGCCGCCGGGAGCCACGGCCTCGATCGCGGCTTGCGCTGGCTGTGACAGCGCACCCGGTCCGATGCCAGCAGCAGCGCCGACGACTTGCTCGCCGCGCAGCCAGAGCCGTGCAGGCGTGTCTTCTGGCGCCGTGGCGGCGGCCTCGGCAAAGCCTGGCGGCAGACCGCCCGTTTGGCAGGCGGCCAGCGCAAGCGGCGCGAACGCAAGCCAGCGCAAGAGGGGTCGGTTCGGGCCTTTGCCCGGCCGGGCGCGGCGGTCCTGCTGGCTCATGCGCCAGATTGTGGATCGAGGTCGATCCCGTGGCAACGTCGCACTGGCAGCGCGGCGGGCCGGACCGGACACTGTTCGGCCCCATGATCGACCAGAGTTTCTCCAAGATCGTCGACGCGATCGCCCAGAAGACTCCGACACCAGGCGGCGGCGCCGCGGCGGCGATGGCGGCCACTCTGGGCACGGCGCTGTTTCTGATGGTGGTGCGCTTCTCGCGCGGCAAGAAGGCCAACCTCGATCGCGATGCCGACCTCTCGCGGGTCGAGAGCACCTTGCAAGAACACCTCCTGCGGCTTCTGCCGATGGCCGAACGCGACTGCGCGTCCTTCGACCTCGTCAGCAGGGCCTACGCGATGGCAAAGACGACGGAGCAGGAGCAGTCGATGCGCAACCGCGCGATCCAGGAAGCGATGATCGGCGCGATGATCGTGCCCGAGGAGACGCTGTGCATGGTCCGCGACGTCTGCGTCGCGATGGCCGGCGTCATCGATTGCGTTGGCAAGAACATCTGCAGCGACCTGGCCTCTGGCAGTTCGTTGCTGGTCGCCGCCGGCGAGGGTGCTCAACTCAACGTCCGCATCAACGCGGCTTACCTCGACGACCGCGACCTTGCCAACGGCGCCGCGATGCGCGCCAAGACGCTGACCGCGGAGATCCACCAGAACCACAAGGTGATCGGGGCGCGGGTGGAGGCATTGCTCGCATGAGTCGTCCGCCGCTGCTGCTCGTGGTGCTCGATGGTTTCGGCGAAGCCGCGCCTGGTCCGGGCAACGCCATCTCGCTCGCACAGCCACGCTTCTGGTGGGGACTGAAGGAGAAGTGGCCCTGGACCACCTTGCAGGCAAGCGGCGAAGACGTCGGCCTGCCGTGCGGCCTGATGGGCCACTCCGAAGTCGGGC
>SXGT01304873.1_pt1 | contig 30653 bp, 30 predicted proteins | sample 3176221 | NCBI WGS metagenome assembly SXGT01 (sample SAMN11356862, study PRJNA531348) | freshwater metagenome | isolation source: freshwater sample F1-120 | place: China: Fuxian Lake, Yuxi | collected 2017-12-25
ACTTAATCTGCGCACACATCGCTGGGACTCCATTCCCAAAGGGCCTTTCCAAAACACACCCAATGAGAACGTCCCAGCGATCTTTTCCTCTACTTCTGCTTTGTTCAGAACCGTTGCGTTTGAGATGAGCGAGCGCCAGTTCCTCGCGTCTGAAGATGGCCCGACCGCGGTTGAGTACGCCGTCATGCTGGCCCTGATCGTTGTGGCCTGTATCACCACGATTTCCGCCATTGGAACGAAGGTTAACACCTCGTTCAACGCGACCAAGGCCGCTCTGCCGTAACGAGACGGGGGCATTCGCCCTTCAACCATTTTTCTGCCGACTGCCTCGCCGGGGATGCCCGGCCGAGGCGGTTCGGCTGTTTGAAACAAGGTGTGTGCGTCATGTTCTTCTCCTGGATGAATCTGGAAATGGCTCAGCTCGTTGAGCTGCTGACCGCGTCGTTGGTCGCAATGGCTTCGACGGGAAGTTGGCTGTTCCTGTCGGCCCGGTCATAGACCTGTCGCTCCGCAAGCCTGTGTGCGACGTGGTGCCGACAAACCGCGAACGAGTCGCGGCCGAGCACAGTCGATCAACCCCCTCGAATCGAAGCCTCACACGAAAGGCCCTGAAACATGGACTGGCAAGAACTGTTACTGAATCACTGGCATGTCAAGCTCGTGACGATTGTGTTGATCGTCGCGGCGTGGATCGACGGCAAAGAACTCCGCGTGCCGAACTGGATCACCTTTCCAATGGTGCTGTCCGGGTTGGTCTACAACCTGATCGCTGGTGGTTGGGGCGGCTGGAATAGCGGCCTCGCCGGAGCGTTGCTCGGTACCGTCGTGGGTCTGGCGACTCTGTTCTGGTTGTGGATGCTCGGCGGCATGGGTGCTGGTGACGTCAAGCTGATGGCTGGCATTGGCGCGTGGCTCGGCCCGGTGGTTATCACGGAAGTTTTCGTGGCAACAGCCATCATCGGCGCCGTCATGGCCGTGGTGATGGTCGCGATGCAGAAAGATTGGAAGCGTCACTCGACGAATTTCCTGGTCATTCTGCACGAATGGCGGGACATGAAAAAGTTGGGGGTCAGCGGCGTGGCTGATAGCGCTGCGGAGCGCAAGCCAACGATGCGGCTGTTGCCCTACGGCATTCCGATTTGCTTCGGAGCCATCGCCGTGTTCCTGTACGACGGCATGTTGATCTGACCGGCAGAAACTGCAAATCGTTGGGGGCCACTCGGCCCCTTTCGGCTTGCGCGAGACGAATGGTGAAGGCGTTCCTTGTGATTCCGAGAGTCCCCGCGATCGGCAAAGGCGTTATAGGCTGAAGAGTTTGCCCAGACGGTGCCGATCATACGAAGGAAGGCATGGTGTCCCATGCGACCGAAGACATTGGCTTTGTTGGCTGTCGCCGCGATGTGCGGATTGGTGGCCATGTTGGGAGTTCAGCAAGTCCTGTCGAAACAAGGCGACGGGGCGACAGATACGGGACAAGTTCTCGTCGCCAAGGCGGACATCCTTCCGGGACAGCCGCTCGACGAGAACAACGTGGAGTTCAAGGAATGGCCAACCGGCACCATCCCGGAAGGGGTGGTGTCTCAGAAAGAGCAGTTTCAGGAGCGGACGCTGAAGGTGCGAGCCTTTGCAGGCGATCTGATTCTGCAAGCCAAGCTCGACAAGAAGGGAAACCGGAGTGCAGCCAGCCAAGTCCCAAAGGGTAAATGCATCGCGTCCGTGCCGATCGATACAACGATGAACGGCACGGGCTTGATCAATCCCGGAGACCGAGTGGATGTGCTTGTCACCTACAAGCCATCGAACGGTAACCGAGACGTCGGTGGGATTGGCATGGAAGTCAAAACAGTTTTGGCAAGTGTGGAGGTGTTTGCTCTCGATGGCGTGACGGACGCAGGCATGATGGCTCGTGTGGGCGATTCCAAAGCGGCCGTGATGAAAAATGTTTCATTGATCCTGACCAACGAACAGGCTCGGCTGTTGAAGCTGGCCGGCGATTTGAGTGGAGGAAAGTTACACCTGACGTTGCGAGGCATGAACGACGTCACACCGGTCGACCCGAAGGACTTGTTCGATCCGACTCAAGCGGAACATGCCATGGTTCATGCCAGCGATTCGGATCGCGATAAGCCACGAAACGTCGCTCCGGTGGAAAGTGAAGAGCCAGTTCGGTCCGTGAAATCGGGCAAGAAGAAATGGAAAATTGAAATCATCGCCGGTTCGGATCGGCGATTTGACGAGGTGGATCTACCAGATGAGGAACCTGTGACCCTCAATAGTACGCAGGGAACTTAGGGGATTTTCTATTGCTGATTTTTGATTTTCGATTGAACCGCAGTGTTGATCGAAAATCAAAAATCGAAAATCGAACACAGGGATGTGGGGTGCAGGGATGCGCGGGTTTCATCGAACAATCCATGCCACAGGAACGCTGTTCGCACTGCTGTCGAACATCTTGTTGAATTGTGGAATGCTGTCGGCGCAGGCTCAGCCGGTCGAGCCAGCGGCCGCCAACGTCAATGAAGCCGCTGTGTCGGTCACGTCGAACCGCACGCCAATCGAGATGATCGAGAAGTTCTCGAAGGTCTTCGAGACAAAGAATCGAATCGTCCGTGTCAACGGCTTCGATGAGACGATCTTGGAAGTCGCCGCCCTGACTCCCAACCGCATCAGCGTGAGGGCTCTGCTGCAAGGCGTGACCAACTTCATCATCACGGACGAGGCGGGAACCAACTTTACGGTCGAAGTCTTCGTCAAAGGGGACGCTCGCCAGTTGCAGACGATGATCGACCGAATGTTTCCGAATTGCTCGATTGACGTGTTCAAGGTGCAAGGAGAAGCCGTCGCGCTGCGCGGTTGGGTCACGAATCCCGAGCACATCACGCAGATCACGGAAATCGCGGAGCAGTTCTATCCCACAGTGCTGAACCAGATGAAGGTCGGTGGCGTACAGCAAGTGCTGCTCAAGGTCAAAGTCATGGAGGCCCAACGATCGCTGATCCGTGAACTGGGCATGAACTTCACCTATCTGTCGCGCAGCGGATACGTCAACAGCGCCCCTGGCGGGTTAAACACACTGGGGTCCGTCACCTACAGCCCCTTGGGGTTCACGAGCAGCAGTAGCCCGGCTCTCACGGGGTCGTTTGGAATCGTTGGCAACAATAGCATCTTCAACTCTTACATCTCGGCCTTGCGCGACGAGGCGTTGTTGAAAATTCTGGCTGAGCCCGAGATGGTCGCGACCAACGGACGACCGGCGACGATGCTCTCTGGCGGTGAATTTCCGATCATTGTCTCTCAGGGTTTTGGAACGCAAAGTATCCAATGGCGCGAATTCGGCGTCCGCTTGGAAGCGGTTCCCTTCGTTTTGGGTGGCGGAGCACTGCGGCTGGATTTGCAACCCGAAGTCAGCGAGCGTGATTTTTCAAACTCCGTGACAATCGGTGCGACGACGGTGCCTGGCCTGAGTGTTCGGCGAGTCAACACACAAGTCGAAATGAAATTCGGTCAGACTCTGATGTTGGCGGGGCTCATTTCCAAGCGGCAGACGGCGACGACGCACAAAATTCCGTTTCTCGGTGAATTGCCGTACGTCGGAGTCGCGTTCAGTCGTAAGCACAGTGAGGATTCCGAAACCGAAGTGGTCATCACGGTCACTCCCGAATTGGTCTCGGCATTGGATGACGGACAAGTTCCCGCTGGCGGTCCGGGCCAATTCACGGACACGCCGACCGATCGTGAACTGATGGGCTACGGTCTGATTGAAATTCCCAAATACGGGGAACGCTGCGCGAACTGCCCTCCCGGCCAAGCGGGACCGCTCATCGTGCCCGGTCTGAAACAGCAAACTGGTCCGGCGTTGAATCCCACAACGCCAGCGGCTGTTCCCGCGGATCGTAAGGAATTGCTCGCCCCACCGGCTCCGAAAGACGCGGAAACGACGGAAGCCGCTCGTCGCTTTGCGACTCAAATGGCCGCCAAGCAGCGGAGCAATTCGAGTGTGCGGCAAGTTGGCCACGATGAAGCCACCCCCAAGCCGCGTGCTCGCGCCGCGACTCGAGCTCCGGCTCCGCAGACCGCCAATCAGCCTGTGGAAACCACGCCCAACCGTTCCAACAAAACGGCTGCCGCGAGCAATCGCAGCAGCATTCCCAATGCGACAGAGACGAATCCCTCGAAGACCAACACGAATTCGAGCCGTGGTAAGAAGCCAGGCTTCATTGAGCCGCCCGCCCGCTGAGCTTGAATGACTCACATTGCAGATTTGAGATTGGAAATCGTTTCTCGATCACAAGTGACCCGCGCCATGAATGTTGTCCGACTCGCACTGGTTGACCCGAAGGATTCCAGCCGCGCGTCTTTGAAAAACCTGCTGTTGGGTATTGATGCCGTCTGGCTGGAAGCGGAATGCTCCAGTTACGACTACTTCTTTGATGTCGTCACACAGACGCAGCCGGACATCGCGCTGATCGCGATCGACTCAGACCCAACCAAAGCCCTGGACTTGGTCGCGCAGGTTTCGGCCAACTTGCCAAACTGCGCCGCGCTGGTCATCAGCGGCTCGCAAGAAGGCAGCCTGATTCTGCGAGCCATGCGAAACGGCGCGCGTGAGTATCTGAGCCAGCCCTTGCGGCTCGATGATTTCTTGCCCGCGTTGGATCGCATCGCACACACTCAGAACAGCCGCACCGACGAAGGGAGCCGCGCGAAGGCCTCGCAGATCATCACGATCGCCGGAGTTTGCGGCGGTGTCGGATGCACGGCGATCGCGGTCAATCTCGCGTGCATCCTGGCTCAAAATCCGAACAACAACGTCGGGATCATCGACCTCGATTTGGCTCTGGGCGACGCTGACGTCTGGCTAGACATCATCCCCGACTACACGATCCAGGATGTCGCCGACAACATCAGCCGCCTGGACTACTCACTGCTGAAACGCTCGCTGACCAAACATTCGTGCGGTGCCTACCTGTTGCCTCGACCTGTGCAGATGGATGATCGACCGGCGATCTCTCCGGACGAACTCCGCCGCGTCCTGACGCTGGTGAAAGCCACCTTCACGCATTTGATTCTGGACGTCAGCAAAAGCTTCAGCGCGTTGGATCTCGCGGCGATGGAAGTGTCGGACAGCGTGCTGCTCGTCACACAGCTCGATTTGCCCTGCCTGCGAAACGTGGTGCGGCTGATGCAATTCTTCGATCAGCGTTCGGGGTTGATTGAAAAGATGAAGATCATCGTCAACCGCATCGGCCTGCAGGACGCGAGCATCAGCCTGAACAAGGCTCTCGAAACGATCGGGCGGGAGATCTACTACCAACTGCCGAACGATTACGTCTCGATGGTCGAGTCGCGCAACAACGGAATTCCGCTGTTGCTGCACGCTCCCAAATCGCGCATCACGAAAGCGATCGAACAGCTCGCCCAACAGCTTGATCCAAAAATCGAAGAAGCCGTCAAGAAACCCGGTGAATCCGCCAAAGCCAAAAAAGGATTGTTCAGCTTCCTGTCGAGCGCGACCCGGTAAATAGTGATTTGTAGCGCACGCGTCGTGCTAGAGGTCATGCTGTGCGCGGGTTCTTGCGGTTCAGCGAGGGACTCGGTTGAGAAACCGTTTCGCAACCTGCGGTTCAGCGGAGTGACACGGTCGGGAGACCGTGACACAACAGCGGGAGACCGTGACACAACAGCGTGACACAACAGCGTGACACAACAGCGTGAGCCGAGTCGCGGAGCGACATTCGATGGTCGCCGTGGGTTTCAACCCACGGATTCGGATGACGCGATCCACATTCGTCGCGGAGCGACGATTGAATCGTGGGCGATGACACGCATTCAGTTGGTGGTTGGGGGCATGGCGATGGTTTCAATCGTTGCTCCGCGATGAATTCGGTTTGCTCGATTGCCAACCGTGGGCTGAAACCCACGGCTACCGTCGCGCGGTCGCTCCGCGACCAAAACACGGACGGTCGCTCTTAAGCGGTTTCAGAACCGGTGGTCAGGCTTTCCAGCCTGGCCCGAATTGGCAAGATCACATCGTTCGCTGATCGAGTCAGCCTGGAAAGGCTGACCTACGCTTCACCACAGGGCTGAACGCTGTTTCGCCCTGTGGTGGATGGGGCTATCGTCCCAGTTCGTTGGCCAGCTTGCCGGCGTCGTAGATCTTCCGCATCGCCTCCAGCATCCCGGCCGAGTGAACCGAAATTGACCGGCCACCAATGTCTGAAGAATGTCGAAACTCGTTGGCGAGCGCGGCAATGTTGGAATCAAAAATCAGCCCAACGACTTCGCCGGCGCGGTTCACAACCGGACTGCCGCTGTTTCCGCCGACTCCATCTGCTGTGCCGGCGAAATTCAACGGTGTCGCGAGTTCGAGTTTCGATTTCTGATCGTGCCACGAGCGTGGCAATTTCCACGGCTCTTGACCTCCGTGAGCCGCTTCGTGGTCGAAGGCTTCGGCCATCGTTGTCCAAGCGGGAATCTTCGTGCCGCTGTCCTCGACACCCTTCACCGTGCCAAACGCCAGCCGCAGCGTGAACGTCGCGTCGGGATAGACTGATGTGCCAAACTTCGCGAACCGCAACTTGGCAATCTCGCCATAAGCCTGCCGCTCCGGTTCCTCCACGGACGTTTCGAGTTCTTTGCGAACCACTCGTGCCCGCTCGTCAATGTCACGAGCCAGCACGATCATCGAGTCGGTCGAAGACTCGATTGCCTTCCAACCGCCGGTTGCGATTCGTTTCCGTTCCTCGACGTCCTTGAGTTTCGTACCGTGGACCAGTTCCGCTGCTCGCGCGACCGGCCCCTTTCCGGCAAGTGCTTTTTGCAAAACGTCCGGCTCGTACTGGAGTTCCTCCAGCAGCATCGCGAGCGAATCCGTCAGCTTGGCTCGTTCAAGGTCTTCGTAGATTGGAGCGGGCGAAAAAACTCGTCGCTTGAGCGATTCGCGGCCAGAGTCGCGGTACTCGGCGAGGCGTTTCTCGTTCGGTTTCTCGTCCTCGGCCGCCATCCGTACCAGCGACCGAGCGATGCTGAACAGGTCCGAGTAAAACCCGGCTCCCGTTTCGAGAAGCATGTGTCGTTTGAAAAGATGCGCGTGATGCTGGTTGGCAGCCGCGATGCGATCCCAAGGATCGAATGCAAGAGTATCGCCCGGCGAATCGACACGACGAAAACGCAGCTCCACTTCTGCCGATTTCTTCGCGTCGAACAACCGTGGGTCGTGTAGCGACTGCATCTGGCCGACTGATCGCTTACGGCTGTTCTGCACGCCGAACAAATCTTTCTTGGCTCGCCGAGCGAACTCCTCGCCGTCGGCCGCGAACTGTTGCAGCAGGATTTCGCGCCGACGCAACAGATTCACCATCGCAGGGAATCGAACATCGCGCTGAAATTTCAACGCCTCGACCGTCAACAGACGGCTGGTCCGTGCCGGATGACCGGAGACGAAGATCAGTTCTCCGTCCGCCGCTCCCTTGGCCGACCACTTCAAGAAATGCTCGATCTTCACCGGCTGTCCGTTTTCGTAGACGCGGAAGAGCGCCATGTCGAGATCGTGGCGCGGGTACTCGAAGTTGTCGGCATCACCACCGAAGAACGCGATCGAAAACTCCGGAGCGAAAGCCAGTCGGACGTCAGTGTATTTCTTGTAGCGATAGAGGTGATACGCCCCGCCTTGATACAGCGTGATGACGTCGCTGCGGAGCTTGGTCTGCTCGGTCGATTCCTTTTCAATGGTCGCGATCGCGGCCTGTCGTGCAGCCTGTGCCTTGTCCGGCGCTTCCGCCGCAACCGCTTTGTTGACGCGATCGGTGACATCCACGATCTCGACAAGCTGATTGAGTTCCAAGTCCGGCGCAGGAACTTCGTCGGCGAGCGCCTTCGCCAGAAAGCCGTCGCGGTAGTAGTTGTGCTCGGCGGTGGAGATTTTCGCGAGCGTATCGGCCGCGACGTGGTGATTGGTCAGGACAAGTCCGGTGCTCGACACGAACGAACCCGACCCTCCCGAATTGAACCGCACCGACGAACGCATCAAATGCTCCGCCCAACCGGGCGGAGGCTCGAAGCCGTATCGTTCTTTCAAAAGCTTCGTCGGGAGTTGGTTGTAGACCCACATGCCTTCGTCAGCCGATGAGTGGCCAAAACCCAGTGCGACAATCAGCAACCAACCGAATCCAGAACGTCGTGGCATTTGTCGCATCGATGAAAATCCTTGTCGATCGCTGAGACTCAACGAAAAAGGGCAGGCGAATCGCCTGCCCCACGAGTTTGCAAAGTGGCCTACCCACCGTCGATCGAATTGGTGATGGCGTTCTTGGGGCTGGGAGGCAGATTGAGAACGTCGGACGGAAAGAGGTCCACGAGAAAGTCCACGATGTCCCGCACCGAGAGCACTCCGACGGGTTTGGCACCATCCACGATCGGGATGTGGCGATAGCCGCCGACGCTCATCTTGTTGAGCGCGAAGGCGATGCTGTCATCGGGTTCCAGCGATTCGGGATTGGGAGTCATCACCGATTCGACCGGGACCGTGTGACTGTCGGCACGGAAGAAGTCTTTTGTCAGCACATCACGCTCAGTGAAGATGCCGATCAATTTGCCATCTTTCTCCACAAGCACGCAGCCGGTGTGATGGTCGTTCATGTTTTTGACGGCGTCGGCCACACTGGACGTGGAACAGACCAGAATGGGATCACGCAGCGGCAGATCGCTGATGGGGGTTTCGAGGATCGCTCCGCGAATGCGTTGTTGATCGTCATAGGCGTCGTCGAATTCGCTCATGTGCATTTCAAACCTCCTGGTATCGAAGAGGGGACGCGGACTTCGCATGGCAGGCAACCGAATAGTCAACAAGACGGTGAAAGAGGTGAACCGCCTTGGCCTGCCGCGAGGCACAGTGCCATCACTTTCGTCGGTTGTCAAGCAGTACGAGCGGGGCCGAACAAACGCTCGTGGCTCGCGCGAACGGGCAGTATCATCTCGCTCAAGTCAGGAATTGCTGTGAGAAGTTGTGTCCGTCTTCGAGATTCAGGTCGCTCCATGTTGGATGAACCCGCATTGCAGATGGCTCAGCAGCGACTGCGCGCGATGTACGATCCGCAGCGGTTTCGAGCGGCGGCACAGCAGTGGGGAGAACTGCTTGCCACGCACCTGGAGCAGGTTCAGCAGCGAGAAACCCGCGTGCTCAACTGGGCGGAGCCGGTCGCCAACATCGCCGAGGCCGAGCGTTGGCTGGACGGTGTCTCGGCCAAGCCCTCAGCCCGCTTCACCGACATCGTCAGGCAAATGCTCGACCGAGGGCATAATCTGCATCATCCGCGGTACATCGGCCATCAGGTGCCGGCTCCAGTGCCGATCGCCGGGTTGTTCGATGCGGTCGGTTCCGTCACGAACCAAGTCATGGCGATCTACGAGATGGGTCCGTGGGCCACCGCCGTCGAGCGATCGCTGGTCAATCGGCTGGGTGAGCAAATCGGTTGGCAGCGCGATTCGTTTGCCGGATTGGTGACTCACGGCGGCTCACTGGGGAATCTGACCGCCTTGCTGACCGCGCGAAACGTCGCGCTGGTGGGATCGTGGGAAGAGGGTGTTGCCAGCGACGACTACGCTCGGCGCGGGCCTCCTGGCCCCACCGCAGGCTGGACCGAAGGTCTGCCTGCCGGCGCGACAACAGAATCGAAATCGATCACAGCCGGGAGACCTTCGGTCAGCGAGACGGCGGGGTCGGGAGACCCGCGCCGAGCGCCGGTCATCGTCGTGCAAGGGGACGCACACTACTCGGTCGCGCGAGCGGCGGGAGTCATTGGACTCGGTACGAAGCAAGTCTTGCGAGCCGCGCTCGATGAGCGGCGGAAGCTCGATCCGCAAAAGCTCGATGAGCAACTGACCGATCTGATCGCGAAAGGACATCGCGTCGTCGCGGTCTCGGCCTGCGCGTGCGCGACGCCGATTGGAGCATTCGATCCATTGCGGGACGTCGCCGCCGTCTGCCGAAGGCACGGTGTTTGGCTGCACGTCGATGCGGCTCATGGCGGAGCGGCGTTGTTCAGCCGACGGTATCGGTACCTGCTCGACGGAGTCGATCAAGCGGACAGCGTCGTGTGGGACGCTCACAAGATGATGTTCATGCCGGCTCTGTGCGCGTTCGTCTTGTACCGCGACAAGCGGCATCGCTTTGAGACGTTCCGCCAGGAAGCTCCGTACCTGTTCGATCCGTCGGCTCCCGGCATGGCCGAATACGACAGCGGGATGTTGACTCTCGAATGCACGAAACGAGCCGCCGCTTACGGCCTCTGGGGGACGTGGTCGCTGTTCGGACAACAACTTTTCGAGGACTTGGTCGACGTGACCTTCGACCTCGGCCGTGTCTTTTACGAGAAGCTGCTCGCTGCCGAAGACTTCGTGCCGCTACACGATCCGGAATGCAACATCGTCGCATTTCGTCACGTCCCGGCCGGGATGAAGGACGCTCCGTCGGAAGCCCTCGGCGCGTTTCAACGGGAGCTGCGAAGGCGACTCATCGAGTCCGGTCGGTTCTACATCGTGCAGACGAATCACGGTGGCGTCGGTGCGCTACGAGTCACGATCATCAACCCGCTGACAACGACCGATGATCTCGACGAGTTACTCGTCACATTGCGTGAACTTGGTACGGAGTTGTTGAAATCGGATCGTCCATGACTGCGGAAGTTGTTTCCGAATCGTCCCGTGTCAATCTCTTCCGTCGGCTGTGGCCGGTGTTGAAGTGGGTCTTGTTCGCGCTGGTGATCGTGTTCGTGGGGCAGCGAGCCTGGAAGTTGTGGCGCGAAGGGGACGTCGGCTCGGTGACGATTCATTGGCGGTGGCTGCTGGCGGCAGGAGTGCTGTACCTCATCGGCTGGTTGCCATCGGTGTTGTTGTGGCATCGGCTGATTCATGGCCTGGGTGGCACGTCGAGCCGTTTCGACGTCGCCCGCGCGTACTTCGCCGGGCACTTGGCGAAATACATCCCCGGCAAGGCCTCAGTCCTCATTGTTCGTGCGGGGATGTTGGCCGACCGAGGGTGTCGGCCGAGCGTCTCGGCGTTGACCTCGACGTACGAAGTCTTGGTGGCCATGGGAGTCGGACTGGCGGTCGGAATCACGATGGCTCCGGTCGTCTGGCCGAAGACAGTGATTGGCCGCTTTCCGCCAGCGATTCGTTCGGCCTTCGAGCATCCGATGATCTTTGGCGTCGGCGTGGTGGTCGTCTGCGTCGCGCTGGTGCCGTTCGTCGCGCGAGTGCTCGGCCTGATCGCCCGCAGGTTGACGCCTCCAGTCACCTTGTCACCCGGTCAGCTTGTCACTCCCTCAGATTCAAACACCCCCACCGACCCGTCGCCGACTCAAATTGGCGGCACATTCCTGCTTGGGTGGTGCTTCTTCTCGGTAACGACGTGGCTCGTTCACGGCCTGAGCCTGGGCTGCACTTTGCAGGCCGTCGGTGTTGAGGCTTCGATGTCCGATTGGCTCATCTGGACGGGCGATGTTGCATCAGCGTCCTTTCTGGGATTCGCAGCGATGTTCGCCCCCGGCGGCCTGGGAGTTCGTGAGGCCGCGCTGCTGGAGTTGCTGATGTCTCAGCCGGGGATCAACCCATCGCAGGCAGCAGCGGCCACCGTGCTGTTGCGAGCGGCGTGGTTGGTGGCTGAAATCCTCGCCGCCGCCGCATTGAGTTGGCGGGGCTTCCGCAAGCTAACCCGAAGCGCCAGCGAGGGCGATCGCTTCAAGTGACTGTGAATTGAAAGCGTCTTGATACGTGCGCCCTCGCTGGCGCTTCGGGTTAGTTTTTTGTTGCGAACATTCTTGGAGACTCACATGCCTGCCGCACATCACGTCATTACCGACGTCGCTCGCCAAATCTGGCACGACGACTTTGAATTGTCGGGAGCCTCGCTGCCACTCAACGGCTCCAACAATTGGTCCGTCCGTCAGCGGCGGCTGCGCGGCGGGCTGTCCGATGGCGTGGACGTCGTCGAGATCGACAACGGGGCTTTGAAGTTGGAAGTCCTGCCGACTCGTGGCATGGGCGTGTGGCGCGGAAACTTTCAGGGCATCCCGATCGGCTGGGACTCGCCGGTGAAAATGCCGGTGCATCCCGCCTTCGTGAATCAGACCGAGCGAGGTGGACTCGGCTGGCTGGCGGGCTTCAACGAGTTGATTTGCCGTTGCGGCCTCTCGTTCATGGGACCGCCCGGTTGCGATGCGGATTTTGAAGATCACCCGATCCTGGGCGAGCTAACGTTGCACGGCAAGATCGCGAACCTGCCAGCGCATCGCGTCGAAGTGACCATCGATCCCGACCAACCGGGCCGCATCGCGGTGACGGGCATCGTCGATGAGTGCTCGATGTTCGGCCCCTGCCTGCGACTCACCTCAACCATCGAGACAACGATCGGCTCGAATCACTTCACGATCAGAGACGAAGTCACCAACCTCTCCGCGAAGCACGCTGAGTTCGAGATGCTGTACCACACGAACATCGGCCGTCCGTTCCTCGAAACCGGATCGCGGTTCTTGGCTGCGGCCCGTGAAGTCAGTCCCCGTGATGCTCGCGCGGCCGAAGGAGTCGATACCTACGACAAGTACGCCGCCCCTGACGCCGCCTACGCCGAACAAGCGTACTTCTTCCGCCTGGTCGGTGACGCTCAGCAGCGAGGTCTGGTTGTGTTGCGCAATGCCTCCGGCGATCTCGCGCTCAGCCTCAGGATGTCATTGGCAGAGTTGCCCTGCTTCACGCTTTGGAAAAACACAGCCGCCGAAGCGGACGGCTATGTGACCGGCCTCGAACCCGGCACGAACTTCCCAAACCTGCGCAGCTTCGAGCGTGCTCACGGCCGCGTGCTTTCGCTGGCACCGGGAGCCAGCCGCCGGATGTCGTTTGAGTTGGCGATTCATCCAGATAAAGCGTCGGCCCAACAAGTGGCCGAGGAAGTTCAAAGCCTGCAGCGCAGCACAACCGTCGCGATGTCGTGGGAACCGTTGCGAGAGTACTCACCGGTAGGCAAGTAGCACCGCCAAAAGAGTTTGATTGAAGCCTGTGAGTTCGATTGCCGACTCTATTGACGCGACTTGGGTGCGGACTAGAATCCCGCCCGCCTGAGCCCCAGCAGATTCCTATTCCGATTAAATCCAAGGGGCCGTAGCTCAATTGGTTAGAGCGCCGGACTGTCGATCCGGAGGTTACGGGTTCGAGTCCCGCCGGCCTCGCTGAAGGAAACCCCGCTAAAACTTCGTGTTTTGGCGGGGTTTTCTGCATTTCTGGCGACTCATCGGAACCGGGGATCGAGGCGGCTGATAACCATTCAAAAGAGCCGTTTTCGGCAGGTCGTGTGCAACTTTTTGTGCAACTGAAATCGGCAGCGTCATCCGTGGTGTCGGCGGCTCGCATCGTTTGCGATTCTGGAGCGGCGATGGTCGGCAGCGATCCGAGCGCCGAGTTCATGTCGATCAGCCCCAAATGCGTGTAGCGGTCCATCGTCAGGGTGATGGTCGAGTGCCGAGCCAGTTGCTGGGCGAGCTTCGGATGGACTCCGCCAGCCGCGAGGTTGCTGATGAAAGTATGCCGCAGCGAATGAAAGTCGGCGATGCCGTCATCGGTGACGTAGGGAATCCCCGCCGCTTCCAGATCATTGCGGAGCATCTTGTACGCTCGCTCTGTCCACGTTCCCGGAAAGAGAAGCTCTTGCTTCGCGTCTGCCGCACGATCGAATGCCAGGACGGCTCTTTGTTCGTCGGCAACGTGCTCGCGATTTGAGAGCCACTGACGCAATCGAGCGGCCAAGTCGGGATGCAAGGGCAGGACATCTTCGCGGCGATGTTTCGAGTACGCGGCTTCCAGGGTGACGGTCGGCACGCCAGCGGCAAGGTCGAACGATGCCGAAGTCAGGCTGGCGAGTTCACTGGCTCGCAGTCCGGTCATCGCGGCCACGCGGTACAGCATCGCCCGCGTTGCCCCATTCAGCCCCCGGAATGTTACTTGGCTTTTCCCGGTCTCAGCAATCAGCCCGGCCAGTTCGTTGGGTGAAAGTGCGCGGCGTTCGTGGCGGACATCGACACGACCATTCAGCCGAGACAAGTGAGCGAACGGATTCTCCGGCCCCCGTCGATCCTTCACGAGCCAATGACCGAACGACTTCACCGCAACCAAATAGTGATTGCTGCTCGCGACACTCAAGCCGGCGATGACGTTTCCATCTTTGTCCGTCTTCGGTTTACGACGATCTGCCAGCCAGCCGGAGACTCTGCCCGCGTTGAGGTCGCACAGTTTTCTGAACTTGCAACCGTCGACCACAGCCGAAAGACGTTGAACCGTCAACGTGACGTGTGCGGCGGAGTTGCCTTTCGATTCCAGCAACGAACGGAAGTCTTCAACGTGCTCGGCTAGTGGCCGCTCGCGATGATCTTCAAACGGGTCGATGTCACCACGTTTGATCCGTTGCGCTCGTTGCTTCATCGCGGCCAACATTACTTCGGCGGCTTGCTCGTCATCGCACAAGGCGACTGGACGAGGCTTGCCATTCGCGTCGGCCACGCGGCCCCAAAAGGTTTTCGACTTTTTACGGACACGCCTTGCTCCGAGTGTCCCCTTCGGGACTTGTTGGCCTTTGGTGTTGATGTAGCGAATGATCGTCGGGCGATAGGTTCCGGACATGTTGAATTACTTTCGCTTCACGAGTTCCAATCCGAAGTGAGTTGCCAACTTGTCGGCCACGTCCAGGTGCAGCGAACGCTCCCCCCGCATGAAAAAACGCAGTGACGCTCGTTTGACTCCGGTTTCGCGCTCCAACGTCAGTAGCGGCATATCTGCCGCCAGCATCGTTTCGCGGAGCACGTCGGACATCGTCGGCGGCTGTTTCATCTTTATCGGCTTGGGCATGGTGTCGCAATTATTCCATGCTGGCGACGATCCGTCAATGAGTCAAGATTTCGTCTCGGCTTCAAAAGTGCCGCGATACCGAAATCGACTCGCGCGTGCTTTTTTCTGAGTGCCCTTAGCGACCAGTTCGATAACGCCTTCCATCTCCAAGAGCTTCAGCCAGCGTGATCCGGTGCTTGGATTGACTGAAAAGTATTCCGCCACCGTGCGAACCGACAGATAGAAGGGTGCCTCACCACGCGCTCGTTGCAGTTCACGACATAGAGCCGCGAGTCGTTTCAGCGGTTCCGATTCGTAGTGGCGGACGCACTCAGGTGGATCAGCGGCAAATGCGCGTTCGACAATTTCAGCCATTGGCTCTTCGCCTTTCGGGTATTTGACGCGGGGCCAAGCGTGGATGAAATCAGTCCAAGTTTCCTCGAATGCCTTTGTCGTGATGTACGGCTTTGCTAGTTGGTGCCAACGCCTCACCAGCGGTTGAAGCTGGTCAAAGCTGGCGTCGCAAAATTCGGGCAGAGCCTTCAGCGTGCGAGCCAGGTCAAACACTTTGTTGTTTCGCTGTCCCGCACACGTCGGCAACGTAGACCGAATTGCCGAGTCGAGCACGCAATCTATTGTCACGTCCTCGCCAGACGACTGCGTGGCATCGACGTCTCGGCCAGGAGTCGGTGGTTTGGTCGGCAACTTACCGACTTTTAGTTTTGGCTTCCGTTTCGACTTATCGCCTTCTGTTGTCCTTTTTCTGTTCTTCGTGCCAGAAGACGAGGGGCACGTCCCAGAAGTCTCGGAACTACCACCAACCACAAGCACGCTCATGGCTTCTGTGCTCTCCGTCCTCTCCGTTGCATGAAGGTAAAATCCAGACTCAGAAACGGTCAGCAAGGGGATCGTCCCACCAAAAGGCGACACGATCCAGCGGTAGATGAATCCACTCGGATGCCGACTCGGTGGGAGAACGGAGTAGCAGCCCACTCCGACCCGCAGTTCGCCGCCGTCGCAGCGAATCGCCCCGGTCCCACCCGCCTTGCCGATACTTCGGCGGAACGCGGCCACATCGTCGCGAGCGAAGCGGCAATAGACGTGACGCCCGCGACTCGTCTCGACAGTCGGCAATATTTTGGCAAGTTCGGGATGTTCGACCGCCCACCGTTGATAAATAGCTAGGTCATCGAAATCACGACTCGCAAGCCCGCCAGAGATCTCACCAAAGATCGCCGCCAAGCCGTAGTCGCTTTTGCCGTCGAACCACTCGGCGAGTCGCTTTCCATCCGGTCGATGTTTTTGGAAGGGCTTCCAGCGAACGGCAGGCGGCTTCTTTTTTTTCACGTCGTTTATGTCGCCTGTCTTCATTGGGATGATGCACCAGCCCAAGGCTGAGTATTCGAGCGCGTTCTTAAGAGTCACCACGATCGACCCTCCGGTCGGAGGCCGCCGCTCGCCTGCGAAAGCATCCTTGTGACTTGCTTCGCGTGTTCACGCTCGCGGGCTTTCAGCGAACGAAGCACCGTCCGCAATGCCTTCTCTTCAGCGATGAGTTCGCACAGCCGATCTTCGATGTCGGCTACGGAGAGGCTCTCCAGCAGAGCACTAGCGGTTGTGAAACTGTTCGCTTTCATGCCGCAGTTTGTCGCGGCGGGCAATCCGCTTCAGAAACGAGCGGTCATCAGTTTGTGGCGGTTGGTAGCGAATGGCTAGATTTCACCGCCAGCGAGGGATTGAATCGCATCCCGTCATGCTTTGAGGCTTGGATCAGCTTCGCCAGTTTCGGACATTTCTTTTTGAGAGATTTCAGTTTGTCCGATGGCTTCACGCCGTCCAGGTCGTCACCGCCGTGTGTCATGTAATCGGCGGGACGAATCCATTTGTCAGGATGTTCGGCCAATACCTTGAGCCAGCGAGCAACGCCCTCGCTAGGCAGGTCAGCCGTGTCTCCAACATTACCAATGCGCAAAGTGGCACTTCGTGTCTGTACATTGACTTCAAGTGTGACCACAGCCGGTGCCGTTGGCGGTTCGATGGTTGATTTTGTTGGCAGCGAGCCTGCCTTCGTCTTTGGATTGGCAGGCGGCAATTGCTTTGGATCGTCAATGAGTGGCGCAAGCACTTTCGGTTCGAGTTGCTGATCCAGAAACGAGGGGGCGAGTTCACCCATGTATTTGCCAACAAGTCGGGAAGCTAAGTCCAGGACACACTCTTTGAAGAGCGGGACACGTTCGTTGAAGGGTGAGACACCCTTTTTGACGACCGGGACGCCTTCGTTGAAGAGCCGGATAAGCTCAGTGTCATCCTCCCCACCAAGCATCGCCTCGAAAACATCTTTCTCATCGCAATCCGACAGCGCATCGACCAGACGCCTTGCGACGTCATTCGGTAAACGTGACATCGCATCCCGCAGCAAACCGATGCCCTTTTTTGAGAAGTCTTCCTCCGACATCCCAGGATGCTTCTGCCGAGCCTCACCTCTGGCCGCAAGTAGCGCAAAATAAATGTGGCACAGTTCATTGATGGGGCGTTCGAGCTTCTCTTGTTCGGCCTTTGCTATTTGGTCTGCTTTGGCATTGGCCTCACTCTCGGCCTTTGCTTTTTTCTGTTCGGCCTTTCGCTTGGCCACGCGCTCTTTACGTTTCTTTTGCCATTCGTTTGTCACAGCAGGATTCTTTCTTCTCATCCCGTCGGAAGCGATCGCACGTTCGGGCATCGTTGACGAGATTCATTAGCTTTGGAAAGGAGCATATTCAACCTGTCGAGTGAACTGCCAAAGGCACGGCGATAGACTATCAGTAGATTCGGTCTTAAATCTTGGCAATGAACGGGGTCTTTTGAATGTGGTTGGTGTTATCCTTGGCCGCCACTTTCGAGTAGTCCGCCCGCGAGACCTGTCTTACTTCATTCTGCACCTCAGCCGACTGCGTTGATGCGAAAGGAACTGGTCATGGAACTTCATGAAATCGAGGTCTTCATTGACTCGACCGGCAATGTGCAATTGGAGGTCCGGGGCGTGAAAGGCAGGAGATGCCTGGACCTGACAAAGCAATTAGAGGCAGTGTTGGGTGGTGAGGTGCTCGACCGGAAAATGACTTCGGAGGCGAATGAGTTAGGCGGCGAGGTTGTCCACGATCAACAGCGGGTTGGCGAAAGATGAGCGCTTCGGCGGGGGAATGGTTGCGAATTCATGCGTTCGTACCGGAGAGCTATGCGAACGGGCCGGGGCGGAGAGCAGTGGTTTGGGTTCAAGGGTGCTCGCTGGGATGCCCTGGTTGTTTCAATCCAGCGACGCATTCGTTGACGTATGGCCGAGTGGTCCTCGTAGATGAATTGTTTTCGGACATCGCTGCGCTGACCGAGCGGGTTGAGGGGCTGACGCTAAGCGGTGGTGAGCCGTTGCAACAGCGACGCGGCGTGCTTGCGCTACTGCGACGTATTCGTTGTGAAACTTCCCTGTCGGTGGTGGTTCTTACGGGCTATTCATGGGAAGAGTTTCTGTCGTTTCCCGAATCAGACGAGTTGTCAAAGTTGGTAGATGTTGTGATTGCTGGCCGTTACGAATCCTCTCGAAATCTCGCGTCATCGCTGCGAGGCTCCGCTAACAAGACGGTTCATCGAATCACGAATCGTTATCAATCATCAGACCTGCAAGATGGTCCTGCTGCCGAAGTCATTATTTCCGAAACCGGCGACTTGATTTCCACAGGCATCAAACCAGTTCTGTTCAAAATCGTTTAGTTTCAGGTGGCTGATTTCATGCCTGATAAACGCCCCGTTCCATCAGGGGGAACTCCGCCAGATGCAATTGGTCTCTTGGAGCGGCGCGACGCAATTGACGCAATGGCGAAAAATGGGACACCAGAGGTTGTCACGATACTGGTCCAAGCCATTGAGACGTTGAAGGATGATCAGATTCACGATTTCTGCAAAAAGGCTCTGAGGAATTTGGAACTTCCTTCGGCAAGAGACGAGTTGTGTCGCTTGGTCATCGAAGAAGACAATCAGGTTGCGAGAGCGATTGCCCTTGAAGCGAAATTTGCCCCGACGGATGAATTCCATCGTGCCTTATTCTTCTTCATCACATTTCAGTGGGCTGAATACGAAGCCCTCGATTTCGATGCGCGTCTCATTCGGCTCGCCTACCGCACGGCGAACGAAACCGTCAAAGCTCGCGTTGCAGCAACAGCTCGTTCAGCGGGCCGGATGGAATGGTTAGGGATCGTCTCAGACGGCAGACCGTTGCGATCGGTGAGCGACCTGACGGACAAGGATTGGGAGACGACCGTTGACGTGCTTGTCAATTCCGAACGTTGGAAGGAATTGTGGCAGTTAGCTCAAGAAGCCCCGGCTAAGTGGAGCGTTCAGTTGCTGAAGCGGTTTCTACAATCGGGGGCACGCTGGCGACCGAATGGGACATTAGCAGAGAGCCGCTTTCAGGAATTGCTTTGGCTTGCGGACAAATGCCAGCTAACGATTGGCAAAGCGAGATTACGAAAAAACCTTGGTGGTCACACGAAGGGCGTGAACTGTTTGGCGTTTACGCCGAATTCAGAATTGCTTGTGACTGGTGGCGGTCGTGGTGACGGAAATTTGAGGTTTTGGAAAACGAGCACTGGAAAGCTTGTTGAGACAATTGGGTTTCCCAAAACTCTGTCCGCTTTTGATTCTCAATATAATTCGAGAAGTATCAATCGTCTGGTAATCAGCCCTGACGGCGGCTTTCTCACTAGCGGAAACGGCAGCAACTACGCGGATGGAAGCAAAATCCATTTTTGTCAACTTGGCGGAAAACGGCGAGATCGCATTAAGCTTCGCGATTGTCCTGAATCATTTTCTGGCTCCGATGTTTTGCTGCTTGAAACGACACAAAATGGTTCGACTGCAATCAGCGGTGATTGCCGTGGACGAATCGAATTGTGGAACGTAGCTGACTGCCGTATGGTCAGGTCATTTCAAGCACATTCTGGCGACATCAAATGCCTTAAAGTCATGCCAGATGGGGACGTGTTTGTCAGCGTCGGGCGAGAGGGAGCAATTCGATTCTGGAGCATTTCAGATCCGCAACACGTTTGGACGCGGAATCGGCTCGTGTCTCTCTCCAGTTCACTGTTTCATTTCATTGAACAAAGCCCTATTCGGTTTCTCAGAGCGATCACGGAATTCCTTTGCAAGAACATTTGCGGTATCACCAAAGTCGATTCGTTAGCTCTGAGTCCTGAAGGGGATGTCGTCGCGACTGGCATGGAGGATGAGACGATTCGTTTATGGAACGCCACCGACGGGAAGTTGCGGACCAGACTGAGAAGCACGACACGTTTCACGCATTGGCTTCAACGGCTTCTGGGGCGTGTGGCCTCCATCGAATGCCTCGCAGTGACACCGGATGGGCAGATACTTGTGAGCGGAAGTCGTGATGGCAAAATCCGGTTCTGGTCGATTTCCGAGGGGCGTTTGTTGCGTACTCTTGATGCGCATTCGTCGGCAGTCTCCTGTTTTGCAGTGGCCCCGAATGGACGTCTCTTGATAAGCGGAGGCCGGGATAAGACCGTTCGGATTTGGAGTTTTCCGGATGGCAGGTTGATTCAAAATCTTGAGGGATATTCTACTTGCCTCGCGATCAGCCCGGATGGCCAACTTCTGGCGATCGGGGATGGTGCCGAAAAGCACGTTGAGTTGTGGGAGCTACCTTCGCTGCCGATTACAAAGAAGCCGGTGCGGCGGATCACCTCGGAGGAATTGGCAGAACTGGAATTGGCTTTAAAAAACCAGTCCATTGAAAGTAACGAGCGTCATTGGTTCGAGTTTCTAGTGTTGATGGTCCGCTGGAACCAAAGATTTGATTTGGAAGTCAGCGACATCTCCAGCCATGTCTCTGTTGGGCCGTTCGACATTGAGATCAGCGTCTAAACCATTCCTTGGTCCGCTCTCATCAAGATGTTGTGTGTGACATTTCAGCGATATGCTGACGTTTCGGCAGCAGCGGTGAGTTTTCCGGTCGCTCCAGCACGGTTGCAGTGACCGCCAATTGAAAGGGAGCCTCATGGCGCTTGATCGAGATTTGGACGTTTATCTGCGTGCTCGATTCACCTTAATAGTTTTGCAGACCACCGAAGAAGAACGCGCAATTCAGATCATCAAATCTGTTTGTGAGAGCGCCAAGCGACCGTGTCTTTTGTGGGACGTAGCGGACGGATTTCAAGTTCAGTGCGGCACAGCGTCACCCCCTACGGCTCGTGACCCTGTTACGGCGTTGGAGCACATCGACAAAGTGGATGGAAACGCCGTCTACGTGTTGCGAGATTTCCACGACTGCTGGAAAAACGAACTGGTGAAACGCAAACTCCGTAGTGTTGCCCAGCGGCTAAAGACAACGAAGAAATCCATCGTCGTCACCACGCCGACGAACTCGGCCCCAGAGGAATTGAAGGACGAATCATTCATCGTCGAATTATTGCATCCAGGTATTACTGAGTTGGATCAAGTACTGAATCAACTGACTCAAGTGCCCGGTGTGAAAATGAATCTTACCTCGCTGGGCAGGGAAAAGTTGTTGAAGGCGGCATTGGGACTGACGATATCTCAAGCGCAGCGAGTCTTTGCAAAGGCCATTGTCTCACGCGGGGCATTAGACGACCGAGATATCGGCTTGGTCACAGAAGAGAAAAAGCAAATCATTCGCGAAAGTCGTTCGCTGGAATTCTTCGCCGTTACAGAAACCCCTCAAGACATCGGTGGCCTCGGCGTGCTGAAAGAATGGCTGAGACTTCGCGAACAAGCCTTCACGGAGGATGCACGCAGCTACGGACTCCCGGCCCCGAAAGGAATTGCCTTGATCGGGATTCCAGGAACAGGAAAAAGTCTCACTGCCAAGATGATTGGCGGACTTTGGCGGCTACCGCTGCTGAGACTCGACGTTGGATCACTCTTTGGCAGTCTGGTCGGTGAATCGGAAGAACGAACGCGACAGGCTTTGCACATCGCAGAAACGGTGGCTCCCTGCGTGTTGTGGATCGACGAATTGGAAAAAGCGTTCGCCGGTGGCGGATTGGATGGCGGTACAAGCATGCGCGTCTTTGGCTCAATTTTGACTTGGATGCAAGAAAAAACAGCCCCATGCTTTGTCGTGGCGACCGCCAACAACATCTCACAACTTCCGCCTGAACTTCTGCGGCGAGGACGGTTCGACGAGATCTTCTTCCTCGATTTGCCGACCAGCGCCGAGAGACAAGAAATTTTTGCCGTTCATCTCAAGAAACGCAAAAGGCTGATTCAAGACTTCGACGTTGTTGCACTGGCGAATGCGTCTCAAGGCTATGTGGGGGCAGAGTTGGAACAGGCCATCGTCGATGCGATGTATCTGGCCTTCAACGACAGACGACGCGAATTCAATACGGGCGATATTCTGCAAGCCATCGCTCGCCAAGTGCCGTTGTCCGTTTCGTCCCGCGAGACCATCGAGTTCCTTCGGAATTGGCTTCGGGAAGGACGAGCACAATCGGCCTCATTTCAAGAAGCGAGAGACGCAGTCGAGCAATTCGTGCCATTACAACTGGAACTGGACCACTGAACGAATCTGGTCGCTAATGGGGATGAATGGATGTCGCACTTCACGACAATCAAGACTCATATTGTGGACTCAAAAGCCCTCATAGCAGCCCTCAACGATGTTGGCTTCAACGAAGTCGAGGTTTTCGACAAGGCCCAGCCGTTGATTGGTTTCGGAGGCACTTCGCGCCAGCAAGATGCAGAAATCATCATTCGCAAGAAAGTCGTCGGCAGTTTATTTAGTGACCTTGGTTTCAAACGCGGTGGTGATGGCACGTTCGACGCGATAATGGACGACTACGATGCCAAAAAGTATTCGCGAAAGTGGTTCGACCAACTGACGCAACGATACGCCTACCATGCGACGAAGGCAAAACTTGAGGCGCAGGGCTTTTCGCTAGTCGCTGAGGAAAAAGGAGATCGTGGGCAGATACATTTGGTTCTGCGCCGGATGAGTTGACGGTTCTTTGATGTTGCGGCCATAAGAAAAGAGGTAGCTGTGACCGACTAGGGATGCGCTGAATCACGATGCGCGAGGACGGGCTTGTAGTGGCAACACGGCGACTTGAGGACGTTGGCATGTGGGGATGGTTAAAATCGCTGTGGAGTTCACCGCAAATTGCCCGCCAAGACGTGAACCTTGAAGACGCCAAGCTCTCTTGGGATGCCGAACGGCGAACACTGCAACTTGAGTTGGAGGAACAACAACGACGACTCATTGCTCTCTCGCGGGATTTAGAGACGCTTCGGAGCCGTGCAGCAAGTGACGTTCAAGAGCGAGTCGATTCATTTGTCGTGAAGCTAATGACTGAAGCTGCCGGGCCAATTTCACAATTACTGATGCAAACTCACGCGATTGAAAAGCAAGGACTGCCTGTCGCCGTCCGTGACGTGTTGGTCATCGCTAACCGGTTGATTCGAGTCTTTGAAGATGCCGGATTGACCCGCGAAGGCAGCATTGGAGACGAACAACTGTTTGACGCTGACTGGCATCAGCCCATTGGCGATGGGGACTTTCAAAAAGATGAACCTGTCATCGTCCGTTTTGTCGGCTTGAGTTATGCGGGCCAGTTGTTGAGGTCGGCGAGCGTCGAGCGGAAAAAGGACTGAGCGATGCCAGGACGCCTTGCCGTTGATTTCGGGACGTCGAATACCGTCGTTGCCGTCTGGGACGAATCTCTTGGCGAGGGCGTGCCGTGGCATCTCGCAAAGTTGGGAAAGTGGACGAACGCCATCTCACTCGAAGAAAAGCCGCCCGACAAGACGGGTGAGGCAATTTCGGTCATCCCTTCGCTCATTCACTACTCATCAGACACTCGCGCTTGCTTGGGACGACAAGTTTGTGAGCGGAGCCTAGAAGATTCCGCGACGTCCTTCCGGTGGATGAAACGCTACATCGCCAACCGCAGTCCTGTCACACGTCAGGTTCATGGACGGCAAGTTTCAAATTCGCAAGCTGGCAGTGATTTCCTGCGTCTCATACTGGCGACCGCGAAGGCCGAATTGAGTTTGAACTCGAATGACGAAATTGCGCTGACCGTACCCGTTGAAGCTTACGAGCACTATGAAGATTGGCTGGCTGAAGTTGCGAGAACCGCTGGATTCAGACGGTATCGCCTCATTGACGAAGCGTCAGCGGCAGCGTTGGGCTACGGGACTCACATACAACCCGGACACGTCTATGTCGTCTTTGATTTCGGCGGGGGGACTTTGGATGTCTCGGTCGTCTTAATCGAAGACTCCGAAACCGCTGCCACCGGACGCCGCTGCCGAGTGCTCGGTAAAGCGGGCCATGATCTTGGAGGTAGCTCCATTGACCAATGGCTATTTGCGGACGCGATCCGCCAGAGCAACCGTCGGGATTTTGATAATGACGTGCGGGCTATGAGTCGGCAGTTACTTGGCGAATGCGAACTGGCAAAGATCGCTTTGTCTCAAAGACAGAAAGCCGATGTCACGATATTGAACCCTCAGACCGGAGCTATCGTTGTCGCGGCTGAATGGACACGCAGTCAATTTGAGGAATTACTCGACAAGCACGATGCGCTCACTGAGATTGACAAAACGATCCGCCGAGCGCTGAACGATGCTCGTGAGAAAGGCTACTCCGACGAGCAAGTGCGGAATGTGCTGCTTGTCGGAGGAGGCAGCTTGATACCCTGTGTTCAGCAAATGCTGCAACGCATTTTCGGCAAAGAAAAAGTCCAATTGAATCGTCCACTTGATGCAGTTGCACGAGGCGCTGCAGCGTTCATTGCCGGGGTCGATTTTTACGATCACATCCAGCACGATTACGCCTTGCGTCACCGAGACTCAAGCACTGGAGAAGAGTCCTTTCACACAATCGTCCAGCGGGGAACCCCATATCCCACCAAAGAATCGGTCGCAAAACTGACGATCCGAGGCTCATTTGACGGACAGGAGCAACTTGGCCTTGCGATCTTTGAACTCGGCGAATCCCGTCAGCACATCAAAGCAGGTGGAACGCTTGAATTGGTTTATGATTCGTCCGGGAACGCTCGCATTACGGCAGTTTCTTTTGAGGATGAAGACCGCCGAAACCATTTTTGGTTGAATGAAGACAACCCCACATTTCTCAAGGCTGATCCGCCAACGCAGAAAGGGCAGCCCCGCTTTCTGATCGAGTTCGGTGTCGATGGCAACAAGCGTCTGCTAATCACCGTCCGCGATATTCTGGCTAATCGGCTGATCCATCGGGATTTGCCCGTTGTCAAACTAACCTGAAGATCAGTTCGTCGCGACACTCACCAACGCCGTTGCCTGCTTGACGGTCAAACCGAATCCAAACCACTTTTGACCTCGGTCTGCGCAGAATCTCGAACAGTCGTTCGCGAGGAATTTGACCTTTTCTGACGCCGCGACAGATCCGATTCAAATAGCAGCCGGGATGATCGAGGCCCGTTTGATGACCTTGCAGGTAAATTTCTTGCTGCCGAACATAATGGCATCCATCAGCTACCTTTGGCGACCGGGCTAAGACTGTAGCACAGCATTTGAACCGCTTGCTCGCGAGTGATTCGGCCTCTCATCATGTCGCGGAGGATTCGCTTTCTACAACGGCTAGGATGATCGGTCGCTCTATTGATGGCCTTGAAATTCAAGGAAATCTGCCAAGCCGGTAGGCCCGCGTTCCCAAGCATCTCGTCGATTCGGCGGAGATCGCAACTCAACTCGTCAACCCGTGCATCGTGTTCGTGAGCCGACCGGTGAATCAGTCTGTGGCAATGTCGGCAACCGAACTGGCTGGCCCACGACGGCAGATAGAGGCAGCGAACCCGCTGCAAGCATGTTCCCGCCGGGCCACGATGCGGACAGAGAAACCATCGCCGGCAGCCGCCAAGGAAGCACTCTGACGCGACAACGGAGATCGTCTTTTGAAACGACCGAAGCGAATCCTTAAACGAAAGGGTCACGGCAGTCTCGGTCGTCAGGTAGTCGGCCTCAGCAAGCCGAGATTGATTTTGTCCCCACGTCATATCCCAAGTCAGTTGTCCGAACGCTCCTGGCCGAAAGACACCAAGCCGCCGCATGTCGCTCGCGTCGAGCTTGAGGGCGTCTTCAACAAGTCCAAGTGAAGGCTTTCCGCGTCTTCGCATTTTGCCGCTCCTAAATCAATTGGCAGTCCTCAGTCGAGCACGCTGATTGGACATTCGGAGCGATCCGCCAACGAGACTCAAAAGTCAAAAAAGTTCTGGGGATATGCCGTCTACGGTCTCACCCAACAGTCGGTCAACGATGGGGGTGGTCACTTCGATATTTCGACCCTCCCCTGGTCCAGTGGGCACACGACTCAACTTCACGATCAGCATCTTGCCAGTCGAATCTCCCAGCATTCCGACAGAGCCTGCCACCCGCCACGCCCGGCGGTCTCTCAGAAGGAACAACCGACTCGAATCGCGCTCAGTCATCTATTTAATCAGCATCCACCGCCGCCAGAATCATTCGCTTCACGACCGCTGACAGTTTCGGCCACGCTGCCACGAGCCGAGCCAAATCGGGGTCCGTTTCGGCCAACGTCATCAATCGTTCGCCACTGTTTTCCGCCATGTCCGTTGCAACTTTCTGTGCAACTGAACTGAAACGGCCCGCGTTTTCTCGGTTAGAGCGCCGGACTGTCGATCCGGAGGTTACGGGTTCGAGTCCCGCCGGCCTCGCTTGTGAAACGCTCGCTGCTAGTCGTTAGCAGCGAGCGTTTTTCGTTTGATGCCATGACGTTGTGACCGAGCAAGTTTTCGGAGTCGCCGACACTCGGAAATGCGTTCAAGGTGACAGCCGTTGACTGCGAAACACTCGAAAAGTCAGTCGGAACTGCCACCAGAACTGCCACGGCAGATGGCGTGAACGTTTCCGCTCCGGCCGCAATGCGTTGGCGGTTGTCGTTCGGTTCCGACGTTGTGGAAATCTGAGGTAGCGACTCGACCGCCCCTTGCACGTCCAGCAATCGCGGGTCGGTGTAGACGTTCATCGTCAGGTCGATGCTTGAATGCCGCATCGCGGCTTGAGCAACGCGGGGAGCGACTCCAGCCATGCTCAACATCGTGCCGAACGTGTGCCGCAAGGCGTGAACGTCAATTGTGCGGCCTCGGTCATCACGTTTCGGGATACCGGCCGCTTTCAAGTCGCGGTCGAGAATCTTGCAGAACGCATCCGGAACGTTGAGCAGCGGCGTTGAGGCAGGGCGTTCGACCGGGACAGCATCGCGGCGAAAAGTGAGCACGTCCGCCAAGCCAGTTGCACGATCGAACAATCTCGACACCCACCCCCGCAAGTCGTCGGCCACGTCTTGGCGAAGCGGGATCGAATTCCCCTGCCGGTTCTTTTCGTCGGCCGCGTTTAACCGGACATGCGGACAATCCGCGTCGAGGTCAAGTTGCCCAATGGTCAGCGAAGCGAGTTCGTTCTTTCGTAGCCCGGTCGTGACCGCCAGCTTGTAGACCAACTCCCGCTCTTGGCCGAGCCGTTCCTGTTGAGCGATGAACTCCGGGTTGTCTTTTAAGCGTTCGTGCGCACGACCGACCGCCGCGTTGAGTTCGTCGAACGTGAGCGGCTTGTACGTCCAGGACGCTCCACGTTTACGTTTGCCGCGTCCCGCTTCGGCGGTTGACTCCCGCGTCATGGTTTCGCGTCCGTACTCGGCCAGCGGTCGCAGGCGAGCCACGATCAGCAAGTGGGACAACTCCGCCTCGGTCAGTGCTCTGCGTTGCCGGCGTCGGTCGGAGCGTTCGTCGGCCCGGTCGAGTTTCGCCAGCGGATTGAACGGCAGCCGGTCGCGTTCGACACACCAGTTGCAGAAACTCCGCAGTGCGATCAAGTAGGAATTACGAGTCCGCGCTCCCATCGCGGTCTTGCCCGTTTGTGCCTTCGATTGTTGAGCGAGCCAGCGTTCGACCGCTTCGGCTTGGATGTTGGACAGTCTGCGCAAATTCAATTCGTCGATGACTCGTTGAATCAGTCGCTCGGTTCCCGTGACGTGAGACTCCGCCCGTCCGGCCGCTTGCATCGTGGCGATGAACTCGGCGAGATGATCGGCCAACGCAGTGTGCTGATGATCGGCCATCGCATTCTCGGCGGTCGTGATGATGCCCGACCGTACCTTTTCGGCTCGCTTCTCAAGTCCAGCCAGCACCGCCCGCGCCGCCGTTTCGTCTTTGCAGCCCGTGGCAACACGACGGAGATGCCCGTTGCCGTCCCGGTAGTCGGCGAAAAACGTCGGCGTCTCGACAACGATGCGTTCCTGTCCGATGAACTTTCCTTCGGTCGGCACAACGACGGCAGCCGTCCGCGTTCGGCCTTTGGAGTCCTGCCACTTCGCCAGTCGTTGCCCTTTGCGGGAAAACAACTCAGCCCCGACCGGCAGCGGTTTCGTCGAGGTTCGTTTGAAGACGGTTCCCATCGTGTTGCCCTTCGTTCATTCTTGCTTTAAGACGTAGCGGCCGTTTTTCTTCGTGCCGAGCTTTTCGACCAGTCCCGCTTCCAGCAGCGGATTCAGCACGTTCATGGCCCCTTGTTTCGACACGTCCAAGAATTCCCAAATCTCAGCCGGTTTCAGACTGCCGTGGTCACGGAGCAGTTGCAACAGTCGCTCTTGCTTCGGACTTAGAACCAACTTGTGTGATGACTTCACGTTGAATGCCTGAACTCTCAGCCAAGCCCGCTCCAGAGTTTGTTGCAGCCCTTCCGCGCAATATTCCAGCCACTCGCTCAAGTCTTCACCAGCGCGGCGCACCGCCGTCAGCGCGGCGTAATAACGTGGCCGGTCTTCCCAATAGAACTCGTCCACCGAGAAGATGTGATGCGTGTCGAACCCTCGCCGATACAGTTCCCACAACGACAACGCCCGGCCCGTGCGACCGTTGCCGTCGGCAAACGGATGAATGGCCTCAAACCGATAGTGCAAGATTGCGGAACTGAGCACCGGCGACAATTGCTCCGCTTCGCTGTTCCACCATTCCAAGAGTTCAAACATCAGTCCCGACACGTCCGCCGCCCGTGGTGCGACGTAATCGCCGACGCGAACCCCCGTCGTGCGATAACGCCCCGCCTCACCTTGATCCATGACTCCAGCGGCCAACAGACGATGAAGTTTCAACACGTCGTCGTGTCGGATGCTCTTCTTGTTCGCGTTCTTTTCGATGTACCGCAAACCGGCGAAGTAGTTCAGCACTTCTCGTTGCGAGCGTTGGTCGGGTGCCGCCAGTTCGCGGCCGTCGGCCAGAGCACGCACCTGTTCCAACGTCAGCGGATTCCCTTCGATGGCCGTTGAAGCGTGGACGTTGCGAGTCCGAGTGTCTTTTTGCAGAGCCGGAACCCACGACAGTTCAACGGTCGCGTTCTGAATCTGCGTCCGCAACGCGGCCACGCTCTCGACAAGCGACAGCAAGCGGGGACTGATCGAAAACTGCGGGATGTACGCCATGAGATAAGTCAACCGTTAGTCCATTCGTGAGTCAAGAGAGAATTCAAGCATTTCAAATCGTGAGCCAGCCCGCCGTAGCGGCCCCGTGGCCCTTCCGGCCCGCTGGCGATGTCGGCGTCGAGTGAGCGATAGAACAACGCGGCATCGACCACCCACGCCCCCGGCCACAAGCAAAACGGCTCGACCGGCAGTCGATCGCAGTTGGCTCGAAACCAGTCGATCAGCTCTGCCGTTGAGGCGTCCCACGTTGCCGGCGTGCCTGCCAACCGAGTTGGCGGGATCGGTGACGGTTGCCACTCGCTCGGCACGAACGCCGCCTCCCCGTCCGCTTCGGCGGTTGCTTCGGTGACGGGTTCACCCCACAGCGTTTGCAGTTGGGCGAGAATCGCGGGATCGGTGGGCATGGTCGCGTTCTCTTTCTGTTTCTGAGAATGGTCCTGCCGTCAGGCAAGTGGACCATTCGCTTATGGTCCCTTTCTGGGATATGGGAAGTGGGCTTCCCCGGTGAATGTCGCAAAACTTCCCCCGTTAGTGGGAAGCCAGCTTCCCACGTCATTCGTTCAGTTTGGCCAACGGACTGACGCGATAGACCGACATTCCGCGATTGATTCCCCCTTGATGAATGAGCCGCAGCAATCCGCGTTTCCGCAGGCCAGCCACGGCATTCGTCACCGCTCGGCGGCTTGTTCCGATTCGGCGAGCAATATCGACCGAACTTGTTCGCACCGTGCCGCCTTGCTTCGTGTCGCGCCACAGCACCAGCCACGTAAGAGCTTCGGCCCGCGACAAGTCGATCAACGAACAATCCACGAACGAATTGAGTTCGCGAAACCGATTCGACGTTGTTTCCGTGCGCTTCGACTTCTCGGCCTTGCTGTTGTTCGCGGTTGCCGGTCGAGGGTTCATCGGTGGCAACACAGAACAGCCCGGCAATCGTGGCGGATGTCCGTGGTTCATCAGTTGGCCCCCCAATCGTCAACGTCTTCGCGGCCCCTTGGAGTTCTGGCCCACAGTTCGGCAATTGCCGATCGGAGCTTGCCCGGTCGCTCGCCGTTCGATGTCACGTTGCCGGCGTCGATCGGCGTGAAGCGTTGCAGCGGCTTATCGAACGTCAGCCGCAGGTCACGGCATTCACCGTTGCGGCTCTTGAGATGTCGCAGGATCACTTCCGAGTCCCTGTCCGGCGTCAGGATGAAGGCATCGTCGGCCCCGAATTCCAACTCGCTCGATTCGCGGAACGATGCCAGCGACAGCCCTTCGCCGGAGTAGCTCGACCGGCCTTGCTTGTCCTTCGTTC
>SXGT01657570.1_pt1 | contig 30629 bp, 30 predicted proteins | sample 3176221 | NCBI WGS metagenome assembly SXGT01 (sample SAMN11356862, study PRJNA531348) | freshwater metagenome | isolation source: freshwater sample F1-120 | place: China: Fuxian Lake, Yuxi | collected 2017-12-25
CTACCAGCACTAATTTCTGGGGCCACCTCTCAACTAGGTCTGGGCGACGGACATCACCTATATTCCCATGCGCCGGGGCTTCATCTACCTGGTGACCGTGCTCGACTGGCATTCGCGGCGGGTTCTGTCCTGGCGGGTCTCCAACACAATGACCACCGACTTCTGCCTGGAGGCGGTTCGGGAAGCGATTGCCCGTTACGGGGCGCCAGATATCTTCAACACCGATCAGGGCAGTCAATTTACCAGCAGCGAATTCACTGGCCTGCTAAAGGAACACAGCATCCAGATCAGCATGGACGGCAAGGGATGATGGCGCGACAACGTGTTGGTCGAGCGCCTGTGGAAGAGCGTCAAGTACGAGGAGGTGTATCTGAAAGCCTACGACTCGGTCTCGGCTGCCAAGGCCAGCCTGGGAACCTATCTGACCTTCTACAACACCCGCCGGCCGCATCAGTCGCTTGACGGCCAGACGCCGGATGCGATCTACTTCGCCGGCTTGCCGCAAGAAAGGATTGCGGCATGATGACCGTGTTACCCACCGCGCCGTCCGCCTACGGTCTGAACGGACCTTCGGCAGACGTCACCGTGGATAACGCTACCCCGCAGGGCTCCACTTATCTCCGTGGAAATTCTGTCCAATCAAATGGGACCGGATCTACGTTCAGCGATGATGGTGCTCTGTGTCATTTCAAAACAGAATTGATCAGTGCTTCCCTAACTTGGCCCAGGAGTTGCTCTTCGTTGAGCGGCGTTTGCGCTAAGATTTCGCCGCACTGTGGCTATTCTTGGGTTTGTTTTTGGGGATATTATGAAGATTGAGATGTATCGTATTTTCTTTGACATTCAAAGAAAACATTGGTGGTTCGTTACAAAGAAAAACATTATTTTGGATGTCATTCGCTGTTATTTTTCTCCCAGGTCTGATGCTCGCGTTCTAGATGTAGGCTGTGGCAGTGGTCTGATGCTCGCGGCCTTGGAAGACATCGGGCGAACTTCCGGTATGGACATGTCAGACGAGGCGATTGCGTTCAGCAGTGAGATATTCAAAGGAGTTGTCCGCAAAGGTTTTTTGCCGGAGCAGATACCTTATGACGAAGAATCCTTCGATCTGATCACTGCGCTTGATGTGATTGAGCACCTGGACGCCGATGTCGACGCACTCAAAGCCATGCGATCCAGACTTCGAGCTGGTGGGAAAATGATCATTACAGTCCCGGCATACATGTTTCTGTGGTCAAATTTTGATGCGATGAATGAGCACAAGCGGCGGTATACGCGTTCTGAGCTCCGCAGCAAGTTGCAGTCTGCGGGATTGACCATCGAAAAAATATCCTATTTCAACTGTTTGTTGTTCCCTGTGGTTTTTGTGGTCCGAAAGCTGAATAACCTGCTGAAGCGCAACGGTGCCTCCGACATTGATATGCCGAGCCAACCCATGAATTTTATTCTAAAAATGATTTTCGGTCTGGAGAAATACCTGCTGAGATTCGTCAACCTGCCTTTTGGTGTTTCCATTTTGGCGGTCGTGAAGAAGTGAAGGTCGCCTTATTGTTATCCTCTGTGTTAAAAATATACTGCGGAAGTTTTAATATCTAGAAACGGGAGTAGGGTAATGATTATTGGCAAAGGTATTGTTGCGGACAGGTTCATTGATTACTCTCTTCAGGACGACTTTCTGCTTTTTGCCGGCAGTATTCACGACTCACAGATTGAAGATCCAGCTATTCTTGTCAAAGAAGAGCTTGAAATTGAGTCCGCGTTGCGTACGCACAAGAATAAAGCATTTGTATATTTCAGCACATGCAGCATTCAGGACCCTGCCCTTAGCGGAAGCTCATATGTTCAACATAAGCTTCGCATGGAGCAGCGGATCAAAGAGTCGGCAAAGCAGTTTTATATATTTCGTCTCCCAAATTTGGTGGGGTCGTGCAGCACAGAATCGAATCTAATCAACTTTCTGGTTAGTGCCGTAAGAGAAGGTCGAGATTTTCAACTTTGGCAAAATGCGCAGAGAAATCTGATTGACATCGATGATGTGCATTCAATCGTCGGTGAGGCTTTGCGCCAGGGGGGCGGCGGGAATCGGATCATCAACGTCGCAAATCCATATAATTTACCGACGGCGTCGATAGTTCGGAAAATTGAGGATTATTTCGGGCTAAAGGCAAAGTATTCTTCTTGCAATAAGGGCAGCACCTACGCCATAGCCATTGACGAGATTGTGCCGATCATAGATTCTCTGGCCATAAATTTCGACGATAACTACCTCGACCGCCTGCTGTCGAAATATTATGGCTACCTTACCGCCGGGCCGAAGTTGCTATCGGTGGTAGTTCCGACCTACAACGAGGAAAAGGGGATAGACGAATTCTACCGGCGAACTCGTGATGTACTCGACCGACTTGCCCCTCGTTTCCGTTATGAAATAATCTTCGTTAACGACGCTAGCAGCGACAACACCTTGCAAAGGCTCTACGAGCTCGCTTCTCGTGATGTAAAAGTGAAGGTCGTAAGTTTTTCCCGGAATTTCGGAAATCAGGTCGGCATCACCGCGGGAATAGATATTGCACGCGGCGATGGGGTGGTTATTATCGATGATGACCTCCAGGACCCTCCAGAAGTCATACTGAATTTTATTCAGGAGTGGGAGAGGGGCTACAAGGTTGTTTACGGTGTCCGTCCGAAACGCGCTGGGGTCTCTCCTCTGTTTAAGCTAATGGCAAAGCTGTATTACCGCATCATCAGCAGCTTGAGCGATACGAAAATTCCGAACGACTGCGGAGATTTCCGGCTGATCGACCGCTCGGTTATTACGGTTCTCAAGAATATGAAAGAGGAAAATCGGTACTATCGGGGCATGGTGGCATGGGTCGGATTTCCCCAGGTTGGTGTCACTTATGATAGAGATAAGCGGTTTGCCGGGGTATCTACCTTCTCATTCAAGAAATATATAAATTTCGCGCTGAACGGACTCACTTCATTTACCGAGAAGCCCCTGTATTTTTCAAGCGTTGCAGGATTGCTCATTACTTCGCTTAGTTTCGTCATGGCACTCGCCTTGGTAGCCATCTGGATAATCGATCCATCGGTGACAATTCGTGGTTGGACTTCTCTGGCGGTCATTATTTTGTTTTTTGGTGGCGTGCAGCTGCTTTCAGTGGGCGTTCTCGGTATCTACATAAGCAAAATCTACCGAGAGGTGAAACAGCGCCCATTGTATGTCATTGAAGAATCGATAAATCTGGAGAAGGACTGAGTTAATGGTGAAGCGCAGTATTAACTGGAGGGGTGAGTTGTTTTGCCTCGCTCGTTTCGGTAGTAGTGGCGTTGTAAATACCGTGGTAGGTCTAAGCGTTATCTTCTCGATGATGGCGGCCGGTTTTTCGCCAATTCTGTCTAATGTTGGTGGGTATTTCGTTGGATTCATTCTCGGTTTCGTCATTTCCAAAAAAATGGTTTTTCGTAGCAACGGCTATCTGCTGCCAGAGGGGATGCGGTACCTGGCAGCATTTCTGGTGTCATTCGCATTCAATTTGGGCGTGCTGGACTGGACCATTTTCATGGGCGTCGATATTCTGATCTGTCAAATGGTTGCCGCAATAGCGTACACCTTCATGATGTATTGTTTAACACGACTTTTTGTTTTCAGAAAAGCCTAATCATTGCGATGCCTGTCTTGTGAGGGGCGGAATAATTTCCTAACGCGAGTGAGAGAAAGAAAATGCATTCGAAACGGATTTTAGAACCAGTCAGGGTACTCGCCTGGGCAGGGTTGGCTTTGATGCTTTCCTTTTCGATCTATTGTTTTTTTTACACGATCGCAGCGCCTATTCGTAGGCTAAATTTGGTTATCGACCCGAATGAGCTCTCGCCACCGTTGCGAGCGTGGTACGTTCTTCCCCGCGATGGCATTGAACCGTGGGTCCTGTATTGTTTAACTACTGCACTGGTTTTTATTACGCTTGCCTTCGCGCGCGCCGAGTGCGATTGGGGACGAATGAGGCGCTGGGTCAGTAAACTGACCGCTTACCTACTTGCGCCCGCGTTGTTTGCCACACTTCTGGTTCGGCCGCCGCCCCTTGCTGGTATTCCGGACTCGCCAGTCACCCTGGTGGCGATGATGGCAATCGGTGCAATAATCTGGTGGGGTTTGCTACGAGTACGTGCCCGTAACAATAGGGTGTTTTTAGTGATTTTCGTGGCGGCTCTGTTTCCCCTGTGTTTAACAGCAACTAGCGCGCTTAGTGTCTTTGACTACAACTTTATTCTTGCGCCAGCGTTAAGGATGCTTAATGGCGTGGAATTGGCAAATATCTACACTCAGTACGATTTGTTGCTGTCTTTGATCGCGTTACCATTTTTAGTGACTGGCGCTGATCCCAACGGTGTGCAGGTCTTGTTCCAGTTGTCGTATTTGTTGTTTTTTCTTGGCGTATATTTACTCGCTAATAGTCTGTTCTCCCGTGACGGATTGGCTGTTCATCTCGTCTTGACGCTTATTATCGTCCGCTTTTTTGCACTTCAGTACGATCCCACATTCGCCTTCCAGCTGACCCCTCTTCGTCTGGATCTTTGGTTACTGCCGCTAGCACTGGTCTGGCGCTACGGCGCTTATCACTGGAGCGTAGGACTTTGTATCGGAATACTCGAGGTGCTACACCGAAATTTTGGTTCAATTTATTTCGCGGCTTATCTGCTCCTGATTTTTGTGTGCGGAATGGATGCGCTATATCGGCGCAAGATTGCAAGAAAAGGCGATCATTGGCAGGCCGACGTGCAACAGATTCTTCGAGATAGCGGGGCCGCTCTCATCCTTCCGGTGTTGGGTTTTATAGCTGCGATGACTATATTTGGTGATCACGGCATGAGCGCAGCCGGTAAGCTCTATTCTTCGTTTGGCTTCGGTTTCGAACCGATCAACCGCTCTTCCTTTTACTGGAATGCCCTAGCGCTTATTTCGTTTGCTGTGCTCCTGTTGTTCAATCTTAGAGAAATGCTAGAAGAAAAATATTTTTCAACAGTAGCTTTCTTGATATTTCTTGTTATCGGCAATTCCTTGTATTTCTTCGGCAGAAGTCACGAGAGCAATATTTTGGCGATTTCAGGCAGCATCACCTTTCTGCTTTTCGCTGTGTTCGACTGTTTGTCAACGTGTTTTAAAGGAAGTTTGTCTGTCAGTAACGGTACTCGGCGGTTCATCAAAGTATTGCCCTTGCTCGCGGTTGTTATGTCGTCGTTATATTATTCGCGTAGTATCGTTACCAAGCTAGAAGTTCAGTACGAAAACTTGGTGTCGGGTGAGTTGCGCCCGTCCCCCACGTACAGTGTCGATCTGGAGAAGATCAATAAGATTACCGGTAGTAGCCGAAAAGTCTTTCCGATGCTTTTCGCCGATGATTTTCACTTCTATTATCGCGGTGGGTATTTTCCGTTGGCATACTGGTTTCCATACGCCGCTTGGGTGTTCAAGGGGCAGCAAGTGGAATTTCTGCAATCGTTACTGGACGATGGTTATTATTTGGTTTATGACTTCAGTAGCGAAAATTATACTGAAGGACAGAAAGAAATATTGTCCAGCCTGAAATTCACTAATAACATCCCGGTGGGCGATTACGGCGTTGTGCAACGAATAGTGGGAAAATAAAGCAGATGAGGCGATTTTTTGGAAAACTGTGCGGTGAACAGAAGTCCGACTGGTTTCTATTCGCCGTTTTTTACCTAGTTGCTCACGTCGGATTGTTGCTGATTCCGAACGCGATTTACTGGGATGATTGGGTTCTGTATCGCGCTAAGCCAGGAGTGATAGTCGAGCGATTTACAGAACAAGCAGGCACCCTTTTCTATCTTGAGGGGTATATCCACCTTATATTGCTTAAGGCAGGTCCGTGGATTTATAAGGTTCTTACTTTTTTTTCGTTTCTTTTTGCCGCTTTTGGACTCAATTTGGTTCTTAAGCGCATTAGTGAAGTCGATAGAGACTCTCGATTTGTAATCGTTCTGCTTTTTCTTGTGTTGCCTTTCAATACCGCCCGAGTTGCCTTGGTTGATCTTCGTTACACTATTTGCTATGCAATGTTCTTTCTTGCATGGTCCTTGATGTTTAGATACCCTCGGCTGGCTCTGCTTTTGTTCTTTAGCAGCTTTAATACCAACTCCCTGCTGGTCTTCTATGCATTGCCGATGGTCGATCTGTTCCGGCAAAGTGGTGCTTTGTCGTGCTGGCGTTCTTTCTCGCGCGGATTGCTTCGGTATTACGGTTTTATCTTGCTGCCTTTTTTATATTTCGGATTGAAATTGGTTTATTTTTCACCGACCGGCGCTTACGCTGGATATAACGAAGGGTTTGGCTTCCGGAGCTTGTTGTATCTTCCTTTTTTTCAAATTTATGATTTAATCAGTGCAAACGTAAGCTTGGGGCTGGCGTTGTTTTTTTCAATGGTCAGCTTTCTACTACTGCGCTATAGGGCAAGCGAAACCCTAAGTGAGTCCGTTGTGGCGCCACCGGGTCCGCTACTGGTGGCTGGAAGTCTTGTGCTGCTGGCCGGCGCCATTCCCTACTGGATCGTTGGCTTGTTGCCAACATTCCTCGAGTGGAGTTCGCGGCACCAGTTGCTGTTGCCGCTCGGCGGTTCATTATTAATCGCAGGCTGCCTGCGGTTTTCAGGAAAGTCGGCTGAGAAATTGTCGCTTTCGATTATTCTCGGGCTATCCCTTGCCAGCACTGTCGTTAATTATTTAGATTATTTTCGCGACTGGCAGAAGCAGAGGCAGATCGTTGCGTTTTTTGCAGGGAATGAAAAACTCGCTGGCAGTGGCCTGATTCTGATTGATGATCGGTCTGAAGGCTTGAATGCAATTAAGAGGACATATCGATTTTATGAATGGAACGGGCTGCTAGAGCTTGCTTACGGCAATGAGCGACATTTCGCGATTCGGCCGAGCGAACTGAAAGATTATCGACAGGGCAACTATGACCGATATATCTCGGCAATGTATAAGGCTGGCGATTTCTCCTGGGAGATGCCTGCCCGAGTGCCGCTTCTAACGATCGAAGCCGTAGTTCATGAACACTTTAGCGATAAAATAATAAATGCCTTCTTTCCAAGCATCAGCTTCAAGGTTTCTGAATTTGTTACGGACGCCCCGCCGGTAAATTGACGGGGCTTCTAACATTTCTTCAAAATATTTAAATGACATTGCGATCAATGGTTGCGTATGGTCAAGAGTTCTCGCATCCCGCTCATTGCGGCGCCCATGGGACGTTTAGCGGGTTTTCGGCGCCATGCGAGTGTTTCCTCTCCCTCGGCGATGAGCCCCGAGTGGCGGGTCATGTTGGCGATCAGAGATACTGAGCTAACCGCTGGGAGACTCCGCGAGCCACACTTGCTTATCGTGAAATGACAAGGCGATAACGCGCCTGAATCGTCGCTCCAGCAAAATGTCGGGTTATTCGATGTCCCTGTGTATATATGTCATTAACCTATCAGATCAAGCAATTAGGCCCATTGCTGAGAGACCTGTGGGCTCAAATCAATCCTCGGCGACGTGTTCAATTGGGCGGCGTGTTGGGGCTTATGGTGCTTGCTTCCTTTGCTGAAGTACTCAGCTTGGGTGCGGTAATCCCCTTCTTGGGTGTGCTAACGGCCCCGAATGAGGTGTACGCTCACCCCAAAATTAGGCCGTTGGCTGAAATGCTTGGAGTTACCGCGCCCAGTGAGTTGCTTCTACCGCTGACGTTGATCTTTGGTGCCGCTGCCTTGCTAAACGGAAGCATGCGACTGGCGCTGTTGTGGAGTTCGACACGTTTGTCTGTCATGATTGGTGCGGATCTGAGCATTGACATGTACAGGCGTACCCTCCACCAGCCCTACGCCTTGCATATCAAACGCAATAGCAGCGAAATAATCAATGCCATTTCCACCAAGAGCGGAGTCACCATCTACATCCTGCAGATGGCAATGAACCTGATCAGTTCTGTTGTGATCTTGTTTGTAATAGTGGCCGCCCTGCTGTTTGTTGATACGGCGATTGCGTTGATCGCGATGGCAGGTTTCGGCGTCGTCTACGCACTAGTGATTCGCGCTACGCGTAAGTCGCTGCTAGAAAACGGCGAACGGGTGGCACGCGAAACCAATCAGGTGATCAAGGTGCTGCAGGAAGGGCTTGGTGGAATACGCGACGTACTATTAGAAGGAACTCAAGCCTTCTACTGCCAAATTTACCGACAATCAGACTTGCGTGCCCGTATCGCTCAGGGAAACAGCGCTTTTCTCACCGGCAGCCCTCGTTTCGCAGTTGAGGCTATTGCAATGTTGCTGATTGCTGGCTTGGCCTACTACCTGGCAAGGAGGCCAAGCGATTTCTTGACTGCTATTCCGGTGTTGGGGGCATTAACGATGGGGGCTCAGCGCATGCTGCCCGTGATGCAACAGGCGTATTCTGCCTGGGCTGGCATCAAGTCGAGCCAGGCTTCGCTTGCCGACGCGTTAGCACTATTGGAACAGCCGCTGCCCACATGGGCTGGCAATTTTGCCCCGACGCCCTTGCCCTTTGCGCGAGACATTCAGATTAGTAACTTGTCTTTTCGTTATGCCCCGGATTCTCCGTGGGTACTGCAAAGTATTGACCTTGCCATCCCGCGAGGGGCGCGCATTGGTTTCATCGGGACCACGGGTAGTGGGAAAAGCACGCTGATCGATATCTTCATGGGCTTGCTCTCGCCTAGCGTTGGGAATTTGCGCGTTGATGAATTGGCAGTCAATGACGACAACCGTCGCGCGTGGCAAGTCCATCTCGCTCATGTGCCGCAAACTGTCTTTTTGGCCGACGCCACTGTCGAGGAAAACATTGCTTTCGGCCTGCCGCGGAAGCAGATCGACCATGAGCGGGTACGCCAGGCCGCGCACAAGGCCCAGATTGCCAAGGCCATTGAGTCCTGGCCCGAGCAATACAACACCATGGTTGGCGAACGGGGCGTGCGCCTGTCCGGCGGACAAAGGCAGCGCATTGGCATCGCGCGCGCCTTGTACAAGAAAGCAGATGTCATTATTTTTGATGAGGCGACAAGCGCGCTCGACAACGAAACGGAACGCGCGGTGATGGACGCTATCGAAGCCCTCGATTCATGTCTGACGATTCTTATCATCGCACATCGTCTCACCACCCTGCGCAATTGCGATCGTATTTACGAGTTGAAGGACGGGTGTATCGCATGGGCGGGGGCTTACGATGAAATCGCCGGGCGCCAACGGGAGTCCGCGTGAGTCCCACACAGACAGGCAATTGATGAACCTCGTTCGTGCGCTTAAGGCGCTGCTATTGGTATTACGACAGCAGTGCGGCGCTACGCTGGTTCGGCTCCCTTCAGGCCAACACCCGGTGGTCATCTTGGATCAAGAGGGGGCCGACGTCATCAAGCCCTTATTGCCGGACTTCGGGCATATCGTACTGTCCGTGCGTGGCGAAAGCCTCTATTTCAGCCCGAAAATTGTGGCCAGGACGTTGCGTAACCTGACTCGACTGCGGAATCCGCTGGCCGCATATTCCCTTGCTGTAATCGAGACTGTCCGACCGAGACTCGTGATCACCCTTATCGACAACAGCGGCATCTATCACGCCATCAGACGATTTTGTCCGCACATCAATTTCGTGGCCATTCAGAACGGGGCGCGCTGCGTGAAAAGGGACAATAGCGACGGTAGCCCAATCCGCCACGACCACTTCGTTTGCTTTGGAAGAGCTCACGAAGAGGCGTATCGCACGTTCGGTGCTCACGTCGATCACTATCACCCGCTCGGATCCCTGAGGGATGCTTTCTACCGGGAAACTTTCAAGCGGCCTGCTAACATCGAATATGATCTTTGCCTGATCTCCGAAGTGGAACCGGAACTCGCTCAGCTGCACCCGCGGCTATGGCAAGGAATTGAGTTGCTTGCGCGTCATCTGGCGAGGTACTGCAAGGAGTCTGGCTGCCGCATCGGAATTGCCATGCGCGCTGATCGCGTTGCCAACGCGGAGCAGTTTTTTTTCGAGGAAGAGTTCTTTAAGACCACTTTCGCTGGCACGGAATACACGATGATTGGAAACGTGCGGGCGCAATTCAGATCGTATCGGGCGGTAGACTCCAGTCGTCTTTCGTTAAGCGTGTACTCGACACTCGGCCTGGAGTCCTTCGGTCGCGGCAACAGGACATTGTTCTTCAATGCGACCGGACTCGATGACTACGATCCGCCCGAGCGGGGACTCTGGACTCTGGATGAACCCGGGTACGCAGAATTTCAGAGCAGGGTAGATCAGATGCTGACGATGAGTGATGAAGATTATCTCGAAAACCAGAAGTATGCAGCGCCGCGGCTGATGGCAGTTCTGCATACTCCCCTGCTACAAGGCCCGCTTCGGAAGTTAATCGTCGAGCTCGCAGACAATAACAGGCCCTCGCTGGCAGGCCGAAAGTCCAATCAAATAACTCTATGAAGAAAATTCTTGTAACCGGCGCCGATGGCTTCATCGGCTCCCACCTCGTTGAAACCCTCGTGCGACAGGGGCATGAAGTACGCGCCTTCACCCTTTACAACTCATTCAGCTCGTGGGGCTGGCTGGACCACTGTGCTGACGATGTTCGCGGCAAGTTCGAAGTGTTCCAGGGCGATGTGCGCGATCCCAATGGCGTACGTCTGGCAATGAAGGGCTGCGATACGGTGCTGCACTTGGCCGCCTTGATCGCCATACCCTATTCCTACCATTCGCCCGACACCTATGTGGATACCAACGTCAAGGGCACGCTGAACGTGCTGCAGGCAGCTCGAGACCTGGGCGTTTCGCGCCTCGTCCACACCTCGACCAGCGAGGTATATGGCACGGCTCGCTTTGTGCCGATTACCGAGCAGCATCCCTTGCAGGGACAGTCGCCTTACTCGGCCACCAAGATTGCGGCCGACCAGTTGGCCTATTCCTTTTATGCCTCATTCGGCTTGCCGGTAGTGATTGCGCGCCCCTTCAACACCTATGGTCCGCGACAATCGGCGCGCGCCGTGATAGCGACCATCATTACCCAGCTTGCCAGTGGTCAGCGCAAGCTCAAGCTGGGTGCCGTCACTCCCACGCGCGACTTTAATTACGTGTCCGATACCGTGGCTGGCTTCATCGCCGCCGCCCAGTCGGATGCCGGTTTGGGCGAAGTGGTTAACTTTGGCAGCAACTTTGAAATCTCGGTCGGCGACACCGCTCGCCTGATCGCGGAAGTGATGCAGGTCGATATTGAAATAGAGACCGACGAGCTACGCATGCGTCCGCCCAATTCAGAGGTCGAGCGCTTGTGGGCGGACAACAGCAAGGCCCGGGAACTCTTGGGATGGTCGCCGGCCTACGGGGGGCGAGAAGGTTTCGCACGCGGCCTCAAGGAAACGGTGGAGTGGTTCCGTCAGCCAGGCAAACTGCAAGGCTACAAGACCGGTATTTACAACGTATGACGATTCCACGGCCACTGGTGCAATCCGTCCTTGCCGCCTTGCGGGAAGTTGCCGGTGATGCCTCCGCGCCTTTGCATGCCCCGGAATTTCTGGGCAATGAATGGGCGTATCTGAAGGAGTGCCTGGATTCAACTTTTGTCTCGTCGGTTGGCCCCTTCGTGGACCGATTTGAGGCCGATCTGGCGGAATTCACCGGCGCCCGCCATGCCGTCGCGATGGTGAACGGTACGGCGGCACTGCATGTGGCCTTGCTCTTGGCCGGCGTGACGTCTGGTGATGAAGTGCTGATCCCGGCGTTGACCTTTGCTGCCACCGCCAACGCCGTTTGCTATTGCGGCGCCGTTCCGCACCTGGTCGATAGTGAAACGTCCACGCTGGGCATCGATGTGGCCAAGTTGCGCGATTACCTGCGAGCCAGCACCGAAGAGCGCGGCGGACACTGCGTGAACAAGGCCACGGGTCGGGTGATCCGCGCCCTGGTCCCCATGCACGTTTTCGGACACCCCAGCGATCTGGACGGCTTGCTCAAGCTGGCGTTCGATTTCAAGCTCGCGCTGGTGGAGGATGCCGCCGAGTCACTGGGCAGTTTCTACCAAGGGCGCCATACCGGCACTTTTGGCCTGATTGGTACCTTGTCCTTCAACGGGAACAAGACCATCACCACCGGCGGTGGCGGGGCCCTGCTGTTTAACGACAGCGAACTTGCTCGTCGCGCCAAGCACATCACAACGACCGCGAAATTGGCGCATGCCTGGGAGTTCCGGCACGACGAGGTCGGCTTCAACTACCGGCTGCCCAATATCAATGCGGCCCTGGGGTGTGCGCAGATGGAGCGGCTGCCGCAACTACTTGCCGACAAGCGCAGGCTGTTCGAGCGTTACCGGACGGCGCTGACGGGTATTTCCGGCGTGCGACTCTTTGCCGAACCGGCGCAGTGCAGCAGCAACTATTGGCTGCAAGTCCTGTTGCTGGATCCCGAGCAAGCGGGCGAGCGCGACGCGCTATTGGCTGCCACCAATGCGGACGGCCTGATGACGCGGCCGGCGTGGACGCTGATGCACCGACTTGCGCCCTTTGCTTCCTCGCCGCGCATGGACCTTTCGTGCGCCGAGGATCTGGTGCAGCGTATCGTCAATATTCCCAGCAGTGCGGTGCTGGGGCGGGATAAGGTATGACCAGGCCTGGCATCGTGCTGCTGGGTGCCGGTGGTCACGCACTGGCGTGTATCGATGTGATCGAGGCGTCAGGCCGATATCGGATCGAAGGATTGCTGGGGGCTGCCGGAGAAAAAGGCGAGCAACATCTTGGCTACCCGGTGCTTGGCAGTGACGACGAGCTGGCCCGGCTTGCCAAGCCCACGACGAACGCGCTCGTCTGCGTGGGCCAGATCAAGTCTCCGGATTTGCGCATGCGACTCTTCGCCAGGCTGCGCGAGCTGAGCTTTGGTTTGCCGACAATCATCGCCCCCACCGCCTGGGTGTCACCCCACGCGCGAATTGGCGCGGGCAGCATTGTGATGCACGGCGCCATCGTCAACGCCGGCGCCGACGTCGGCGAAAACTGCATCGTCAACACCCGCGCTCTCGTCGAGCATGGCGCGCGCGTCGGTGATCATTGTCATATTGCGACAGGCGCTTTGCTCAACGGCGATGTCGAGGTCGGCGAGGGCAGCTTTATCGGCAGCGGCAGTCTGGTGAAAGAGGGCGTACGGATTGGACGGCGCTGCATTGTGGGACTGGGGGCGACGGTGTTCAGCGCGCTGCCTGACGACGCGGTTTTGAGACAGGCGAGATGATGATGGAATCGAAAGGCACACTGATCATTGCCGAGGCGGGCGTCAACCACAATGGCGATCTCGATATGGCGCTGCGCCTGGTCGATGCCGCCGCGAATGCTGGCGCCGATTTAGTGAAATTCCAGACTTTCAGTGCCGACAGGCTGGTGGTTCGAAACGCCCAAAAAGCGGCTTATCAGCAGGCACGGACTGGAACCGGCGAAACACAGTACGAGATGCTCAAGCGTCTGGAATTGTCCGCGTCCGATCATGCGTCTTTGATCAAGCGCTGCGCCGAGCGGGGCATTGGCTTTTTCTCGACCGGATTCGACGCCCAAAGCGTGGACATGCTGGTGGCGATGGGCCAAACCATGTTCAAGATTCCCTCGGGGGAAATTACCAATCTGCCCTACCTGCGCCACATCGGCCGGCTGGGCGGCCAGGTCATTCTTTCCACGGGCATGGCCACGCTAGGCGAAATCGAGGCCGCTCTGGACGCGCTGGAGCAGGCAGGAACGCCACGTGAACAAATGGTGGTCCTGCACTGCACGACGGAGTATCCGGCACCTTTCGCGGAGGTCAACCTGAAGGTCATGCCCGCCTTGGGGACCTGCCTGGGGGTGGAGGTCGGCTATTCTGATCACACCGTCGGCATTGAAGTGGCGATTGCCGCAGTGGCTTTGGGTGCTACAGTGATCGAAAAACACTTTACCCTGGATCGCACATTGCCCGGACCGGACCATGCGGCCAGCCTGGAGCCCGATGAACTGGCGGCGATGGTGTCGTCCATCAGGAACATAGAAAAAGCCCTGGGCAGCAGCGTCAAACGCAGGACCCCCAGTGAGGCGGGAAATGTCACCGTGGCGCGCAAGTCCATCGTCGCCGCATGCGTCATACGGGCGGGGGAAAAATTCACAGCCGAGAACCTCACGACCAAGCGCCCGGGAAGCGGCATCTCCCCCATGCGTTGGGATGAAGTCCTTGGCAGGGTGGCCATTCGTGACTATCAGCAGGACGAGTTGATCCAGCCATGAAGCGCAAGATCTGTGTCGTCACGGGAACCCGGGCCGAATACGGCCTCCTGCGCTGGCTGATGGACGCTATCGCGGAAGACCCGGATCTGGAGCTGCAACTGGTCGTCACCGGCATGCACCTGTCGCCGGAGTTCGGCCTGACCTGGCAAGCAATCGAACAAGATGGATTCCACATAGACCGCAAGGTCGAAATGCTTTTGTCTTCGGATACGCCGGTGGGTATCAGCAAGTCGATGGGGCTGGGCTTGATCGGTTTTGCCGACGCTTTCGAGCAGTTGGCGCCGGATATGCTGGTCATCCTCGGTGACCGATTCGAAATCCTGGCCGCCGCAAGCGCCGCGATGGTTGCCCGCATCCCGATCGCCCACCTGCATGGCGGGGAGGTGACGGAAGGCGTGATCGACGACGCCATTCGTCATACGGTGACTAAGATGTCGCATTTCCACTTCGTAGCGAGTGCAGACTACCGACGCCGGGTGATCCAGCTGGGCGAAGATCCTGGCCGTGTGTTCGTTGTCGGCGGGCTGGGGCTGGACAGCCTGGCACGCCTGCCGCTGCTGTCGCGCAATGAGTTGGAAACCGCGCTGGATTTTCGTTTGCTGCGCCGCAACTTGCTGATCACTTTCCATCCCGTCACGCTGGACGCCAACAAAGCGACCGCCCAATTCGCCGAGCTGCTGCTGGCGCTGGAGACGCTGGAAGACACCGGCCTGATTTTCACCCTGCCCAATGCCGACACGGAAAGCCGCGGCCTGATCCGGATGGTTGAGGATTTCGTCGCCCGCCATCCCGCTGCCCGCGCTTATCCTTCGCTGGGGCAGCTGCGTTACCTCTCGTGCATGAATGTGGTCGATGGCGTGGTCGGTAACTCTTCCAGCGGGTTGATCGAGGCGCCTTCGCTGCGCAAGGGAACGATTAATATCGGCGCGCGCCAGGACGGTCGACTAAAGGCCGACAGCGTGATTGACTGTCCGGCCGACGCGAAAGAAATCGCTGCAGCGCTTGCGCGCTTATGTTCGGACGAATTCCAGGCCTTGCTGCCGACGGTTCGTAATCCCTATGGCGAGCCTGGCGCAAGCAACAAGATCGTCAACCATGTGCGCTCGGTGTCGCTGGAGGGCGTGCTGAAGAAGCATTTCTTCGACCTGGATGCACAACAAGGTTTCAGAGATGAGTGATCAAGGACGCTGGAAAGAGGCGCTGCTGCCGGAACAAAGCACCATACAGGATGCAATCCGCAATCTGGACCAGACTGCCCTGCGCATCGTGCTGGTGGTGGGCAAGGATGGCAGGTTGCATGGAACGGTGTCGGACGGTGACATCCGTCGCGGCTTGCTCAAGGGCTTGGGTTTGAACGAACCGATAGCGTTGGTGACGCACCGGACTCCCCTCGTGGCACCCGCGCAGTTGAACCGTGACGCCGTAATGCACCTCATGGTGGCCAACAAGGTGCAGCAGATACCGGTGGTCGATGGAGAGCGGCGGGTTATCGGCATGCATGTGTGGGATGAACTGAGCGCCTCCCCCGAGCGAGACAACCTCATGGTCATTATGGCCGGCGGGAAAGGTGTGCGCCTGCGGCCGCATACCGAGAATTGTCCCAAACCTCTGCTCCCAGTCGCGGGAAAGCCCATACTGGAACACATTCTGGAGCGCAGCAAGCAAGCCGGCTTTAGTCGCTTCATCATTTCATTGAATTACCTCGGGCATATGATCGAGGATTATTTTGGCGACGGCAGCAATTGGGGCGTGCATATCGACTATTTGCGCGAAGATCAGCCGCTGGGCACTGCGGGGGCGCTAGGCCTTCTGCGCCCCATTCCCGACACGCCCTTCGTCGTCACCAATGGCGATGTGCTCACCGACATTCACTACGGTGAACTGCTGGATTTCCAGCTTCGCCACGAAGCGACGGCAACCATGGCCGTGCGCCTGCATGAATGGCAGCATCCCTATGGCGTTGTTCAGACGCGCGGCATTGACATCGTCGGCTTCGAAGAAAAACCGGTGGCGCGCACGTATATCAATGCCGGGGTATATGTCCTGGATCCGCAAGCGCTGGCCATCCTGCCCGAAGGTCGTTGCGACATGCCGGTGTTGTTCGAACGGATGCAGGCGCAGTCCATGCGCACCGTCGCCTACCCCATGCACGAACCCTGGCTCGACGTCGGTCGGCCGACGGACCTTAAACAGGCCGAAGCAGACGCCGCTAACCTGAAGCAGGAAAATAGATGACAGACAACAAGAGCGCCATCGGCATCATTACCGCCAGAGCCGGGAGCAAGGGACTGCCAGGCAAGAACAGTCGTCCCTTGTGCGGCAAGCCCCTGATCGTCTGGACCATAGAGAAGGCCCTTCGTTCACGCAATCTCGACGTGGTTGTGGTGTCCACCGACGCTCCCGAGATTGCCGAAATTGCGCGCCAGGCGGGTGCGCAAGTTCCTTTCCTGCGCCCAGCCGAGCTGGCAACAGATACCGCCAGCAGCTATGACGTGATTCGGCATGTCTTGTCGCATTACGCACCGCGCAGCTTTGATTACACTGTCCTGCTGGAGCCGACTTCGCCGCTGCGAGAGGACGATGACATTGACCGCGTGCTGGACGCCCTGGACCAGGGGTGCGAGCAATATGATTCCATTGTCACCCTGGGTCAGGTGCACGAGCACCCGTCCATCATAAAGAAATTCTGCGGGCAGGCGGTCGTCCCTTTCGTGGACAAGCTCGAGATGAGCGCGCGCCGACAGGATGCTGAACCGGCCTGGTTTCCCTACGGCGTTGCCTACGCTGCCAAGACCGCTGTTCTGCTCGCGGAAAACACTTTTTATACGGGGCGCTGCATGGGCTTTCCGATACAGCGCTATCAGAATTACGAGATTGACGATCTCTGTGATTTCCTTTGCGTGGAAGCCGTCATGAAACATCAATGGGAGTTGAAATGAAATTTCTTGTCGTCGGCCTGGGTTCCATGGGCAAACGCCGCGTGCGCAACCTGCAGGCGCTCGGTGGAAACCTCATTGCCGGCTTTGACCAGCGGCAAGACCGCTGCCAGGAAGCCGCTGCCAAATATGGGATCACCACCTTTGCCTCCTTCGACGAGGCTGTGCGCTCCTTTTCGCCTGATGCGCTGGTGATCTCGGTTTTTCCCGAGAGCCATATGCACTACGCGTGGCGGGGCCTGGAGCTCAATCTGTCGTGTTTCATTGAGGCGTCGGTAGTCGATGCTGATCGCATCCTGGCCTTGTCGGAAGCCGTCGAAGGGAAGCGAATCGTCATGGCGCCGTCCTGCACCATGCGTTACTTCCCCGGCCCACGCAAGGTAAAGGAAATACTGAGTTCAGGCCGATTGGGCAAGGTGCTCAACATCAATTACCAGACCGGCCAGTACCTCCCCGACTGGCATCCGTGGGAGTCGATTGAGTCTTTCTATGTGTCGCGTCGTGAAACCGGCGGCGGGCGCGAGATTGTCCCCTTCGAGTTGACGTGGCTGAATGACATTTTCGGCTTACCGACGCCACTGGCTTGTGTGAAGGCCAAGCTGACCGACATGCCTGCCGACATCGACGATATTTATCACTGCTTGCTATCCTATCCGCAGGGCGTGTTGGCCAACGTCACCGTGGAAGTCATCTCTCGTCCCGCCGCCACCCGCGAGCTCCGTGTGCTGTGTTCCGAAGGTGAGCTGGTGATGAGCGCCGATGAAAACTGCGTGCGCTACATGGCTGTTGGTGATGCTGAATGGATACGCATCCCACTGGGTGGCGGCACGGTGGAAAGCGGCTACATCAATCCCGAGGAGCCCTATATTTCGGAGATGGGCGATTTTGTGGCAGCCTTGACGGCCGCCGATCCTGCCCTGTTCCCCAACTCACTCAAGGATGACTGGGTTGTGCTACAGGTTCTGGATGGCCTTGAACAACTCACTACGAGGCGGAAATAATATGTACCAGGAACGCTTGCTCAAAGTCATTCCGGGCGGAGCCCATACCTATTCGCGCGGCTATGACCAGTATCCGATCAATGCCCCCCAGATACTGTCTGGCGGCAAAGGCGCCTATGTCTTTGACCCGGAGGGCAAGCGCTATTTGGATTATGGCATGGCTCTGCGGGCGGTGAACATAGGTTATGCCGAGGATGAGATCGACGAGGCGGCAATTGCCCAGATTCGCCTGGGCAACAATTTGACTCGTCCATCGATGATTGAATTGGAAGCCGCTGAATTGCTGGTGGACCTGATCGATTCGGCGGACATGGTGAAATTCACCAAGAACGGTTCCTCGTCGGTTTCCGCGGCAGTCAAGCTGGCGCGTGCCTACACCGGGCGCGAACTGGTCTTGCGCTGTGCCGAGCATCCCTTCTTTTCCTACGACGACTGGTTCATCGGCTCTACGCCCATCACCCGCGGCATTCCGCGTGAAACACTGGAGAAGACCAAGCTGTTCCGCTACAACGATATCGCCTCGCTCAAGGCGTTGATCGAGCAGTACCCAGGCCAGGTCGCGTGCGTGGTTCTGGAAGCGGAAACAACGGAGGCGCCGAAAGAGAACTTTCTGCAACAGTTGCAAACATTGTGCCGCCAGCATGGAATCGTGTTCGTGCTCGACGAGATGATCACCGGATTTCGCTGGCACATGAAGGGTGCGCAACATGTTTACGGGCTGCAGCCCGACCTGTCCACCTTCGGCAAGGCCATGGCAAATGGTTTCTCGGTGTCTTGCGTCGCCGGTCGACGAGAAATCATGGAGTTAGGCTCGATTGAGGTCGAAGGTCAGGAGCGCTTGTTCCTGCTGTCCACCACCCACGGCGCTGAAATGTCCGGTCTGGGTGCCTTTGTCGCCACCATGCGCATGATGCAGCGGGAAAAAGTGGTGGAGCATCTCTGCTCCTATGGCGAGTCCCTGCTGAGCTTGTTTGCGCAAAAGGCCAAGGAACATGGGGTCTCCGACAGTTTCAAGGCCGGCGGCCCGGCGTGCTCGCCGTATTACCTGACCCTGGATCAGGGGGGGCAGAGTTCGTTGCCGCTACGCACACTTTTCTCGCAGGAGATGATCAAGAACGGCGTGCTCATTCCGTGGATTGCGCTTTCCATGCGCCATGGTGAAGCAGAGCTTCGCAAAACCGCCGAAGCGCTCGATCTGGCCCTCCCCGTATACCGCAAGGCGCTGGAAGAAGGCGTGGACAATTATCTGGTCGGCCCTGCTATCAAGCCGGTCTTTCGCAAGTACAACTAAGTCTCATGACAACAATCCGGCAATTGATGGACTTGCGCGGTCGGCGTGCAATGCTGACTGGCGCGTTGGGCGGCCTGGGCCGCGTGATGGCGCATACGCTGGCCGAACTGGGCGCCGATCTGATTTTGGTCGATCGTCCCGGTTGCGATTTCGATTCGCTGCTGGCAGCGCTCAAAGACTGGCAAGTGAAGGTCGTTCCGCTGGCATGCGACATTGAGTTGGAAGATCAGCGCCACGCACTGATGGACAATATCAAGGCAGATGGCCTTGGACTGTCCATCCTCGTGAACAACGCCGCTTTCGTTGGTACTTCCGGTCTGCAGGGGTGGGCCGTGCCCTTCGAACAACAAAGCGTGGAAACCTGGCGGCGCGCTCTGGAAGTTAACCTGACGTCTGTTTTTGATTTTTGCCAGGGGCTGACCCCGCTGCTCAAGAAATCGCCGGGCGCAAACATCGTCAACATCGCTTCCATGTACGGCATGCTCGGCCCGGACTGGCGCTTGTATGAAGGTACGAGTATGAGCAACCCGGCTGCCTACGCCGCCTCCAAGGGCGGACTGATACAGCTATCACGCTGGCTGGCCACCACCCTGTCGCCCGAGATCAGGGTAAATGCCATTTCTCCGGGCGGCATCTGGCGGAATCAGCCTCAGGCTTTCGTGGATCGCTATGAGGCACGCACGCCCTTGGAACGCATGGCAGAGGAAGAGGACTTTGCCGGTGCACTGGCCTTCCTGGCCAGTGATCAGGCGCGTTACGTGACGGGCCAGAACCTCGCGGTCGACGGAGGTTGGAGCGTGTGGTAACGGTAGTCCCTTGCGTTGATGCCGGTGCAGTGCGCTGGGATCGACCCTGTATCGCTATACTCCTGGGGGCGCCGTTAAATGTGCAAAATCTCGAACGAACGGGCATCCCTTATTTGAGCCCGCATGCCGACATTGTCATCTTCGACTGCCAAACGTGGCTTGGGCGATCGGAAGCCGGCAAGCGCCACGAAGTAGCGACTTGGGATCCGGTTCTCGCTGTCGCTTCCGCCACGGACATGGAGCACGCTCTGCAGCGTTACCGGCCGGACTACGCGCTTGATTTCATCGGTCTGGGGCCACTAACCCCGGTCTTGCAGCGTATGCTAGCCGCAGCGGGAACGCGCTTTGTGGTGCAGCGAAGCGGTAACATTCCACTGCCGTCGCTGTTTTCAAGCCTCGCTTGGAAACTGAGAACGCGGCGCGTGGTACCTAGACCGCCTCCTGCAAGCGCCGCAAGCAGCGATGTAACTTCGCCTGCCCCATCCATTTTCTCCCGTGTGCGCCAGAAATTGACTTCAGCATGGGCATTGAGGAGAGCACTGCGCTCCCCAGATATCGCGCTGTTGGCGGGCAGTTCTTCCTTGAATCATTTCACGCGCCGCGCTCGTCACATTCTTTGGGTCGGATCGCAGGATTTTCACAGTTTCCGACGGCTGTCGGAGCAGCAATCTGACCGCCCGGTCGCAAGTCCCTACGCGGTCCTGATCGACGACAATATTCCGTATGCCAGCGACTGGGCACTGCTCGGCTTGTCAGCACCAGTGACGCCCGAACTATATTACCGAGCCATGCGGCGCTTGTTTACAATACTGGAAGCGCAGTGGGGGATGCCGCTGGTAATCGCAGCGCATCCGTCTTCTCGTCATGACGAACGTGTGCAGCAAGGATTCGACGGGATAACGCTACTCCATGGCTGCACAGCCGAGTTGGTGCGCCACGCGGAGGCGGTGGTGCTACATGGAAGCACTGCGGTCTCATTTGCCGCGTTGGCACAAAAGCCGTTGCTGTTTCTTACCAGCGATGAGTTGCGGGTTTCTGATTACGGACTGTATATTGAAATAATGGCAAAGGAATTTGGGCTGGCCCCGCTCAATATAGATCATCTCGATTCCGTTCCCGATTTGAAGTCATTGTCCTTAAGTCCTGATATTCACGCGAAGTACTTGGATCGTTACGTTTGCCGCCGAGGAACTTCTGAGCCAGGCCCGTGGGCCGAGTTCATATCACACATCAAGTGCGTGGCACCCTTAGGTTCCAAAAATGAGTCCGATCGACATAACCAACTCGACGCAAAACAGTATGAAAATTCTTGATCTTGGCTGCGGTAAACGAAAAAGGCCAGGTGCCATTGGTCTGGATATCAACCCTCGAAGCAACGCCGATGTTATTCACGACTTGTCAAATATCCCCTATCCTTTTGAGGACGAGAGCTTTGATGAGATATTCATCGACAATGTGCTTGAACACATGGCGAATCCGATCCGTACGATGGAAGAGGTGCATCGAATTTGTAAGCACGGCAGCCGTGTGAAGGTTATCGTGCCCTATTTCCGTTCTGTTTGGGCATTTATCGATCCAACTCACGTGCATTTCTTTACCGTAAATTCTTTTTCATATTTTGATCCGCGCAATCCGATTTGCCACCAGTACGAATATACGCAGGCACGATTTGAGGTCGAAAGCATTGTGTTCAATGAATCAATAAGAACTGGCTGGATCAAAAGCCTCTTGGTCAGAATTGCCAACAAGTTCCCGTTGCATTATGAAATTTACCTGAGTCATTTGTTCCCGCTCGACGACATTACTTACTATCTAAGGAAGCCTTGAGTGCTAAAGCTCAAGAAAATCAGTCATTATTCGAGCATGCTGTTTGATCCGGTCTTTCTTACCCGGTATCGGCTACACATTGCCCTGAAAAACGTGCTCACGGCTGTGATAGATGATGACCTCCATTGCCTTGATGTTGGATGCGGCGATCGCCCGTACGAATCGTTTTTTGCTCCGGCGCATTATGTTGGTGTCGACGTCCAAAACTCGGGACGCCCGCTGACCATGAAACAACCGGATCAGTTTTATGACGGAAAGACTCTGCCCTACGCCGATGCAAGCTTTGGTCTTGTGATGTCTACTCAAGTCCTGGAGCATGTGCCGGATCCGCTTGCGCTACTCACCGAAATGGCGAGGGTTTGCAAAAGAGGGGGATATGTCATCGTGTCGTTGCCGTTCGTTTATCAGGAACACGAAGAGCCGTTTGATTATTTTCGATTTACTGGATTCGGCATTGCATCATTGCTCCAGCGGGCAGGATTGCAGGTAGTGACAGTAAACAAGGATTCAACTGCGGTTGACGCGATAGCAGTGCTCGTCAATACCTATGTCATGAGCAGTCTGGTTCCACCTGTAAGAGGGCTGGGGCGTTTGCTCGCGCTGTTGTTCTGTTTTCCGGTGCAGTTACTCGCAATGGTATTGGCAAAGGCATTGCCTAATGGTGGGCAGTTGTATTTGAATCTCGTGGTGTTGGCACGAAAGCCATAGGCGGTCATTTCTAATGCTAACGAACACGACGCTCGACAGCGCTTGGTACAGCAAGCGCGTTCTCGTCACGGGGGCAGCAGGATTCATTGGCCGCCATCTGGTGCGAGCTTTGGATGCTGCTGGCGCCCAGTTGGCGCTGGTTCAGCGTCGGCCCTCGCAGGATTCCCACGCACATCGAGTGTTTATTGGCGATTTGCGCCAGCGGGAATTCGTCACCAATACCGTCAATACATCGCAACCGGAGGTCGTTTTCCATCTCGCAGCAAGCCGCGCACGCAGCTTGACCGCTGAGGCGTTTGCTGAAACGATCGAAAACAACCTGATCGGCAGCCTCCATCTGTTGGATGCTTTGGAAAAATGCCCGGACACTCGGCGCATCGTCATGCTTGGAACCGCCGAAGAATATGGCCGCGGACCTGTGCCGTACCGCGAGGATGTGCGCGAGTCACCGGTGAGCGCCTATTCTCTGTCCAAGCTCAGCACGACGCACCTCGCTCAAATGAAGGCACACACTTCCGAGCTTCCAATCACCGTGCTGCGTCCCTCTGTCGCCTACGGGCCGGAACAACAGGCGGACATGTTCCTACCAGCCCTAATCCGCGCATTATTGCGCGGCGAGCGTTTTGCAATGACCGCCGGCGAGCAAACTCGCGACTTCGTATTCATTGATGACCTTGTCGATGCTCTTGGTCGAGCAGGCCTGGCTGAGGAAACGTCTGGCGAAGTGATCAATATCGGCGGCGGCGTCGAAATCCGAATTTCCGATCTCGTTGACCATGTCGAGTGGATGACCGACGCGCAGGGAGGGGCGCAACGCGGCGCTATCGCCTACCGGCCCGGCGAGGCCATGAATTACAGACTCGATATTGCCAAAGCAGCGCGACTTCTCGGATGGCATCCATTCACCAGTCTTGAGCAGGGTTTGCAACGCACGGTCGCGTGGTACCGGACACATTGTTGATGCCGGTGAAGCCACATCTCCACTACCACTCGGATTGCGATACTTTCGGCGGTTGCGAAAGCATGCTGGTGAATTTTTTCAGCGATCCTCGCCTTCGAGATGGCTTTTTGCTGTCCTTCAGCTACCGCAATGTGCCCGCCTATGTGGACGGCTTGCGCAGACGTCTGCCGCCGCTGCAGCATGAAAGCGCTCTGGAATTGCTGTCGGAGGCAGCGCCACGGGAATGGACAAGGCGCCTGCCACGGTTCCTCGCCTTGCCTTTGCTCGCCCTGCAAAGTGTGCTCCTGTTGCGGTATTGGATCTTGGCTCGCAACGTCCTGTGGCTAATTCGCGCATGGCGCGGACAACAAATAGACCTGCTGCACATCAACAACGGCGGTTATCCGGGGGCCTCCTCCGCTCGTGCCGCCGCAATTGCCGCGAACTTCCTTCGCATTCCCAAGGTGGTTATGGTGGTCAACAATATTGCTGCTGCACCGCGCTGGCATGAGCGACCGATCGAAGCCCTAATCGACCGCATGCTGTGCCGGGATGTGCATGCGTTCGTCACTGGCTCGGGCTTTGCGAACGAAGCCTTGAGAGCGCGCCTCGGCAATTGCGCTTCGCGGTTTCTGAATCTCCACAATGGCATTGGCTCGCGGCAGCCTGACGAGTCGGTTGTGCAGAGCCGCGAGCGCATGGGTGTCGCGGCCGATGCGCTAGTATTCGCCATCGTCGCCCTGCATGAAACACGCAAGGGTCACCGAGTACTGATCGAGGCGATCGCCGAAATGAACCGACATCTTCCGGCAGACCGACGCCCCGTGTTGCTGATAGAGGGGTCCGGGCCAGAAGAAGCCGCTTTGCTAGCGCTGACGGCACGACTGGTGTTGCAGGAACAGGTGCGTTTCATTGGCAGCGAACGGAATGTCCTCAACCTGATGCAATGTGCCGACCTGCTCGTTGTCCCCTCGATCGCCAATGAGGATTTCCCGAACGTTGTACTGGAAGCCATGAGTGTGGGAACACCGGTGCTGGCAACGAGGCTTGCCGGTATTCCGGAGCAAATTGAAGACGGCGTTTCTGGCTGGTTGGTGCCACCGCGTCAGTCCAGCCCGCTTGCCCACGCGATGGCGCGCTTAGCCGGGAACCGCGCTGCAATAGAAAGTGCTGGCGCTGCAGCCGGGGAAAGGTTTCGCACGAACTTTACGGCCGAACTTGCGGTTGGCCGATATATCAAGCTTTACAGCGATCTCTTGACACTAAAGGAACAACAATGAAAGTCGTTTTGCTGTGCGGTGGTCAGGGTACGCGTATTCGCGATGTCAGCGAAAACATGCCAAAACCCATGATACCCATCGCCGGGTTTCCCATCATGTGGCACATCATGAAATACTACTCGACTTGGGGCCACAAGGATTTCATTCTTTGTCTTGGGTACATGGGTGGCGTGATCAAGGACTTCTTCATCAACTACGGAATCAATACTCGTGATATTTCGCTCACACTCGGAGATGAAAAATCCATTACCTTCCACACCAAGCACACGGAAACCGACTGGCGCCTAACGCTGGCTGAGACCGGCTTGAATGCTTTGACGGGCGCACGTATCAAGCGCATTCAGAAATACATTGGCGACGACGAGCATTTCATGCTGACCTACGGTGACGGCGTGTGCGATGTCGATATCGACCGGCTGGTCGAATTCCACAAATCGCACGGACGCATACTTACCGTGACTGGCGTTCGCCCGCCGAGCCGCTTTGGCGAACTGCGCCATACCGAGGCCGGCAAGGTGACTGAGTTCAATGAAAAGCCGCAAGCCACCGGCGGGCGCATCTCGGGGGGGTATTTCGTGTGCCGTCGTGAGATTTTCAATTACCTCGATGACCGCGAAGACCTGACCTTCGAAACTGAACCGATGCGCAAGCTCGTCCAGGATGGCGAATTGATGATGTATGCCCATGACGGCTTCTGGGAGCCGATGGATACCTATCGCGATTACCAGTACCTCAACAAGCTGGTCGCGTCCAACGAGGCGCCGTGGATCAAATGGTAGGAACGCTCGCATCGCATTTCGCCGGTCGCCGCGTGCTAGTCACGGGCCACACCGGCTTCAAGGGCTCGTGGCTGGCGCTGTGGCTGACACGCATGGGCGCCACGGTCTGTGGTTATGCCTTGCCGCCGGAGAGCGAGCAAGGGCATTTCCAGTTGCTCAAGCTAGAGCGCCTGATCGAGCACCGCATCGGTGACATTCGCGATGTGGTCGCGGTCACCCGCTGTTTTGAGGAATTCCAGCCCGAGATCGTGTTTCACCTGGCAGCTCAGCCCCTAGTGCGCTACTCTTACGCCCAGCCCAAGGAAACCTTCGACACCAATGTTGCCGGGTCGGTGAATATTCTGGAAGGATGCCGCACGACCGCCTCGGTGCGAGCGCTGGTCTATGTCACCTCCGACAAGTGCTACCGTAACAATGAATGGGTCTGGGGCTATCGCGAAAACGACGAGCTGGGCGGGCATGACCCCTATAGCGCGTCCAAGGCCGCGGCGGAAATCGTTTTCTCGGCCTATTGCGATTCTTTCTTCAATCAGCGAGCAGGCTTTGGCGCTGCCAGCGTGCGGGCCGGCAATGTGATTGGCGGCGGTGACTCGGCTGAAGATAGAATTGTGCCCGACTGCATCCGCGCCTTGCTGGCCGGGCAGCCGATCGGTATACGCAATCCGGCTTCGACCCGCCCCTGGCAGCACGTGCTGGAACCCTTGCACGGTTACCTGACGGTGGCCGCGCGCTTGCTTGAGGCGCCTGCTGCATTTTCCGGCGCTTGGAATTTCGGTCCGGCCACCGGATCGGTGAAAACCGTGATGGAACTAGCCGAACTGATCATTGGCATCTGGGGGAGCGGTCGCCTGGAGGTGGCGCCACAGCTTAATGCCGTCCATGAAGCGCGGCTCTTGCATCTATCTTGTGACAAGGCGCACCAGTTGCTCAACTGGTATCCGCATTGGGATGCGGACGAAGCCATTTCCGAAACCATCCACTGGTACCGCGCCGTCATCGCGGACGGTGGTGATGCGCTCGCCATTTCGAGCGCGCAAATCGACAAGTACATGGAGAAGCGATGATCGAGGGTGTGAAAATTACGCCATTGAGGCAGGTGCTTGATGAGCGCGGAAAGATCATGCACATGCTGCGCTGCGATGACGCCCATTTCGACCGTTTTGGCGAAATCTATTTCTCCTGCGTGCATCCGGGTGCCATCAAGGGATGGCACATCCACAAGGAGATGGTTCTCAATTACTCGGTCCCCCACGGGAACATCAAGTTCGTCTTGTACGACGATCGTGAGGGAAGCCCCACGCGCGGTGAGGTGCAGGAGCTATTCTTGGGTCCCGACAATTACTGCCTTGTGACCGTTCCTCCCCTGGTGTGGAATGGCTTCAAGGGCATAGGCGGTGAAATGGCGATTGTCGCCAACTGCGCCAGCATCCCGCATCGCGCTGACGAGATCGATCGGCTCGATCCCTTTGACCCGTCGATTCCCTACGACTGGAGCCTGAAGCACCGATGACGCCACGGGTAGCAGAGCAAGACGGCAGGATTTTGGCATGAGAGTCCTTGTGGCTGGCGGTTTCGGCTTTGTCGGCGCACGCATTGCGCAAGCATTGGGCAAGGCCGGCCATCAAGTCGTCTTAGGGTCGCGCTCAGCACGGTCCGCGCCTGACTGGTTGCCTTGTGCACAAGTGCGAGTCATGGATTGGCAATCGTGCACCCGCTTGCAAGAAACCTGTACCGGCGTCGATGTCGTGGTGCACGCCGCCGGCATGAATGCCGTCGATTGCGTCGCCAATCCGCCGCGGGCACTGCTCGCCAATGGCGTTGGCACGGCCAGCCTGGTGGAGGCGGCGGTCGCGGTTGGCGTAGCGCGGTTTTTCTATCTCTCAACCGCGCACGTGTATGCCAGCCCTTTGCATGGCGAGATTGATGAAGAAACCTACCCGCGCAACCTGCATCCTTATGCCAGCAGCCACCTGGCGGGCGAATACTCTTTGCTCTATGCGCTGGCGCGTGCCAAGATTGCCGGCACTTCGTTGCGCCTGTCCAATGGTTTTGGAGCGCCAGTTACGGCCGATGCCGATTGCTGGATGCTGCTAGTCAATGACCTTTGCCGCCAGGCGCTGAGTCAGCGCAGGCTGGTGCTGCAATCTTCCGGCGAACAACTTCGTGATTTCGTGCCGCTTTCCGCCGTATGTGACGATTTGGCAAAGTTGCTGGCCCTGCCAGCACAAGCTCTGCCCCCGGTGCTCAATATCGGCAGCGGCGAGAGTATTTCCATACTCGCCATGGCCAAGTTGATCCAGGCACGCTGCCAGGCCACACTCGGTTACACGCCGGTGCTTGAAACGGGCGAGCGCAAGGAAGCGATGCTGCCCTTGCGTTACACCTCGCTGCATGCGCAAAGTCTCGGTCTTGCCACCACCGACCCCGTGACAGAAATCGATGCCCTGTTGGCTTTATGCAAGACGAATTTCGCTACATGACTGACGCTGTACTTCCCCTGGTTTCGGTCATCATTCCGAGTTACAACCATGCCCACTTCCTTCCGCGCGCGCTGCAATCGGTGCAGCGCCAGTCCTGGAGAAACTGGGAGGTGATCGTGGTAGACAATCATTCCACCGATAACACCGACGAAATCATGCAAGCCTGGCTCGGGGATCGGGTGCGCCTGTTCAAGATCCACAACAATGGTGTGATCGCGGCTTCGCGCAACAAAGGAGTCCACGAGGCGCGCGGTGAGTGGATTGCCTTCCTCGATTCTGACGACTGGTGGACTGCAGACAAGCTGGACCGCTCTATGCACTTGGCTTTGTCGGGGGCAGACGTTGTATTTCACGACCTCGCGATGGTCGGCACCGACGGCCGCTCGCGACCGTGGCGCCGCTCACGCTCGCGCGCCGTGGCTCATCCCGCGTACGACGACTTGGTGAGCAATGGCTGTGCGCTTCCCAACTCCAGTGTGGTGGTCAGAAAAGCACGGCTGGACGCCATCGGCGGCCTGTGTGAAGACCGCGAACTGGTGGGATGGGAAGATTTCAATTCTTGGCTGCGCCTGGCCCAAAGCGGTTGCCGCTTTGCCCGCTTGTCGGGCAGCCATGGCTATTACTGGGTGGGCGGAGGCAACGTTTCGAATCCGCACCGCACTTTGAGCAATATCGATACCTTCCTGGCCCGCCACGTGGGCGATCCTGCTGCCACGCCCTGGTGGTGCCACTATTCGCGCGCCGTGGCCTACAAGGCGCTGGGGCAGCCTGAACAAGTGCGCCTGAGCTTTGCTGCCGCATGGCGCGCACGTCCCAATGCCCTCAACCGTTTGCGCATTGTCTGTAAATGGCTGCTTACGAGATGAACGCATGCTCCTGATCCAGGCCTCCAACATCCACTCCGGTGGCGGAGCCACCCTCCTGCGCCCGCTGCTACAAGTGCCTTTTGCTCCCGAGCGGCGGGTGTGGGTGGATGCGCGTTTCCACGTGCCCGAGCAGGTCGCCGAGGGCGTGGCCATTAAGCGCGTGCCCAGGAGCATGTTGGCCCGCCTGAAGGCGGATGCCGAGGTGGCGCGGCAAGCCTCGGCGGGAGACATCCTGCTATGCCTTGGAAACTTGCCGCCCATCCGTCGCCCGAGATGCCGTACGGTGGTCTACCTGCAAAACCGTTACCTGATAGGCGCTGCCCAGTTGGCTGGTGTGTCGCTGGCGGAGCGCTCGCGACTGATGGCCGAACGCCTCTGGCTGCGCTCCCTCGTGTCGCATGCCCAGATCTACCTGGTGCAAACGCCGTCCATGCAGCACGCGGTGTGCGAGCACCTGAAACTCAGCAAAGAACAGGTGAGGATCGCGCCGTATCTTCCAGTCAATGCCAACTGGCAACGCTCGCTGGACAGCTGCCAGAGTAGCTTGGGACATGACGAACGTCCCTTCCTGTACGTGGCCTCGGGTGAGCACCACAAAAACCACCACACGCTAGTGCAAGCGTGGGTGCAACTGGCCAGCGACGGCCTTTATCCTGCCTTGCAACTGACCCTGGACCAGGGCAGTTTTCCTCTGATCACCCACTGGATCGAAGATCAAGCCCGGCAGCACCATCTGAAGATCACGGTCAATACCGCGCCCGATCGCTCCAGTGTGGACAGCTTGTACCGCGCCGCGCGGGCGCTGGTCTATCCCTCCCGCTTCGAATCCTTCGGCTTGCCTCTGATTGAGGCGCGCCAGGCCGGCTTGCCGGTGCTGGCACCGGAACTGGATTACGTGCGCGACGTGCTCGACCCGGACGAGGTCTTCGACGCCACCTCGCCACGCTCGATTGCGCGCGCCGTGAAGCGCTTCATGGGCCTGACGGAGCCCAACCTGCCTTCTATGAACGCGGAGCAGTTCCTGCAAGTGCTGTGTGAAGAATGCTGACAATGAACGTGCTTCTCGTCCGCCTGTATGTTTGGGCCGAATCCGTCACGATCAACTTCATCGTCTCGCCCCAAGTGATAAATGGGCAGCAGTTGACGGTACTGACTGGCAAACCTAACTGCCCGCATAGGCAGATTTACACAAGTGCCTCGACTCTTTTCTCGGGTGGTTCTTTGCCATAAAACGATCCGCCCATACCTGACTTGATCCCGCATTGCTGTGCGCTGTATCCGTCTGTCACCCACCTTGTCACGGTAATCCCCCCGCAAAAGCGGGGTAATCAGAAGTAGAATTTTCTCTGAAAGGAAGTTCTGCAATGAAGCGATCGAAGTTCACAGACAGCCAGATCATGGACGCGCTCAAGCGGGCCGAAGCCGGCCTGGCGGTACCC
>SXGT01118590.1_pt1 | contig 30621 bp, 17 predicted proteins | sample 3176221 | NCBI WGS metagenome assembly SXGT01 (sample SAMN11356862, study PRJNA531348) | freshwater metagenome | isolation source: freshwater sample F1-120 | place: China: Fuxian Lake, Yuxi | collected 2017-12-25
GGGGCGGGCGTCGGGGCGGGCGAGGCGCCAGCGGGGCCCGTCGCGGCGCTCGCCGTCGGTGCGGCCATCCGAGCGGCGCTCGACGACGAGCTGGAGCTCCGGAGCGCAAAGACCCCCGCGGCGCCGAGCAGCAGAGCGACCGCGGCCACGCCCCCGAGGAGAGCGACCGGGCGCGTCCTGGAGGGCCTGACGTCCGCGGTGGAGGCCCCCAGGGTGTGCGCGACCGCGTGGAGCTGCATCGTCGCGGCGCTCTCCTCGACGGGGCCGTTCGAGCTCTCCGGCCTGACCACCAGCCTGTCCTTGCCGGTCGATCGAGGGACGGAGGGGGCCACCGCGATCCCGCCGGCCACGCAGAGCTCGTCGATGGCCGCCGTCACGCTGGCCGGGCGCTCGTCCTTCTTCTTGGCCATCAGCCGGAGGAACACGGCGTCGAAGGCCGTGCCCAGCGAGGGGCAGCACCCCGAGGCCAGCGGAGGAGGATCGTGCATGTGCGCCATGAGGAGCGCCATCGGGCTCTCGGCCATGAAGGGGAGAGTGCCGGTGAGGATCTCGAAGGCCATCACCCCGAACGAGTACACGTCGGCGCGGGCGTCCACGTCGTCGCCCACGCACTGCTCGGGCGACATGTAATAGGGCGTCCCCAGGGCCGCCCCGGTCCTTGTCTTGTGGGTCCCCCCAGGGGACGTCATGAGCTTGGCGATGCCGAAATCCAGGAGCTTGGGCTCGGGCGGGCCGTCGTCCGACGTCACCAAAAACACGTTCTCGGGCTTGAGATCGCGGTGGAGGATGCCCTTGTTGTGGGCCGCGTCGAGCGCCCTGGCGATGCCCCTCAGGATGGGGGCGGCCTCCTCGATCCCCAGGCGTCCATGCTGCTTCAGGTAGACGTCGAAGGGCATGCCCTCGAGCAGCTCCATCGTGTAGTAGTGGCGGCCGTCCGGGAGGGCGCCGAACGCGAACACGTCGATGATGTTCTTGTGGCGTATCTGGTTCACTGCGCGAGCCTCCGCGACGAACCGCGAGACCATCTGCGGATCGTACGAGAGGGCGCGGCCGAGCACCTTGATGGCGCCGGCCTTGCCGATGATGGGGTGGATCGCGCGGTAGACCGTGCCGAACGAGCCCTCGCCCAGCTTGCCCTCGATCCGGTAGTCCCCCACCAGGGTGCCGACCTCGAGCTCCGTCTCGGCCCTGGCAAAGGTGACGTCAGGGAGCAGGGTCGAGCCATCGGCCGAGCAGGTCTCGAGGTCGTCGGGGTACCGGGTGAGGCAGGAGGGACAGGTAGCCATGAAGTTTCCGGGGCGGTCCGATCAGTAAACGGCTCCCGGAGCGGACACGCAACTGGCTTGACTCACGTCCTGGACCGTTGCCCGTCCAGGCCCCCCTGTTCAACGCTCACTGGAGAAAATCGCGCTCCTTGATCTTCCTGGGGATGTACTCCTCGGTGATGAAGGAGATCCCCTTGGTGAGGAGCCCGTCGAGCTCCATCTTGAAGCCGCTCGCGAGCAGCGCGTCGATCTCCCGCTGCCACTTCTTGTCCTGGAACCAGGGGTAGCGCTTCATCTGCTGCGCGCGGGAGATGTCGTCCTTGGAGAGCTTGATCTCGACCGCCTTGGGCAGGGTAAATTTCTTGTGATCGTAGGAGCTCATGCCCAGAAATCGGATCTGGGGTACGGCCATGCGCATGGACTCGTAGGCGAGGTTGATCGAGCCCTGCTTGAGCACCGAGTAGATGTAGAGCCCCCACGGATCGTTGTCGACCAGCACGTAGATGGGGAGCTTCAGCTCCACGGCCATGCGCTGGAGGAGGCGCCTGGCGCCTCGGGCGGCCTGGCCCTCGCTGGTCATGAGGATGCACCGGGTCTTGTCCCAGATGCGATCCTCGTTCAGGCGGTGGAAAATAGCCTGCTTCTCGACCAGGAGGATGTACTCCGCGTCGCACTTGCCAAACTTGAGATCCTTGGCCTCGCAGATGCTCGGGATGCTCCAGCCTCCCCTGCCCTGCTTGGAGAGGTCGATCGTGTCGCCGCTGTCGTTCACGATCAGGCGGCCCACGAGGACGCCACGGCGGTTGGCGAAGAGGTGCAGCTCCTCGCGCAGGGCGTCGATCCCGACCTCCAGATCCTCGATGATGGGATCGCTCTCGGACTGATCCTCGAAGGTGTTCTCCTGGGTGCCCTGCAGCGTGTGCTTGGACAGGTAGAACATCTGGCGGATGCTCACCGTCTTCTGCTGCAAGATCAGGTCCTTGCAACCCTTTGCGACCAGGAAGGTCTGCATGAACTTCTTCGCCATGTTGACGTTGAAGAACTCGCGCGACTGGGTCCTGTCACCGAGCTCGATGAGCCGCTTCTTCTCGTTGAAGCTCACGTTCGAGAGGGCCCGGGTCCTGATCTCGAGCGCGGGGTTCTGGCCCTTCTCGACGCTCTTCAGCGCCGAGGTGGCCAGCCGCTCGATCTTGGCGAGGGTCTTCTTGTCGGTCTCCGGGAGCACCAGGGGAGTCGCTGCCGCCGCTGTCTTCCTGGCGGGCGCTGCTTTCTTCGCTGCCATGGCTGTCCTTTACTTTCCCTTCTTCTTGGCGGGGCTCTTCACGTCCGCGGCGACCGGGCCCGGGCGCACCCTGGGCGCGGGGGTCGGTCTCCAGGGACCAGGAGTTCTGGGGGATATCCTCGCCGGGAGGGCGGGAGCAGGAGGCGCCGGGGACGCGCTCTTGACGCTGGGGACGGGCTCGGGCACGGCCCTCCTGGGAGCGGGCGGCTCCTCGCCCCCCGCGTCGTCCGCACCGGGAGGAGGCACGGAGTCGGCGTGGGCCGCGGGCTCCTCCTCGGCCGCCTCCTGGGTCACGACGCGCGCGAAGTTGGGCAGGGCCTCGAGGAAGGCCTCCCGCACCACCCCGGCCTCGAGCGACAGGATGTCGGCGATGGCGACCGAGACCTCGGGGATGTAGCGCTGGAAGACGCCCAGGCGCTTCTGATCGCTCGCGGCCCGCTCCCGGGCGCGGAGGTAGGATCCCAGCTTGCGGCCGCACTCCTGGACCGCGAACTTCATCTCGCGGAGCAGATCGTCGTAGTGAGCGACCGCCTCCTTGGCCTCGCTCGTGAAGGGCACCCAGACGCTGGCCAGATGCACGACGATGGCCAGGGGACCCATGGGCAGAGAGCCCTTGGGGTGCTGGACCTCGTAGGAGCGCCAGTTGGTGTCGTAGACCGATTCGCTGATGGCGCAGGCCTTGGGCTGGTACTGGAGCGGCACCCGGTTGGCGAAGCGCATGACGTCGGCGGGCTCGTCCGTCGGCATGTCGCCCCCGTAGGCGAGGCCCACCTCCACCACGAAGGGGTTGCCCCGGTAGACCGAGGGCGGGCGGGTGCTGGACGCGAAGAAATCGGCCTTTGGAAAGCGACGCCGGAGGCCGGTGATCAGCAGCTCCTCCCCGATGGGGACCACGCAGGAGGCCGAGGGCGCCATCACCTTGACCTCGCCCAGGGCCTTGTGGAGCCGGTCCAGCGCCTCGCCGTGGAGGTCGGTCGAGGGCGTCCTGGAAGGGACGCCGGCGGCCACGCAGATGGCCTCGGCGATGTTCGCGCTGATGCGCGAAAAATCGTCCATGAGCACCTGCTTGACGCTCTTGTGCTCGGCGTCCGAGAGCATCATCTGGAGCATGCCGAGCTCGACCCCGTGGGGGTGAGGCTTGATCTCCTGGGCCTCCCTGGGAAGCTCGTGGGACACCCTGGGGTACTCCACCCGCTCGCCCTTGGGCGGATCGTAGATCAGGCCCAGGTGGGGGTTGGCGACGACCGTCTGCTCCAGGTAAGCGTCGACCCCGGTGCGCCCCCCGCGGAAGGCCGCGACCAGCTCCAGCTCGACCCGGGTCCCGTGCTCGGCCGGGAACTCCACCGTGGTCTCGCTCACCACGTCGGGCTGGTTGTGCTTGGTGTCGATCCGGAGCTCGATCCTGTAGGCCGGGCGCCCCTTGCCGACCTTGGACGTGATGGTGACCGGCCTGCCCGTGGTGAGCTGAGCATAGAGGCCCGCCGCGCTTATCCCGATGCCCTGCTGGCCCCTCGACTGCTTGAGCCTGTGGAACTTGGAGCCATAGAGCAGCTTGGCGAAGATCTTGGGCATCTGCGCCTTGACGATCCCGGGGCCGTTGTCCTCGACGACCACCCGGAAGCGGTCCTTCTGGACCTCCTTGATGTCCACCCGGATCTCCGGAAGGATCCCGGCCTCTTCGCAGGCGTCCAGCGAGTTGTCGACCGCCTCCTTCACCGTGGTGAGCAGGGCCTTGGCGGGGTTGTCGAAGCCCAGCAAATGGCGGTTCTTGGTGAAGAACTCGCTCACCGAGATCTCGCGCTGCTTGGTCGCCATGGTCTCGGCGGTCGCGCGGCGCTCGGGCTTCTTCGGGGGCGGGGGCGGCAGAGGAGGAGCCTTGTCCATGAAGGTGAGGGGGTTCGACTGGGCCATCGTCCTTATGGGACTACTGCCTACATGAACAAATGTCAAGCATACCGTAGGCTATTGCAGGTGGGTGCAAGTACGACAGGTCTTTTCAGGATAACATCATGGAGGTCGGGGCCGTCCACTCTGGGCTGCATCCATCGAGGGGAGAGATAGCGTCAGAGGGCCAGAGCGGTCTACTTTGGCGCCGGCGATGTTAGGTTGCGCGAGCCATGCGGCTCTCGCTCCTGCTCGCCCTCTCGCTCCTGCCAGGGCTCGTCCTTGCCTGCGCTTCGTCCACCCGCGCCACCGGCGGGGACGCAGGGACCGCCGCCGACGCGGGGGTCGACGCCGGTCCCCCCGCCAGGGGCTCGGTCGAGACCTTCGTCGAACTCGAGACCAGCAGCGAGGGGCTCGCCTTCGGCGGCAGCGCCGCGGGGGGACCGCTTCTGTACTTCGGCGGCGGGAATGCGCTCTGGTCGGCGACGCCCTCGGGGACGATCGCCAAGGTCGCCGACGTCCCTGCCCCGCTCGGGATCGCGCTGATGAAAAATGGCGATCTGGTGGTCTGCGGAAAGGGCGACGGCGACGTCGGCAAGAGCGAGATGCCCGGGGTGCTCTGGCGGGTGTCCCCGAGCGGCGCCAGGAGCGTGCTCCTGGCGCCAGGCGCGATCTCCTTCAAGCTCACCAATTTCGTCGTCGTCTCGGGCGACGGGACGCTCGTCTTCAGCGACTCGGCCGGCAACAAGGTCTATAGCGCCAAGGCGGACGGGACCGGCGTCGCCCTGGTGACCGACGCGATCACCTACCCCAACGGGATGGCGTACTCCGCGGACGGCAAGACGCTCTACGTGGCGTCCTGGAACACCAGGAAGCTCTACTCGCTCCCGAGGGGCGCCGACGGGACCTTCGGCGCCCCCGAGGTGTACTTCGAGGGGGTCGAGAACGTGGACGGCATCACGGTCCTTGGCAGCGGAGAGCTCCTGCTCGTCGCCAGCGGCGAGGGCGTCGTGAGGGTGGGGCTGGACAGGAAGAAGACCAGCGTCGCCGACGGCTCGAACTTCAAGCTCCCGGCCAACGGGGCCTTTGGCGGGGGGCCCTTCGGCGACCGCTGGCTCTATGTGACCAACCTCCTGGGCCGCCACCTCTCTCGCGTCTACATCGACGAGACCGGGATCCCGCTCCCCCCGATGTGAGGGCCAGAGCATCAAGCCCCCCGGCATAAATGCCGGGGCACGGGCAGAAGCGCGAAAGCCCGGGCAAGCCGGGCTGCCCGTGGTGGAGGCTTTGGGAGACCCCAATGGACAGCCCGCTTCGGGCTTTCACGCGTCTTTCGGTGCCCCGGCATTTATGCCGGGGGCTCTCGAGAGCCGTGAACGGTTAGCCTTGGCGAAGAGCCGGTCGCGGGCCGCCCCCACGATGGCGACGATCCCGGGGTGCTCCAGCCTGCGCGCCACGGTGACGGCGTAGAAGCGCTCGCGGAGCGGCTCCAGGTGCCCCACCTGCCGCAGGCCGCGGGCGCGGAGCGTGGCGGCGACGGCGTCGGGCGCGGCGAAGAGGCCCTTGCCCAGCTCTCCGAAGGTCGTGAGCAGGGCGCTGTCCTGGAACTCGCCGACCACCCTGGGGACGATGCCCTTCTCGTCCAGCCAGCCGTCGAGCGCCCGGCGGAGCGGGGTGTCCGGCGTGGGGAGGAGGAAGGGCATCTCCGCGAGGGACCACGGGAAATTCCTCTTGGCCAGGCGGGAGAGCGGCTCGGCCCCGAAGACCGCGACCCTCGACTCGCCCAGCAGGTGCCCGTGGGCGCGCCGCTCGTGGCTGGGGCCGATGGGGCCGTCCGAGATCACCACGTCGAGCTCGTGATCCGTGAGCTTCTCGAGGAGCCGCTCCGCCTTGCCCTCGTAGCAGACGATCCTCAGATCCCCGCCGAGCGACAGGGCAGGCTCCAGCAGCCTGAGCGCCACCATCTTGGGCACCGCGTCGAGGATGCCGATGACCAGGCGCTCCGGCCTCCGCCCCGCGGCGCGGCCCTTCAGGGTGTCCGTGAGCTCGTTGCCCAGGGCGAAGATCTCGTCGGCGAACCTGTAGGTCACCTTGCCCATCTCGGTGAGGGCGATCCCCCTCCCCGCCCTCTCCAGGAGCTTCTCCCCGAGCGAGTCCTCGAGGAGCCGGAGCTGCTCGCTCACGGTGGGCTGTGCGACCCTGAGCTGCTTGGCCGCCCTCGAGACGCTGCCCTCCCTGGCGACGGCCCAGAAGTAACGGAGGTGGTGGTAGTTCAGCCAGTCCATGCCCCCGATCGATAACACATAGGAAAAACCTTTGTGCGGCGCCCAGATTACCTATTGGCGCCCCGACGACCGGCGACGCATCCCTGTTCCCCATGCTCGCCCTACAAAACGGACAGGGCCCCCTGTGGCTCGTGTTCGCCCTCGTCGTCTCGTCGGTGCTCGCCCTGGACCTGGGCCTCTTCCAGAAGAACCCTCGCGAGCCTACCCCCAGGGAAGCCCTCCTCTGGACGGGCCTCTGGCTCGCCCTCGCCTGCCTGTTCGGCGCCGGGATCACCCTGCGCCTCGGCCCCTCCGCGGGGGCTCAGTTCTTCACGGCCTACCTCCTGGAGGAGGCGCTCTCGGTCGACAACCTGTTCGTCTTCCTCCTGGTCTTCGCGGCCTTCAAGGTGCCCAGGGCGGCCCAGCGCAAGGTGCTGGTGGCCGGGATCCTGGGCGCCGTGGCGCTGCGCACGCTCTTCATCGTGGCGGGGGCGTCGCTGGTGGCGCGCTTCCACTTCCTGACCTACCCGATGGGCGCCCTGCTCGGCGTCATGGCCCTGAAGCTCGCGTTCGGCAAGGACGAGGCGCCCGGGACTGACGCTGGGGCCGGGGAGTCGGGGCAGCCTGGAGGGTGGGTCGTCAGGCTCCTCCGCAGGGTCTTGCCGCTCACCGACCAACACGACCAGGCCCGCTTCTTCACGAGGATCGACGGGCGCCTCCTCGCCACCCCGCTTGTGCTGGCGCTGGTGGCCGTGGAGACCGCCGACGTGGTCTTCGCCGTCGACTCCATCCCCGCCGTGTTCGGGGTGACCACGGATCCCTTCCTGGCGCTGACCTCCAACATCTTCGCCATCCTGGGCCTTCGCTCCCTCTACTTCCTGCTGTCCGGGGCGCTCCAGAAGCTCCGCTACCTCAAGGCGGGGCTGGCCGGGGTGCTCGGCTTCGTCGGCGCCAAGATGCTGCTCGGGATCGTCTGGGAGATCCCCACGCCCTTCAGCCTGCTCGTCCTCCTCGCCATCCTTGGCGTGGCCACCGCCGCCTCCCTCCGCTCCAACCGACTGCTCGAGACCACGAAAGGAACCGACCGATGCTGAACACTCGCGATTACACCCTCATCCTGGACAAGAGCGGGAGCATGGCGCTCAAGGATCGCCCCGACGGGAGGAGCCGCTGGAACGCGGCACGGGAGTCGGTCCTGGCCCTGGCTGGCCGCTGCGCCGAGCTCGACCCTGACGGCTTCACGCTCTACGTGTTCGCCGGCCGCTTCCGGCGCTACGACAACGTGACGCCCGAGCGCGTGTCCCAGGTGTTCCTGGAGAACGATCCCTGCGGCGGGACGGATCTGGCCTCGGTGCTGACCCACGCCTTCGACGACTACTTCTCCCGCAAGCGCGCCAGGAAGACCAAGCCCGGCGGCGAGACGATCCTGGTGGTGACCGACGGCGAGCCCGACGACAGGCTGGCGGTGATGCGCGCCATCGTGGAGGCCTCTCGCAAGGCCGAGCGCGACGAGGAGCTGGCCCTGTCGCTGGTCCAGGTCGGCTCGGATCCAGGGGCCCGGCGCTTCCTCAAGACCCTGGACGACGAGCTTTTGGGGGCCGGCGCCCGGTTCGACATCTGCGACACGGTGACCATGGACGAGATGGAGGACATGGGCCTCACCGAGGTCCTCCTCCGCGCCATCAACGACTGAGAGCCCGAACCATCGGAGAAGACGATGAGTGATCATGACGCGCTGGCAGCGATGCTGGACACCTTGAGGGCGGAGTTCGGGCTCGCGGACAGGGAGCGCAAAAGGCAGGAGGAGGAGCGCGTGGGGGCGCTGGCCGACGCCTTCCTCGCCGGGCTCGATCCAGGGTCGCAGGTCGGGCTCTGGTTCGACGCCTTCGCCCGGAGCTTCCCCTCCCACCGAGCGGCCGCCATCGCCTATGTGAGAGAGGCTTCCTGAACGCGAGTGGGCTACTGTGACCGGACCCCTGGAATTTACAGGGCTTCCGTGGGTTACTTTGGCCTGGCCCCTGGATTTTACAGGGCTGAAGCACGCTTCGGAGACCAGGTCTCTGTATTTTACCAGGCCAAAGCAAGCCAGAGAGACCGGTCTCTGTATTTTACCAGGCCAAAGCAAGCCAGAGAGACCGGTCTCTGTATTTTACCAGGCCAAAGAGACCGGCCTGGCGAAGTGAAGGGCGCTCTGGCGAGGCCCTCACCCTCTCAGGAGGCGGCTTTCCTGATAGGGCATCGCCCCGGATGATAGGCTCCATCCCGGTGCATATATGAGCTCGGAACCCTCCATCGACGGGGCCGATGTCCCGCAGACACCCGACCTCGACAAGGTCAGGCGGGTGGTCGAGGCGGTCGCCAAGGCCAGGGACGGCGCGCCCTCGGCCGAGGAGATAAGCGCGTCGACGCGTATCCAGTCACGCCATGTCGCCTATGCCCTTCGCGCAGCCCGTACTCTGGGGCTGGTCGGTCCCCATCACAAGATCACCGAGCTTGGACGGACCCTGGTGGGCAGCGCTGCGGGGAGCGAGGGCGAGCGGGCGGTGCTCAGGAAGGCCATCGAGGAGAGCGCTGTGATCCGGGCGATCGCCCCCGATCTCCTGGCTCCGGTCGGCCCCTCCAGCGACGAGCTGGCGTCCAGGATAGGGCGGCTGGCCGGGCTGGCCCCTTCGACGGCGGCTCACCGGGCGGGCGATCTGCTCGCCTGGAGGGCGCAGCTGCTCCAGCAGAGGCTGCTCTGCTGAGGGCCTAGACCGGGTTGTTCACGAGACCGACGTAGACGGGGAGGTCCTCGTGCGATGCTCGGCGCCATGATCCACCATGCATCGATTCCGGCGGAGAACCCTCGTCGCGTCGCCCAGGTCCTGGCCGAGCTCTGGGGCAGCCGCTCATTGCCGTTTCCTGGACTGGATGGCGCTTTCTGGACCGGGCCAGGGGACACAAATGGAACGATGATCGACGTCTACCCGTCGACGACGCAGCTCGTCCCCGGCCATGGAGAGGACGGCGTCGACTTCCGCGACGGCGCGAAGACCGTGTTCTCCGCCTGGCATCTGCTGGTCTCCGTTACGATACCCACGTCACGGATCCTCGAGATCGCCGCGCGAGAGGGGTGGCGCTCGGCGCGCGTCGAGCGCCAGGGCGGCGCGTTCGAACTCGTCGAGCTCTGGATCGAGAACCGCGTGCTCATCGAGCTCGTGACACCGGAAGGGCGCGCCGCGTATGTGAGGTACATGGATCCAGCGAACCCCGACGGTCTGTTCGCGCGCACATCGGCGGGGTCCGCCGAGTAGGCCGGCCATGGCTACCCCGCCCGTCACGTTGCCCTGGTAGACGTCCCAACCCCTGTAATCGCTCGGAGCGACATAAGTGCCGCCATCCCTACACCTGGCTCAGCGGACGATGACCCTGTCGCCAGGCCCCCGGCCAAAGGTCTCGGGCCTGTACATCTCCTCCGCGCGGGCAGGGGGCACCACGAAGGTGCCAGGCGTGGTCGCGCGTGCAACGTACACGTACTCGTGCGCGCCCTCCCAGAGCAGGGAGGTGAAGACCTCCACCCGGTCGTCGCGCATGGCGTCGTGCTCGTACCACCGGCCCCACCAGCGGCGCCAGCGGGGCTCGTCGGGAGCGCCGGGGCCCTCGGGGATGGGGCCCGTGGTGGCGAGCGCGGGGTTCATGGGCTCGAAGCCGGCCGGGAACGGGTCCACCAGCGCCACGTGGTAGCGCCTCGCGGGGTTCACCATCGAGATGCGCACGCGCACCTTGGCGCCTGCCTTCACGTGCCAGACTCCATCGGCGTCGATCGACACGTCCCTGGGATCTTCGGCGCCCTCGTAGCTGCGGGTCACCACGAAGCCACGATCGATGGGAGGGGCCCTCAGATCGGACGGAGCATATTGCATACCGACCCGGTAATAGAGCCTGCCCGGGCCCTCCTTGCCCACGACAAGGCGCTGGGGCCTCTGGCCCTGCTGGGCGAGGAAGCTCATGGGGACGTCGGCGCGATCCCTCTCCGTGGTGCGGCCCCTGAAAAGGTGCTCGGCGACCATGGTGGGTCCCAGCCAGGCCCTGGCCACGAAATCGGGGGTCGCCTTCTCGTAGGTATTGAAATAGCGATCCAGCGCCAGCAGCACGAAGGCGTTGTCGTTGGTGCTCCCCCAGTGACCTCGCGTCCTGTGGGCGAGGAGCCCGGCGACAATCTTGGGAATGACTGTGTTCTTCTCGTCCACCCGTATCAGCGACTCCAGGAGCACCCCGTCGTCGCGGCGATCCGAGTGGAGGAGCACGTGAGCTCCGTCGGAGTACGAAGAGGTGAAGTGCGCGGCTCCGGAGGTCTCCGTCACTCGATTGGCGAGGAGCGCCAGGATACGGGTGACGTCGCCCCTCGCGGAAGGATCGCCGCTCAGCGTCGGGAGGAGCCACCCCAGCGCTTCCATCGACAGGTGCTCCGGACCCTTGGCCTCGACCAGGAGGGCGCGGGCTCGCCGAGGATCCGCGGTCCCGGCGAGCTCCCGGACGAAGAGCGCGTAGGCCACGAGCGCCCGGCGCGACTCGACACCATACCAGGCAGGGATGTGCGACTCGACGCTCTGGAGGTATCCGAGGGCGCTCCTCTTCATGTCGGGATCGACCTCGAAGCCCTTGGCCTCGGCGCGGACCAGCGCGTGGGTGACGTGCAGGGTGACGAACGGGGAGGGCGCGAGCGAGCGCCAGAAGCCCCAGCCTCCAGACCCGCCCTGGAGGGATTTCAGCGCGTCGAGATCGGCCTTCATCGAGGCGAGGACGGCCTCGGGCGAGGGCATACCCCTGGCCTTGAACGCGGAGAGCACGTCGCGCAGCGCAGCGACGGCGAGCACCCGCGAGGCCCGCTGCTCCGCGCAGTCGTACGGGTAGTGAACCAGGTAGAGCACCGCGTCCGTGAGCGCCTGCAAGGCCGTCGACGACGTGGAGACCTCGAGCCCACCAAAATCGGTCAACCCCCCCCGCGGCGCGGCGACCGTCTGGGCGACGGCACCCCTGTCCAGGACCCCGTAGGTGGCGAAGGTCTCGGTGGTGGCGGGGGTCCACACCGGCAGCACCACCTCGGCCGCGTCGGCCTTGTCGCCGCTCGCCGTGACCAGCTGGAAGCGCGCCCGCCCTGGCCTCTCCGCCCTCGCCGGGAGCCGGATCTCCACGCGATCGTTGGCGGGGACGAGCACCTTGCGCCCCAGGGGATCGTCCAGGGCGGCGTTGGTGGATCGGGCCGCGAGCGACACGCTCATGGCCCCGTCGGTCTGGTTCTGGAGGACGATGGGGAGCTCGAAGACATCGCCGAAGTTCAGGAAGCGGGGAGGCGAAGGCCGGACCATGAGCGGCAGGCGCGCCGTCACCGTGCCCTCGCCCTTGCCGAACTCGCGCTCGCCTCGAGTGGCCACGACGAGGACGCGGTAGCGGGTCAGGCTGTCGGGGAGCTTGAAGGACACCTCGGCGCGCCCGCGCTCGTCCGCAGCGACGTCGGGGAAGAACGCTGCGAGGGGGCGAAAATCCTTGCGGACCGTCACCGGCGCGCTCGCGTCGTCCTCCTTGCCCACGATGGCGACCTCGCCGATCGTGATCACCCCCTTGGAGCTGGACGCGCCAGGGATCTCCGGGCTCTGCACGAACGCCCGCAGCTCGTGGCTGGCCGTGCCCGCGGGCCGCTGCGGGTAGAACGCGGCCAATGGCTCCGGAAGCCTGTAGTCCGCCAGGGCCAGCACCGCCTCGTCGACCACCGCGATCGCCGCCCGGGCTCCGGAGGAGGGCTCCCCGCCAGGGCGACGGAAGAGCAGGTCCACCACCACCTGCGAGCCAGGATCCACACGATCTTGACGGGGCTTCACGCTCACGTCGATGCGCCGATCCGCCGGCGGGACGCTGAGGTAGACGCTGCCCTCGCCGTACGCGGGGCGCCTGGGCAGCGAGGGATCGGCCCGGTTCTTCCCGTCCTGACGCGCGGCGCTGCCGACCACGTGCACGGCCACGGTGACCCCCGTCGTCCAGGTCGGATCGAGCTTGAGCGAGATCCGCTCGGTGGGCTTCTCGATGCGGTAGCGACGCTCCTGCACGATCCCGGAGCGCTCCACCGTCAGGAGCGCCTCCGCCGGCGCCACGGGCGACAGCACCAGCAGCTCCGCCGTGTCGCCCGGCGAATACTCGGCCCTGTCGGCGACGATCGTCACGACCTCGGGGCGGAGCTCCGGGTCCTGCACCACGCTCCCGTAGACATAGACCTCGGCCTCGGTCTGGCTCCTCCGGCCCCACCCGTCGGTCACCGTCGCGCGCACGCTGTACAGCCCGGGCTTGCCCGTCGCCAGCTCGCAAGGCGACGGCTCACGATCCGAGTCCAGGGCGCACGAGGCCGGATCGAGCTCCTGCTTGACCCACCTGCCCCCCTTCCGCTCGTAATCGATGCGCGCGCTCTCGACGCGCACCTTGCGACCGGGGACGACCTTGCCATCCAGGTCGGACACCAGGATCCGAGAGCGGATGACCTCGCCCTCCCGGAGGTAGGTCCTTGGCAGCTTCAGGCCGACGTAGACGCTGGCAGGGTGCACCAGCATCGTGGCGCGCGCCGACTGCTCCTGGCGGTTCACGTCGACGATCCCTGCGCGGAGGGTGAGGAGCCGTGGGAAGGCCGGCTCGAGCGCGTCGAGATCGACCTTCACCCTGTGCATCCCGTCAGGGCCGGTGCGGCCCTTGAGCGGCGGAGGTGAGGGTGGCTCCCTGGCCGGAAGGGCCTCGTCACGGCTCCGGAGGCGCCCGGTCCAGCCCCTTCCGGAGCGGCCAAAGAGGTAGTCCGAGCGATCGGGGGGAGTGAACTCCGCCTCGGAGCTCGCGATCTTCCAGGTGACCTCCGCGCCAGGCAGCCCCCCTCCCGCGAAGTACTTCGCCGCCACCGTCGCCATCACGGGCTTTCCCACCGAGTGCGGCCCCCCGCCGGTGCTCATCGACACCTCGAAGTCCGGGCGACGGAACTCCTCGATGCCCAGGCGGTGCAGGGTGGACGCGCCCGCGCAGCGCAGCGCCACGCGCCCCTCGCCCAGGTGCGCGCCGCCCGGGAGCCGGAACGAGACATGGAAGCCGTAGGAGGAGTCGAGCTCGACCTGCCCCCTGGCCACCTCGTCGCCCCGCCCGTCGTGGGCCGTGTAGGTGACGCGCTGGCCAGAGAGCTCGCGAGGGAAGCCCACGTCCCCGGACCTCGAGAGATCGAGCGAGCGGATCCAGCCCTTGAGGTGCACCTCCTCGCCCGGCCTGTACAGCGTGGAGCCGTCGAGCACGAACCAGCGGAGGGCCGGCGGAAGCCCGGCGCTCGGGTCGAGCGATCCTGCGAGGAACGCGACGTCGCTCCCTCGCTGGGCCGAGAGCATGCCCACGGAGGCGGCTCGGAAGTGAGCCAGCCCGTCGGGGCGGCTCCGGCCCACGTCGCGGCCGTCCACGAGCACCCGAGCTCCGTCGACGGAGGCCCCGGTGGCGAGCTCGGTGATCCACGCGACGCCCGCTCCCTGCTCGTGGATCGACGTGATCCCCAGCCTCGTGACCTGGATCCACTCGATCGACTCCCTGGGCTCCCAGGAGTCCTTCGGCGGGACGACGGGCTCGATGATCGCGACGACGTTCCCCACGCCGCCCTTGAGGGCGGGCGAGAGATCGATCCGGGTCTCCACGAGCTCGTCGGGGGCGTCCCTGGGCGCGACGGACCTCCGGAGGACCAGGCGCCCTGGCGGCGCCTTGGGCCTCTCCGGGGGGGTCATGCGGCTATATCGCTCGTACGCGTCGTAATCCTGAGGGGTGACCGCGTGGAGGCGCACGGAGAGGGCGCGGTGGTTCACGGTGAAGACCCGCGTCTGGAGGGCGCCGCCCGGATCCTGCACGCGCAGCCCGGAGTACACAGGGAAGAACGCCCGAGGCGCGCGGCCGACGAAGAGCTCGGCGGTCGCGTCCCTGGCGAGCTCCTGGCCGAACACGTCGCGCAGGCCCGCCTTCGTCGTCACGCGGTACCGGGTGTTGCCCTTCTTCCACCCCACGATCTCGATCCGGTCGCCCTGGGCGGAGATCTTCGCGTCAGCCAGCGGCGGATCGACGAGCACACCGGCGGGGTCGAACGAGCCCTCGTCGATGGGGTTTGAGAACCCGAGCGAGACCGCATCGGAGGGCTCGCATGGCTGCTCCGCGGAGCACGATGAGCCATCGAGCTTCAGCGGGCCATAGGTCGAGAACGGGAACGTCTGGTCGGAGGTCGTGCCGAGCGGCCCCTCCGCGGAGGGCGCCCCCTTCCGCACGACGAGCTTGTGCGAGGTGTCCAGCAGGAGCGGGCGCTCCGCCATGAACGTGAGCACCCGCGCGCCGGGCGGCGGCTCGCCGCCAGCCCACAGCGCGTACGCGACATAGTCGTCGGCCAGCATCTCGGCCCTGGCGGCGGCCGCCTCGGCCCCGGTGGCGAGCCTCAGCTTGATGCCCCCCGGGCCGCCACCTTCGAGCCGGAGGTGCGGCAGGACCCGGGCGCCGTCGACGGCCTGATCGAACATCAAGGAGAAGCGCGGGTCGGATCGGATGAGCGACCGGCTCATGTGCGAGTCGATCAGGAACCCCAGGACGCGAGGAGGGGGAGTCCTGAAGGTGAAGCGCTCGGCCTTGTCGAGGGTGCTCCCCGAGAGGGAACGCGTCCCTGCGGGGATGTCGACCGAGTACTCGGTGGCCATGGAAAAGCGCGGATCTGGCTGGAACATCACGGTCTGGGTGCCCAGCCAGCGCCACTCGCCCTTGGGCTGGGGCGAGATCTTCACGGGGGAAGGGAGCCTGGCCAGCTCGGAGTGAGAAGTGACGGGGACCATGGGCTGGGAGAAGGTGACCGCCAGGTGGGGGGCGATGGGCACATCCCCCTTGGGGAGCGCCCGCTCCACCTTGAGGGGGCCTCTCGGGACCTCGGCGGGCGGAGGCCCGGCCGGCGGAGGAAAGGGCTCCTTCACCGTCTCCCCCGCGACGGGCGGGGGCAGGGACTTGGCGCGCAGCGCAAAGGGCACCACGTCCTCGGGCTCCGTCTTGATAGGCGGGACCCGCGCGAGGAGCTTTGCCGTCTCCTTCTCATCGAGCGGAGCGGCCCCCACCTGCCGCACCCGCGCCCCTGGACCGTCGCCGTCAGCCTGGCTCAAGCGGAAGCCAAGGCCATTCTCGGAGAGGCGCCAGACGATCTTCTCCTCCTCCGGAGCCTCGTGACCCTCGGGGACGACCGGGGGCCTCTGGCCCGGGCAGCCGCTCGCCAGCAGCGAGATAAAAAGCCCGAGGATCCAACGAGAGCACCGCATCGCTCACCCCTCGATTCCAAACCCCCTTCAGTCTCGTGGCTTTGGGCGCGGGGGGACAGAACAAACGGAAGTCTCGCTTGACTACGGATGGGTTTCTTCGCGCCGAGACGCCCTCCTTGACTCGCTCGGGCTGACCTCGTCTGATGCGGGCGTATGCCGACGCGTCACCTCGCCTTCGGCGTCATCCTCTCGACCCTCGTCGCGTGCGGAGCGCCGCCGCGGGCCGCACCTTGCTTCGCCGTCCACACCGGCCCCGAGCTCAGGTCGAGCGACGCCAGCAAGACGCTCGACGAGCTCGCTCGGGACATCCGCCTCCCGCCGGAGGACGAGGCCCTGCGAAACCCCAGATCGATCGCCGATGTCCGGGCGATCCTGCGCCGCGACACGATCTACTTCTTCGGGAACGCCGCCGCCTTCGCTCGGACGCTGAAGACGCTCGAAGGCCGCCGCGCCGAGGCGTCGCTCGAGCTCTTCCTGGGGGAGTCCCAGCTGGTCGCCTCGCAGATCTTGACCACCCAGGCGGCGTGGGTAGGAGGCAACCTCAGGATCGCGAGGGCGAGCCTGGCGAGCGAAGGGACGACGCCGAGCACCGATCGCGCGCGGATGCTCTCCCAGCTGATCCGCGCCGTCGAGGAGGGCAACAAGATCGCCGACGCGCTGGGCATCGCCGCCCCCGCCCACGTCGCGCGAGGCGCCGAGGTGATCCGCGGCCTCCGCGCGGAGGCGCCGGAGGATCCTCGCACGTCGCTGCTCGTCGCCGAGTACCACCGGCTGCGCGGCGAGTGGCCCGAGTTCGATCTGGCGATGAAGACGGCCGAGCGGACCGACCGCACCCAGCGGCCCCTCTGCTACCTCCGGGCCATGGAGCAGCTCGAGCGCTTCCGTCGCCCCGATCTCGGGGCAAGAATGCTGAGAGACTGCCTGGGCAAGTATCCCAAGTTCGTGAGGGCGCAGGCCGCGCTGGTGCTCATGGCGACGCACCCCCGCGCGGCCTCGCGCGAGCTTGGCAAGCTCAAGGAGATGAACGAGGACCACTACCTCGTGATGCTCCTCGAGCCCACGATCGCCGCCGACCAAGAGCTGCAGCGGATGCAGGACGGAACCGCCCCCGATGCGCCTTGAGCTCACGAGGGCCGCGCTCGCGATCGCCACATCGCTCGCCCTCGGGTGCGGGAACGAGCCCCCGCCCAGCGTTCCACGGGCCCCCTACGCCCCTGCCCCCTCGCCTCCCGAGACGCTGGAGGCCCAACCGGTCGTCGCGCCCCCAACCCCAACCCCCTCTCCTGTGATCGTCCCCGCTCCAGCACCGGCGACGCCCTCCAAGGATCCGTCGATCTTCGCTCCACCGCATGCGCCCGGCCAGGATCCCGTCGTCCTCCAGCTCCTGTCGGGCGGGAGCGCGGCGCTCAAGACCGTGGTCGCGAACCCGGAGAAGCATCGCTTCCAGCTGCTCTACTCGCGGGTCCGTGAGGGCGCGACGCCGAGCCTGGAGCGCCACGGTCACCGCGTGGACGCCGAGTACTTCTTCCCCGCGAGCACGATGAAGGTGCCCATCGCGCTCGCGACGTTCGATCTCCTCCCGGCGCTGCGCGGCGCGGGCCGGCCTGGCCTCACGCGCGACGCGACGCTACGTATCCATCCCGTGGCGGGGACCGCGGAGCCTCACGTGACGACGCTCGCGAGGGAGACGTGGCGGGCGCTCATCGTCTCGGACAACGCCTCCGCCAACCGCCTCCTCGGCGTCGTCGGTCACCGGGAGGTGCACGAGACGCTCTGGTCCCTCGGCCTCTCCTCCGCCAGGATCCGCGCCGGCTTCTCGACCGGCGGGGAGATCGACCCCGCCGAGGTCTCCCCCCGGATCGAGATCGACGGCGGGACCGCCGAGCTCGCGGCGCGGCGCAGCGATCTCGTCCTCCCTCCGACCGAGGCGACAGGGCTCGACATCGGCAAGGCCTACGTCACGGACGGCCGGCGCGTCGAGGGCCCGCTCTCCTTCGCCTCCAGGAACGCGATGCGCCTGCGCGACCTGCAAGACACGCTCGTCCGCATCGTGCGCCCCGAGCTCCTGGACCCCGGGGCGGCGGCAGACACGGCGTCGAAGGACGACCTCGCGTACGTGCGGCAGGCGCTGGGCACGCTCCCCAGCGAGTCGGGCCTCGCCGGGTTCAGCCGCAACGTCGTCGCCGATTACCAGTATGTCCCCTTTCTCCGCGGGATCGAGCGGGTGCTGCCCCGGGGGCGCTTCCGGATCTTCACCAAGGTGGGGCAGGCCTTCGGCTTCCTGGTCGCCAACGCGTACATCGTCGAGAAGGACACCGGCCGCTCGTTCTTCCTGATCGCGTCGGTCTACGCCAACCCCGACGAGACGCTGAACGACGACAGGTACGCCTACGACACGATCTCGACGCCCGCGCTCGCGGACATCGCCGAGGCCGCGTGCCGCCACGCCTTCGCTCCCTGAGGCAGAGCGAAAGCTCGCCGATCGCGGCGCCGGCCCTCCTCACGGCTTGATCCTCCGCTGCCGGAGGAGCCGTCCGTCGGGCGACAGATCGCTGTTTCGGGCGACCCAGTACAGGTACTCGGCGGTCTCGACCGATGCCCCGGCGTTCGGATAGAGCGCTTCATCGCGCGCGGGCTCGCCAGGCTTGACCGAGCGAATCTTTCCGGCCGACGGTTCGGACCACACGACCCGTCCATCGTTCTCGAGCCGGAGGCCGATCGGGTAACGCGTCGTCGTGGCGAGGGTCCGGACCACACCGGCATCGGAGGCAAGAGTCGTCGCTCGCACCGCCCCCTCCGGCTGGGAGTACGACAGCCAGAAGAGCTCGGCGCCTCGCCTGGCCAGAAAGGCAGGGTTCAGCTCCCCTGCCGCGACGACCCTGGGCGACGGACAGGCGGACCTTGGACACGCCTGCACGCTTCCCCCGCCGCCCTCGAAGGCGCCCTGGTTCACCAGAGCGACCTCCGAATCTGCTTCGGCCACGCTCGCCACGCGATGCCAGTTCGCGGCCGTGGTCACGAAGCTCGCCGGCCCGACAGAGGTGCTCGCGCGGGCGATGCGGCGTACGCCGAAGGTCCCGGAGTAGTAGACGTGGTCGGAGTCCGCGGAGAGCGCTCGAACCACGGCGGACGGCTCGATGGTCGAGGTGGCGCCGGTGCGCAGGTTCTTCTCCAGGAGGTAGCCGCCATCGACGTCGGAGCCGATGTAAACCAGATCACCGACCACGAGGAAGACGCTCGGTTTCCGGAGATCGGGCATGACCGTCTCCAGGATCTTGCACGAGGCGACCGGACAGCGGAGGACGCGTCCCAGGGTCGCGGCCGGGAGCTCCGTGCCCAGGGTGAGAAGGAACAGATCGTCGCCGCGGAGCTGGAGATCGAGCGGCACCGCCAGCCCCTGGAGCAAGACCTCCGGGGAGGGCGAGCCCGCCTCGTCGGGGCCCTTCCCTCCCTCCAGACCACCATCGGCTCCGCCGTCGAGCGCCGTTCGGCCCTGGTCGCCAGCGAACGAGCCGCAGGCGACGAGCGCGGCGACCCCGGCAACCGCACAGAACCTGAGAATCGGCTCCCGCATCGATGCAATACTAGGGCTCCCTCGTGCCCTGGACGAGGGAGCCCGCAAAAACGAAGAGGGCATGCTGGCTCCACCCTCGATCGGATGGGCGATGCGAGCGTACCCTCACCGCCGACCCGATCGCGCCACCCCTGTTTCGGCCACTCCTGGCGGCGGCTGGCTGGACGTCGTCGGCTCTACTTGGCAGTGAGGCTCTTGCAGACCGCATAAGCCTCTTTGGCTTTTTCTTCGGTCTTTGGGGATTTCGTCAGCGTAGACTCGCAGGTCGTCCCCTTGCCGCCGACGTCGGCGGCGTACATGACGAGGTAGGAGACGCCTCCCTTTTCCTTCGAGGCCACGACGAAGCCAGCGGCCTCGTCGATAAGAAATCCCTTGAAGTCCTTCTCCTTGCCAAGCATGTCCTTCAGCTGCTTCACGCTCTCGGATTTGCCGGCCTTGACGGTCAGGCGATAAGCCTCCGCCGTGACGAAGCACGTGGGCTCGAGCTTGGCGTCGGGAGGCGCGGCGATCATGTATTTCCCGCACAGCTCCTTGGCCGCGAACCCAGGCGAGGGGCTCGCCGACGCGGTGGCCGAAGGAGCGGCAGACGCGGCGGCCGAGGGAGCGGCGGACGCGGCCGAAGGAGCGGTCCGAGCGGTTCCTCCCGACGCGCTCGCGGAAGGTGCGGCCCCATCACCGCTTCCCTTGCAACCGGCCGAGACAACGAGAACGAGCGAGAGGACGAGAGGAGTGAATTTCATGTCGGGGCGTACGAACACGAAAACGCTCTCCAAACAACCAAAATGAGCCGTTCGGGAGCCTCGCGGCCGCCGGGACGACGCGCCCGAGTCATTGGACGGGGAGCCACAAAATAGGTCCGGCCCGTCGCCTGGGGGGGGGTAGGGACGGGCCGGGTGGCGCCAACAACACGCCGAAGACCCAACGCTACAGCATCGCGAGCCCGCCGCCAACTTCCCTGCGAGGGTGCCCGCTCCTCGAGCCGATGGCCATCTTCGCGGTCGCGGGAACAACGAGGCGCTGGAGGGTGTCTCGACCACCTCTGGCGCTGCCTGGCGAAATCCGTAGGATGATCTCCTCGGCGCGCGTTCGAAGCCCGGGGGGCCACTTCGTGTCGGAGCCAGGACAGATGCGTTTCTTCCCCGTCCTTTGCGTCGCCGTCGCGCTCTTCGCCTCGCCGCTCATGGTCGCTGGCTGCAAGCCCTCGCCGGTGGCCATCGCCGCGCACGGGGACACCTTCGGCGAGATGCGGACGATCAAGGGCGAGATCAGCGTGAGCGCGCCGGGGCAGGCCAGGCGCGCCCCCTACCCGCGCGAGCGCATCGCCGAGGCGTGCGAGGTGACGCTCGGCGCCGGGGCCCTCGCCTGGATCCGGCGCGACGCCGGGGCGGTGTGGCTCGTCGAGGGCCCCGCGCAGCTGACGCTGCACGAGGGAGCCGTGAAGCTCACGTCCGGACGCGCGTTCGTCGACGGGGAGGACGGGCCGCCCATCCGCATCGACTCGCCGCGCGGCGCGATCACGCTGGAGGACGCCCGCGCCAGCGTCGAGGTGCTCGCCGACGGGAGCGAGGACGTCTACGTGCTCCGGGGGGCGGCCCGCGCCGGCGCGGGCTCGGAGCGCGCGGGCGCAGGCGAGCGCCTGTCGCTCAAGGTGGACGGCTCGGTGACCAGGACGCCCGCGGTCGCGTGGGACGACTGGACCGGCGGGCTGGCGACCGCCGATCCTGCGGCGCAGCCCGCGCCCTTCGGCCTGGGGACGGTGGGGGCGCGCCCGCCGGGCGACAAGGGCAAGCCCCGCTTCTCGCTCGTGATCGAGCGCCTCGACGTGCGGGTCACGGTCGACCACGACCTCGCGGTGACGGAGGTCGATCAGACCTTCGCCAACCCCAGCTCGGCCTCGGTCGAGGGCATCTTCAGCTTCCGCACCCCGCCAGGCGCGGTGCTCCACAAGTTCGGCGTCGACCGCGACGGCGAGCTGGTGTGGGGGAAGGTCAAGGAGAGCGCCGCGGCCAAGGCCCAGTACGAGAGCAACGTCTACCAGGGCTCCACCGAGGATCCGGCGCTCCTGTCGTGGGTCGCCCCCGGCGTCTACAACGCGCGGCTCTACCCGATCCAGGCGGGGGCCAGGAGGCGGGTGGTCACCCGCTACGTCGAGTGGCTGTCGCGCCAGGGCCCCACGGGGGACCGCCGCCTCTACGTTTACCCGATGGCCGCCGAGGGCGCGCGGGGCTCGCTCCCGCGCATCGAGGAGCTCCGGATCTCGCTCGATCTCGCCAGGGCCGGCGCCGCCCGCGTGCGCGCGGGCATGAACGGCAAGGTGGAGGGGAAGAAGGTCGTCATCCAGGCCTTCGATTTCGTGCCGAGGGCCGATCTGGCCGTCGAGCTGTTCGACGGGGGCGAGCCTGATCCGGTCGCGTACCGCGCGCCGCACGCCCTCACCGCGGACGACATCCCCATGAACGCCGACGCGAAATTCGCTGCGAAGGTGTCCGGGGAAGAGCCGGACTACCTCCTGGTGCCGCTGAGGAGCACCGCCGCCGAGGCCAGCGCGGACAGCGCCACCAAGGGCATGGACCTCGCGATCGTGGTCGACACGTCGGCGGCGACCGAGCCTGGGGCGCTCGCGATCGCGCGCAGCCTGACGTCGGCCTTGCTCGCCCACCTCGGTCCGGACGATCGCGCCGCGCTCTGGGCGGGCGACGCGACGCTGCGTCCTGTGAGCGAGGGGAGCGGCGAGCTCGTGGCCGTCGACGCGAGCCGGCGGCGCGAGTGGCTGTCCGGGCTGGCGATCGTCGAGCGCGGCGGCGCGACCGACATCGGAGCGCTCCTCACCGAAGCAGCGAGCCGCCTCGACGCCAAGCGACGAGGCGCCGTGCTCTACATCGGTGACGGGCTGCCGTCGGTGGGCGAGCTCTCCCCGAAGTCGCTGCGCGAGCGGATGGCCCGGCTGCCGCCGTCGACGCGCGTCTTCGCCGCCGGCGTGGGCAGCCACGCCAACATGGCGCTGCTCGACTCCATCTCCCGGGGCGCTCCGGTCGAGCCGGTGGGCGACGCGTACAGCGCCGCTCGGGCGGCGCTGCGCCTGCTCGAGGCGGCGCAGCGCCCGGCGTGGGTCGGCGCGTCCATCGATCTGGGGCCAGGGATCGAGCGCGTCTTGCCGCGCGAGCTACCGCCGGTGAGCGCCGACGGGAGCGTGCTCGTCGTCGGGCGGCTCGCGGGCACCCTCCCGACGAAGGTGACCCTGAAGAGCGGCGACACCGTGCTCAGCAAGCCCCTCCGCGTCGTCACGATCGACGACGGGGGAGATCTCCGGCGCCGCTGGGGACAGGGGCGAATGCAGGAGCTGCTGGGCGAAGGAGCCGGGCGCGCGGCGCTCGTCGACATCGGGCGGCGGTATGGCCTCGTCTCGCCCTACACCTCGCTCTACGTACCGACGGCGCGCGAGCTCGCGAACAGCAACGCCCTCTCGGACGAGGCGCTCGCCGAGGCCCGCGCCGAGGCGATGGGACGCCGCCGGCTATGGCGACCGTGGTCGCGGTCATGGCGGCGCGACGAGGAGATGGCTGTGGCCATGAGCATGGCCGACAAGGCCGACAACAAGGAAGGCGGGACCGGCACGCGCGCCAAGGGAGAAGAGGGTTCGATGGGGAACCCGAGCACGAAGCCGATGAACCAGCGGTACGGCGTCAGAGGGCCGCAGGAAAACCCGGATCCCCACACCGCCCGGCAGGCCGCGCTCAAGGAGGCCGCCGAGTTTGGCATGATCGGCCAGCTCAGCACCGGCGCCGGGGGTGAACCCGGGGCGCCGCCGCCAGCGGCCACCGCCGCGGCCGCGGCCGGTAACATGTGGGGAGACTCGATCGGCGACTCTTTCGGCGCTGGAGGCCTCGGCCTCTCGAGCGTCGGTGAGGGAGGGGGCGGACGAGGCGAGGGCATCGGCCTCGGCAGCGTCGGCGCCATCGGCCACGGGGCTGGAACAGGGAGCGGGCAGGGCTTCGGCAGCGGTCACGGCCGCGTGGGCGGCGCGCACGCGACCAGCACACCCACGCTTCGCCAGGGGGCCGCCCAGGTCACCGGGCGCCTGCCGGCCGAGGTCATCCAGCGCATCGTCCGCCAGAACTTCGGCCGCTTCCGCCTCTGCTACGAGAACGGGTTGAAGAACAACCCGAACCTCGAGGGGCGCGTCGCCGTCAAGTTCGTCATCGATCGCTCCGGCGCGGTCTCCACGACGCAGGACGGAGGCTCGACCATCCCGGACAAGAGCGTGAGCTCCTGCGTGATTCGCGGCTTCGGGAACCTCTCCTTCCCTCAGCCCGAAGGCGGCGTCGTGACGGTCGTCTATCCCATCCTCTTCACCCCGGGGGACAACGCCGCGTCGCCCGCACAGACGGGGCCCGTCGCCAAGCCGGCAGAGCCCGTCGCCAGGCCGACGGGGCCTGTGGCGGAGCCAAGCACCGGTCCGATCGCGGTCATCGGGCACTCGCCTCGCCCGTGCGGGGCCGCCGCGGAGCTACCTCTCGGGGAGCGGCGTATCCTCTGGAGCGAGCGCCTGGCCACCGCGGGCGCGCAGGGCTCCGCGGAAGGTGCCCTCGCGGTGTACCGGCGCGCGCTCGAGGACTGCGAGGCCCCGACCTGGCGGGAGCGGACCGCGCTCCTCCTCCTCATGGTCGACCAGCTGCGCTCGGTGACCGCCAGGGTGGCGCTATGGAGATCGCTCATCTTGACCCCCTCGGCGGACGTCATCTACCGGGCCATCGTCGTTCGCGTTCAGAGCGTCGCGGAGCTCCACGAGCTGCACCGGGCCCTCGGGCTCGCTTCGGTCGACCCCGATCTGCTAGCAGGGATGGTGGCCAAGGCCAAGACACCGGCCGAGCGCCTCGGCGTGCTCCGCGCCGCCGCGCTCAGGTGGCCCGATGATCTCGAGCTGGGGCTGCGCGTGCTCGAGGCGCACGAGGACGCGCAGGACGCTCCGGGGGGGCGCGCGTGGGCCAGGCGCCTGCGTCGGCGCGCGGACGCGACCGCGCACGTGTGGACCAGCGTCGGCGAGTACCACCTGCGCCTCGCCGCGCGGGAGGCCGGCGCGGACGCCGAGCGCGATCGCGTCGAGGCGCGAAGGACCTTCGGCGAGCTCGTCGAGTTCGCGCCCGACGACCCCGCGGCGCGGCGCCGCCTGGGCGATCTCCTCCGCGCCCACGGCTGGTACGACGAGGCGCTCCGCCAGTACCTGACCCTCCAGGCGCTGACACCCGACGATCCGGCCGTGCCCATCCTGATCGCGTCGGCTGCGCAAGGCCTCGGCCGCGTCGAGGAGGCCGTGAGCTGGGCCGAGAAGGCGGCCGCGGCCGGCTCGCCCGACGGCAACAGCGCCCTCTCTCGCGCGGCGCGCGCGACGGCGGTCGCGTTCCTCGCCTGGGCGCGCGAGGAGGCCCTCCGCGCCGGGAAGAAGGACGACGCAGAGAGGCTGCTGGCGCGCGCCCGCCGCCTCGTGACCGCGAGCGCCGGACCGAACGCGCAGGCCGAGGAGCGCGGCGTCCGGATCCTCGTCACGTGGTCGCACCCGGAGCTCCACCCCTCGCTGTGGACGACGACGCTCGGTGCGCCCATGCCTTCGCCCGACAACTTCCCCATGTTCGGCGTGGCCGAGGCCACGAGGACGGGGGCGCCGGCGACCGTGGAGCTGCGGCTCGAGCCCGACGACGCCGCGCGCGCTGCGCGCCTCGGCCTCAAGGTGGTGGTGACCGCGATCACGGGCGGGGGTACGCCGGCCGAGAAGATCGCGCGGCAGGAGGTCGGCTTCGGCACGCTGGCCGCGCCGGCGACGCGCCTGGTCGTGACCTTCGAGAACGACGCGCTGCGTGTGGGGGCGCCGTGAGGCCCGACGCGCGCCGGCTGATCGCCGCGGTCGGGCGCCCGAGGGTCGGGCTGGCGATGCTCGCCCTGGGCGTGGCCTGCGGTGGGTACTTCGGCGCGAGGTCGTGCGGCAGCAAGACCATCGACGTCGGCGCCATGAAGACGACCGTCGGCGATCTCCAGTCGCTCCACGCCGACGTCCTGGTGCGCGGGCGCGAGGTGAGGGGCAGCGCCCGCCTCGTCGACGGCGACGACCTGAAGACCGCGCCAGGCGGCCGGGCCCGCGTCCGCCTCGACGACGGCACGGTCGTGATCGTCGACGGCGGCGCCGAGCTCACGCTGCGCGGGCATCGCATCACGCTGGCGCGAGGCCGCTTCTTCGTGCAGGCGGGAGGCGCGTCGCGGACGGAGGTCCAGGTGCGCGACGCCGTCGCCACGCTCGTCTCCAGCGCCGCCGCGTTCGACGCAGACGACGGCCCTCGGGGCGCCCCCAAGGTGTACTGCGCCAGGGGCGAGCTGGTGCTCGGCGTCGGAGGGAAGCAGGTGCACGTCCAGAGCGGGGAGACGGCCACGCTCGCTCGCGACGCCGCGAAGGTCGCCCCCGAGGCCGCCTTCGACGACTGGACGGGCGGCCTCGCCGTCCCCTGGTCCGGAGAGCGAGCGCCTGCGAGCGCCATCGCCCAGCTCTGGGGAGGAGGAGGCGAGGCCGATCCCGGGGCCCCGCTGGTCGTGCGCTCCGAGAAGGTCGACGTCGTGATCGAGGGTGAGCTCGCCACCACCCGCACGCGGACCACGTACTTCAACGGCTCCGATCGCGACCTTCAGGCCGACGTGCGCATGGCGCTGCCCGAGGGGGCCATCGTCTCGAGGGTCGCGCGCCAGGACGAGGGCGCAAGCGGCGAGACCGCCGCCGCCCTCGGCGTCGGCAACCGCGGCGCGGGCTCCTCGGGCAGCAGCCGCCTCGAGTGGGCCGGCGGCGGGTGGCTGCGCGGCGCCCTGACCGGGATCCGCGCGGGATCGTCGGTCGATCTCCTGGTCGACTACGTCGAGTGGCTCCCCCAGAAGGATGGCCGCGCGACCTATCGCTTTCCCATGGCGAGCGAGGTCGAGTCCCCTGTGATCGGCAGCGTCGAGCTCCGGGTCAGCTCGCGCGGCCCCGCGCGGTGGCTCTCGGCCAGCGCCGGCGCCGCGGTCGTCAACGGCGGCATCGAGCTCCGCCGCGCCGACGTCCGACCGACCGGCGATCTTGTGGTCGAGATGATCCCCTCCGTCGTCCGGGCCGGGGTCGCCCGCGCCTACGTCGAGAGCGGAGAGCGGGGCGAGGATCCCTACATCCTCGTCCGCACCGAGGTCCCCGATCTCGCCGAGGCCGGCGTCACCCTGGCGCTCGTGGTCGATGTCTCCATCAGCATGGGCCCGGCGCTCCTCGAGATCGAGCGCGCCGTCGTCGACGCCCTCCTCGAGTCCCTCGGCCCCAGGGACTCCGTCGTCGTCCTCGCCGCGGATCAGGGCGCCAGGATCGTCGGTCCGGACAGACCCTCTCCCGTCACCCCCGAGGTCTGCGCGCACATCCGCAAGGATCTGGCCTCGATCCGCGCCGGCGGCGCCTCGAACCTCGGGCTGGCCCTCGAGCGCGCCGCCGATCTCCTGGACGCGCCGCGCGACGGCGAGCGCGCCGGGAGCGGCATGGTCGTCTACCTGGGCGACGGCCGCCCCACGGTCGGCGAGGGCGACGCCCGCGAGCTACGCAAGCGCCTGGCCCGCCGCGCAAGCGGAGCGCCGCGCCTCGGAGCCCTGGCCGTCGGTCAGGGCGCCGACCGCTGGATGCTCGCCGAGCTCGTCGCCGGAGGCGGTCCGGTCTACGACGTCCTGGACCGCCCCGACGCCGCCCGCGCCAGCTCGGCCCTCGTCGCCGACGCCCTCAGACCGACCCTCCGCGACGTCTCGCTCTCCCTCGGTCCCACCGTCGATCGCGTCTATCCGCGCGACGCTCGCGCCGTTTCCGCCGGCTCCACCTTCACCGTCGCCGGTCGTCTCCGGGGGGAGATCCCCAGGCAGATCGATCTTCGCTACCGCCGCGGCACCCAGCTCGTCGAGGAGGTCCGCCCCCTCGAGCTGATACCGACCCCCTCCGACGCCGCGCGTCGCTGGGCTCAGCAGCGCATCGAGGAGAGCGTGGCGCACGCCGACGGCATCGAGCCCGCGATCGCCCTCGCCACCAGGGCCGGGCTCCTCACCCCGTGGACCGGCTGGTTCTTCGGGGGGGGCAACTCCTCGGCGGCCTGGGAGGATCGCCTCCTCGGCCTCTCGCCCGCGCAGGACAGCGCCTTCGCGAGCAAGGTCCTCCCCGCCCCCCGGGCGCCGTCGCTCCTGCTCGAGCCGCCCAGGGTCTTCGACGGCGAGGCGTCGATCGAGCGGGCGGCCGAGATCGCGGCGCGCCACTCCCTGCGGGGGTCGCTCGCGGCCATGGTCGCTTGCCGCGACGCGCGGGCCTCGATAAAACCGGGGATCAGCGGAGAGCTTCGCGTCGACGTCTCCGTCGGGGGCAACGGCCACGCTTCCAGGGTCACCGTCACCGCCTCTCAGGCGGGCGAGGACGATCCGATCCTCGACCGTTGCATCCGCGTCGTCGTCAACGCCGTCCCGTTCTTCGCCGCGGGCGTCCCCATCTCGTTCACGCACAGCGTGTCGCTCCCCTCCGCCCGGACCTCGAGGCGCACCCAGTGCTCCGTCGCTTCGACCTTGCCGCTCGCGGTGCGCCGCGGCATCTGGCGCGCGCGCAGGGCCAAGGGCAACCTCGACTACGCCGCCGCGGCGCGCTCCTGCGAGCTCCCGACCTGGGGCGATCGCCGCACGCTGCTCGGCATCCTGGTGGCGGGCATGGACGTCCAGGCGGGGACCGCCCTCAGCACCCGGCTCGCAGCCGAGGGCGAGACCGACGCCGCCGCGTTCATTCGCCAGGAGCTCCTGCGCCAGACCGACCTCACGTCGATCGGCCACGAGGAGCTCCGCAGGCTCCTCATCGACGACGAGCCCAAGATCGATCGCGCGCTCGACAAGGCCTACCGGGCCGCGCCTTCGGGCGAGGCGCGCCTCGCGGTCTTGCGCCGCTTCCTTCGCCTCGCGCCTCACAGCCCGCTGGGGCGGCGCCTCCTCCTGTCCTTGCTCGAGGCAACGCGCAACACCAACGCGCTGATCGAGCTGATCGAGCAGATCCGCCATGATGTGTTCGCCGACGCCGGGCTCCTGGCCGACTGCGCGTCCGCGCTGCGACGGCTGGGAATGGACCACGAGGGGCGGCGCGCGTTCGGGGAGCTCGTCGAGCGAGCGCCCCGGGATCCGTGGACGCTGGGCTACGTGGGCGATCGCCTGCGCGCCGAGGGGCTCCACGAGGACGCGCTGGCGGCGTACCTGCGGCTCGACGCGGCCATACCGGACGATCCCGCGGTGGCGCTGCGGCTAGGGCTCGCGCACGCCGGCGCGGGCAGGCTCGACGTGGCGACGCGCCTGCTCGATCGGGTCGCGCAGACAGGAGGGCGCGGCGACGATGGGCGGCTGGGCGAGCTGGCGTCGATCGTGGAGGCTTCGCTCATCGCCGCCGCCCGTCAAGGATCGCTCCCTGCCGAGACGGACGCCTTGCTCGCGCGCCGGCTGGCGCAGACGCCGCTGCCCGACGTCGCGAGCGTGATCCTGGTGCGGATGCCGCTCACCGACGACAGGGTGGAGGTCTTCGTCGCTCGCCAGGAGAAGGACAAGGACGAGCTGCCCGCGGATCTTGACGCCTCGGTGATGGGGCTCTCCGCCGTGCGGATCGAGCGGGGCGGAGGCGTCGCGCGCATCCGTCTACGGCGGGCCGCGGGCCTCCCTGGCGCGCGCCCTTCGCGAGGCCTGGTGACCGCGCTGGTGCTCGGAAAAGATCGCGGTCAGGCAAAGATCGTCACCCGCGAGGTCGACGTCGCGCCCGGGGACAAGGGCACCGAGCTCCGGTGGAACGGGGAGGCATTCGAGTGAGCCATCCTGACGAGTCGATGCCATCACCCCCCGCGCCCCTCGAAGCGTCCGAAGCGCCGTCGGCGGCCGGGGTGAGCGAGCCCGAGGCCCCGACCCGCTCGCCTCGACCGGGGGAAGCGAGCGCCCTCGAGTCCCCCATGACCTCGGGGGCGCCCTCGGGAGCGCCTTACCGGGTGCAGCCGCCGCCGGACCCCACGCCCGAGCTCCCCTGGGCGAGGCCGTCCAGGCCGGTGATCGGGCCTGCGCTGAGCGTGTTCGCCGCCTTGCTCTGGTCCTTCGTGGTGGCCGGCCAGTTCACCACGTCGTGGTCGACAGGGGCGCCGCTGGGCCAGGGGGCCGCCGTGGCCCTGGTGCTGCTGGCGACGTTGGCGGCCTGGATCACGAGCGTTCGCCGTAGCCGCATCGTCATGCCCCCTCTCCGGACCATAAACCTCGTGGGGCGCGGGATCGGGATCGCCGCGCTGGCGCTCGTCCTCTTCCTGCTCTGCCTCTTCGCGGCGACGGTGGCCGGCAACACGAGCTCGCGCAACCACGACGTGCTCATCGCGCTCGTGCTCGTCGCCCTCTCGGCGGCCTCGGCGATCGGGGGGCCCAGGTTGACGTCGCCGACGCGCCCAGAAAGGACGCACGGGCAACGTTTTGCGCTGGTTGTCCTCTGGATTACGTGTGTGCTCCTCACGCTGGTGGCGGGCGCGGATCTGGTAGCGAACGGATAGTCGGACCCTAACCGCGTGTCGGACTGAGACGGGTTGGATTTTACAGGAGAGGAGAGAAGGGAGAGGGTTTTCTCTCCTCTCCCTCCCTATGAAATCCACGCTCTCAGTACCCAGGGCCACCCAGGTTCACGAGGAGGCCGTCGATGAGCTCGGCGCGAAGGGCAGGAAGGAGCGAGGTCTGCGCCAAGCGCGCGGCGGGGGGCATGCGGAGTGGCGGGGACGGCTCGAGATGGTATCTATCGAGGGTGGCGAACGGTCGGCTCCCTTTCGTGTGGTGGAACACGCGGCTCGCTCCACCGAGCAGAGTGTGTCATGGCTAATTTCGGAGAGGCGTTCCAGAAGGGTATCGACGCTCACCGCCACACTATAGCGGCTCGTCTCGAGATGGAGGCCATCCTCGCCGAGGCCTCTACCGAGATCAGCAGCATCACTGGAGCATCCACCTCGCTTCGTTTTGA
>SXGT01816387.1_pt1 | contig 30620 bp, 18 predicted proteins | sample 3176221 | NCBI WGS metagenome assembly SXGT01 (sample SAMN11356862, study PRJNA531348) | freshwater metagenome | isolation source: freshwater sample F1-120 | place: China: Fuxian Lake, Yuxi | collected 2017-12-25
CATGCGAAACCCTTGATCCTGCCGTCGTGCCAGGTCTTCCAGGCTGGTGGTGACGACGCCGCACTGTTTGCCTGCCGCACGAAGCGTGTCCTTCATGCTCAGGATCTTTTCCGCGATGCCGGGCCCTTCCCATGAGCCACGGTAGCCGGCGCTGGATGAAAAGTCGGCCGGGCCAAAGTACACAATCTCCACACCTTCGACCTTGCTGATTTCATGGATATTCTGCCAGGCTATCACAGTTTCCAGGATGGGAACGACGAGTACGTGATCGTTGGCCTGTTCGGTATGTTCGGCGAGGCTTTGGCCCCAACAGGTTGCACGCTCCGCGCCGATGCCACGCACGCCTTCGGTGGGATAGCGGGCGAAGGCAACCGCTTGTTCGAGTTGCTCCCGCGACTCGATCCACGGGACGACGATGCCGTCCGCCCCGAGGTCGAGGACGCGTTTGATGAGGCCTCCGTTCAGCTCTGCGATGCGCACCAGGGCGACGGTGTCACTACGAACCGTGGCCCGCAGATGCTCGACGATCTCTTTCCAATCGAGATGTCCGTGCTCGGCGTCGATAACCACCCAATCGAGGCCCAGGCCGACAGCCATCTCGGTGATGCTGGGCGATTCAAGGGTCACCCACAAGCCGAACACCGGCGTGTCGGCAGCGAGTTTGCGGCGCAGACTTTGGATTGCGGATATTTTCATGCGGTGTCTTACTCTTCTTTTAAGGCGTCGCAAGCGTGCTCACGGGCGTTCCACAACCCAGATGTTGCGGTACAGCACGCGGCGGCCGAAGGCTTCGAACCAGATGGGGCCGTCAGTGGTCTCCGGGCCCCTGAAACCGTGCGGCGTTGGCCCGTTTACTTCCAGCTTGTCCACGGTCTGGTGCCCGTTCAGCTTCACCGAAATCACCGCTTTCGATGTCCTCTTCCCTTTGTCATCGAACCGCGGCGCCTTGAAGTCGATGTCGAGAGTCTGCCAAACCAGCGGGGGAAGACACGAGTTCGGAACCTTGCTCGGATAGGTGAACACGCTTCCGCAAACACGCGGCGCATTGTTACTCTTCGCGGCTGGAAACTTCGACGGCTTGCCTTTATCGTCGACCGACTTGGGCCGATTCGGACTGGTCGCGCCCGACAGATCGAAATCGAATCCAAAGCTATCGCCGATCGCAACCTCATAGCGGGAGAGCATGTAGATACCCGCATCCGCTCGACGCCACGGGATGTTTTGCGGTTCCCAGCCGGTCAGAAACTCCACATGCAAGGTGTAGTCCCGGAATTTCCGCTTGGTCACTGCTCCGGCCATCAAACTTCCTTCAAACATCAAAGGCGAGGTCAACCCCTCAATGTCTTTGCGTTCCTCGAAAGCGTCCACGTTCGGCTTCGCACCTCCGAATAAGACGATCGCCTCCACGGGAGGTTTCAGCCCCAAAGTCTCGCTCTTTCGCTCCAGCCGTTTCAATAAAATCGTCCGTTCGCCGCGTTTCAGCTTCAGTCCACCCCCATCGAGAACGGCGCTGGCTCCCTCGTCGCTCGGGGAACGGAACTCCGCCCGCCCTTCCGACAAAGGGCCACTTTCCAATAGGCCGTAACGACTGCCATCCCACCCATCTCCTGGCAATCCACCCTCAAGAACCAACGCATGGAACGATTTGTCGCCCCGCGCGACGACCTGAGCACCGACCCGTTTTTCACCGTCCTTGCCGACATATTCTCCCTGTAACGTCAACTCGACTCCGATTGTCTGTGTATCGAACAGTTTTTTTGCAGCAGCCTCTGTCGCTTTGTCCAATGTCTGGGCCTGTGATTGTGAAGACAACACGACGCCCAAACACAGCGTCAAACCAGTGAATAACTTCTTCATCTTGTTTTCCTTTTCATTGTTGTTGGACTGGACCATCTCCTGGCATGATTCCGTCCTCATTCCTTCGGTGGATTCTGCGTCCCGGATTCCGGATTGAACGAAAGGCGCCGATCGCCGATCGTGCAGTGTGTTCATGGAAGTTTCATTTCCCCTTTTCGTTTACCGGCATTTCGTAACTCAGGTCCACCCCTTTGTGTCCGTCCATGACGATGGTGAGTGTGGCCGGCGCATCCTTGGGCACGAGACCGTCAAAGTCAGCCCAGTGATGAAAGATCCTGCCACTGTCTGGATCCAGGCGCAGCGTGACCTTTGTGCCGGGAGCGTAGGCCGCCTGCTCGGTCGGCCAGTTGCAGATCCAGAGGGTGTTGTAGTGACCGAACCTACCCTTCGGGCTTTCCAGTTCGGGTTTGACCTCTGGCAGGGCCGGTTCGACCAGCACGCTCTTGGAATTGCCGGTGAGCGGGCCGCCACACCAGCCTTCGACTCCGGTTGAATAGCCGTTGCGGCGGGCGCTGATGCGAAGCTGGTACTTTTTCCACTCTGCTTTCAGCCCGAAGGCATGCAGGATCGTCGAGGCGGAAAGGACTTCACCGGCCGTGTTCAAGTGCGTCCCATCGCGGGTCACCGACTTCTTCTGCTCGAAGGCGGCGGCATGGGAGTCGTACAAGTCGATCAGAGGACACTTCATGTCCGTGGCGACCCGGCGAACCGCTTCGGCATAGGACTTGGTCTGTTTGAGTCCACCCCAGAGCGTCGGCGTGCAGAGGACGACGTTCAACTTGATGGCACGCAGTTCCTCGACGTACTGCCGGACCCACTTCTCGTAGGTTGGAACATTAGCCTCGCCCCCCTTGGAATCATTGAGCCCCAGATTGATCATCACCGTGGTGGGCGCGTTGGGATGGTCCAGGACAGGCTGGAGCCACTCGGCCATGGTTTGCCGTTTGTCCGGCCGCTCGGGCACCAAAGGCGCGCCATATCCGGCTTGAGCGCGGATGGCCGCCTTGCGATCGGGAACCTGTTCTTGAATCGCCTGATCCACCAGGCGGACATACCCACCGACCGTATTGCCGTCATGCGTCGTCGAATCGCCCAGGATGAGAATCCGTTCGTTGGGTTTGAGGTCATAGACCTTCGGCTGTTCGAAAGCCGAGGCCGTGCCGACCAGCGAGAGCAGCGTCAGTATGCTGATCATGTGATGGGATTTCATGGCTGCGTTCCTTTTTGTTACTCGGTGTTGAGGCTCACTTCTTTGGACCGGAATCCGGATTGAAGGAGAGCTTCCGATCGCCGATCGTGATGACGGGGAAGTTGCCTCCTTCGACGGCGAGTTCGCCGTGGAGGGCGGCGGGCGAGTACGTCAGGACGCACATCAGCGTTTTGCGACTCTTGTTGGTGGACTGCCGAATCAGGACCGGCTGTTTCGGGTCCGGCGTGATGGGGATCGGCGCTTCCAGGCCCGATCCGATGCGGCGCCAGGCCGCGCCGTCTTCCCACATGATCGCGTGGCCGTGCGGGGCGAGACGGCCGCGAGCCAGGCCGTTCCCCAAACGCATCAACGAGACCTGCGAGCCGACGACTTTGCCGTCGACGGGCTTGCCGCGGCCCCAGGGGTTGTCGGAGACGACGCGAAACTGATCGCCGTCCTGTTTGACGGTGACGGTGAGCGCCGACGAGCAGCGCCAGTCGCCGGTGAGATCGAGCTTCGAGGCCCGCTTGGCGTCCGGCGCGTCGCCATTCCGCGGCGGCTGGAAGGGGCCGGACGACGTCGTCATTGTGTTGATGGCCGTGGGGCAGTTCATTGGATTTTTCTTTTGCATCAGGCCAAAATCTCGCGGATCACGTGGCCTTCGACGTCGGTGAGGCGGTAATCGCGGCCGTTGTAGCGGTAGGTGAGGCGTTCGTGGTCGAGGCCGAACTGGTGCAGGATGGTGGCGTGCAGGTCGTGGACGTGGGTGCGGTTTTCGACGGCGGCGTAACCGAATTCGTCGGTGCCGCCGTGGGCGACGCCTCCCTTGATGCCGCCGCCGGCAAGCCAGGTGGTGAAGCCGGTCGGGTGATGGTCGCGGCCGGCGACGGGGCCGGGCCTCTGCGCGAACGGCGTGCGGCCGAACTCGCCCGCCCAGACCACGATCGTCGATTCGAGCAGGCCCCTTCGCTTGAGATCCTTGAGCAGGCCGGCGATCGGGCGGTCGGTCTGCCCGCATAGCCGTCGATGCCCGGCGTCGTTTTCGCCGTGCGTGTCCCAGTTGGCGTGGAAGAGTTGCACGAAGCGGACGCCCCGTTCGACGAGTCGGCGAGCCGTCAGGCAGCTGCGACCGAAGGAATCGGACGGCTGGCGGGCGCCGATGCCGTAAAGCCGCAGCGTCTCTTCCGATTCGCGGGAGAGATCGGTCGCCTCGGGGGCGTGGGCCTGCATGCTGAAGGCGAGTTCATAGCTTGCGATGCGGGCCGCCAATTCCGAATTTTGCGGAGCGCCCGTCAGGTGGCGTTCGTTGAGGGAGTTGAGCAGTTCGATTTGCCGGCGCTGTTCCTCGGCGGCGACGTTGCCGGCGGAGCGGATATTGGCGACGGTGTCGCGGCCCTGTCCAAAGACGGTCCCCTGGAAGCGGGCGGGCATGAACGCCGAACTCCAGTTCTGCGCCCCCGAATAGGGAGACCCATTGACGATGACGACGAAGCCGGGCAGGTTTTGATTGACGGTTCCCAGGCCGTAGTACGCCCAGGAGCCGATGCTGGGAAAGCCCTGGCGGATCATGCCTGTGTTCATTTGCAGCGTGGCGGAACCGTGAGCGTGGCTATCGGCATACGAGCCCCGCAGAATGGCCATGTCGTCGGCGCAACTGCCGAGTTCGGGAAAAAGTTCGGAGATCGGCAGGCCCGATTGGCCTCGCCTGGGAAAGCGGAACGGCGAGCCTTTTAGGATGCCGCTTTTTTGGGGGGTGAGGCCGATGGCGGGAAACTGATGGTTTTGGCCGTCGAGGCGCGTGAGCGTGGGTTTGGGGTCGAAGGTGTCGACGTGGCTCGGCCCGCCCGCCATGAAGAGGAAGATGCACGCCTTGGCTGGCCCCGCCGGCGCCGCGGGCGCATTCGCCTGGGCCGAGCCGAGGAAACCGTCGCGGGCAAGCATGTACGCCATCGCCGTGCCGAAGAAGCCGTTGCCGGCCTGGCAGAGAAACTCCCGCCGCGTCCGTCCGCAAAAATTTGCACTGTTCATGTTAGACCTCAGTTCATGTAAACGAATTCGTTGGTATTCAAAATCACCAGGCACAGCGACTGCAGGGCGACCGGGACGCCGCCGGCATCGCGCTGGCCGGCACGCGGATGTTCCGTGAGGAAGCGAACGAGTATCTGCCGCTCCTCGGCCGTCGCGTCCCGGCACAGCGCCAGTTCGACGAGGCGGCGCACCTGATTTTCCGGTTGCTCGCCGGCCTCCGCGACGAGCCGTTTTGCCAAAGCCCCGGCCTGTTCGTGAACGAGTCGGCCATTGAACAGGACCAGCGCCTGCACCGCCGTGGTCGCCACAACCCGTTTGGGCGTGCTCACGCTCGGGTCCGCCATGCCGAGCAGGCGAAATTCCGGCAGCGGAATCGCCCGCTTGCCAAATACGTAAACGCTGCGCCGCGACGCCTGCGATTCGTCCGACTTCTGCCAGCCCAGGCCGGAAGAGGCGCCCACGATAATATCCGATGCGTCGATCGGCGGAGAAATGCTCGGTCCGCCCCTCTCGAGATTCAGCCGGCCGCTGACCGCCAGCAGCGAGTCGCGAATCGCTTCCGCTTCCAAACGCCGCGGCTCCCAACGCGAATACAGCGCCGCCCCGAGATCCGCCTCGGGTTTCGCATGCCGCGACGACAGCCGATACGCCGACGACAGCACGATCCGGCGATGCAGACTCTTGAGCCGCATGCCGTTGGATTCAAAATCGTGGGCGAGCCATTCGAGAAGCTCCGGATGGCTCGGCGAGCCGGCGCTCAAGCCAAACTCGTTCGCGTTCGCCATCAGCCCGCGGCCGAAATGATACTGCCAAACGCGATTGACCATGACCCGCGCCAACAGCGGCCGGGACTCGCGCGTCAGCCACTCGGCAAACCAGAGACGCCGTCCCGACGACTTCCCGGCAGGCGGCGGCGGCGATTTCGGCCCGTCGCCCAGAATCGTCGGCACGCCGAGCGCGACCGGCGCCCCAATCTTGTTATGCTCGCCACGAATCAGCAGATGAATCATCGGCAATTCGCCCTTCTTGCTGATCGACTTGAAGGGGCCGTTGCTGCCCGTTTCGCCGGCCGCATAACCCTGCAAAATCTGCGGTTTGCGGGCGAGAAGTGTTTTGACGTCGACTTCCAGGCGGGCGAGTTCCTTCTTCTCGTCCGGCGTCGCGATCTGTTTCAGCGTCTCTTCCACGCGACGCGTTCCCAGCAGTTCTTCCTGTTTCTTCGACCGCCTTGCCGACGATGTCCGCAAGACGGCGACGTAATCGTCGCGTTCTTTCGCGGTCATTCCCTGCTTGCCACTTGCGAAGTCGGCGCGAGCAAGAATTTCGGCCCGCAGAGCGTCGAAGCCTCCCCCGACCTTGGCGAACTCCGTTTCCCAGGCGGGCAATCCCTTCAAAATCTCCGCTTTCTCACGGTCGTTGCCGATCTCGGCCGCGGCGGTGTTCGTGTTGAGCGGAGCGAAGACGTTCATCAAGCGATAGTAATCTTCCTGAGAGATCGGCTCGAACTTGTGGTCGTGGCAGCGTGCGCACTGAATCGTCAAACCCATGAAGGCGACCGACGTCGTGCCCAGCGTGTCGTCGAGGAAATCGAGTGACGCGACCTGGCGATTGGCGGCGATGCTGTCGTAAGGGGCCAGCCGCAAATACGTCGACGCGATCTGCGTTCGCGAGTCGGCGCCGGGCAACTCGTCGCCCGCCAGTTGTTCGCGCACGAACTGATCGTACGGCATGTCGTCGTTCAGCGACTGGATGACGTAGTCGCGATAGCGCCAGGCGAATTGCTTCTGCTCGTCGCGTTCGTAACCGTGGGTTTCGGCATAGCGGACGACATCGAGCCAGTGCCGCGCCCAACGTTCGCCGTACTGAGGACGTGACAGCAAACCGTCGACGACGCGCTCGAAACCCTTCGGCGACGGGTCTTTCAAAAACGCCGCCTGCTCGTCGGGGCTCGGCGGCAGGCCGATGAGGTCGAGATAAACGCGACGGAGCAGCGTTCGCGGGTCCGCATCCGCTGCCGGCGCGAGACCGACTGCCTCCATCCGGGCGAGCAAAAACGCGTCGATCGGCGTCCGCACCCAGGCCGAATTCTTGACGCCCGGTTCCTTCGGCTGCTTTAGCGGCGCAAACGCCCAGTGGGCGCGGCCGGCGCCATAGTCGATCTTCGCGACGTTCTTCTTCGTCGCCCCATCGCGAGGATCGGGCGCTCCCATCTGGATCCAACGTTCGAAGTCGGCCGCGACGTTTTCGGGCAACAGCCCTTTGGGCGGCATCGAAAGATCGTTCTGCCCGCGGAGAGCTTTCAGGAGGAGACTGTCCTTCACCTTTCCCGGCGTTACGGCCGGGCCGCTGTCGCCGCCATCGCGGATTCCCGCCCGGCTATCGAGATAAAGTCCGCCGCGGAGCTTCTTGTTCTTACTCGCCTCGGCCGAATGACACGAATAACAATGATCGACGAGCACAGGACGAATCTTCTTCTCGAAAAACTCGACCCCCGCATCGGCGCGCGCAGCCGGCGCCGCGCACAGCAAACTCGACAAGACGGCCGAAAAACAGGCAAGCAGGACGCCAAGTCTCCGTTTCGTCAATTTCGTGAAGATCGCGTTCATTCCAAACTCCTCTTTCATTACGCCAAAATCTCGCGGACGACATGACCATGCACATCGGTGAGGCGGAAGTCGCGGCCGCTGTAGCGATAGGTCAAGCGCTCGTGGTCGAGGCCCATCAGGTGCAGGATGGTGGCGTGCAGGTCATGCACGTGGACTCGGTTCTCGACGGCGCGGAAGCCGAAGTCGTCGGTGGCGCCATAGGCCATGCCGCCTTTGATGCCGCCGCCGGCCATCCAGACGGTGAAGCCGAGGTGGTTGTGGTCGCGGCCTTCGCCGCCGGAGCCCGACTCGGTCGTGGGCGTGCGGCCGAACTCGCCGCTCCAGAGCACGATCGTCTCGTCGAGCAGGCCGGTGCGTTTCAAATCGCGGAGCAGTGCCGCGATCGGCTGATCGACGCCCCCTGCGAGTCGACGGTGGTTTGGGCCGTTCTGAGCGTGGGTGTCCCAGCCGCCGTTGTAGATTTGCACCATGCGCACGCCGCGCTCCACGAGTCGGCGTGCGGTGAGGCAGGCGTCGCCGAAGCCGCCGCCATATTCGGAGCGGACGTTGCGAGGTTCACGCGCGAGATCCAAGGCCTCGGCCGCCTCGGTCTGCATGTGGAAGGCGACCTCGAGCGACTGAATACGGGCGTCGAGATTCGAATCGCCGCCACGGGCATCGCGGTGCAGAGCGTTCATGCTCTGAAGCAAATCGAGTTGCCGGCGCTGCGACGGATTCGAAACGAAGGTGTTCCTGCTGTTCTGCATCGCTCCGCGGATGAGACAACCCTGATAGACCCCCGGCAGGAAGCTGTTCGACCACGTTGCTTGCCCCACAACATTGCCCCCACCCAGAACGACATAGCCGGGAAGATTGCGGTTGATGTTGCCCAGTCCATAGCTCAGCCACGACCCCATGCTCGGGCGGATCGGCTGATTGTGGCCGCAATTCATCATGAGCAGGCCCGGTTCGTGATTGGGCACGTCGGTGTGCATCGAACGGATAACGCAGATGTCGTCAATGCACTTGCCGACTTCGGGGAAGATCTCGGAAACCTCGATGCCCGACTGGCCGCACCTGCTGAACTTGAAATCCGACTTCATCAGGTTGAAGGTCGCACGTTCGGTCTCGATGTTGGCTGCCGCCGGTCGCGTGCCGTGATGCTTGGTCAGTTCCGGTTTCGGATCGAAGGTATCGACCTGCGAGGGGCCACCCTCCATGAACAAATGGATGACGTGCTTCGCCTTCGGAGCGAAATGCGGCTGCCGAAGCGCGAGCGGATCGACCGGTGCCGCGGAACCATCGTCGGCCACCACGGAGGCAAGGCCGATCGTTCCGAGGCCGGCCCCGACCCGGCGAAGCATCTCGCGGCGTGAATATGTACGAATGGTCATGGTATTACCCTCCCAGAACCTAACCCAAGTTATTTGCTGAAACGGTTCGCGTTCCCGTTTGGCTTTCCAATCAACTCGTCCCGCGGCGGGAAGCCCGATCGCCTGATTCACCTCTTCACTTCGATGCCTGGCTTTTCAAGACCGCGTATTCGCGAAGGAGAGGAATCGCCCAGTCGCTGCCGAAGCTGCCGTGTCGAAAGCTGGCGTCGTGAAATTGACGCGTCATCCATTCTTCGGTCGTCGGCGTGAGCGAAGTGACAAGCCGGCCGTGTTTGGGATCGCGGCCTTGAAGAACGGCCGAGGCCAAAGCGTCCGCTTTGGCGGCCCACAATCGATTGCCGGTCGACTGGGCCAACTCCGCGAACACGACCGCCGCCAGCATGTTCGTGGCGACCGGGGCGTTATTGTATCGGTCGATCTGTTCAACGCGAGGCGTCAGGGCACCGGTCTGTTTCCCCTCCGTCCGTGCCCAGTTGATGCCGTGATCCTCGGCCCAGCGAGCCAATTCTTCGGCCAGTTTCACGTCGCGGCGTTCGGGCGGGGCGCATTCGAGGAGGTACCGCGACAGATACAGCGCCGCGGCACCGTGTGACCAGATCGGGTAGCCCTGTGACATCGAATGGGCCAGATTCAGCGGGAAGGAGCGATCGCGCACGGCGACGTTCATGGTCCAGTCGTAGGCTTTCTTCTCGGCGTCGACGAACACATCGGTCTTCAGGTCGCGGCGCAGCCGGCCGAAGAAATACAGCAACTCGACGGAGCTGTACTCCTTGTTCCCCTCTTTCCACGAGAAAAAGCCATGCGGGCCGACCTTCTCCTTCGGCCATCCATGCGTGCTGAAGAAGCTTCCGTTGTCGTTCTGAAGTTTGACGAGGGCAGCGCCGAGTTTCATGGCGATCTCTTTCCAGCGCAGATCGCCAGTCTGCAGGTAGGCGTCGAGGATTGCTTCGCCGGGCCAGTGCGCCATCGGCGTGTTCGCCTGATAGTCGTAAATCGAGCCGGGGAGCTTGGCGATTCGCTGATGCGTTTCCAGCGTCTCGGCGTTGTAGGCAAGCATCTCTTCGGCGAAGAGACGCTCGGCGGCGTCGGTCGTCAGCGAGCGAGCGGCCAGGTTCGCCCAGATCTGCGCGGCGATGCACATCCCGAATCCATGATCGCCCCCCTGGGTCCATTCATTCCCCGATTCGCTGATCGAGTGCCCCCGGCGTTCGGGAAGGCCAAGCGCCTCGGCGTGCCAGCGGCTGGCGGCAAGGGCGGCATCGAGCCACCCGGTCGCGCCCTGCGTGTACGGCCCGGAAAACGCGGGACGCTTGACGAACGAAATCGACTTCATTTCGACCGCGGCTGGCTTCGCGGTCGCCTTTTCGAGGATGCCCAGACGCATCGTCGTCGCTATCTCGTTTCCCTGAACGTCGAGCGGCGTGACGGTTAACTGGTAGGCTCCCGGTGACAGTTCCTTCCAAAGGGGAGCCAACGGTCGCCATGGTTTGTCGGCCGTGAACTCGAACTTCGCCGGTTTGCCGTCCTTGTTGGCGGACGTGACGGTGAAACGATACTTGACCGCATTCGGCGTCTCCTGCACGTCGAACGACGGCGGGTAGATGACGCTCGCCTTGCCGTTGCGGACAAGCGTCCGCCAGGTCCAGAAGCCGAACTTTCCCGGCTCACCGGGAAGGACCGGCTGCAGCGATTCCTTCAACGCTTGGGCGGTCAGCTCGGCGTCGGCGGAACGGTCGTGCTGCCAGTCCCATTGATGGATCGGCAGTTCCATCGGCAGCCGCCAGGCGCCGTTGTCGTAGATCACACCGTTCCATTGCGTCGTGAGCGTGGAATCGCCGATTTTCGAGGTGACCGTACCGAAAAGCCGCCGGCCGATCGCTTGGCCATGAATGTCGAGCTGGATGCTGTCGCCGGCATGGTCCTTCACAACCGCGGTGAGGCGGCCTTGCAGTTTGCCGTCGACGAGCGTCGCCTTGACCTCTTTCCAATTCAACTCGCTGCCAGGTCCGGGCGACTTGAGAACCACAAAGCCGAACGCCTTGACCGCCGTACTTCGTTCCATCGCGAGGCGCATCCAGATCGCCGTCGATGGCCCAGAGGGATTGTTCGTCAGCGACGAGTCGCCGAGTCCCGAAGCGAGGAAGAGATCGCACTCGTATCGGACCGGGAGCAAACTCGCCGGCTCGCGAATGAGCGACAGCGATCCTTTGTCGTTCGGCTTCATGGTATGGCCGAAAGGCATTTCCTTGGCACCGGACCACTTCGCCTCGAAGGTTCCCGATCCGCGAAGACCATCGCAGACGGCATCGATCGACACTGTCGCGGTCATCGTCGGCTTGAGCGAATAGGGGCCTGCGTACTTCGGATTCGGCTTGCCTTGATAGTGCTTGCTGAAGGGGCTTTGCAGAGAGAACGGCGGAATGCACTCGACGCGAATCGAGCCCGTCAGCTTGCCGTCCCGATACGTGAGCCCGGACGCATCGACGGGACACCACGCATTCGCATTGTGGGTCGGCAATGCGACGGCGCGCGTCGCCTTTCCCGATTGAATGTCGATAAAGAGGTTGAGCGGGGCCGCACCAAGAGCTGCGTCGAGGCTCAGTCGATAGACGCCCGAACCATCGCCCGGCATTTCCAGCAGCGATGTCTTCGCTGGCGGCATTTGATTCGTATTGATTTGCTGCGAGAACAGCGCCGATGGTAGAACCAGAAGAGCGAAAATCCAGCGTTGCATAAAATCACCTTGTCTACGGCCTCGACGACTTGGGACGAGGCACCTTGTGGTCGTTGTCGCGTTAATCCACATAGGTAAACTCATTCGACGCCAGGATCGCCTGGGCGTACTGTTCGAGCCGGGTCAGCTTGTCGCCCGAGTCAGCCGGGATGGCGAGGAAGTCGGCGGCCAACTTCTGTTCTGCCTCGGTGGGGTTCCGGCCAAACGCCAGGCGATGGGCCGCCGTGACGCGTTCCGGATCGGTCTTGAATGCCTTGAGCCGATCGGCGAAGGCCTTGGCGTGATTCACGAAGAACTCCGAATTCAGCACGACGAGTTGCTGTTGTGGCACGGTCGTCACGTTGCGTTTCTCGGCGCTCACGTTGGCGTTCGGAAAGTCGAACGTGCCGAGTAGGCCATCGAGCTGCTTCCGACTCACCTTGCCGTAGACCGTTCGCCGAACATTTTTCGCATCGGCCAGGTCCGCCGATGGCCCGCCCACGGTTCGGTCGAGCTTGCCCGTGACGGCTAGCAGGCTGTCGCGCCACGGTTCGATCTCCAGTCGATGGCGATTGGCACGCCAAAGGTAAGCGTTGTCACCGTCCTTGGCCTCGTTCGCGGCATGAGCGGTGCTGGCCTGTTGATACGTTGCAGATTTCATGATCTCGCGGTGCAGCCAATTGAGCGACCAGCCGTGTTCCATGAACTGCACGGCGAGCCAATCGAGCAGTTCCGGATGCGACGGCCGGTCGCCGAGCACCCCGAAGTTGCTCGGCGTATTCACCAACCCCCGGCCGAAGTGCCAACTCCAAACGCGGTTGACGATGACGCGAGCCGTCAGCGGGTTGTCCTTCGAGGCGATGGCATAGGCCAGGTCGAGCCGGGTGAACTTTGCTGGCGGCGGGGCATCGGGCGCGGAAAGCACCTGCAAGAACCGTGGCGGCGCCAGCGCACTAGGCGTCGCCGGGTTGCCGCGCAGGTAGACGTTCATGCTCGTGCCGTGGCCGTTGAGCGTTTGCACCGTGGCGTACCTGGGCGGTACGGCTTTCTGCAAATCCGCGATCTTTTTCTTCATGACGGCCAGGCTTTCGGCGTCCTCCTTCGATAGCCGCTTTTCCTGCGTGTCGTTCTTGGCCGCGAAGGGAGAATTGTCATGGAGAATGACGCGAACGAGTTCCGCTTCCGGCGATAACTTCGCGCCTTTGACCGGGGCCTGCTGCGTTTTCGTCGTTGCGAGCGCCGCCACGACCGCTTCCTGAAACTCGGCCGCCAGCCGCGGCGCATCCTGGGACGAGGCTTTCCGCCAGGCCTTGAGTGCTTCGGGCACGTTCTTTGCGTTGTTCGGTTCGAAGAACGCCACCCATTGCCGCAGGAACTGTTGATCGATGCCCGCGTCCGCCGCCGCCTTGTCGATCTTCGGCTGATCCGTGTTCTTGCCGCTCTGCACGCCCGCTTCGAGCAACCCCCGCACCGCTGCCAGGTACCGCGCGATGTCAGTCGCCTTTTTCTCGCTGACGATGCGAAGCTTCTCGTTGAGCCATTTGGTCATCACTCCGTGTTCCTGGCGCCAGAGCTTGTCCGCGGTGTCGTAAGCCTTCACTTCCTCCGGCGTCGCCAGGATGACATCCTGAGCACCCACGCGGCGGAAGATGCCTGCCAGCGAGTAGTAGTCCTGGGCGGGAATGGGGTCGAACTTGTGATCGTGGCAGCGGGCACAACTCACCGTCAGGCCAAGCAGGCCGCGCGTCAGCGTGTCGATGCGGTCGTCCAACTCGTCCGCTTCTTTCAGCGGATTCTTGTTCGCGCCGTTGTCCAGCGATAAGCCGAGCGTGAACAGGCCCGCGCCAGCCGCGCGCGTGATGATGTCGCCCTCCGACTCCGGCACCAGGTCGCCGGCGATTTGCAGGCGAACGAACTGATCGAACGGCATGTCCTTGTTGAAGGCGGCAATGACCCAATCGCGGTAGCGAAAACCGTTGAGCATCGTTACGCCGTTAATCGATTGATCTTCTCCGTAACGAGCCACGTCAAGCCAGTGCCGGCCCCAACGTTCGCCGTAATGCGGGGATGCCAGCAGCTTATCGACCAGCTTGGCGATGGCTTCCGGAGATTTGTCCGAGACGAATGCGTCGAGTTCTTCCGGTTCCGGAGGCAAGCCGATCAGGTCGAACGTGATGCGGCGACCCAGCGCCCGGCGATCCGCCGAAACCGCCGGAGTCAGCCCCTTCTCGGCGAGTTTGGCCCGCACGAACGCATCGATCGGGTTCTCCGCACCCGCCACTTTGGGCACGGCGGGCAGCTTGGGCTTTTGAAACGCCCAGTGCTGCCGACCCTTCTCGATGGCGACGCCGGCCGCCTGAGCTTTCGAGTCACCGCTACGCGGGTCGGGGGCACCCATTTTGATCCACGTCGCGAAATCCTCGACGATCGCCTTCGCAAGCTTCCCCTTTGGCGGCATCGTGCTGGCGTCTTTCTCTCCGCGCAAAGCGTGCATCAGCAGGCTCTTCTCCGAATCGCCCGCGACCACAATCGGCCCCGAGTCGCCGCCTTTCCGCACGCCTTTTGCCGAGTCGAGAAACAGGCCCGCCTTGATCTTCTTGGACTTCTCCGCCTCGGCCGAATGGCATTTGTAGCAATGCTCCACCAGCACGGGACGGATCTTGGCCTCAAAGAACTCGATCCCTTTGGCGTCCGGTTTCTCCTGCGCATGGAGCGAGGAGAGGCCCTGGCAGAGTAGCAGACATGCTGTCAAGGAAACGAGCTTTACAGTGCTACTTCGATTCATGACTTTATCCAAAGTCTCGCGGCAGAATCACAATGACGGTTGGGGGCTCCCTATGCCCGACGAACTAACTCAACCCGTTCAACAGTCCCGTGCTGTCGCCCAAGCGCGGGGCGGCGGCGCCGGCGCGGTCGAGCATCGAGAGCCAAAGGTTCGTGAGCGGCGTTTGCGCTGGTAAGCGAATGTGCCGGCCAGAGCGGATGGAACCGCCTCCCTTTCCTGCCAGGAGGATCGGCAGATTGTCGTGATCGTGGCGGTTGCCGTCGCCGAGGGCGCAACCGTAGGCGATCATGCAGTTGTCGAGGAGGGGTCCCTCTCCTTCGCGGATGCGTTTGAGCCGATCGACGATGTAGGCGAACTGGGTTACTTGATGGCGCTCAATTTGGAGGATACTCCGCACCATGTCCTCGCGGTTGTTGTGGTGCGAGAGATCGTGGTGGGCGCTGTTGACGCCGATCTCGGGATACGCGCGGCTGCTCCCCTCGGAATCGAGAATGAACGAGCAAATGCGCGTGGCGTCGGTTTGAAAAGCGAGCACCATCAGGTCGCCCATGAGGCGGACATACTCGGAGAAATTGCTTGGGATGCGCTCTCCGGGGGCGGTGGTTCCCTCGGGCAGCCGGGGCGCGGGCATGGATTCCGCTCGAGTGATTCGTTGTTCGATGTCGCGGACCGAGGTGAGATATTCTTCGAGCTTTTGTCGGTCGTTGCTACTGACCCGTCGGCTCAGGCTTGTCGCATCCTCGCGGACGGTGTCGAGAATGCTCCGCCGAATGTCGTTTCTCTGCCGTTCGGCTTGATCGGCGGTTCGGAAGAGACGATCGAAGATCGCACGGGGAGAACCTTCGGTGGGGATCGGCTGCGTGGGAGAACGCCACGACATGGTGCTGGTCATCACGCACGGGTAGCCGTCGCACGTTGGTCTGCCGTTGCGATGGCAACTCATCTCCAGCGATGGCAGCCGAGTCAAATGGCCGATGCGGGCGGCGGCGAGTTGATCGGCGGAGATGCCGTTGCGGAGAATCTTTTGTGGATGGACGCCGGTCAGAAACGCGCCCATCGCCGGAGCGTGATTGCCGCCGTCGGTGAACGGCCGCCCTTCGAGAGCCGCCAGGCGAGAAAGCACAAGGATGTCGTCGCGCACCGCATTCAACGGTGTGAGCAGCGAAGGCAATTCGTAGTTCGCCCCCTCGGTCGTGGGCGTCCATTGTGCCATCTGAATGCCGTTGGGCACGTAGAGGAAAGCCATGCGGACGGGCGGTCGGCTGGCATTCCCGTTAGCGAGCGCACTTCGCGGCGTCATCGCTTCGAGCCAGGGAAGGGTGATGGTCGCGCCCAGCCCTCGGAGGACCGCGCGACGGGATAACGGACTATTGCGGAATACGTTCATTTTGTCTCCTTGGAATACCCTCGCCTGAGGCGGAACGGGTCGCTGCGAACGACCTCGAGAATCAGCGTTTGAAATCGGTAATTGTCTTTCGCCAGGGCCGTCGCAATCGCATCAACCGTGGGAATATCATGCTCTTCCAGGCCTCGGCCCAGACCATAAGTGAGGACCTTCTCGGTCAGACAGCAGGCGAATTGATCCTTCCGCTGGAGCAGGATCGTTCGCAGGCCGGCCGCACCTTGAAACTTGCTGCCATCGGACAGTTCGCCGGCGTCGTCGATCGGCTTTCGTTTGCTATCGGTCTCGCGGTATTGGCCGACGATGTCGAACTTCTCCAGCGCGAACCCGAGCGGATCGATCTTGGCGTGGCAGGCGGCGCATTCGGCTTTGCCGCGATGCAGTTCGAGTCGGGCCCGCAACGTGAGCCCCTCCTTGGCCTTGGCGTCGGCCGGCTCATCGAGCGGCGGGACATTGGGCGGCGGAGGCGGGGGCGGAGAGGCCAAAATGTTCTCCAGAATCCACATGCCTCGCTTGACCGGAGACGTGCGATCGGGAGCGCTGGTCACAGTCAGCACGCTGGCATGAGTCAGGATGCCGCCTCGCACCCCATCGGCGGGCAGTGCCACCTTGATGAATGCGTGGTTGGGAATGACGGCTTCCGTCTTCGTCTTGGCGTACTGGCCCAGGCCGTAGAGTTGGGCCAACCGGCCGTTGATGAACGTGTAACGCCCATCGAGAAAATCGGTGATCGGACGATTCTCCCGCAGCACAGCGTCGAAGAAGAGCGTCGTTTCACGGACGAGCGCCTGACGCATCAGCACATCGAACTTTTCGCCGCGATTGATCCGTTCCATACCGGTGATGCCCAGCCATTGGGGAGCGAAATTCTCGACGAAGGCCTTGGACTTCGCATCGGCAAGCATCAGGCGAACCTGAGCGTCGAGATTCTTGGAAAGTTCTCCTTTGGCCGCCAAGTCGAGCAGGATTTCGTCGGGCATGCTGCTCCAGAGGAAGTACGAAAGCCGACTCGCGAGGGCATACTCCGAGATGGGGCGGGCCTCTTTCGCCAGCGGGCGGTCGTCCAGTTCAGCGCGGAACAGAAAGCTCGGCGACACCAGAATTGCTTGCAGAGCCGTGCCGATCGCCGATTCGAAATTTTGGCCTGCGGTGCGAGAGCGGTCGTAGAGCTTGACATAGCGATCCACTTCTTCCGCCTCGGCTGGCCGACGAAACGCGCGGCTGGCGAAACGCTTTAAGATTTGCCGCGCCTGCTCGCGTGGCTCGGCCTTCGGATCGCACTCCATGATGCGCCGATGTCCTTCGGGGGGATTGTTGGTTGGCCCGACCAGGTCGATCCGGTAGATTTCGAGACCAGCGTATTTCTCCCGATTCGCCCCGTCAACGCTGGGCGGGAGGCTCGCCTTCTTCGCCTCCAGTTCCGGAGGCGGGTTGAGCCATTGAAGGCTCACCTGGCGTTTTCCTTTACTCAGGGACAGTGGGATCTCGACCTTGACGTTGCCTCCTTTCGGGGGAATCGCGAACGTCAGACGCTTCACCTCCTGAGCATCGACGCTCACCGCCACCTGAGCCGGCGGGGCATCCTTGTCCATCGGTTTGCCTTCCAGACGCAACAGGTAGTCGCCATCGGCCGCAAGGCGAAAGGTCGCGGCGATCGGTTCGGACGTGAACGCCAGAATTCGGTACGGAAGTTTGGTGCCGTTCGTGATGAACTGCGTGAAGCCGATGCGAACCGCAGGCTCCGGCGCTTTACCCGTCACGAGAGTGCGAGCGACGACCGCCTCCGCCGCGTCGAGGTAGCGCTCCATCAGCAGCGGCGAAAGCGACAAAGCCTCGCCGATATTGTCGAAGCCATGACTGGCGTCATCGGCGGGAAAAGTCTCGGCCGGCTCGAACTCGATCATGCACAGATCGCGGATCGTGTTGTTGTACTCGGTCCGATTGAGCCGCCGGATGGTCACAAATCCGGGATCGCGTGGCTTGCCCGCGTCGGCCCGGCGAAAGACGCCACGGATCGCCTGGGCGAACGCTTCTCGCTCGTCCGCCGTCGGCTGTTTCGCGCTGCGAGGCGGCATCTCGCCGTCGCGGACATATTGGATCGCATTGGACCAGACTTTGCGATTCGCAAGGAGTGATGCCTCGTCCGCGAATCGGCTCAAATCGAGGTCGGCCTTCTTTTTCTTCGCATCGTGGCACGAGACACAATAGGTTTGCACAAACGCCAAACCAGGGTTCGCGCCGGGGCGGTCTTGCCCGAAAGCGACCCTGCCCGCGAGCAACCAGGCCATGATCAGCAGAAATAGACGCATCGCTTTACTCATGTCAGAAAACGAATCGCCGCTTGCGGCTTAGCGTGTATTTTCGTTTACGCTAAGCCGCAAGCGGCGGAAAATCGTTACTTCTTTTTATACTCCATCTCATTGCGTTCGCTAGCCCAAAAGAGAGCGCGGGTCATCATCACGCGAACGGATTCGTGCTTCTCGATATCGATCGGATCGTGGACGGTGTAGACGGTGCGCTGTTTCGTGTCTTTGTTGATCCGGCACCACGTCTGTGGTTGCTGGGTCTCCTTCATCTCGATCAGAACCGTCACGTCGTCGGCGACGAGTTTGTGTTTGTAGCCGCGGTCGTAAAGGCTGAAGGAGACAAGGCCGGGAATGCCTTTGACGATGGGGTGATCGGCCTGGCATTCCTTGATTTGCTGGGTGCCGCTGTGATGGCCGGCGAAACCGCCTCCGAAGATCAGGTCGCCGTAACCGCCGCTGAAATTGCCGGCGTTCTTGAACGTGAATTCGCTGCCTTTCGGCAACTTCAACGAAATGCTATGGTGCGAACGGCGACCGCCGACCACGGGTTTGGTGGTCAAGAGTTTGAGGAATTCCACCGATTGCTTTTCGTTGAGCGAAACGTGAGTCAAGCCGGTGAAGACGACATCGGCCTGGTTCGCCTTGTCGAGGTCGGGAATCTCCGGCGGGTTGGCGTAATACGCTTTGCGCTCGGCCTCAGGCGTGTCCTTGGTCGGCAGCGGCGTCTTCGGTTCGATCCAGGTGATGTCGACGCGGTAATTGTCCTCCATCCATTTGCGCCAGGCTTCGAGCCCCGCCTTGCGGTCCCACGGTTCGATGGGAATGATCATCGCCACCTTGAGCGGAGGCTTTTCTTGGCCGTTCGCCGGGACCACCATAACGGTTGCAAGCAACAAGGCTGAAAACACGAATCGCATCGATGAGATCCTTTTAAAAAGTTGGGCTAATGATTGAAGCGAAACTCGGGATTGTTGACGAGCGCCCAGATCATCTGCTGAAGTCCATTGACCGAACTCGATTTTCGTTGTTCGAGGTACGCGCTCATCAATTCCGTCTCCTCGGCCGTCGGTGAGCGAGACCACACGGTCCAAGTCGCCTCTTCGATCTGCTGAGTGCGGCTCGGGAGTTTCGCAAGGGCGATGGCCAATTTGTCGCCGGTCGCTTTCACGAGACCCGGCGAGTTGCTGAGCGTGAGCGATTCACCGATGCCGATCTGCAAATCGTCGCGCGGCTCTTCGATAGGGCTCTTCTTCGGCCCCATCACGAACGTTTCCAATTGTTGACGAACCTCGGGCCGTTCCTTTCCCGAAATCCTGGCCGGATCGTTGACCATCTGGTGTGAAACGAACCATTGTTGGCGCGACAACGGGCGGATGGCGGCGACCGCGAACAACTCCGGGGCGGGAGCCGTCTTACCCTCCCAGCGACTGCTGCGAGCATAGGCTTGACTGGACACGAGGCCGCGAATCAACCGGACGAGGTCGTACTTGTGGGCGATGAAGTCGCGACTGAGCCAGGCGAGCAACTCGGGATGACTCGCCGGATTCTCCGCGTGCATGGCGTCGAGCCGCATCACCAAGCCTCGGCCGTAGAAGCGATGGAAGAGGCGGTTGACGATCGCCTGGGCGAAGCGATCGCGGTTCGCGTCCGAAAGGGCGAGGTCGGCAAGCTGCTGCCGCAGGTTCAACTCAGCGGGGGGCGGCAGCTTCTTGGTCTTAGCGAACTCCTTGTTGAGTTCCCGCAGTAGTTTCGATTCCTCGGCGACAGCCTTCTTGGCCTGATCCTCGGGAATTATAGGAAGTTCGACCTTTTCGCCGCTCAGGAACATGGGAACGACCGGAAGAGTTTTTCCATTCTTCGCGGTAAAGCTGACCGGGAGCGCGGCGTGCCTTTCGATCAGGAATCCCTGAAAGTCTTGCGTGCGTGCGAAGAACGCCTTCATGCCGAAGAAATAGTCCTGCGTCAGGGCGCTGATCTCCGGATGTTTGTGGCACTGGGCGCAGGAGATGTTGAGGCCGAAGAAGATGGAACTCACGTCGCGCGTCAACAGATCTTGATCCCCGAGCCGACTGCGTACGAATTCCTGGGGTTTCGTCGGATTGGGCTTGGCCTGGTCGGTATTCAAGCCGAGGATATCACGAAACATCCGATCCCAGGGCCGCTTTTCCGTAAAGGCGGCGAATAGATATGACCGCATGTTCGGCGAGTTTGTATTTTCGTTCACCAACACTCGATCGAACTCGTTGGCGTTGTGATGGGGGAAGCCGACCGAAGCGATCAGGTCGTCGATGAGTTGGAGACGCTTTTTCGGATCGGTCGAGGCGGCGTATTGCTTGGCTTCCGCTGCGGTGGGGATACGGCCAGCGAGATCGAGATACAGCCGCCGCGCCACCGTCAGCTCGTCGGCGGCGGGCGCGGGTTCCACCTTCTCCTTCTTCAGCTTTGCGTCGAGGTAATGGTCGACGACGTCGCCGATGCCTCGGTCGGCGGGGAGGAGCGGTTCATCGGCGCGAATCGACGCGGCGGCCGAAAACGTGACGACCAGGAGGGCCATGCGAGTAAATACGTGGTTCATCGTTGCGATCCTGCGTGGTGTATGATGCTAAGCCGCAAGCGGCGATCAAACTTCCCATTTCAAAGCCTTGCCGCGGCCAACGGTATAGAACGATGCGGCATTTTCGCCCCAGACGAAGCCGAACGTCGGTATCGTCGCAGCCACGTCTTTGGCGACGCGTGGCTGCGCCAGATCGAGGAAGGCGACCTTGACGGAATTCCCGTTGAAGCTGCCGCCGATCGCCGCGACCAGGCAACCTCCTCGGGGATGATACTCGAGACATTCGTATTGGGCGTTGTCGTTGAGTTTCACTTCATAGGTCTTTTCGCCCCGTTGCCAATCGAAGGTCTGAACGAGACTCTTGCCCATGATGATGGCGACGTCCGAATTCTCGATGCCAGCGATCGCAAGCGACCGGCCGTCGGGCGAGAACCGCAGGCAGCGGATGCCTCCATAGGGATGATTGTTGCGATCCCAGTCGTCTTTGAAAAAGTCGCGGGCATCGAATCGGGCGGCTTCGCGGCCGGTTTCCGTCTCCCAGACTAGGACGCGGCACGTCTCATCGGCGGCGGCGACGTGTCGACCGTCGGGACTAAGGGCGCATGCGAAAACTTTGTTCGGATAGTCCCAACGCGGGATGCGTTCGTCGAAGCCGGTCAAGGTGCGGATCGGTCGGCCTGTCGTCGCGTCCCACAATTTGCAGGTCATGTCGTCGGCCACCGAAGCTAGCCGGTTGCTGGCGGCGTGCAGGGCAAGTTGCCGAACCCATCGCTGATGAGCGTCGACAGTCCGCATCGGCTGCCGATCGCGAACGTTCCACCAGCGAATCGTGCGGTCCCAGCTCGCGGAGATCAGGGTCGTGCCGAACATCGCCAGCGAACTGACATAGCTGGTGTGATCGGTGAAGACTTCTTCGATCTGCGGCTGGGCGACGGCGAAGTCGATGGTGTAGATCTTGAAGTCCGAGTGGCCAAGCCAGAGCCGTTCGCCGGTCGGTTCGCGGGCGACCGACAGAAAATCACCGGCCCGGGTCACGGTCTTGGCGATTCTCACGCGTTCGAAGTTCGGAAGATTCATGTCGTTCTCCTGGAAAAGCCCGGCCGACGCGCGGCGCGAGGCGGTCGGATGTCGATCAAGCGAGGACGGCTGCCACCGGGTTTGTGTTGTAAGGCGTCAAATGAATCGGTCGGCCATCGGGGGAAAGGTACGTTTTCTGATGATCGATGCCGACAGCGCGGAAGATCGTGGCGAAAAACTGAGCCGCCGTCACCGGATCCGTCGCATAGTCAGTGCCATCGACGTTGGTGCTGCCGTGGACCACGCCTGGCCGAATGCCGCTGCCGGTCAGCGTCACGCTCCAGCACCTTCCCCAATGGTCGCGGCCGCGCATGGCGTTGATTGTCGGCGTGCGGCCCATTTCCGCGAAGGTGACGACCAGCGTGTCCTCCATCAGGCCCCGTTGTTCGAGGTCGTCGAGCAGCGCCGACATCACCTTGTCCAGATCCGGTACCAGCGAGGCGTGAATCTCGAAGTTCTCTCCGTGCGAATCCCACCAGCCGCGATTGAGCCGAACGAACGGCACGCCCGCTTCGATCAGTCGACGGGCGACAAGCGCCTGCTGCCCGAAGAGAGAATGGCCGTAACGGTTGCGAACGGTTTGCGGTTCCTGCGAGATATCGAAGAGGCGATGGCTTTCCATCATGCCGCGGACACGGCCATAGGCTTCGCGATGGCTGGCGGCGGTCGCGTCGCGGCCACGGCCCCGGTAAAAGCCCCCCGATAAAGCGTCTCGCAGCGTTTCGCGCTCGCGGTGGTCGCGGTCGGACATAAACGTCAGAGATCCGATGTCGTCCGGCGCGAGCTTGTTGAGAATGTTGACCGGCTGGCAGGCGGCGCCCAGGAACGCAGGAAAATCGACCTGCACGTTGTTGTTGAAACCGACATAGGTCGTGTAGAGTCCAACGTGGTCGGGAACTCGGCTCCCCGGCCGAGACAGTTCCTTCGCCAACATGCAACCAATCGATGGCGTCCGCAATCGTCCGACATCGCGACGATCCCCGCTCAGGAGCGCATCAACGCCCCCGCCGGCATCATGGTTGTTGTTCGGGCTGGTGAACGACCGAATGACCGCCGTCTTGTGGATGCGTGCCGCCATACGTGGCATCAACTCGCACATGCGGTATCCCGGGATGGACGTTTGAATCGTCTGAAACGGTCCGCCGGTCGGCCGACCCGGTTTTGGATCCCATGTCTCGAACTGGCTCGCGCCGCCGGAGAGAAAGAGCATGATGACGCGTTTCTGGCCGTGTTGAAGCTGATTGGCCAGCGCGGGCGAGCCGAGAAAATCGAGTCCCGCCGTCGCGGCCAAGGCGCCGCCAACGCCGCCAAGAAACGCTCGTCGATTGAAAGCATGCTCGGGAGAGCCGCAATTCACAGGTATTCGCTTGGTCATTGAATTTCCTTTCCAGTCCTTTTTTGGCATCTTGTGGGCGGGTTTGCCCGGGCCGATGCGGGTCATGCGTTAGCCTAAGTTACCCAGTTGAGGCCAAGGGTTTGTTGGCAATTAAGGACATACGTCTATTCTTTGCCCATTTCCTTCACTCCCTCTTTACGCCAATAGCTCGGAAAGCGGGCCGTGCTGGTCGAAGTCCCTGAGGGCGGGGTCGGCCATGCCGAAGGACTCTTGCTGGGAGCCGGCGAGGTTCAGCAGGGTGACGTACATGTTGGCGGTGGTACGGTGGCCGCGCTGACCGTGGCCGGGGTAATCGACGTACCGACCTGTCCGCAGACGGCCGCCCATGTTGCCGATCATGACCATGGGCCATTCCCAGCACCGGCTGTGATGCCCTTCGGCCCCGTCGCTCAGGTAGAGGATGACCGTGTTGTCGAGCATCGTGCCATTGCCTTCGCGAACGGCTTCCAGTTTACGCATCAATCCGGCGATCAGATCGAAGTGATAACGGCGAATCATGCTCGAAAGTTCGGACCAGGTCTTGCCCTGGTAACTGCCGCCATGACCGATGGAGTGTTTGTCGATATTAAGCCCCAAGCCGCGGAAGGTGATGTCAAAGTCTTGGCTGCCGGCCGCCGACGAGAGCGTCAGCACGTTGGTCAGTCCGCAGATGAGTGCGGCGGCGCCGAGGTCGAACTGAGCGTCCAGGCGGTCGGTTTCCACCGCGCTGCGATATTTGTCGTTGACGACCGGGCCATTCGCTCGCAGGGTGTGGCGAATTTCGTTGAGTCGGCTTTGGCGATTGCGGAGCGTTTCGAACGTTTCCAGGTAAGCTCCGAATTGCTCGCGTTCCGGGCCGGCCAAGTTTCGCTCGGCTGCTCGTACTTCTGCTCGCATGAAATCGAGCAAGTGGTTGCGAGCGGCGAATTCCTGTGCCCCGCTCCCCTCGGCGACGCTGCCGAACAATGCACGGTAGGCAAGGTCAGGCTTGCACATGGTGGGGATCCCGCGATTGGGAGCCCAGGCCGAGATGTTGTAAATGACGTTGTTTTCGAGATGCTTGGAGATGCCCAGGCCGATATGCGGGAAGATGCCGCCCAGGTGCTTTGCGAGAGCGCCGTCGATCGTTTCGCCGGCGATGGTTTGGGCTTCGCGCGACATTTGGAAAGCGCCGAGGGCGCTGAAGTTGTTCGAGTGGCCGCCCGGGCAGATTCGGCCTGAAAGACGCTGTACGATCGTGACTTTGTTCTTCCAGGGCTGAATCGGTTCCAGGGAAAATGGGAGAGTCTTGTCCGCCAGGGAGACATCGAGAAGGTCGGTCGCCCGCCGGACATCTCTTGGCGTGATGCCCGCGGGAGTGATTTGTTCGTGGGGCAGGCCGTTGCTTTCGACCACGAAGACGAATCGCTTGGGAGCCACCGGTCGTCCGGAAGCTTGGGCTTGCAGTTTGGACACGATCGGTGAGAGAAAAGTCGCGCCGGCTGACAGACCGAGGGCTTTCAGGGATTCACGACGATTGAACAGCATGGTAAAGTCTCCAATACAAGGAATACAAGGATTGAGAAATTTCGATCACTTTTTCTCGGTCACAACGGGAACGCGGTACAGGAACGATTCGCTCGTCAAGAGAGCCGAGATGAGCGATTTCATACTCCCCTGGCTGTCGCGGTAGGTCTTATGGGCGGCTTGAAGGCTGGCCGCGTCGCCGGGGTTTTCATTGCGGCCCATCCAATAACGGAAGGCATAGCGAACGAAGACCTGCTCGACCCGTTCGGAACCCGCGAGCTTCTTGACGAATTCGATCGGATTCTTCACATCGCCTTCCAGGGCCGGGTCGCCGACGTGGGCGATCGATCCCGTGGTATCGACCTTCACATCGCGAAACAACTGGCCCTTTGATTTTCCCTTGGCGTCAACATTCTTGGCCGTGGCTTCCGCGTCGACGATCCGCTCGGTGGTGCGAAATCGGCCGAACGCATCGAACTGTTCGAAAGGCAGGCCGGTGTTGTTCATGAACTGATGGCATTTCCAGCAAAATTCCTCCTTGGTGACACTCATGCGTTCACGCAGAGTCTTCTCCGGAGCGTCCGGCAACTGGGCATCCACCGTGACCGGAAGGTCCGGCACCATGTTTCCCAACAAACGCTCGCGCACCCATTTTCCGCGGAAGATGGCATGATTGTCGAAGCTCGTTGAAAACGCCACCAACCACGAGGGCTGGGTCAGGATCCCGGCTCGCTGATCCTTGGGCAGTTCCACGGGCTGAACGTCGGGGAAGTCATTCAACCCATACGCTTCGTAAATGGACTTGCCTGGAAGTTGAAGCGTTCGGTTCTTGTATCGTTCAGGGCTCTTTTTCTTTTCCGCCTCGAATTTGGCGATGGCGTCGACGCGGTTCTTCCGAAATTGGGCGAACGTCGAAGCGGACTTGATCGCGACAAAGCTCTTGTTCGTCGTAAGGAGTTCGCGAAGCACTTCTTTGTCTTGTTCGAAGAGATACAGCACCAGCTTGTCGGTATCTTCGATCAGCGTCTTTGCATCGTGTCCGAGAAAGTCTTTCGGCTCTTTGAACACTTCCATGGCCTTGGGATACTCGAAATACTCCTGGAAAAAGCGAAGAATACGAGGATTGTCCGCTTTCGGGTCGATCAGCATTCGCCGAACTTCCTTGGCCACCCCTTCGTCGTTGTCGAACGCTCCGGTTGCGGCAGCCGTCAAGAGGGCGGCATCGGGACGTTTGTCGGTCAGTGCATAGGCGAGAGCAAAGGCGATCTCGCGAGGCGCCAGCCGAACTCGGCCCTTCGCATCGGCCTTCCCCGTGCCGACTTCCATGCGAAATACCGCTTCGGGCAAGAGCAACACTGCCGCCAGCCCATAGCGAACGCCGTGGATCGGACCCGCGTCGGCGATGGTCTTCTTCATGAGGCCGGCGAACCGCTTCTGCTCGGCGTCCGTCGCCGGGCGTTTGAGAATCGTGTTGAACTGAAGTGCAATCGCAGCTTCGATCTGCTGATCGCTCGGCGGAGACTTCGGATCAAGAATCGCCAAGAATTCCTTGGGGATGTTCCCGATCGCTTTGATTTTGTCGCCTTCGATTTTGTGGGCCGTCTGGTTCTCAGCAATCAACAGTGCGTTCTGAAGGAGCTGCGCGGTGACAGGCTCATCGATCGTAGGCGCCCCCATATCCTTGAACGTGTTTTTTCCCTCCGGAGAGAACGGCTGGCTGATCCCCTTGATTCTTCCATGATCTTTCAAAAAGCCAGTGTAGATTTCCGGACTGAGCCTGCGGACACGAGGATCTCCCTGGAAGGGGGGAATGTTTTTCGGATCGAAGAGCACCGCATGAGCCAATTTATTGCCGTTGGAGTGTGCGACCCGGCGTGCGAAATGTTTGCCTGCCCGTTTGGCCTCGGCGTGAGCCCAGCGGACCACACTTGCAAGACTTTCCGCGTCCGGACGTGGGCGTTCGCGCGGCGGCATTTCGCCACTCGTCAGCTTCTCGACGACCATGGCCCAGCGTGCTCCGCTCGAACTCTCCTTCATGTCCGGATCGAGCGTGGTCAGGTCCAAGTCTCCTTCCGAATTTTTCGGACTATGGCAGGTCACGCAATTTTTGGCGAAAAAGGGCTTGGTAACACGGGTGTACTCTGCCTTGCTTTCGGCAATCGTGGCAAATTTCAAATCCGCAGTGGGGGCTTTCTCCTGGCCCGCGAGGAAGGGCGCCAATACAAACAAGATCGCTGCACAACCAACGACCAGACAAGAAAAGACCGAGATCACCGATCGCCAGGAGGGGGGTACCTGACCTGGGCCCGAATGATCTCGATCAAGAGAACTGTAATATTCCATGCAACCTCTCCGGGGCTGGTTTGAATCGGCCTGGCGTTGTGTACGAAAGATCACAGGGCGCACCAGAATTTGCTTCGTTATTGTTTGATGCCACCGGGGCGAAACTTAGCAATTTTTTTTGGATCTCCCCTAAAACTGGCGAGATCGCCGCTTTCGGCTTGGCACAAACATCACGGCCTCCACGGGTTACGCTAATCCGCAAGCGGCGAATCTGGAAAATTCCTTCTTTGCCTGCTAAGTCCTTGCTCGATTCCAACAATACTTGGTATGGCCAACGACGAGTCAGCCACTACAGCGGTCCAGCGGCTGTTTTTGCAGCACTCCGCACGATTGCGCGGATTCGTTCTCGGACTGGTTCCAGATCGCGCGGCGGCTGAGGATCTCTTTCAAGAGATTTTCCTGACGGTGACTCACAAGGCGGAGGATTTTCGCGTCGATGGCAGTTTCTTGGCCTGGGCACGCGGGATCGCACGGCTCAAGGCTCTTGAGCATTTCCGCAAGAATAGCCGACGGCCTCGCTTGCTTGACGACGACCTTTTGGAGGCCTTGGCAGCTTCTGCGGGAAATGCCGACGACACCTGGGAAGAACGCCGATCGGCCCTGGCAGCATGTATTCAGGAATTGGCACCTCGAGCCCGGCAGATTCTGGAAATGCGTTACGCCGAAACGCCAGTGTCCCCTTCGGAAATCGCTCAACGGCTCACCTGGACAGTCAATGCGGTTCACGTCGCGCTGGCACGGGCCCGAAAGTTTTTGCAAGAATGTACGAGCCGTCGTCTGGCGGCAGGAGAGGGATGAATGGACGAACGCTTATTTCATCTGCTCGATGCCTATCAGGAAAATAGCCTAACGGACAGCGAATCGAATGAACTCCGCGATCGCTTGCGTACCTCCGAAGAAGCAAGGCAAGCCTTCTGGGAATACTTCGACCAAGCTGCCATGATCGAGGATGTGCTGGCCGAATCCAGCGGACGCGACCTGGCATTGCTCGAATCGAGCGAGAAAGAAGCCGTGATGCCCTCCACGGCCGTGGCGTCTCGCTCCCGATCCCGAGTTTGGCTTTCGATAATTGGCGTCACCCTCGCTGCTTGCGTCCTGCTTGCGGTCGGACTATTGTGGCGACCAGAACCCAATCCCCTGGCGTCCGAGCCGGTTGCCACGGTCCGCTCGGTCGCTGGCGATGTTCAACTCTCCGATGCCTCGGGAAAAACCTCGCCCGTGAATGTCAAAGACGGCATCCGGTCTGGACAAGTTATCAACGTGGGCGACGACGAAAGTCAGGCGGAGATTCTCCTCGCCGACGGCACTCAGATCACGCTCAGTTCGGGTTCGACCCTTCGCTTTTCCGGCGGGAATGTTAAGGACAAAGACCAGCTTCATCTCGAAAAAGGGGCCATGCAGGTTCAATCCGATCAGCCGGCCCCCCAAGCAAATTTAGTGCTGACCACGGCTCACGCGCGAATCGTCCCAGCCGCGACGCGATTTCGCCTTTACCACGAGAAAGATTCCTCACGAGTCGAACTGGAAGAAGGCAAGATGAGTGTGGAACGCCTGACCGATCATACGTCGGTTGAGATAACGGAAGGCTCCTTCGTGGTGGCGAGGATCGAAGAGAAGCCATTGACGCCCCAGCCCATGCCGATTAGCCATTGCCTCTTGCGTCACACTTTCTTGCGGGGGGGCGATGTAGCTGTTTTTTCTCCGGATGGCAGCCGACTTTTGACGCATCATTTCTCCAGAGGCTGGAAAGCGTGGAGTACCCTTGAAGGCAAGCAGACTGCTTCCACCGCTTTAGAAGCGAATCAGGGGATGGATGGTTACGCGTTCACCGGGGCAGACTCCATCCTCGCATTGGGCAGGTTGGGGACCGCCTCGTTCTGGAAGGTTGGTGATGCTCAAGCCATCACCACCAAACTTCGCGACAAGGATTTACGGCACGGCGCTGTCTCCCCAGATGGTCGCTGGCTGGCACAGGCGACAAGAAAAAGTGAGGTCGCCATTTGGGAAGCCGATCCCCAGAAGGAAAGCATCTCGCTGCGTCACTCACTAACGATTCAGCCAACCCGGGTGGCCCTTTCGACGACGGGCTTGAAAGGCCCGCAAGTGGCCGTCAGTCAATGGGGCGGGGAGATCCGCATCTTCGACGTGAAGACCGGCCTGGAAACCGCTGGATTCCGAATGAAACGAACGCCCACTCCGTTGGCCATTTCCGCCGACAGCCGATTCGTGGCCGCCTACGCCAATGAAGAGGGATTGGTCCTGTTCGACCAGGACCGGAAAACCTCCCAAAACTTTTGGCCAGGCGTGGGGGCCCGCGTCTCATCTCTTTTCTTTTCCGCGGATGGCAGCGTTTTGTTGGCCGGGCTCGAAGACGGCACCGTTCGCGCCTGGTCCACCGATGATGGCCAATGTCTTTTCGTTCTCGACACGGGTAGCCGCAGAGTGAGCCATGTTGCCGCCAGTGCCAATCTGTCGCTGATCGCGACCTGTGGCGAGGGTAGCAACGTCAAAATTTGGGAATGCAAGCTCCCCTGAACACAATTGCCAGCTTGCGGCTTAGGAAAACCAAAATAATAACTTCCCGATTTGCTCAAGGCCGTGGCCGGGGTCCGGTACTCCGGACCCCGGAGAACAGTCCGAATCGTATCGTGGCTTAGCGGGTCACGGAGTACCGTGACCCCGGCCACGACTAGCGAAACCGGGAAGTTGGGCGGCGGCAAACGCGACGGCAGCGAGGGATTCGTGCAAATCGCCTCCGCAGCCGATGGCAAGTTGCTCCAGGAGATCGCTCTGCCCGCCCTCGTCACCGAGTGCGGCTTCGCCGCAGCTCAGGGGCGGCTAATCATCTCCTGTGAAGACGGCACCGTGGTGTGCCTTGGAACGCCCTGATTCCGCCCGCTAGCTTTCGAATTCACGACCGGACGTTTCAGATGATCGTTAACAAATACAGGAGGGCAAAAAGAGGGCAGCATTGGCCCTTCACCTTCAATGTTGCCGCCGTATAATGGCAATGTCGAGTTGCCGTATTCGTTGGAACATTAACGACTTCCAACGCAACCTCAACTTCGTGGCAACACATCTCCAATCGCATCAACTAGCTGCAGCGGATAGTTGGAAATGACTTTTCCGAATCACGTTGGCCGCCAAGAAGCAAATTCGCCACCAAGCTTGCTTGTGCTGGCGGCGTTGAGACCCCTGGCACCCGGAGGGCAAATGGAGGGCGGCGTTGAAGCTGGGTTGGACAAACGCTGCAACTCGCTCGTGCATCGCGCGGTCGGACCGACTCAGAACGAATCGGAACAAATCGAAATTTCCACCTTGCTCATGATTCGACATTCGCCAGCAAAGTTCTTCCCTGTTCACTTTTTCGTAACACCTTAGCCGTATGAAGTACATCTTTGCAAAAATCGCCGTTTCGGGTACTTCTTGTGAGACACAAGGAGGTTTCTCTCATTACGGCGCTCGATGTATCTGTGGGACCGAGTCTCTCCGAAAAAGAGGCTCGG